>Ga0070698_100000142_pt1 | contig 64937 bp, 63 predicted proteins | sample KBSK1502metaG_FD_65477 | JGI IMG/M metagenome (GOLD analysis project Ga0070698, IMG submission 65477) | Corn, switchgrass and miscanthus rhizosphere microbial communities from Kellogg Biological Station, Michigan, USA - KBS K1-50-2 metaG | ecosystem: Host-associated > Plants > Roots >...
ACGAGCACCGGCTGCTCTCGTCATTGCTCGCGTGTTTCCTGCGCCATCCGACCATGCCGGCCGACGCGCTCAGCGGGGCGCTCGCGGAGGCGCGGCAACCCATCCTGCTCAACATCGCCCTCCCACCGCCTCAGGACCGGTCGATCTCCGACGTCTGGTCGGCGTTGGGCGGCGAGCTCAAGGCCTCGCTCGATCTGGTTGTGAATGCACCGTTCGATGTCAAGGTGGCGATTCCCGCCGGTCCGCCGGTCCTCGAAGAGCCGCGCTTCACCTTCGCGGGACCCGATGGGGAGACCGAAGGCGCGGCGACGCCGGCCGCGCGAGGCGGCAGAGCTCGCCGGGGCGCGGCAGCCGCCGAGGGCGCCAAGCCGGTGGGCGCGCCCGGACCGGGTGGCCCGAAGGCCTCCGGGCGGCTCAAGCCGGGCGAGCCGGTTGACAAGCCCGGTGTCACGCCCGACCAGGAAGAGCTGGTTCGCTCCGGGAAAGAGAAGCAGCCCGGCCGCATCCTGCGCATTCGCGGCATCAACCGCTCCTAAGCCGATGCCGGCGCCAGGCTTCACCGCCGTCGCCGACCCGTCGCTGATCCATGTCCTTCGTCGCCTCGAGTTGATCGAGGCGCGCGTCCGAGCGGCCGTCGCGCGCCGCCGTACGACGGATCCGGAGACCGACGATCGATTTCGCGGGCTCTACATCTCCCAGGTTCACGTCGACCGGTTGCTGGCGGAGAAATCTGCGCCGGCGGCACCTGATGCCGGCGCGGCGAAGGCGCGCGACGAGATCGAAGCCACGGCCGACACCGCCGAGCGAGAGGGTGCCGCCCTGCGATTGCGCCGCCTGGCCCGCAATTTTCATCTCGACGAAATCGACATCGAGTTACTGCTGATCGCGATGGCCCCGGATGTCGACGCGCGTTTTGAGCGCTTGTACGGGTATCTCCAAGATGATGTGTCGCGCCGCCGCGCCAGCGTCGGCCTCGGACTCGAATTGTGCGGTTTGCCGTCGAGCAGCGCCTACGCCCGAAGCCGTCTCGCGGCCGGCGCTCCGCTGGTCGACGAGTACCTCGTGCAGGTCGAAGAAAACGAACGGCCGGTGCTGACACGGCCCCTGCGCGTGCCCGATCGGGTGACGGCGCATTTGCTAGGGAGCGATATCCCCGACGCCGTGGTCGCGGCGCTCGCCTATCAGGGCGAACCAGCGATGCCCGAGCAAGCGGCGACCCTGGTGCGCTGGATGCGGCGCGACGACGCTCGCCTTGCCTACGTGCGCGAGCGGCCGGGCGCATCCGGAGCGGCGCTCGGATCGAGTGCCTTCATGCAGGTCGGCCGTCCGACCCTGGCCCTGGATCTCGAGCGCCTGCGAACAGAAGATGACGTGCCGATGGTTGCCGCCCTGACCGCCCGAGAGGCGGGCCTCACCGGAGCTGGCGTCGTCGCCGGTCCAGTCGAGGTCCTGATCACCCGGGGACTGCCGGCGGTCCGCGCCTTCTCTGAGATGCCGGCCCTGGTCGTCCTGGTCGGCGCGCGGAGTTGGGACCCGGGCTGGGCGCGCGACGTGCCCTTCATCTGCGAGGCCCCCGTCCCCGACGCGGTCCAACGCGCGGAGCTCTGGCGTCGCAATCTCAACGGGGATACGCCGCCCGGGCTCGACCTGGCGGGCACCATGGCCCAGTTCCGGCTCACGGCGGAGCAGGTGCATCGCGCGGCGCGGGCGGCCCGGATGGAGGCGCACGCCCGTGAGGTCCCACTCGATGAAGAGGAGCTCAAGGCAGGTGCGCGTGCCCAGAATGCCGCCGGCCTCGAGCGGTTGGCGCGCCGCATCCAGCCTGCGGTCGGCTTCGCCGACCTTGTGCTGCCACCCGATACCATGACACAGCTCAAGGAGCTCCTGACGAGGACGCGATATCGCGAGCAGGTGCTCGATGTCTGGAAGATGGGCCGGCCGTCGGCGCGTCGCCGCGGACTCACAGCCTTGTTCGCGGGGCCATCGGGCACGGGCAAGACGATGGCGGCCGAAGTGCTCGCGAGCGAGCTCGGGCTGGATCTCTACACGGTCGATCTGGCCACGGTCGTCGACAAGTACGTCGGCGAGACGGAGAAGAACCTCGACCGCATCTTCGCCGAGGCGGAGCGCGTCAACGGAGTCATCCTCTTCGACGAAGCCGACGCGTTATTCGGCAAGCGGTCGGAGGTCAGCGACGCGCACGATCGTTATGCGAACGTCGAGGTCGCCTACCTGCTGCAGCGCATGGAGCTCTTCGACGGCATTGCCATCCTGGCCACCAACTTGCGAGCCAACCTCGACGAGGCATTCACACGCCGGTTGGATTCCCTGGTCGATTTTCCGGAGCCCGAAGCGGAATATCGGCGGCGGTTATGGGAGCGAAGTCTTGGGACCACGATGCCGCGGACTGCCGATATCGACCTGGACTTCCTCGCCGAATCCTTCAAGCTTTCCGGCGGAGCGATCCGAAACATCGCGGTGGCGGCCGCGTACGCGGCAGCCGAGGCGCGGCATCCACTTGACATGGGCGATCTCGTGCGGGCTACCCAGCGCGAATATATGAAGCTTGGCCGCATGGTCGTCGAATCAGAGTTCGGACCCTACTACAGGTTCCTGGTCGGCGCCTAGGCTTCTTCGGTCTCCTCTTCCTCGGGCGCGGCGGCGCGCTGGACGAAGGCGCCTTGGAGCTCTTCTTCCTCCTCCGCCTCGCGCTGGACAAACGTGCCCTGGAGAGCCTCTTCTTCCTCCTCGCCCACGCGCTGGACGGACGAGGCCGCTCCAGACACGGGCGAGGCTACGGCCTGCGATGACATGACTCGGTCCGCGGTGCTCTCGGCCGCTTGTTCGAAGCTGTCAGAGGGGTGACTCACCTTGATGCCGCCCGCCGCCGGCGTACCGTCAACGGGGCCTGATCGCTGTTGCACGACGTGTGTCAGCTCGTGCGCAAGCATCCGTTGTCCGGAGTTACTCTCGGGAGCGTACTTGTCGGACTGGAAGACGACATCGTTGCCAACCGTGTAGGCGTGCGCCTGGACGGAGCGTGCCGATTCGGTCGCCTTTCCATCGGTGTGGACCCGGACGCCGCTGAAGTCAGCGCCCAGGCGGGACTCCATGAAACCGCGGGTGTCCCGATCGAGCGGAGACCCGCCTCCGGAGCCGACCACGTCCCTGACCAGAGATGGCTCCTGCTCTTCGAGAGCGGCAGTGACGGTCGCATTGCCGGCCGTCTTTTGTAGGTGCATCACGGCGGACGGAGTTAATACATCGGTGCGGCCGTGCATCAACGCTTCGGGACCGGCTGACTCCGCCGCATCCTTTCGCCGAGTGGGCGCCTGGTGGCTCTCCGGATTGACCAAAAGATCGTTTTCGTGCGATTGCATACTCATGCCTCCGTCGAACTCACGCTGCTACCGACAGGCGCGCAAGGTCCTTCGGCCTGATCTCACTCTAATTGCCCGCTCGGGTCAACGCTCAACGGCGCAGGTCTCCGGGCAGGCCACGTTGCCCAAACGGGCACCAGATACCTTAGCTGCTCCCTCCCGGCAAGGTTTCGGCTCAACGAAGGATAGCCTTGAGTCGTTCCTTCTCTGCTGAATCCTTGACTTTTGCGTCGATTAATCCAACAAGTTCATTTCGGAATGTCAATGGCTCCTTTGCCAAGGCTCGTATGAACCGCTCGCGCAGGGACGCTGATCGAAGGTTCGCCAGGATTGGCCGGCTTCGCTGGGTTTGTCCGGCAACGACTTCCGGCGCATTCTTAACTATCCATTCGGCATCGTCAAGAGCCAGGCCCCCGAGGATCCGAAGGCCATTCTCGGGATCCCGAGAAATATCGCGAAGATACTGTATGACCTCGGGGTTGCGCTTCGTGTGACCAGCGATTGCTTGCCTGAGCGTCCAGGCCAAGTCTGGAGAGCCCTTGCGCGTACCTGCCGGTTTGACCCCGATGTACATTGAAGGATGCTGCTTCAGGAGCGCAACTAACCTAGTTGGGTCAAGCTGTTCCGCATAGTCCAGCGCTAGGCCAACCGCGCCACTTCTGACTTCGACGTCAGTATCGGCAACCAGCTTGAGAAGGGCATCAAATAATTGAGTTGCGACATCCGTACCGGCGGCACGATCGAAAACCCGCCACAGTCCTTCTTCGGGACCTGTGTCGCCAACTTCGTTCCAAATTGAACCGTTCTTCAACTGGCGCCGAAGCAGGGAGACATAGTCGGTAGAAGGGCCGAGCTCGACTCCATCAACGACTAAGGTGTCCATTTTGCTCCGTCATGGTTTCGTGGGTTCCAGCTATGTCGATCACGTTGTACGGACAAACATTACGACTGTTCGGCGAATGTCGACACGATTCTTGGATACACCCTCACGAATGCCAGCTTTTGCCGCGTCTTCGTCTGGGATGATTCCCCACATACTCGCCGGGCTCGTAACGTACTTACGGAAGAACATGCCGTCGAAGGCGGTTGGTTTGCGCAGGCCGGGCGCCGCCGCTTCAGACTTCGGCAAAAAGATACGCGCTGCGCCAGTTGGGTAATCCTCGCGTCTGAGCCGCAGTTGTTTTACGGCCATCTCACCAATCCCACCCGAATCCCGATGAGCTGACCACCAGACTCCAGGCACGGTAGTTCCCGGAACGAAGTCATCCACGGTTAACAGGCCTGGATCCCGCGTCAGGGCGTGGATCCATCGACTCGGGATGATGTAGTCAGCCTGTACTTCTGGCTTCAAAGAGTCCCAAAGTATCCCGATTCGGACATGTCGAACCAGGCCTTCCACCTTATTGATTTCTTCGATGGGGATAACGGGACCAAGGAAGAAATGTCTGTGATTAGCTTTAACCGCGTCAACCATCAATCCATATGGATTTGGATGCTGCTCGCGACGACGGGCAGCTCGCAGCCGCGTCTCGACCGTTCGAATCCAGGCGACCTTCATCGACGCCGGAATGAATGGATCATCTTGGACTTGGTGTAGCTTCCTCTTCGCTACCGGAAATCGGGAGATCATCTGCTCCAGCGTCTCCGTCTCTTCAGACACCTGACCGGCTGTCACCGTCCGTTCAGGGCTAAAGCCGCCGGCGACTGCCACGTGGTGAGCATCTTGTGGTCCTTGGATCCGCAGGGAGCCCCAACGGTAACGCAGCCTCAGCCACACCACTTCTGTCGCCAGACGTGCCCTCGAGACGCCCTTCGCGAAGAGGGCGTCCAGTTTCGACTTAGTCGCCACGAAGGCGGCCTCTTGCCGCTCGTGTTTTGCGCGTTCCTGATCGGCATGCGACTTGGGACGTTTGCCGCGAAGGCGGTCAAAGCCTGCCCGCACGTTCTGACCAGCGCGGCGGAGGCCCGAGCCGACGGCCTTAACGCCGCGGACGATGCGGCCACCGATTGCCCGGAGCCGCTCGCCGATCCGCCTGGCAAGCGCGCGGAGACGGTTGCTGACTGAGCTAGCGGCGCCCTTCAGTCGGGTGAGCAAGAAATTCGAGACGAACTCGACGGCCGCGATAGCGCCCGCAGCGACCGCCTTGGCGAACAACGGACCTGCCGAACCGAGCTTTACATGCCTCAGGAAACTGAAGAACGCTTCGAAAGCTTGAAGAATCCGTCCGAGTGAAGCCCATCCCGCCTGGATGGCTTGGATGATCGTGAGAATCGCGCCAACTGCCGGGACGATCAGCGACATGAGCTTTTCAATCAGGAGGGCGATGAGAATGCCGGGAATCGCAGCCTTAAGCCCGTCCCACGCCATACGGGCGACTTCAGCGATCGAGATGCCGCCGCGTTGTAGCAGGTGCCAGACCGCCTCCCCGACGCCAACGACCTCCTGCACCTTGTCGTGGAACCAGCCCTGCACCGCCGTCTTGATCTCGACCCAGAGGTAGTTTTGAATCCCGTCCTTGACGCCAGCGGCGAGGTTCGATACCCAGCGGCCAGGATTCGCCGCGATGTCCTTGACGAGGGCGGCGAAGTTCCCGAAAGCTGCCATTGCCCCGCGCGCGAAATCGAGAGCGCCGTGAACCACGGCACGCACGCCGTCGATCGCCCCCTGCATGCCCTGGTGCAATAGGCCGATGGCCACAGAGAGGGCGGTCCCCAAGAGATTCAGTGCAGTCTGAACCGCGTGCTTGAGCGCATTGGCCAGCTTGTTGACGGCGCCTTCAGCCGCGGCGATCCGTTCTTGGATTGCCTTGCGGAATCGATCGCGTAGCGCGGGAAAGGCGACAAGCACCCGGTCGCCGATTGCCGTCAGCACCGTCCCGGCTATCCGAATCGCGCCAACGATCGCCTGACGGCCGCGTTCCATGACGGCCGTCGCCAGTTGCTGAGCTCGCTCGATCGCACTCCGCACCAGTTGTCGGGCCCGGTCGAAGACCGACTGAACCGCTTGCTTCGCCTTATCGAACAGGGATTGTGCCGCCGACCCGATGGCCCCGAGTAACCCGCCGGGGCTTTGGCCCTGGGCCTTCTGCCGCTCAGATGCCGCCTGCTGTTCCGCTTCGCGTCGCGCGTTTTGGGCCTCTTGCTGCCCTTGCTCGTAGTGGGCGGTCGCCTGCTCTTCAGCCGCGCCCCGTTCCTTGGCGACGGTGTCGAGGGTCTCACTGGTTTTCGCATCCGTCTCACGCTGCGCGCCGGCCACCAACTCCTGCTGGGCGGTCGTCCACTGGCCGCGGAGCCCAGCCACCTCCCGCTTTGCCGCAGCACGTTCGCCGGCTTGTTCCTGTGTATTGGCCTGCTCGAGCTGCGACATCTCGGCGTCGGCCCTGGCGCGTTCGGCTGCGGTCCGCTGCGCATACTCCTCGCGCTGACCGGCGAGTGAAGCCAGGCCGGTGCCAACCGCGCTATGGATTTCGGCGCCTTTCTCCTGCTGGGCGATGATCGACGCCGCCTCATCGTCTTCGGTCGGCTTCGGCTGACCGGCCGCCTGGCCGGCCCGGCCGGGCATCTTGCCGATCGATCCGCGCAACGTCTCGGCTGGCGCGGTTGGGAAGATCTCGTCTTCGCCGAGTGGGCGGCTGGCCTCTTGTTGGCCGATGGCCTTCTCGCGTTCCACACCGCCCAGCACCCGACTGCGCTGCTGCTGGATGAGCGCCGGGTCGGCGCTCCCCTCAAGGGGAAGATGGGGGAGAGCACCCGGCTTGACCTCCAAGCCTGGGTCTCGAATCGGTAGCTGACCGTTCGAGATCGCCAACTCCGGCGCGGGCGCCGGCGCCGGAGGGCGCCGGACCTCAACATCGCGGCCTTCCGGCATCGTGGGAAGGCTGGCGGCTGCCGGTCCGTCTGCTGAAGCAAGACGCGTCGAGGCTGGAGACTCAACGGTTGACGGTGCGCCTGGATGGCGTGGCCGCTGCGGTGCATTGGCGGCGAGCCGCTCGTGCTCATCGGTCACAAGCCGCCCGACCGCCGTCGAGACCGATCCCAGCGAGCTCAGCAGCTGTGCGGGAGGCAGGCTGCGGACTCGCGCTAGACCCGTGGCGGGTTCAGCCGCGCTGACGTCCTCAATCGCTGGAGCCGGCCGCTCCTCGATCGGCGTGCCTGGGTCCGCGCCCCCGCCCGGCGCCTCCGCCGTGTCATCAGATTCGGCGGCCCCCACCGCGCCCTCCCCGAGTGGGGGAGGGTGGATCGGGATGTCCTGATCAGCTGCGGCGTCGAGCGCGGCGAGCTCATCATCGGTCTCGCCGGCGCGCGGTTCGACGACGGTCGCCTCTTCGGGCGGGGCCTCGGCCGTGACCGGAGCTGGTGCCGCGTCGGCCCCCACGCTGTCCTCCCCCAAAGGGGGAGGGGAGATCGAGGCGTGGACCGTGGCAGCCGGCTCGGGCTTTCGCGTTTCAATCAGGTTGGCGACGGCCGCGTTGCCGGCCATCGCCTGTAGCCCGAGCAGCATGCGGGCATGCAACAACCCTGGAGGCGCACCCGCCGGTGCACCGAGAGGTGGAGCGTCCTCGCGCTCGGCGACTGGCAGCGCGCCATCCCGGCGCTGAGCCTCCGCTCCGTGCGCCGGGGCTTTCTCGTCGGTGTCGCGCTCGACTGACGTGGTGCGCACGACCCCCCAGACCCGATAAATCCCTAGATCAAGCCCTGTCTCAGCGCGTAGGCGACAGCCTGGGTGCGGTTGCGCAGGTTCAGCCGGCTGGTGACGTCGTGGACAATGTTCTTGACCGTACGTTCTGAATAGAACAAGCGGCGTCCAACCTCGGCGGTGTCGAGTCCCTCCGCGAGAAGCTTGAGGACCTTGATCTCGCGGTCCGTCAGTACGGCAAAGCTCAGGCCGCGCGGATTCAAGACCTGGCGCTGGAGGCGACCGACCTGGTCGAGCAATCGGCCAAGGAGGTCCGGTGAGAGCGCCCCCTCGCCGCCGGCGGCGGCGCGGATGGCTTCGAACAGGTTCTCGGGTGTTGCCTGGTTGCGGCGCAGCACCCCGCGGGCGCCCGCTTCCAGCGCAGTCAGCAGCCCCGTGTCGTCGACGCGAGTCACGATCAAGACCACGCGCTCGACGCCGCGACGCTTCAGTGCCCGAATGGTCTGAGCCGTCTCCTCGTCCATCTGGTCGGCAACGACGAGCGCGACGACCTCGGCATCGACCTGGCGCTCTTCGACCATGTCGAGTCCGTGATGCGACCGAAGCTGGCTGGCGATGCCGGCTCGCGAGACTGGGTCGGATGTGGCGATGTAGACACGCGTGCGGTCGGTCAAGACGGATGGGCGGGTGGCGATCACGGGTTTCCTCCTCCTGGGGCCGGCACAGGTTCCTGCTGACCTTTGCGCCGGTGGGGCCATTCTGAGGGTCTCGACTTTCCGGGCACTTAACGGGGACTTAACGGGCAGCACGCGATGCCTGCACGTCTTCCTCTCCGGCTATGGCCGGGCCACGGAGCGCTACCTATGATGCGAGCGCCATGGCTGCTACCGCCACGCTTGCGAGCAAGGCTGTCAACGTCACACCAGGTGGCGAGGCGGTTTCTGAAGTTCGCGTCCGCAACTCCGGAACAGTCGTCGACCAGTTCACCCTCGAGGTCCTGGGCGATGCGTCGGCGTGGGCCATCGTCGAGCCCGCCGTCATTCCGCTCTTTCCCGGTGCTGAGGCGGTCGCGCGCATCAGGTTCAAGCCGCCCAAGTCGTCCAGCGTGCCGGCGCGTGCGGTTCCTTTTGCGGTCAGGGTCAAGTCTCGGGAAGACGCTCGGGCCTCGCTTGTCGAGGAGGGCGTCGTCGAAGTCGGTCCGTTCAACGACACCTTCGCCGAGCTGATCCCGCGGACGGCGAAAGGCCGGTCCCGCGCCCACGCCCGGCTCGCACTTGACAACCGGGGCAATGTCCGCATCAACGCCCGCCTGACGGCCGCGGACCCGGATCGCAAGCTCAACTTCACCATCACGCCGCCCGCTCTCACCTCGGAGGCGGGCACCGCCAGCTTCGCCTCGGTCCGGATGTCGCCCAGGCAGCGCTTCCTCACCGGGCCGCCGAAGATCAACCCTTACAAGGTGCTCGTCCACCAGGACGGCCTGCCCACCATCACGGTCGACGGCACGATGCAACAGGAGGGACTGATCCCACCATGGCTGCTTCCCGCCCTGATTGGGCTGGCGGCCCTGGCCCTGCTACTGGTGCTGTTGTGGTTCGTCCTGCTAAGACCAAGCATCCAGAGTGCCGCGACCCAGGCGGTTGCGCCCCAGGCCTCGGCGGCGAACGCCGCGGCCGTACGAGCCCAGGAGGCGGCCGCGGGGACCAAGCCCTCTACCGGCGGAGGTGGGGCGACTGGCGCGAATCCGTTTGGCGGTGATGCCTACGCCGCGCGCCTCAGCGGCGGCGGGGTTCTCGTCATTCCTGGCGACGGTGGCCTTTCCGTTACCGACCTTGTCTTCGAGAATCCCAACGGCTACACCGGCGACTTGAAGCTGTCACGTTTCAACGCTTCCAAGAGCCAGGATCAGCTTTTGCTCCAACTGAAGCTTGACAACTTCCGCGATCTCGATTTTCACTTCATCACCCCGTTGACGTTCCAAAAGAACGACAAAATGGAACTCTCCTGCATCCAGCCGGACGGCTCGACGTGCGACGCCTCCGTTTACTACAGCGGGTACTTCAAGAACCCGCCGCCTTAATGCGCAGCCACCGCTTGGCGGCGGCCGCGATCCTCGCTGGTGCCACGCTGGCGGCCGTGCTTGGCGGGGCGGCGCTCGCCGCGCCGGCTAACCTGGCGCCGGGTTTCCCGGCGGCGCGGATCAAGCTCGATCCGGCGTCGACGCCGGTCAACATGCCCGGCCCGATCACGCTCACGGCCGCAGTCGTCGACTGGCGCGGGGCCGCGGTGCGCAACGTCACGGTCGTCTTCGCAAACGTGACCGACCCGCAAAAACCGACTCAGCTGGGCAAGGGGACGACCGACAGGGCGGGGCACGTGACGTTCGTCTACTCCAACAGCAAAGAACCACGCATCGACGTCGTCCAGGCAACCTTCACCGATGGCCTCGAGGTGCACAAGAGCAACCGGGTTTTTATCGCGTGGCAAAGTGGGCCACCTGCCACCGCGATCGTCTCGCCCGCCGCGATCACCGTCGCGCCGGGCTGCTTCCAGCCGACGACGGCGGTGACGCTGGCATCCGATGCCTTCAAGCCGGGTTCACCACGGGCCACGCCGAGACCGAAGCCGACGCCAACGCCTCCCGCCGTCCCACCGCCGGCCTACACGATCACGGTGGACGGCGTGAACTTCAATCCCTACAGCGCGGTCCTCGTCACCTTTGACGCCGGCCCTGGCGGGACGCCCGAAAGTTTCGAGCGGACGACCGACGTCTTCGGCCACTTCACCCTGGACATCCAGGTGCGGAGCCGGTCCGAGGGCGTCCACCTGATCCGGGCCGACGATTTCCGGCAGCGGGAAGCGGATGCGACCTACCGGATTCCGTGCTTCATGCCGTCCGTCGCGCTCAACCCGCCGATCGGGCCACCCGGCTTCGTGACGAGCGCCGTCGGTACAGGCTTCCCACCGAACACGCCGATCGTCTTCCTCAACTGGGGTAGCCCGATGCTGCTGTCGCCGCTGCCGAAGAAGATCATGACCGACGGCAACGGCGCCTTCCAGTACCCGATCCTGGTGCTCTATCACGACCTGCTCGGCCCGCGGATGCTGCAGGCGATCGTGGCCAACCCCTTCGGCGAGCGAGCCGGCTCCGCGATCGAGGCGGACGCGCCGTTCCTGGTGACTATGGGTCGCTCGCAACCCACCGATTTGGTCCTTCGGCGGTGATCCGGCTGAGTTCAGCGTATGATGCAGCGGGGGTCGCTGACGTACGGGGGAATCGGATGAAGAGACGGGGCCGCTGGGGAATCCGGTGGTGGCGCGCCCTGGGTCCTGCCGCCCTCCTCGTCAGCCTCGCCGTGGCACAGGTCGCGGTCACCTCGCCGCTCGCAGTTGCGGCGGCCGCTCCGCTGCCGGGTCGTCCCGAGCTCTCGACCTATGCCGGCGCGCCGGCGGCGGGTAAGCCGACCGAGGTCGCCCAACAGCCGTTCGGCCTGGCGGTTTTCGGCCGCTATACCTTCGTTGCCGACCCGGCGAATCATGTGGTTCGGCTCCTGATCGACAACAGCGAGGTGGCCTTTGCCGGTGCCGGAAGCCTGGCGGTTACGGGCGACGAAAGTGACACGACTAGGGCGCAACTAGCCGGACCCTACGCGGTCGCGATCGGGCAGGTCAGCCAGTCTGGATACCAGGTGACCAAATTCGACGTCTACATCGCCGACACGTTCGGCCACCAGGTGCGCAAAGCCACGGTCACCATCCCGTCGATCGATAACCCCACCGGTGTGCAGACCGCGGTGATCACCACGATCGCTGGAACCGGCAGCTTCGGCTACGGCGGCGATCAGGGTCTGGCCGCGAAGGCCACGCTGAACTCCCCCTACGGGATCGCCTGGGATGACAAGCGGAAGATGGTCTACGTCGCCGACACCCTCAACAACCGGGTGCGGGTGATTGACGGCGACATGATTCGAACGCTAGTCGCCGGCCCGCTGAACCAACCGCGCGGCCTGGCCGTCAGCGGCGATGGCTTGTACATCGCGGATACCTATAACAATGTGGTGCGCCGGTTCGACCTCAACACCGGATCATTGACAACCGTGGCCGGCACGGGGAGTGCGGGCAACACCGACGGTGTGGCCGGTACGTCGGCTCTTCTGCGGCAGCCATCGGGGCTGGCCTTCGACGAAAAGGCGAACCTCTACATCGCCGACACGGGCAACAACATGATTCGAGAGCTGGCGGCGGCAGATCACGTGCTCCGAACCGTCGCCGGCACCGGCAAGGCTGGCGAGTTCGGCGACGGCGGTCCGGCGATCCTGGCTCAGCTCGCCGCACCGACGGCGGTCGCGGTTCGGCCGAACGGCGATGTCGTGATCGCGGACACCGGCAACGACCTGGTTCGGGTGCTGGAAGGCACCCTCTCCACGACACCCGCGCACAATATTCACGTCGAGGCCGGCAACGGGACGGCAAGCTTTGCCGGCAACGGCCAGCCCCCGGTGCGAGCCCAATTTGCGGCCCCCGCCGCGGTGCTCTCGCAATTTTCTTCCGGGTCGCCGCTGAATGCGGCGGTGCCAGCCGTGACCGGCCAGCGCTTTGTCATCGATACCTTCAATCATTCCGTGCGAACCTTCAAAACCAGCGACACGGACGCGGATAACCACACGACCGGTGATCAGGACGAAGACGACGTCAGCACGCTTGCTGGAATCGGTGGGGCGCGCGGTCCCGGGATCTCCTCGAGCCATCCTACCCAGACGCGCTTGGCCTATCCGATGGGCGGGGCGCTCGACGCCGCGCGCAATGTGCTCTATGTCGCCGATACCTTCAACAATGTCGTCCGCGCGATCGACCTGACGCACCAAACGATGGCGACCGTCGCCGGCACGGGAACGGCCGGCTATACAAGCACCGATGAGGGCAAACCGGCGACGCAGGCGGCGCTCAGTTATCCGACGGGACTGGCGGTCGACGCGGCGGGCAACCTCTTCATCGCCGATACCTACAACAGTCGAGTCCGTGAAGTCGTCGGTGGCCTGCACTTCGACGAAAACGGCAATGCGTCCTCAGTCGGTGCGATCTTCACGGTGGCCGGCACGGGCCGGCTCGGGTTCAGCGGCGAGAACGGCGACGCGCGCCAGGCCGATCTTTACTTCCCGTATGGTGTGGCGCTCGATGCCGCCGCGTCGCCGAACCTCTACATCACCGACAGCTTCAACCACCGGGTTCGGCGGGTCGCTGCGGTCAGCACGGATCCGAAGGCGCCCAACGTGATTCAGACCGTCGCCGGGGATGGGGCGCCCGCCTTTGGCGACGGCGTGGCGGCGCAGGCCCATTTCAATCGTCCGTGGAGCGCGACGGTTGATCAAGGCAGCGTCTATGTCGCGGACTACCTGAACCACCGCGTCCGCCGCGTCGACCTCGCCGGCCAGGCCGTGACGACCTTCGGCGGCGTTGGCACCTCGGGACTCAAGGGCGACGCCGGCCCCGCCGATGCGGCCGAAGTGGACGGGCCTCGTGGTCTCAGCATGCTCGGCGACTCGGGCGCGATGCTCGTCGCCGACAGCTTCAACAGCCGCATCCGCTGGCTCGGTGTCACCCAGGCCGGGATCCAGCGGACGCAGGTCAACTTCGATCCGACCAACCTGGCCGGCCGCAGCCAACCGCAGAGTGTGACCGTCACCAGCACAGGTAGCGGCCTGCTGGTCATGGGGGCGGTCGATCTGGGGGCGGACCGGAACAATTTCTTCCTGGATCCGCTCAAGAACACGTGTGCCCAGGCGAGGCTCGAGCCGGGGACGAGCTGCTCCTTCGAGGTGGCCTTTCAGCCGCGTGCGACGTTAGGGAGCCACACCGGCAGCGTCGTGGTTCCCAACGACGCGGTCGGGGGTCAGCAACTGATCACCCTGAAGGGTGAGGCCACGGCTGCCCTCGTCACCCTCAGTCCGCCCGCGGTCGTCATCAATCAACCGATCAACGCACCGGCGACGCCCGCCACCGTGACCCTGACGAACAACGGTGGGGGCTTGCTCCACATCACCTCGATTACGCTCGACAGCGGTACCGACCCGGATTTCGCACAGAGCAACAACTGTCCGAGTGTGCTGACAGGCCATAGCAGCTGCCAGATCACGATTACGCTCAGCCAGATTGGTGCCGACGACAAGAAGACGCGCAGCGGGACGCTCACCGTTAGGGACGACGCCGGCGGTAACGGGTCGTCGGGCGGTGCGTCGCAATCCGTGCCGCTCACGGGAAGCCTGGCGCAACCGGCGGCGAGCTTCACCAGCCAGTCGCTGATCTTCGCCCAGAACCTGGGCGGCAGCAGTGGCTCGGAAACCATCAGGCTCGTCAACACCGGGCAAGCGCCGCTCCACCTGAGCGCCATTCGTGAAGACGGCGACTTCTCCCAGAGCAACAACTGCCCGCCGGTGCTCGCACCCGGCGCCGGCTGCGCCATCACGATCACCTTCATTCCGAGCACGCTCGGAGAGCGCGACGGCTACATCGTCGTGGCGGACGACTCCGCCGACAGCCCGCAGCGCATCCAGGTGATGGGGGTAGCGACCATGGCGCTGGCGCATCTCGGTCCCGACCGCCTCAACTTCAGCCAGAACGTCGGCGCCAGCAGCGCGCCGCAAACTGTGACGCTGACGAATCGCGGCGACGGCCCGCTCACCATTGCCGCGATCGGGGCCAGCGGCGATTTCAAGGCAACCCCGCATTGCCCACCGCAACTGCTGCCCGGTCAGTCGTGCGGGATCGGCGTGACCTTTACGCCGCAGGCGGCGGGGGCTCGCACCGGCAGCCTGGTGGTGACGGATGATGGCAACGCCGCTCCCGGCTCCAACGACATCGTGCGGCTGACGGGCTTTGCCTACCAGCCGGTGGCGACCTTGAGCGCGGCGCTTCTCTCGCCGGGAGCGAACCTGGGCACCACGGGGGTGCCGCAAGTGGTGACCGTCACGAACACGGGCGACGGCACCCTCACCATCCGCGCCATCGGGATCAGCGGGGCTGCCGCCGGCGACTACACGCTGTCGAGCAACTGCCTGCGGGCGATCGCGCCCGGCGCCTCCTGCTCCATCACGGTCAGCTTCGCGCCACACGGGTACGGCGTGCGCGCCGCCGCCGTGACGCTCTACGACGATGGGCTGGGCGGCGCCCAGTCGATCAGCCTTCGCGGGACCGGGACCGCGGCCAGGCCCTTACTCAGCAGTGGATACATGAATTTCGGTGCCGCCAGCGTGGGGAATCCGACCGTTCCGCAGAATGTGGTCTTGTTCAATGCGGGCAACGGCCCGCTGTCGATCGGCAGTATCGTTGTCAGCGGTGACTTCACCATCAGCACGAGCTGCGGCGGCATCCTCGCATCCGGGGCGAGCTGCACGATCAGCGTGACCTTCCTCCCGCAAGCCATCGGCGCCCGCTCCGGCGTCGTCACGATTATCGACAATGCCGGTACCCAGCGGATCACCTTGAGCGGCGTCGGGACCTAAAGCAGCCCCCACCCTGCCCTCCCCCCAGAGGGGGAGGGAAATTGCCGCCTACCATGCCCTGCTTGGGTGTGAGAGTCTAATGGGAGGCCCCCCCAACGCTCGGGCCATTAGGAGGACCGATGGCGAAGAACCCCTTATTCGAGCTTTACGAGGCAGGCACCAGCGTCTGGCTCGACTACATCCGCCGGAGCTTGATGACATCTGGCGAGCTGACGCGAATGATCGAGGAGGACGCCGTGGTCGGTATGACCTCCAATCCCACGATTTTCGAAAAGGCGATTGGCGGCAGCAGCGACTACGACGACGCCCTCCGTGCACTGGTCGAGGCCGGCATCCCGGACGAAGAGATCATGCTGAGCCTCATCGTCCAGGACATCCAGATGGCCGCCGACGTGCTCAAGCCCGTCTACGACCAGACCAAACACAAAGACGGTTACGTCAGCATCGAGGTGTTGCCACGCGTCGCCGACGACACAAAGGGCACGATCGCGATGGCCCACGACCTCTTCGACCGCGTTGGGCGACCGAATATCTTCGTCAAGATCCCGGCGACGGATGCCGGGCTCCCCGCGATCGAGCAATGCATCGCCGACGGCCTGAACATCAACATCACGCTGATGTTCTCGGTCAAGGTGTATGAAGACGTCGCCCGGGCCTTCATCCGTGGCTTGCAGCGGCGCATGAAGCAGGGACACCCGGTCGACGTCGCCTCGGTGGCGAGCTTCTTCGTCAGCCGGGTGGACACGGCGGTCGACAAGCTACTCGAACAAAAGATCGCCGCCGCCAAGGACCCAGCGGAGCGCGCGCGGTTGCAGAAGCTGATGGGAGAGGCCGCCGTTGCCAACGCGAAGATGGCCTATCAGGCGTTCCTGCGGATCTTCAATGGGCCCGAATTCGCCGGCCTGCGGGAGGCGGGCGCGTCAGTGCAACGTTGCCTCTGGGCCAGCACCGGAACCAAGAATCCCAACTACAGCGACGTGATGTACGTCGAGGAGCTGATCGGCCCCGACACGGTCAACACCATGCCGCAACAAACGATGATGGCGTTCAAGGAACATGGCGAGGTTCGTGTCAGCCTGCTCGAAAACGTGGAGGGCGCCCGCCAGGTCCTGCGCGACTTGACGGCGATTGGCATCGACATGGACAAGGTCACCTATGACCTTCAAGTCGATGGCGTCAAACTGTTCGCCGATTCGATCACCAAGCTGCTCGAAGAGATCGCGAAGAAGAAGCAGCAGCTCAAGCAAGGATTGGTGGGTGCGCACGAGGCACGACTCGGTGCCCTCGATCCCGCGGTCAAGGATCGCCTGCAGCAACTGGAGCAGACGGCGGTGGTCCGCCGGATCGCCGAGAAGGATGCCGGGCTCTGGAAGTCGAATGGCACGGTCGAAAAAGAGATCCGTGAGCGGCTGGGGTGGCTCCAGGTCGCCGACCGGATGGAGGAGCGGGTGCCCGAGCTCGAGGCGCTCCGCAAGGAGCTGGTTGGCGAGGGGTTCACCGACGCCGTCCTGATGGGAATGGGCGGCAGCAGCCTGGCCCCGGACGTCTTCCGGCAAACGTTCGGCGCGCCCAAAGGCGCGCTCGACGTGCATGTCCTCGACACCACGGATCCCGCCGCCATCATCGCCCTGGAGCAGGCCATCGACGTGGGCAAGACGGTCTTCATCGTCGCCTCCAAGTCGGGTACCACGCTGGAGACGCTCTCCCACTATCGCCACTTTTGGCAGCAGACGGGCCAGAGGGGTAAGCAGTTCATCGCGATTACCGACCCGGGAACGTCGTTGGCCGAGGAGGCCTCCCGGCGAGGATTCCGCCGCAGCTTCCTCAACCCGCCGGACATCGGCGGCCGCTACTCGGCGCTTTCCTACTTTGGGCTCGTGCCGGCGGCGCTGGGTGGGGTGGACCTTTCCGGCCTGCTTGACCGGGCCGCGACCATGACCCAGGCGTGTTCCCCGTCCGTCCCGGTGGGCGAGAACCCGGGAGCCTGGCTGGGGGCGGTCTTCGCTGAGGCGGCGAAGGTCGGGCGGGACAAGATCACGATTGTCGCGCCCACCGCCGTACAGAGCTTCGGGGTGTGGGCGGAGCAGTTGATCGCGGAGAGCACCGGCAAAGAGGGCAAGGGCCTGGTACCGGTCGCAGACGAGGCGCTTGGTCCGCCCGAGGTCTACGGCAGCGATCGCCTCTTTGTTCGGCTGGCGCTGCCGGGGGACGATGAGCCGGCCGCGCTTACATCGCTCAGCAAGGCGGGGCATCCCGTCGTGACGCTCAAGCTCAGCGATCCGCTCGCCATCGGGGCGGAGTTCTTCCGCTGGGAGTATGCGATCGCGGTGGCCGGGGCGATCCTCAGCATCAACGTCTTCGACCAGCCGAACGTGCAGGAGGCAAAAGACCTTACCAAGAAGGTGCTCAGCGAGGGCAATCCACCGACCGTGGGCGAGGGGATCCGGTGGGCCGGCCAATCGGGAGCGACCCTCGATGCCGCGATCCAGGCCTTGCTCGGCCAGGTTCGCGCCGGCGACTACGTGGCACTGCTTGCCTTCATCGCGCCGAACGCGGAGCATGATCGCGCGCTCAACGCGATCCGGCTCGCCATCCGTGACAGGTCGAAGGTGGCAACGACGGTGGGCTACGGGCCACGCTACCTGCACTCGACCGGTCAGCTGCACAAGGGCGGCCCCAACACGGGCGTCTTCCTGCAGATGGTGAGCGACGATCCAAATGATCTGCCGATTCCGGGTGAGAACTTCACGTTTGGGGTCCTCAAGCAGGCACAGGCCCTCGGTGATTTCCAGGCGTTGCGCAACCACGGGCGGCGCGTGCTTCGCATCCAGGTCCCCGACGTAGCGCAGGGCCTGGTGAAGATCGGCCAGTCGGTCGGCGCGACGGTTCGAGCCTGATGCAATTAGGCCTGATCGGGCTTGGCCGGATGGGATCAGGTATGACCCGGCGACTGATGCAAGGCGGTCACCAGTTGGTGGTCTACGACCGATCCCCCGAGATGGTCGCGGCGCTCGCCGGCGATGGCGAGGTCGGTGCCAGCAGCCTGGAAGATCTCGGCCAGAAGCTCAAGGCGCCGCGCATCGTCTGGTTGATGATCCCCGCCGGCCCGCCGGTAGACGACACCATCCAGCGGTTGTCCGGCGTCCTCTCGCCGGGAGACGTCATCGTCGATGGCGGCAACTCGAATTACAAAGATTCGATACGCCGCGCGGATGCGCTGCGCTCGCAGCAGGTGGAATTCCTCGATGTCGGCGTCAGCGGCGGCATCTGGGGCCTCAAGGTGGGCTTCAACCTGATGGTCGGCGGCAACCAGGCGGTCTTCAAGCAGGTCGAGCCGATTTTTCAGACGCTCGCGCCGCCCGACGGTTACGCCTACGTCGGCTCGTCGGGCGCAGGGCACTACGCCAAGATGGTGCACAACGGGATCGAATACTCGATGCTGCAGAGCTATGCGGAGGGATTCGAAATCTTGAAAGCCGCGCCTTTCAGTTTCGACCTTGTCCAGCTCACGCGGCTGTGGAACCACGGCAGCGTAATCCGGTCCTGGCTGCTCGAACTCGCCCAGGCCGCCTTCGAACGCGATCCCGAACTGGCGCACATCCGCGGTTACGTCGAAGACTCGGGCGAGGGCCGATGGACGCTGGAGGAGGCGCTCGAGCATGCCGTGCCCGCTCCCGCCCTGGCTATGAGCCTCTTCATGCGCTACCGGTCGCGCCAGGATGATTCGTTCAGCGCCAAGGTCCTGGCGGCGCTCCGCAATGAATTTGGGGGACACCCCGTGAGGTCTGAATAGCCATGGCCCAGGTGGCCGCTGCACCGCTGACCCAGAACGTGTTGCGGGACGGGCTAATTCTGCCCCGCACGCCCGACCCGGCGGCAATGGTGATCTTCGGCGCTTCCGGGGACCTGACCGCACGCAAATTGATGCCTGCCCTCTACAACCTCGCCCTCAATCGCTACCTGCCGTCCGGCTTCAGTGTGATCGGCGTCGCCGACACCGCCCTCTCTGAAGACGAGTTCCGCGCCCACATGGAGCAGGCGGTGCAGAAGTTCTCCCGGAGCCAGCCCGTCGATCGCGCCGTGTGGCAGAGCCTGGCCGAAGGGATCTCCTTTGTCCGGATGCCCTTCGACGACGAAGAGGGGTACGGCCGGCTGGCCGCCGAGCTCGAGCGGTTGGATCGCGAGCGGGGAACCGCCGGCAACCGCGTCTTCTACCTGGCGACAGCCCCCCAGTTCTTTTCCGTCATCATCGACCGGCTCGGGGCCTCGGGTATCGCCAAGGCGGGCGAGGGCTGGAAGCGGGTCGTGATCGAGAAGCCGTTCGGGAACGACTTGAAGAGCGCCCAGGCGCTGAACCAGGCGATCCACACCGTGTTCACCGAGCAGCAGATCTATCGCATCGATCACTACCTGGGCAAAGAAACCGTGCAAAACGTCCTGGTGTTCCGCTTTGCCAACGGGATCTTCGAGCCCATCTGGAACCGGCGCTACGTCGACCACATCCAGATCACGGTGGCGGAGGACATCGGCATCGAACGGCGCGGCAAGTACTACGAAACCGCCGGTGCCCTGCGTGACATCTTCCAGAACCACCTGATGCAGCTCCTCAGCATCGCCGCCATGGAGGCGCCCCCGAACTTCGATGCCGACAGCGTGCGCGACGAGAAGGTCAAAGTCCTCAAGTCCATCCACCCGATCGACGTCGCGAATGACGTCGTCCGCGGCCAGTACGGCCCCGGTTGGGTGGGCGGCCAGCAGGTGCCCGGCTACCGGCAGGAGCTGAATGTCGCACCGACGTCGAACACGGAGACTTTCGTCGCGGTGCGCCTCAAGATCGACAACTGGCGCTGGGCCGACACGCCGTTTTACCTGCGCACCGGTAAGCGGTTGCCGAGCCGCGCGTCCGAGATTGCGATCCAGTTCAAGAACCCGCCGCACCTGCCGTTTGCCAAGACCGCGGTCCAGGAGCTGACGCCCAACGTGCTGGTGATGCGCATCCAGCCGCACGAGGGGGCGTCGCTGAAGATCGCGGCCAAGATTCCCGGGCCGGTGATGCGCTTGCGCACCGTCAACATGGACTTTTTCTACGGTTCGTCCTTCATGGTCGAGTCTCCCGATGCGTATGAGCGCCTGGTGCTCGACTGCCTGCTCGGCGACGCGACCCTTTTCGCCCGAGAGGACGAGGTGGAGCGAGCCTGGTCCCTCGTCGACCGGATCGAGGCTGGCTGGGCCTCCGAGCCGCCACCGGCGTTCCCCAACTACGCCGCCGGGACCTGGGGGCCGCCCGAGGCGGACGCGTTGATCGAGCACGACGGGCGGCGCTGGAGGCGGCCATGAGCAACGATCACACCGAGCTCAGCACCCGGTCCTTTGTCGACGTGCACGCCATCCAGGACGAGCTGGACCAGGTCCGCTGGGGCCTGCATGCGGACGGCGAGGGGAGCGAGGCGGCCGAGCACGCCGCGGCCGAAGCCCGGGCCAGCGTCTGCAACCTGATCACGGTGGTGGGCAATGAGCCCGAGCTGGGCGCCGTCACCAGCGTGCTCGACCGTCTGTCCGTGACCAACCCTTCGCGGACGCTGATCCTCCTCGCCCAGCACACCCGCGAGGCCGACAAGCTGGAGGCTGAGGTGTCCGCGCAGGAGCGGACCGAAAGCGGCCACCGGGTCAGCACCGAGCGCGTGATCCTGCATGCGCACGGGGAGCCGGCCCGGCACCTGGCCAGCCTTGCAGCGCCACTGCTGATTCCGGACCTTCCGGTCATCCTCTGGTGGCCCGGGCGACCCCAGTTCGATAACCCATTGTTCGACGACCTCTGCGAGCTCGCCGATCGTCTGGTGGTCGATACCGACGAGGGCTTCGACGATGCGGACCTTGCCCGCCTCCTCCAGGTGGCCCGCCGGCAGAAGGCGCAGGCGTCCATCGGCGACCTCAACTGGGCCCGGCTGATGGCCTGGCGACACGTGGCGGCGCAGTTCTTCGACATGCCCGGGATGCTCGCCCGCCTGGCCCACATTCGCGGTGTCTCGATCTTTCACGGCCACGACGGGTCGACGGCCCAGGCGCGATTGTTGGGAGGCTGGATGCGCAGCCGATTGGCGACGGTCGGGATCGACGTGCCGCTGGAATTTCGACTGGATGACTCGATCGAGCACGGCGTCTGCCGCTTCCTGATCTATGCCGGCGGCGATGAGGGCCCCGCCCGTTTCAGCATGAGCCGGCATCGAGGCGGCCGGCTCTCCACGCAGATCCGGCTTGGCGATCAAGACCTTGCCGAGCGAACCGTGCGTTTGGAGTCGCGCGCAACCGAGGAACTGCTGGGCATCGAGCTGACATTGCCGGGCCACGACATGCTCTTCGAACAGGCGCTTGCGGCCGCGCTGCAGTGACCAAAGCGCGGAACGGCCGGGACCGCAAGAAGAAGCGCTGACGTGGTCGCCGCGATCACCCCGCTGGTGGTCCTCGGACCAGCCGAGCTCGCCGAGGCGGCCGCGTCCTGGACCGCCGAGCGCATCACCGGCGCCGTCACGGCGCGCCGGGCCTGTTACCTGGCCCTAGCAGGGGGCGAGACGCCCCGAGGCTGCTACGAGCGGCTGGCCCGGCCGCCTTACCGCGATAGCCTTCCCTGGCGCTCGGTCTTCGTGTACTGGTCGGACGAGCGGCGGGTGCAACTCGACGACCCGGCGAGCAACTATGCGATGGCCAAGGCGGCACTGCTCGACCACGTGCCGATCCCACCCGATCAGGTCTTTCCCCTGGTCGGTGACCCGACGCCCGCCCTGCGCCGGATTCCGCCGGATGCCAGCGGCCGGCCGCGGTTCGATCTGATCCATCTGGGTCTGGGCGAGGACGGTCACACCGCCTCGCTCTTCCCCGGCAGCCCCGCCCTCCAGCAAGCGCAGGCGCTGGTCGCGCACGTTCACGACGCGCCGAAGCCGCCGCCCGAGCGGCTGAGCCTGACGGTGCCGGTGATCAACGCGGCACGCGCGGTGCTGTTCATGGTGCAGGGCGCCTCGAAGCGCGAGGCACTAACGCGGGTGCTGCGACGGGATCCGGCCCTCCCGGCGAGCCGCGTCGCTCCAGTCGACGGCGAACTGCAGTTCATCGTCGACAAGGCGGCTTTCGGCTAGAACCCAGACTCCAGTTGGTCAAGTCGCCCTTCGAGGGCGAGGGGAGTCCCTTCGGTGCGGTCGGTGCAAGGTAGTCCCCGACTATCACTAAACTTGTTTCTTGACATGCCCAACTCTGCGTGACAATCTTGTAACGCAGAGACCAACGCAATACACGTCAGGGCAGGGAAAGCAGCAATGGCGGTCGCGGGGGCGCATCGTTCGGCGGTTGGACACGGCCACCGGCTCGAGCGCCGCAACCGGCGGCGCAGGACACGGGCAGCCGCCCATTGGATGGCGGGCTTCGGGGCCTGGAGTGTCTTCTTCCTGGTCCTCGGGTGGCTGGTTGCGGCTGGGGTCTACGGCCTGGTGAACCCATGAGGCGCTGCTACGGGCGCCGCCACTCGTACCGGCACACGGACTATCACCTCCGCGAGTGGCATCGGCGACGCCGCGCCACGCTGCAACGGAACGTGATCGTCGGCATCATCGCGATGTTGACGCTGCCGATGGTGACGGTCCCGGCCATCGCGGCCGAAACGGTCGGCGATCTCCCAACGGTGATCGGGCTTTCATCCAGCAGCCTGCCCCAGGACATGCTGATCTTCGACCGGCGCGGCAACCTCCTTGCCGACGTCGGCGACCAGGGCGACCACCGCGTGGTGGTCCCGCTGAGCTACATCTCGCCCAACGTGATCAACGCCACCATCGCCGTGGAGGACCACAGCTTCTATTCGAACAGCGGCGTCGACCTGGGCGCGGTCGTGCGAGCGGCGCTGGCCGACTATTCGCACCACGGCATCAAGCAGGGTGGCAGCACGATCAGCCAGCAGCTCGTCAAGCAGCTCTTCATCGGAGCCCACCCGGACAATTCGATCCAGCGTAAGTCGAAAGAGGCGGTGCTGGCCCTCGAGCTCAATCGGAACTACTCGAAGAGGCAGATCCTCGAGATGTACCTCAATACAATCTTCTACGGCAGTCAGACTTATGGCATCGAGGCGGCGGCGCACAGCTACTTTCAGACGAACGCGCACGACCTGACGCTCGCGCAGGCCAGCATGCTCGCCGGGCTGCCGCAGGCGCCGACGCAGTACAACCCACTCGTCAACCTGGCAGCGGCGAAGCGGCGACAGCTCGCGGTGCTGGCGGCGATGGTCGAAAACCATTTCGTCAGCCAGAAGGACGCCGATGCGGCGTATGCCACAAAACTGCAAATCTATCCGCCCACCAATCACTTCGAAGCCCCCTACTTCGTCGACTACGTGCTAAAGACGCTGCGGCAGCAATACAAGATCGTCCCCGGTGACCGGCGTGGCTACCGCGTCTACACCTCGCTGGATCTCAACCTGCAACGCATGGCCGAGCAGGTGGTCCGTGATCAGATTGCGCAGAAAGGCAACTTCTACAACTTCCACGACGCCGCGCTGGTCAGCATGGACCCAAAGACCGGCGAGATCCTTGCGATGGTGGGTGGCAACGACTACAACCGGCCGGGCGGCTGGATCAACATGGCGGACACGCCGCGCCAGCCCGGGTCGACCTTCAAGATCTACACCTACACCGCCGCGATCGAAAGCCGCAAGTTCAACATGATCACGCCCATCCTCGACGCGCCCCTGGTCTTCCCGACCTGGGGCGGCGCCAGCGGCTTCGAGCCGTACATCCCGCTGAACTACGACCTCAAGTACCACGGCGTGCTGCCGCTGAAGATGGCGATGGGCAACTCGCTCAACATCCCGGCGGTCAAGACCGAGCTGCGTGTTGGCCTCCAGAACGTGCTCAGCGCGGCGCGGCGGATGGGGGTGACCCACCTGACACAGCCCGATGACAACTACTCGCTGAGTCTCACGCTCGGCGGCTACGAGGTGACGCCCCTGGACATGGCGACCGGCGCTTCGACGCTCGCCGACATGGGGATGCGCCACATGCCGGCGCCGATCGTGTCGATCAAGGACGCGACTGGCAGGGAGGTCTTTACCTATGACCCGGCCAAGAACGAATATCGGGCCATCAGTGAGGACGTGGCGTTCATCATCGGCGCCATCATGTCCGATGACCGCAATCGCTGCCTGGAGTTCGGTTGCCATGGCGATCTGACCCTGCCCGGCCGCCATGTCGCCGCGAAAACCGGGACGACCCAGCTGTTCAAGGACAACTGGACGATTGGGTTTACGCCGACCATCGCCACCGCCGTCTGGATCGGCAATCCCGACAACACGCCGCTCAGCCACAACTCGACGGGCATCGTGGGCGCCGCGCCGATCTGGCACAAATTCATGCAGCAGGCACTGGCCGCCACCCCGGACCAGTGGTATGCGAAGCCCGCCGGCGTCCACCAGGTTGGTGAAAACTACTTCCTGCCCGGTACGGAGAACGTCCGGTCGCTGGCGCTGTGGTGGCCGACCTGCGGGTTCTGGAGCTACAACCCCTATAACCTGACCTACGCCGACACCCTGGTCGACGGCGTGCCCTGCTCCCTCGGCGCCCGGCCCGCGCCGCCGCCGGCGCCAAGCCCCCAACCCTAGCGATCCCCCCTCCGGCCGCCCATAATCGGGGTGGCGTGCGCCCGGCATGGCGGCGATGCGGCTGCGCGGCCCTGATGGCCATCGGGCTGGCCGGAGCGACGGCTGTCCCGGTGGCAGCCAGCGACATCTATCCTTCCCTCGGTCCGCTGGAGATCCGCATTTTCGGCGCGAACGGCGATATGCGCGACTTCCTCGCACGGTCAGACGAGGACCGGCGCGGCGCGATCGCGCTCGTCGACCAGATTGCCGGAGCGATCCAGGGACCGGCCCAACCGATCGAGGAAGCGGCCGTCATGCTGCCGCACTACCGGATCGGGGTGAGCCATCTCGGGCTGACCTATGTCACGACCCCTTGGGCGCGCCTGTCCGAAACGAGCTTCATCTACTTCCCGGGCGGGCAAGCGGCCAGTTTCATGGTTGTCGAGTTCAGTCAAGGGCAAGCAGCCCTCGAGCAGCGGTGGATCCTGCCGGCACCCGAGGTCGCGGCGCTCCTGGAGCGGCATCTGCAAGGCCTGCTCCCCATCGGCCTGGGACCCGCTTCCCGCGCCACGGCCACCGCGCCCTGGAACATGGCGCTCGGGGCGGTGCTGCTCGCCGCGATAAGCCTGCGGCTGTTCGTGGATCGCCGCCGATCGGTCCTTAGCGAGAAAAGAAGGAGCGCTGGAAAGGGGACGGACCAGCGCCCCTGAAGGTCGTCGGCGGGTCGGTTTCTCCTTAATTCGCTGGCGGGTTACGCCGAGTCCGGGTACACTGCCGGCTGGCATGGGTCGAGTGGCCTGCGTGATCTCAGCCGTGGTGCTCGCCGGCTGCGGGTCACACCTCGTGGCGAACGCGCCGTCGGTGACCCCGATTCCCACGGTCCAGGGCCACGCCCCACCGACCGCGTCGGCGTCTGGCGGCACCGAGGACACGGCCCTTGGCCCGGGCGGGATGACCCTCCAGCAGGAGATCGGTGCGGTCATGATGGTCGGCTTCAAGGGCCCGCTGACCCCGGCGGTCCTCGACGACTGGCGCCGGCACCAGTTCGGCGGCCTGATCGTCGTTCCCGCCAACCAGAATGCCCGCGATGCCGCCGCGATCCGCCAGCTGATCCAGTCGGTCCGCGGCGTGATGCGGCATCCACTCATGGCGGCCACCAACCAGGAAGGCGGGACGGTGTGTTTCCTGGAAACCGGGGTGCCCTGCATGGCGGGTGCGCGCCAGGTCGCCCCGCAGGGCCCCAACGCGGTCCAATCCGAGCTGGCGACCATGTCGCGTGGACTGAAAGCGCTTGGGTTCGACATCAACTTCGCGCCGGTGGCCGATGTCTGGGACGGCACTCATCCCGTCATGAGCGAGCGGAGCTACGGAGAGGATCCGCAGCTCGTTGCGCAGGACGTGACCGCCGCCATCGCCGGCGTGCATGCGGCGGGGATGTACGCCGCCGCCAAGCACTTCCCCGGGCACGGGACGGCGAGTGACCTCATTCCCTTTCAGGCCGCGATCGCTGCCCACGTGGAATTCGTGATGATCGGGCACCTGAGCGTACCGTCGATCGACCAGTCGGCGCCGGCGAGCATGTCCGCGGCGGTCTTGCAGGTGCTGCGTTCTGAGCTCGGCTATCCGGGCGTCATCATCTCGGACGACCTGCAGGTGGGGGCCCTGAGCCCGCAGTATCCGCCGCCATTGGCGGCCGTGCGGTTCCTCAAAAACGGAGGCGACATGGTGGTGGTCTCCCAGGACCTCGCGGTCGCCGACGCCACCTACGAGGCGATTCACGCCGCTCTCCTGAGCGGCAGCTATCCCCGCGCCCAGCTCGACGCCTCCGTGCAGAAGTTGCTGAGCCTCGGCCTCCGCTACATGCCCTAGTCGGGCGGCTCGGTCGCGACCTCCGCGCCCATCGCGTGGTAGCCGCCGTCGACGTGAACGATCTCTCCCGTGGTGGCCGAGCTGTAGTCCGAGAGCAATACGGCCGCCATCTTCGCGACCGGCGTCCGATCCTCGCTGTTCCAGCCGAGCGGGGCGCGCTGCCCCCAGGTGTTCTCGAACCGCTCGAATCCCGGGATCCCTTTTGCCGCCATCGTCTTCAGAGGTCCAGCCGCCAGCGCGTTCACACGAATGTGGTACTTGCCGAGGTCCCGGGCAAGGTAGCGGGTGACCGATTCGAGCGCGGCTTTGCAGACGCCCATCCAGTCGTAGAAGGGCCACGCCTGCGTGGAATTGTCGAAATCAAGCGTCACGATGCTGCCGCCCTCCGCCATCAGCGGGCTGAGCGACTGGGCCATCGCCTTGAGCGAATAGGCACTGGTCTGGAAAGCGGTCTGCACACTCTCCCACGGTGCCGTCATGAAATTGCCGCCAAGGGCGTCGGCGGGAGCGAACGCGATCGCGTGGACGAACCCGTCGAGGCGGCCCCAGCGTTGCTTGAGCGTCTGGGCCAGCGCATCGATCTGCCCCTGGTTGTTGACGTCCATCTCCAGGATGTCTGGCGTCGGTATCATCCGGCGGGCGCTCTTCTCGGTCAGGCTCATGACGCGGCCGAAGCTGGTGAGCACGATGTCGGCGCCCTCTTTCTGTGCCGTGTCGGCAATCGCGAAGGCGATGCTTGCTGGGGTGAGGACGCCGGTGACCAGGATCTTCTTCCCCTCGAGGATGCCCGGCATGGCGGTCCGATTCTATCTGAGCCGGACTACACCTCTCGCTACAGCGGGGGCTGGATGGGCGGCTGATCCCAGCGGCCGTTTATGAGGTCGATGCCAACAATGACGGCCACAACGACGACGAGCATGAGCGCCACGACCATGACGCTGCTTGCGTCTAGGCGCAGCCTAAGCGGAGTTTTCGTATTCAAACTGAGAGCTCAATGGGTGGCTTGAGGGATTTGAACCCTCGACCCTCAGATCCACAATCTGATGCTCTAACCAGCTGAGCTAAAGCCACCGCGGGTGCACGTGATTATAAGAGGTTAGGGTCACGCGCCCGTTCAAATTCGGCGGAAGGCGCGTTATATGCTGTAGGCGACTTGAAGACGTCTGACGACGCCCTCATCCGCCGCGCCCAGGCCCTTGACGCGGGGGCACTGGCCGAGCTCTACGACCGGCACTTCGATGGGATCTATCGCTATCTGTACACACGAGTACGCCACCATGCTGATGCCGAAGACCTCACGGAGCAGGTCTTTTTGAAGATGGTCGACTCGATTCATCGCTACCGGCCGCGGGGCGTTGCGTTTTCCTCGTGGCTGTACCGGATCGCCCACAACCTACTGGTCGACCGCTATCGCCGCGCCGGGCGCGAGCCGATGGAGCTCACCGACCAGGTCCGCGACGCCCGACCGCATGCCGATCCGGCCGCACTGGCGCAGCACTCGGAGGAGCGCCGCCGGCTACTCGCGGCGGTGCAGCGGCTGACCCCGGACCAGCAGCAAGTGATCACCATGCGCTTCATCGACAACCTGGGCGTGGACGAGATCGCGCGCCTGATGCGCCGGCGGGCAGGCGCCATCCACTCGATGCAGCATCGGGCGCTGGCCAGCCTCTACCGTTTCCTGCTCGAGCCCGAGCAGGTGGAGGCGCGCCGTGCGTGATCTGACGCGGCCGCTGCAGGAGTGTCTTACGGCCATGGACGACAAGCGCAACCTCCAGGAGGTGCTGCGCCGGTATCCGGCGGAACGCGACGAGCTGATCGCGCTGCTCCGGCTGTCGGTCGACCTCGGCGGGCTGGAGGCCCCGGCCGCAGATCCGGCGTTCCGGCTGCGGGCTCGAAACCTGATGCTCGCCGCCGCAGCCCGTCGCCGGCATGCCCGGCGGTGGAATCCGCTGGCCGCGCTGCCCAGGCCGGTCGTCCGCGTGGCCTACGCCGGCGCACTCGCCGTCGCGCTGCTGGTCGGCGGAGTGACGGCCGCGGCAGCCTCCAGCGACAGCCTTCCAGGCGATCCGCTCTATGGGGTCAAGCTGAGCGTCGAGCAGGCGCAGCTGGCAACGACCCTTGACTCGGCCGCGCGGGCGCGCCTGCAGTTGCACTTCGCCGACGTTCGCCTGGCTGAGGCACAACGGCTCTTCGCCATGGGCCGGGTCAAGGATGGCGTTCGCGGGATGGCTCAGTACGATACCGCCGTGACGCAGTTCCATCAATCGATCGCCGCCTCCACCCTGGACACTCGCGAGCTAGATGACCTGAGCCGCTTCGTAGACGATCGCGCGGCGCGCGCCGATGCCAGCCTCACGGAGTTGGCCGGATCGCTGGCAGCAGGCGGCAATCCCGAAGCCGCGGCGGCCGTTACTCGCACCCAGTCACACGTTGACCAGGCGATGAGCGGGAGCAAGCGCGATTTGCAATCGCGTGGGGCGGCGAGTCAGCCGGGCGACCATCAATCAAAGCCGGCCGGAGGAAAGCCCTAGGCGCGTTAGCCGCGCCGGCTCAGTCTTCGCGCCGCGTCCTGCGACACCTTCGCCCTCGCGGTGGCGCGCTCGAGTTCCCTCTCCGCCTGCCTCGCCTTCTCGCTGGCGCGCTTCCCATCTGCCGCGATACGGTCGGCTTCCTCCCGCAGCCGGTGAGCGGTCTGCGCCGCCTGCTGCGCCGCCTCTTCGTCGGCCTTTGCGGTGCGCAGCACGTGCTCCATCTCGATCCGCTTCTCGGTCTCGGCAGCCTCCCGCGCAGCCGTGCGCACCGCACGCGCGTCACTCGCCTTAGTGCGAGTCGCCTGTGCGCTGCCGCCCCCGCCAGGAGCCAGCGCAAAGGCCGCCGTCAGCATGTCCTCGCCGGCACGTGGCTCGTTGATGAGCGCGCCGCGTTGCAGCCGATCCCAGGTCTCTCCGCCAGAGAGCGCGGCCAACCGCACCATCTCCTGCAGTCGGCGGAGGGTCGCCTCGTCGGCGGCGTGTCCATCCGCTCGAAGAACATCGCCGGCCTCTCGCACGGCCACTTCGAGCTCCCGTTGCAGCGCATCGGACGCCGATCGCAACTCCAGCGCTGCATTCTTCCGCCCGGCGACGGCGCCCGACTGCGCCTGCACCACGCCTTCGCCGGCTCGTCTCACTCGCTCGAGTACTGGCTTATTCCGCCGGGCCAGCTGGTTCACCGCCCAGACCGCGACGGGTGGCTTCTTCAACCTGGCGACCTCGGCCGCCAACTCGGGCTGCCCTGTCGCCTTCAGCTCTTTGGCCTTTGAATTGCGCCGGCTGGTGAATTCGTTCAGCGGACCCGCCAGCAGCTCGGCAACCACGTCATCCAGGCTCATCTCGGCTCGATCGTACGCTCGCGGGGTGGCAACGGTCGACTAGATCGGTTTGCCCCGGCGCGCGACGAAGAACTCGCGAAGCAAGCGTCCTGACGGCTCCGCGAGTACGCCCGAGCTGATTTCCACGCGGTGGTTGTTCGCGGGATGCCGCAGGACGTCATACACGGAGTCCACTGCTCCCTTCTTTGGATCGGGTGTCCCATAAACGAGCCGGCTGATCCGCGTCAGCACCATCGCCCCGGCGCACATCGGACAGGGTTCCAGCGTGACGTAGAGCGTGACCCCTTCCAGCCGCCAGGATTGGGTCAGTCGAGCCGCCTCGTTGAGCACCAGCATCTCCGCGTGCGCCGTGGCGTTGGGCGTCGTTTCGATCAGGTTGTGGGCTTCCGCGAGGACGGAGCCGTTGCGGACGAGGACGGCACCCACCGGAACTTCACCAATGGCGGCGGCGCGGCGCGCCTGCGCGAGGGCACGCTCCATGTAATGGACGTCGTCGTGCTGACCGGCCGCTAGACTCACATCGATGGCGTCAGGAAGTCTAAACGAGGATCCCGGGCTGTTTGGTCCGCACTCGATCCTCTGGCGGGTCAACCGCGAGTCGGCTGTCACGCTCGCCGGCACCTGCGCGATCCTGATGCAGTTCGCGCATCCGAAGGTTGCCGCCGGCGTGCGGGACCACAGCCGCTACCAGGTCGACGCGGCCGGGCGGCTTCGGCGCACGCTCGACCTGACCCTGGCCATCGTCTTCGGTCCGCGCCCGGCGGCGATGCAGGCGGTTCGCGCCATCAATTCCAGACATCGCGCCGTCCGTGGCCCAGGCTATTCTGCGACGGACCCGGAACTCCTGCTGTGGGTGCACGCGACGCTGGTCTACTCCGCGATTCGCGGCTACCGGGCATTGGTTGGGCCGCTCAGCGACGCTGAGGCGGATCAGTACTACCAGGATACGAAGGAGATCGGCGTGCTACTCGGCATTCCACGAGAGATGTACCCCGATCGCGTGGAGGCGTTCGAGGTGTATTTGCACACGATGATCGACTCTCGCGTTGTGGCGGTGGGTGCCGACGCTCGCCGCATGGCCGACCACGTCCTGCGTCCGGGGTTCCGTGGCGTCCCGCGGCTGGCCTTCGCACCGCTCACCGTCATTACCGCCGGGCTCCTCCCGCCGGCATTGCGCGAGGAGTATGGGCTCAAGTGGGGGAGGGCTCAGCGTGCGGCCTTCGCGGCCTGCCGTGCCGGGCTGCCCCGCCTCGTCGCAATCGCGCCCGGGCCGGTACGCTTGTTGCCGCCCGCCCGACTTGCGTACCAGCGGTTAAGGCTCGTGCCCGCCTAACCAGTCGTGCCCATCGCCACGGCCGGCCACAGTAGCACGGTTTATTTGGCCGCCATCATCCTGGCCATGTTCGGCTACGTGCTCTGGCGCAACTCCAGGCGCCGCGGGCACGTGGTGGCAGGCGCCGGAATTGCGCCCGCGGTTGACGCGGCCTTGCGGCGGCTCCTGGCAGGCGAGACGCCCTTTGTCGTTCTGTCCGTTACTCCGAACGTCTATCTGCAGTTCGCGACTGAGCCCAACGGCGGCGTCCTTGTTGAGGCCAATTGCCCGGCCGGCAACGAGGCCGCGGCGACGATCCTAACGACGGCGGGCCTCATTGCGGTGCCGGGTCCGCCCAACTATCGAGCCAGCTTTGCCAGTCCGGATATCGGCCGGCTCGCCAGCCTCGTTCCTAGCTACCTCGATGCCCTTGGCGCCGTATCGCTCACAATCAGGACCGGTCGCTGACCGCGCAGGCGTGGTGAGAAGGTGGCTGGCGGAGGGGGCGAGATTCGAACTCGCGGTGGCGTTGCCGCCACACGGCTTTTCGAGAGCCGCACCTTAAACCGCTCGGACACCCCTCCGGGGGTGGATTGTACCCCCCACCCCGACCCTCCCCCGCAAGTGGGGAGGGAGATTTGAACTATGCGGTGACAGCCTTCTGGCGGGCGCGATGCCGGGCGACCTTGGCGCGGTTACCGCAGCTGCGCATGCTGCACCACTTGCGCTTCCCGGTTCGCGAGGTGTCCTTGAAGACCCAGTGGCACTGCGGGTTCTGGCAGATCCGAAGCCTGTCGGTGTCGCCCTGAATCAGCTCACGGGCGATCGCCTCCGCGAGCCGGGCAATGGCGCCGTCAACCGGGTCCCCCTGGTGGCGGTGGTCGAGGGAGACGCCGTCGGTCGCGGGAACCAGCTCATAGATGTAGTGGGTGCGCAGCGCCCGGTTGATGTCGGCGAGGTCGCTCGGGTCGGGAGCCTGCCGGGTGGCGGCCGCCTCCAGCACGCCCCGCATCGCTTGCCGGACTCGGCGCAGCCGGCTCAGCATCTCGACGCCGCTTGCCGGCGCCGTGTCGTACTGGGCGAGCAGGTGGACCCGCGCCTCACGATGCATCAGGTCGTGCTCGACCAGCCAGTCCAACGCGCTGGCAGGGGAGTCCAGATGGTCATGGCTGACCGGCCAGAGATCCAGCGTATTGATGAAATCCAGGCCGGTCTGGAGCCGCGCCAGGTGACCAACCACCATGGGCATCAGAGGCGCCGAATTCGTTACCGACTCGTTCACCTGTAACCCCCTTATACCACTTGACGGGTTAAAGCTAACACGCTAGAATTGCACTGTAACTAGTCTGATCCTACGAAACGGTTACAGCGAGGTGACAGGCAGAATGAACGATTACTACTCTTTGTACACATGGGCGATGGACAAGCAGGCGCACCTCGAGCGGGAAGCCACCAACCGCCGGCTGGTCCGCCACTCTCGCTACGTGAACACGCACGAGAACGCGCGTCCTCGCTGGCCCTTTGCCCGCCGGCGCGACGACGAACGCAAGGCAGCCTGAGCACCCGGGCTCAGGTCGCCCATGGCAAGCGCACCCAAATTCAGTCCAGCTGACGTGGCGGCGTCCCTACGTCGACGAGCGGGCGCCGGCGCAGCCAGGCCGGGCGTCCGTATCTGGTTGGCGCTTGGCACCGTCTATATCCTCTGGGGGTCGACCTACCTCGGCATCAAGTACGCGATCGATACGATCCCGCCACTGTTGATGGGGTCGCTGCGCTTTCTCGTTGCCGGCGGCCTGCTCTATGTGCTCGCCATCCGAACCCGCGATACCCGGGGCGATGAGGTTGGCGCTCGCCAGTGGATCGCCGCGCTCGTGATCGGCGGCGCACTGCTGGTCGGCGGCAACGGCGGCGTCATCCTTGCCGAGCAATACGCGCCGACCGGTGTCGTTGCCCTGCTGGTGGCGACCGCGCCGCTGTGGATCGCGATCATCGATCGCGTGGCCTTCGGTCGTCGCTTACCGCCCCTGGTCATCGTCGGGTTGTTGGTCGGATTCGGCGGCGTGGCGTTCCTGATCGGGTCGCCCGGCTCTGGTCACATCAACCTCTTCGGTGCCGCGCTGGCGCTGGCCGCCCCGGTTTGTTGGGCGAGCGGATCTGTCTTCACCCGTCACGTCAGGCTGCCGACCCGCCCGCTGGTGGCTGCCGCGATGGAAATGCTGTGGGCGGGCTTGCTCTTTGGCATCGCCAGCATCCTGACCGGTGAGCTCGGCCGTTTGCATTGGGAGCATGTTTCACCCACGTCGATCCTGGCGCTGGTCTACTTGATCGTCTTCGGCAGCCTGGTCGGATTCAGCGCCTACGTCTGGCTGCTAAGGTCCGCGCCCCTGTCGCTGGTGTCGACCTATGCGTACGTCAACCCGGTGGTCGCCGTCATCCTGGGTGCGATCTTCGTCGGCGAGGCGATCAACGCGCGCCTGGTGATCGCGGGTGGCATCATCATCCTCGCGGTCGCCCTGATCGTGTTCGCACGCAACCGCGCTGCGTCCCAGGCGCGGGTGGCGGTTTCCGCCTAAGTCTGGGCCGGCTCCACCAACTGCACCCGCTCGCCGGTAAAGGCGCGGTGCATTCGCGCCACGCTGGCGAGGGTGTCGATCTCCCGCACCGTCTTGTCCGTCCGGATCTGCTTGATCCGCGGAAAGCGCAGCGCGTAACCGGAGTTGTGCCGGCCCGACTCCATGATCGCATCGAAGGCGACTTCGAGCACGACCTCCGGTTGCACCGACCGGAACCGCCCATAATCCTTCAGCGTGATCGACTTGAAATGGTCCGTCATCCGCGCGATCTCCACGTCGGTGAGGCCGGAGTACGCCTTGCCGATGTTGACCAACCGGTCCCCAGCTTCGTCGTAGACCGCGAAGGTGTAGTCCGATAGAACATTCTTTCGCTTGCCGTGCCCGACCTCGACGCCGGTAACGACCACGTCCAGTGTGGCGAGCGCTTTCTTCAACTTCAGCCAGCCGAGCCCGCGCCGTCCGGGCGTGTAGCGGCTCTCCGGGTCCTTCACCATCAGGCCCTCGTTGTTTCGTGACCGCGCCCCTTCGAAGATCCGATCAAGCTCGGCGGCATCGAGGGCGCGGATCAGGTAGGCGAGCATGAAGGGGGAGGGGAGGTTGAGCGCCTCGAGCAACCGGCGCCGCTCGCGCAGCGGCTCGGTCAGCAAGTTCCGGCCGTCGAGGTAGAGCAGGTCGAAGGCGACGAAGATGACGGGGACCTCGGCGAGCAGCTCTGCGCTGACGACCTTACGCCCGAGCCGGTGCTGCAATTCGAAAAACGGGAGTACGACGCCGTCTTTGAAGGCGAGCAGCTCGCCGTCCAACAGGACGTCATGGGGAACCGCCCCGGCCGCGGCGACGACTTCGGGAAAGGCGGCGGTCACCTCGTTCAGATCGCGCGAGTAGAGGACGACCCGGTCACCTTCTTTGTGCAGCTGGCCGCGGATGCCGTCGTATTTGTCCTCCACCCACGCCTCGCGGCCGACGCGCCGCATGATCGCCGCCGCGTCCTCTTCCGGCGAGGCCAGCATGAACTGCAGCGGATGCATCAAGCGCAGTTGCGCCGACCGCAGGACGCCACGGCGTGCCAGCACGGCGACCTCGCCGAGGTCGCCCGTGAGCATCGAGGCCCACGACACGTCGGCCAGGGGCGCGCCGAACGCCTTGGCGATCCCTTCTTCGACGAGCCCGGCTCGAAGCCCAATCCGCAGGTCGCCGGTGAGGATCTTGCCGACGTACTTCGCCTCGCGGGGCGTCAACCGGTCGAGCAGCTCGCGCAGCGCCTCGGTCTTCTTCTTGACCGTCCGTTGTTCGTAGATCCGCACGAAGATCTGGTGCACCTCATGCAGCGACGTCGGCTGGGGATGCGTGTGGCCCTGGAGGACCTCTTCGATCACGTCGCCCACGTCGCTGTGGCGCATGTACGACTCGCCGAGCGCCTCCTCGTCAACCCTGGCGATCTCGCAGACGGCATTGCGGATGACCGCGTAGCCGAGGTTCAGCTTCCGCTGGTCGCGGTCGGCGAACGGTCGGGCCGCGAAATAGACGGCCGCGAGCGGGAGGATCTCATCGTCGAGGCCGGCGAAGTACTCACCAAGCAAGCGCGTCTTCTCCAGCTTGCTGCTGGTCGCGCGAATCGCTTCGCCCGTCCGGGCGAATACCTCCATAGAGCTAGCTTAGAGGGCTAACCTGCCTGGATCTGGTCGGGGGGAGGGGCCGTGATCGTCTCGCCGGTGTTGTAGGTGTCGAAGGTCAACGTGATGTTCTGGCCTCCGCTCTGGGTCTCGACATACTTGATCGGATAGCCGTTGCTCTCGCGGATGTAGGCGTCGAAGGCGTTGCCATCCTTGTCCTTGGCGCTCGCGTGCCAGGCCTTTCCCTGCGGCAGGTTCTCCTCGCCGACGTACTTCTGGTCGCTCGCTCCGGCGAAGGCGCTGGGATCGATACCTGAGGTGCTTTTTGTCGCCACCCACTTCGGTGATGCCGGGGTCATCCCGTAATTCATGCCGTCGACGGAGATTTCCAGGATGGCCACCGTCTGCCCACCGACGTTGGTCGTGAACTTGAAGCGGCCGGCTAGTTTAGGTTTGTAGACCAGCGCGCCGTCCCCGACCAGCTCGACGGTCTGGCCGTTATCCGCGATCTTGCCCGTGACGTTGAAGTGCGCGTCCTTGAGGTCGGACTGCTGCGGCTTTGCCAGCACCTCTTTCGCGGTTGGCGGGGCTGCCGGCGTGGGCACGCCGCACGCCGCGGTGAGGGCGGCAACCATCACCAGGAGCAGCGAGCGGCGCAGCGGCAGCTTAACCCTGCACCACCTGGGAGGCCGGCGGTGCCGTGATCGACTCCCCGGTGTTGTATTTGTCAAAACTCAGGACCAGCGCATTCCCCTGCTGGGTGATCTCGTACTTGAGCGGGTAGCCGTCGCTTTCACGAATCCAGCCATCGAACTGGTTGCCGTCCTTGTCCTTGGCTTTCGCGTGCCAGGTTTTGCCGTTGGGCAGGTTTTCCTCGCCCACGTACTGGAAATCCGAGGCGCCGGTGAAGCTGTCCCGGCCGAGGCCTGAGGCGGTCGTCTTCGCCGTCCACTTGCCGTTGCCGGGCACGACAAAGGTGTAATCGATGCCGTTGAGGGAAATGTCCTCATAGCTGACCTTTTGCCCGGCCACCATCGTCTCGAACTTGAATCGTCCGGCACCGGGCTTCTTGTAGACGAGCGCACCATCCCCATGGACATCGACGGACACTTCACCGGGACTCGTACTCACGAACTTGCCGGACACCAGGAAATGCGCGTCCATGAGGTTGGCATGGAGCGGCTTGGACAGGATATCCTTCGCGCTTGGCGGCCCGAGGGGCGAAGCCGGTCCACCACAGGCGGCGAGCAGGCCGACACTCACCATCGCGGTGGCGATTCGGATGACTCTCACGATCACTATTGCTGGATGTCCGACGCCGGCGGGGCGCTGACCGTCTGCCCGGTATTGAAGCGGTCGAACGTCGCGGTGAAGGTGGATCCCTGCATCGTGCTCGCGTACTTTAGCGGATATCCGTCCGTCTCCCGCACCCACGCTTCGAACGGGTTGCCGTTGTCGTCCTTGGCTTTGACATGCCACGCTTTTCCCTGTGGGAGCGTCTCCTCGCCAAGGTAGGTGGCATCGGTTCCCTTGAACGAGCTGGGGTTGGACGAGTTCGTACTGGGCTTGACGGTCCAGCGCGGATTGTCCGGCGAGAGATCGTATTCCTTGCCGCCGATGATGATCTCCTCGAACTTCAGTGATTGCCCGGAAATGGTCGTGAGCATCGTGAACCGGGAGGCCTGCTGGGGCTTGACGACGATGATCCCGTCACCGGTGGCGTCGAACGTGATGTTCCCGCTGACGATATGCGCGACCAGGCTGAAGTGCCCATCCTTGACGTTGGCCGAGTCGGGCCTGGCGAGGATCTCCTGCGCCGTCGGCGGCTTGGCCGGCGCGCCGGCGCTATTGCCGCAGCCGGCGACGACGAGCGCCGAGATCGCAAGCACGAGCCAGCTTCGCTTTTTCACGGCGCCTATCCTACCGCCGTGGGCCCCAAATTGTCTCCCCGCTTTTCCACGCCGGAGCGGGGCCCCTGGAATTATCTCCCCGCTTTTCCACGCCGGAGCGGGGCCCCTGGAATTATCTCCCCGCTTTTCCACGCCGGAGCGGGGCCCCTATGGGAGGCGCGGCGGGAAGATGATCTCCTGGATGATGAAGACCGTATCGATCAGCTCGGCCGTGCCCGTTCCCGGCTGGAGCCGCTCGATCAGCCGCGGCCTGATCCGGCCCAACCCCTCGAGCTGCTCACGTAACTCAGTCAGTTCGGGTTCATAGCCGTCGGGGACGGTGCCGACGCCGTCGAGGTTCAATTCCTCCAACTCGCCGAGCAGATGATCCGTCAGGCGGCGCGGCTCGGCGAGCCGGGCCAGCCGGCGCTGCTGATCGCGCCGATCCGCCTCACGGATTTCTCGGTTCGCCGATCCCAGCGGTCCGATCACCCGGCCCTCCCTGCGGATAGGTGGTCGCGAGCTTCTCTTGTACCACTATTGGCGTCGTCATGGTCATTGTCAATTGTTGAACACCGATCGCAATTGATGAAGCAAAAATCAGGGGACTGACGGCGCAAACGTCCAGCGGGTGGGGGTGCCGGTGAAGTCGGCCTCGCTGAGACCGAAGGCCCAGGCCGGCCGAACCCGAAAGCAGGCGTTGTCGGTGGGATTGAAGAAGTCGATCGAGTATTCCGTTTTGTATTTCTGGTTGAGCTCGGCCACGAAGGCGGCGATGGCCGCGGGGTCGTCGATCAACGCCGCCTCGCCCTCGATCACGACCGGCTCGTAAGCATTGTCAGTCGTGATGGCGCAGCGAGCGTTCGCTGCCAGGTTGCGCGCTTTGCGCGAGCCCCGACTCGAGCTAAACCACAGGGCATCGTGCATCCAGACGCCCCATACCGGCATCACGTGGGGTCGGGCGTCGGGCCGAACGGTCGCCACCCAGTAGTCATGCGAGCGCTTGAGTCGCTCCGCCGCCCATGACCACGGGAGCAGGCCCGCGCCCTGCGCGGCACCGAGCAGGCCATATCCCGGCATGTAGGGCCGGCTGGCAGTCGGCTCCGCCATTTCGCTAGTGCCAGGCGAGCCGGCCGCGCTCTTTCCAGTATTGATCGGCCGGCTCGGCCCGTTTCGACAGCTCAGCGAGCTCATCCGGTGACAGGTGCTCCGCGAGTGCCGCGGCGTTGCTCCGCACCTGCGCCTCGGTCACCGCGCCCGAGAGCACCACGTCCACCCACGGATTGGCGATGGCGGCCGCGATTGCGACATGATCCCGGGATGCGAGCCGGCCATTGGCCAGGGCTTCCTTGATGATCACCCCCCAGCCGGCGTCATGCGCGTCCGCAAGCGCCGGGCCGGCGGATGGTTCGAGGAGGTTCCAGGTCGCCTGCACCGACTGGAAGGGATTGACCCCGTCGACGCTGACCGCGAGCGCCCGCCGGATGACCTCGGCCTGCCGCGGACCACTGACCGAGATGCCGATCGTGAGCCCGCCTGCCCGCAGGGTGTTGAGCTCGGCGAGGACGCCGCGGTCCTCGAGGACGCCGCTCTCCAGCGTCGCCGAATGGATCTGATAGAGGTCGAGGTACTCGCCGAGCAGCGCGCGGCTCTCTTCGATCTGCCGTCGAAGCGCCACGAGTGAGTGATCCTTCACCTCGTGGACCCGGGCGTCGACCTGCCAGTCACCGACGTAGGTGTAGCCCCATTTCGATCCCACGGTGACCGCGTTCGGTGGGAGCGCGCGCTGGTGAAGCCACGACGCAAGGAACCGCTCCGCAAACCCGTAGGACCGGGCGGCGTCGAAGTAACGGATCCCCGCGTCATAGGCGGCGCTCAAGACATCGTGGGACCGGCGCTCCAGCGCGGTCACGCTTCGATCGCTCCCGAGATCCTTCTCGCGGTGGAGCGTGATGTAGCCGGGGCGACCCACGGCGGCCAGGCCGAGCCCGATCGGCGTCACCCGGAGTCCGGTCGACCCAAGCGGGCGAAGCTCCATCCCTGGGGCCGCGGCTCTGGCTACGGCTGCTTCAGGATCCGCGCCTTTTCCTCTTGGAACTCGGCTTCCGAGAGCACACCGGACTCCTTCAACTCGCCGATCCGTCGCAACTGGTCGTAGCGATCGGCGGCCAAGGGTGAGGATGCCGCCGCGGACCGATTGGGCGCGGCGGTTCGTTGCACGTGGTCGACCGCGGCGGCGATGTCGGACCTGACGAGCGCACCGTTGATGTGGGCCGCAAAGGAGACCGGCCTTTGCTGGACGGTCTCCAGCACGATGGTGGAGAAGCCGATCGCATGCTTCGACAGCTTGACGCTGAGCACGTCGGTGAGCCAAAGGCTGACGGAGGAGCGGCCTGTCAGGTCGCTGGGGCAGACGAGCCGCTTGGTTGTGAGGATCAGCGGCTTGATCGAGAGGCCCCAGTCCTTCGCCGTGCGGACAACGAATTCGTCGTCATCGAGGCGGGCACCGCCGGGCAGTTCCACCTCCGTCATCGAGATCGACACGGGGAAAGACGGCTGTAGCCGCGCAAAAGCGGCACGGCGGCCGGCCTCGCGTTCAGCGTCAGTCATGCTAGCCGGACACCTTCTCCATCTCGCGCGCGCCCAGCGCCGCCGCCGCGACGGCGTCGAGGTCGCTGTCGATCGACGCTTCGACCGCGGCGATCACCGCCCCTTCGACGAAGGGTGCGTTGCTGAGCAGGACCCGGCCATTGCCGTCGGAGAGTTGCTCGATCGCCATCTGCGTGCTGAGCACGGCGCTGCCGAGGTCGACCAGGATCAGCACGCCCTCCGGCCCGCGCACCTCCTCGATCGCGCCCAGGATGGCGGTGGCATCGGTGCCCAACCGTCCGTCCGCCGTGCCACCGGCGACCGCGATCTTCACCTTGCCCTGGGTCATCTGGGCGGCGAGCTCACGTACCCCTTCCGCCAGCTGTCGGCTGTGGGAGACGAGCACCATGCTAACCGTGCCCATAGGCCCTCGCCAGGATCTCAATGGGGTGAGCGGACGTCGCTCCGGCGCCGTGCTCGACTTGCATGCGGCAGGTCTCGCAGTCGGCAAGCACCTGATCACTACCAGCGGCCTTGACGGCTTCGAAGAGGCGGCTGCCGATCTTCATGGAGAGGTCGTACTTCTCGACCTTGACGCCAAACGTGCCCGAGATGCCACAGCACCCCTCGTCGACCTCCTCGAGGTGTACGCCGGGAATCAACCGCAGCAGTCGCATCGCCGGATACCCAATCCCATGGGACTTCAGGTGGCAGGGCGCGTGATACAGCAGGCGCATGGGGACGGTCTCAAACTCGAGGTTCAGCTCGCCCGCCTCGTGGAGCATCCAGAGGTACTCCATAATGTCGTAGACCCGCGCACCGACGTGCTCCGACCCGGCAATCTCGAGCAGGTGGCTGTAGTCGTGCTTCAACATCAGCCCGCAGGAGGTGGAGCTGGCCACGATGTCCATCTCCTCGACGATCGGGGTCAGGTGCCGGACATTCTGCAGGCCGTACCGGCGGGCAAGGTCCATGTTCGAATTGACCACCGCCGGGATGCCGCAGCACTGCTGACGCGGGACGACGACCTCGATCCCATTGCGCTCGAGAGCGGCGACCGCCCGCTCACCGAGCCGCCGGTCGTTGTAGTTAACCCAGCAGCCGTAGAAGTACGCGACCTTTCGGCGTGATTTAGCGGGTTGGGGATGTCGCTTGAACCATCGCTCGAAGGTCAGCCATTGATACTTTGGCAGCGGCCGCCGCCGGTGGATTCCTACGAATCGCTCCATCAGCACGCGGAACAGCGGGTTGCCGTTGCCGAAGTTGGCGAGCGGGGCGGTCATGCTACCAAGCTTTCCGAGCAGCCGCGTGCGCCCGAGCACCCAGTCCCGAAGGCTGCGTCCCTTTTCGCGGGCGCCCTGGTTCTGAGCGCGCCGGATGTATTCCTGGATGCTGACCTGCGATGGACAGGTCACCTCGCAGAGCTTGCATCCGGAGCAGAGGTCGAGTCCAGGGGTGACCGCAGCCTCCTGCGGCGAGCGAAACCGTTCCATGTCCGGGCCGAGGGCCTTAGGACCGCGAAAGATGTCGGTGGAGCGGGCAACCGGGCAGACCGTGTTGCAGGCGGTGCATTTGGTGCAGGCCTCGACCGAGGCTTCCTCTTCGACCGTGTCCGTCGTGGGCTCGAACTCTTCGGTGATCACGCGGCGAGGGCCTCCTGGGCGGCGCGGTATCCGGTGGCGATCGCCATCCCACCTCGTGACTTGGTCCCCGATGGATCGTATCCCGCCATCGCGCCTCCGGCGCAAAACACATTCCGCGCCAGCGGCTTGCCGTTCACATCGGCCGGCTGAAGGCGGTCCGTGAGCGCGTAGCCGACCTCCTCGAAGGGCTGGGAGGCAAACAGCGACTCGGCAGTCCGGTCGGTCGGCACCTTGTTCCACGCGATCGCCTGGTGAAAGAAGGGATCGCGCACGGTGTGAACGCCGGCGCGGAACGCCCCATCCACCCAGTCCTCCAGGGCTAGAACGTAGGCGGCCGCTTCGACCGGAAGCTCGTGGCCGGCTGCCTTGAGCAGGATGCTGCGGCAGCGCTGGTCGGTGACATCGGCGGCGTGCGCCGGCGCCGCCCAGATGATCTCGATCCCGGCCTCCTGGAGGTGCTTCCGAAGCCGGTCGAAGAGCCGGAGCGCGATGACGGACGGTGGGACGGTCGGAATTTCAAAGACCGGATGGCCGACGGCCCGCTGGAACGCGGCGAAGGTCTCGTTGGGCATGGTCAGCCCGAGCACGCCGGGCACGCCGACGCGTACGCCGTCGCCGGTGACGCGTTCCCGCAACTGGCCGGCAACGGCGTCCCTGAAGGCGGCGTCCTCGAAGCTGCGGGCCAGGTCGATCGAGGTGAAGAGGCGCTCGGCGCCATACCCAGGGGCCGTGACTCGAACCGCGGACACGTCGGCGGCGCCCCACTGTCGTGTCAGGTTGGCTGCGGCGAACTCGGGCGCGAAGTCCTGGTAGCCGGTAAATCCGCAGAAGACGAGGGGTTGCGGCCGGCTCAGGTCGCCCGCGGTCATGCTGGCGGGAGCGAGGCAGCATGGCTTGGGCATGCCGGTCGCGGTCGGCAGCAGGAAGTTGCGGTCAATGGCTCCCTCCCAGGCAAGCCCTGCCTCCTTGAACCATTCGAGCATCAACGCGATGCTCGCCTCAACAGCGTTCATTCCGGCGCGCGCATACGGGTGGGTGGGCTCCTGGGCGATCAGCCGCGCTACCGCCTCGGCCGGATGCGCGATCGGCTCAGCGGCGGTCGCCGTCGGATAGCCGAGGACGTCGACCGTTGCAGACAGAAAGTAAAGAGAGGAGAGGCCGGGCCACACCAGGACCACCTGGCGTCCCGACTGCTGCACCGTTCTTGCGGCCGCCAGCGCCGCGAGGCCGGTACCGATCACCGCGACATCGGTCTTCATCGCTGAGCCGCCACTTCTGCGGGTTCGACGACACGGCTTCCACCCTGGCCCTCCGCCAGAGGGGGAGTGGGCTGCAGCATGAGCTGCCGGTCGACGTTGTAGAGCTCCATGTGAAGCCCGGTCGTGATCTGCATGTTGCGCAGCTGGCTTCCCCAGAAGACATGGCGAACGCCACGCCATCGCGTCTCGAGAAAGTCCGCCATCGCCCGGGTCGCGCTCGGACCATCCACGCCGCGATCGGTGACCAGCCGGGCCGCGAGCCGGTAGGAGCAGATGGCCGCCTGGCAGGGGCCCATGCCGGAGCGGGTCCGGCGGCGGACGTCTTCCAGGTCGCGTACGGCCGGGTCCTTGAACCAGGGCGCGACGTCCTGCGGCCGCACCAGCTCGCACTCGCACAGCAGGGGCTGGAGTGGTGGGTCGTCACCATGCGGCTTGGGGACGCCGAGCACCGATGGACGGTGGCGCAACTGGTCGAGGGGTTCGTCTCGATCGTTCAGGGGCACCTCGGCCGTGGTGCACGGTGTGCTGACGCCGAGGTGGCGAACGGCGACGTCGACGACCCGTTCCGCCATCAGGCGATAGGTCGTCACTTTGCCGCCGACGATCGAGGTGAAGCCCTTGATGCCGTCGCGCTCCTGGTGGTCGATCACCGCGAAGTTGCGGCTCATCTCGCGGCCCTCGGCTTCCGCTCCCAGGTCGTAGAGGGGGCGGACCCCGGCGTAGGCGCGCATGGCGCGAGCGGTGGTGACGCCGTCGAGCATCATGGCGCCCTCCTCGATCATGCGCCGCACCTCATCCCACTCGATGGGCAGGGTTTCCGGGTGGGGCACCTTTGCCGAGGTGGTCCCCAGGATCGACACGCTCAGTCCCGGAACGACGATGTCGCCGTCTCCCGGCTTGTGGCAGCGATTGATCGCCGCGTGCGCCAGCCGTCGAGACAGGACCACCATGGTCCCCTTGACGGGGACCACTTTGACTTCCACGCCGAGCAGGCGGGCCACCAGTCCGGCCCAGGCGCCGGTGGCGTTGATCACCGACTGGCAGGCGATCGATCCTTCCTCGTTGGTCTTCGAGTCGCGGATGCGCACGCCGGTGAGGCGATCCCCGTCGCGAAGAAAGCCGCTGACCTCGGTATGGGTCATCACCCGGGCGCCTCGGCGTCGCGCCGATTCGACGTTGCCGACCACCAGGTAGAAGGGGTCGAGGTGGCCGTCCTCAGGTACCCAGAAGACGGTCCGCACATGCTTGGAAAGAGCCGGCTCGCGCCGGCGGGCCTCATCGACCGAAATCCGTTCGCAGGTGATGCCGGTGCGGCGGCAGCCCTCGACGAACCTCGGCTCCCATGCATGGTCTTCATCGGTGACCGAGACGAAGTATCCGCCGGTGTCCTCGACCGTACTGCGCGCGATCCGGCGCAGGATGCGGCCTTCCTCGACGCACTCGATGGCGGCCTGTTCGTCGTTGACGCAGTACCGTCCCCCCGAGTGGAGGAGGCCATGTGAGCGGCCCGTCGTCCCGGATGCCAGGTCGCCTTTCTCGACCAGGATGGCGTCGATGCCGCGCAGGGTCAGGTCGCGGAGCACCCCGGCGCCCGTCGACCCACCCCCGATGACGACAACGCCCGTGCTGGTGTCAGGCATTCACGAGAAAGGGGAAAGGACCGATGCGGCCCTTTCCCCTCATCCTAGCGCGCTTTTCTACGACTTCGCGCCAGCCCCAACCGCTTCGCGGGCCGGTTCCTTCTCGACCCAGCCAAGCGTCCGTTCGACCGCCTTCTTCCAGCCGGCGAGCCCCGCCCGACGCTGCTCCTCGGTCGACTTCGGCTCGAACACCTTGTCGACCTGCCAGTTCTTGCGCAGCTCATCCAGCGTGCTCCAGAAGCCGGTCGCCAGCCCGGCGCCGTAGGCGGCGCCCAGCGAGGTCGTCTCCTGCACCTGAGGACGGATGACCTTGACGCCCAGGATGTCCGCCTGCAACTGCATCAGGAAGTCGTTCTTGACCGCCCCGCCGTCCACCTTGAGGGTGGTCAGCTTGACGCCCGAGTCTGCCTCCATGGCGTCCGCGACTTCCTTGGTCTGATAGCAGATCGCTTCGAGGGTCGCCCGCACGATGTGGGCGCGCGTGACATAGCGGGTCAGCCCGACGATCGCACCACGCGCGTACATGTCCCAGTGCGGCGCGAACAGCCCTGAGAACGCCGGGACGAAGTAAATGCCGCCCGCGTCATCGACCGACTTGGCGATTGCCTCAGTCTCCGCGGCATCCTTGATGAGCTGGAGGTTGTCGCGCAGCCACTGGATGGCCGCTCCGGTGATCGCGATCGAGCCTTCCAGCGCGTACACGGACTTGCCCTGCTCCAGGCCGTAGGCCGCCGTGGTCAGCAGGCCACTCTTCGACGGAACCGGCGTGGTCCCGGTGTTGAGCAGCATGAAGTTGCCGGTGCCATAGGTGTTCTTGGCTTCGCCCGGTGTGAAACAGGTTTGCCCGAAAAGGGCCGCCTGCTGGTCGCCGAGGTCCGCGCAAACCGGTACGACGCCGCCCACCGCTCCGTTCGCCTTCGTCTGTCCGTAGAACTTCTTATCGCTCGACGGCCGGATCTGCGGCAGCATGGCCCGCGGGACCTTGATCTTGCTGAGCAGCTCCGCGTCCCAGTCCAGCGTCTTGAGGTCCATCAGCATGGTGCGCGATCCGTTGCTGTAGTCGGTGACGTGCGCCCCACCCTCGGGCCCTCCCGTCAGCCACCAGATGACCCAGGTATCGATGTTGCCGAACAGCAGGTCACCGCGCTCGGCCGACGCCCGGGTGCCCGAGACGTTGTCGAGGATCCACTGGATCTTCGGCCCCGAGAAATAGGTGGCGACGACGAGACCGGTCTTACTCTTGACCAATGGCTCGACGCCGTCGTTGATCAGCTTCTGACAGATGTCGATGGTGCGGGTGTCCTGCCAGACGATGGCGTTGTAGACGGGCTTGCCGGTCTTCTTCTCCCAGACGACCGTGGTCTCGCGCTGGTTGGTGACGCCGATGCCCGAGATCTCGTCGGCCTTGATCCCGCCCTTCTGCATCGAGCCCTTGATCACACGCTGCGTCTTCTCCCAGATTTCCATGGGGTCGTGCTCGACCCATCCGGGCTTGGGATAAATCTGCTCGTGCTCGAGGTAGTCGGTCGAGACGACCTTACCGTCATGGCTGAACACCATGAAGCGAGTCCCCGTGGTGCCCTGATCGACGGCCGCCGCGTATTTCTTGTCCGCCATACCCATCCTCCTTACGTCGTCGTTTTTGCCCGCTGGGGTAGCGCCGCCAGGCTGTCGCTCAGCGCCCGAAGCATCAGGTAGGACGAGGTCGCGCCCGGGTCCTGGTGGCCGATGCTGCGATCGCCGAGGTAGCTGGCGCGTCCCTTCAGCGCTTTGAGCGGAATCGTCGCCTTCATCCCTTTCTCGGCCGCGTCTGCCGCCGCGGCCAGCGCCTGTTCCAGGGGCGCTCCGCGCTCGAGAGACTGCTTCGCTTGCTCGATCGCGGGAGTTAACGCGTCGACCATCGTCTTGTCGTTGGGGTTCGCTTTGCCTCGCTCCACCACGCCCTTCAGGCCCGCTTCGAGCGCACCCACGAGATCCTGGTCGGAGACCTCGGATTTCCCATCCAGCGCGGCGCCGGCTCGTAGGAAAAACGTGCCGTACAGCGGGCCGCCGGCTCCCCCTACTGAACCGACCAGCGCCATGCCGGTGGTCTTGAGCAGGGTGCCGGCGTCCTTGTCGCGGACCGGGGCCAGCTTGACCAGCACGGTCTGGAAGCCCCGGTCCATGTTGATGCCGTGATCGCCGTCGCCGATGGCGGCGTCCAGCCCGGTCAGGTATTGCTTCTGCTCGGCCACGATGCCGGCATAGCGCTCCAGCCAGGCGTAGATTTGCGCGTTGCTCACCGCCACTACGGTTAGACCTTCCAGCGAAGAGCCGGCGTGTGCACCGGGGCGTCCCACCATTTGGTGGTCTCGCCGTCGAGCTTGAGCAGCGTGACCGACGTGCCGGCCATCTCCAGCGAGGTGATGTAGTTACCGACGAGCGAGCGCGTCACCTTGATGCCCTTGCCGGTCAGATACCGGTGGACCGCGTTGAAGACGACGTAGAGCTCGATCAGGGGTGTGCCGCCCATGCCGTTGACGAAGGCGAGGACCTCATCGCCGGACTTATATGGGATGTCGTTGACGACGGCCATGGTCAGGATCTCGGCGATCTCGTCGGCCGACTTCAGCTTGGTCCGTTCCCTTCCTGGCTCGCCATGGATGCCGATGCCCAGTTCCATCTCATCGTCGGCGATCTCGAACGTCACCTTGCCCGCCGCCGGCACGATGCACGAGGTGAGCGCCATCCCCATGCTGCGGCCGTTCGCGTTCACTTTCTTCGCCAGCGCCGTCACCGTCTCGAGGTCCGCTCCAGCCTCTGCGCAGCCGCCGGCGATCTTCTCCAGCAGGACCGTGACGCCCACGCCACGACGCCCGGCCGTGTAAAGGCTGTCCTGGACCGCCACGTCGTCGTTGGTGATGACCGCGTTCACTTTGGCGCCCTCTCCACGCGCCAACTCCGCCGCCATCTCGAAGTTCATGATGTCGCCGGTGTAGTTCTTGACGATGTGCAGGACGCCCGCCCCGCCATCGACCGCCGCCGTCGCTCGCGCCATCTGGTCAGGCGTCGGCGAGGTGAACACCGCACCAGGACACGCCGCGTCGAGCATGCCGAGGCCGACGTAGCCGCCGTGCAGGGGCTCGTGACCGCTGCCACCCCCCGACACCAGGCCCACCTTGCCTTTGCGCGGTGCATCCTTGCGGATGATGACGTTCGGGTCATACTCCACCCGGATCAGGTCAGAGTGCGCGGCGGCCATCCCGGCCATGGCGTCCTTGACCTCTGTCTCCGGACTGTTGATCAACTTCTTGAGTCGAGTCGTTACTGCTGCTTCTGCCATCGCTGCCTCCTCTTACTTGTTTGGTGTCGGCAAGACGCGTCGGAACATGAACCTCCCGATTCCCTTCCCCATAAGCAGCCCCAGCCCGATGGCCAGCAGGTTGATCCCCAGCGCCACGGGGTCGAAACGCGGCGACAGAACGGCCAGCAGCACGGCACCGATTGCCAGCCCGCTACCACCGATCAGCAGGATGCGGTTCAGCCGCTGGAGTGGTGTGCGGGCAACCGCCCGGGGGTGGGGCGAGGGTTCGATCCCTCGCCCGCCCGGGGCTTTACCGAGTTGTCGCTTGAGCCGTCGAGACACCGTCCTCCTACGCCCGCGCCCGCGCCGCTTCCGTTACCTTCTCCGGAACGTCCGGACCGACCGGGACCGGCAGGTGCCGGTGTACCACGAAGTCGTAAAGCCAGGCGCCCAGCGGACCGCCGACCAACGGCATCAGGGTCGTGACCCAGATGTTGAAGTTCGGCCCAGGAATCGCGTTCGAGCCGTATCCGATGATGAGCATCCAGAGCCGAGGCCCGAAGTCACGGGCCGGGTTCAAGGACGCCATCTCGATCGGCGCGAAGAGCCCGACCAGCGCCGCCACGACGATACCAATCGCCAGCGGCGCCACATTTGCGGCGGACGGCATCCGGTCCTCGATGATCCCGAGGACTGTAATCACCAGGATCGCCGTAATGATGATCTCGGTGCCGCCACCGACCCACCATGGATCCTGCTGCAGCGCGGCGGCATTATGGCCGACCAGCAGCGGATGGGGCCAGTTCGCTGAGTAGATGAGCCCGGTTTCGATCCCGTTCGCGCCATCACGGACGATGTTCAAACCCCCGGTGTGCTCGTGGTTGTAGATGAGCCCGTTCCAGACGAAGGAGACGCCGGCCGCGCCCAGGAACGCACCGACGACCTGGGCCACGATGTAGCCGGGCACCTTCGACCATGGGAAACCACGACGCCAGGCGAGGGCCAGCGTGACAGCCGGGTTCAGATGCGCCCCGGAGACAGCGCCGCAGGCGTAGATCGCCAGCGTGACCGCGAACCCCCAGAAGAATCCCGCGCCCAGCAGCCCGGCCAGGAAGCCGCTGTTGCCGGCGACCGCGTAGGCGACGAAACTGTCGCCCAGGAAGACCAGGACGAAGACGCCGAGCACCTCCCCGAGGTACTTTTTAGTCCAGCTTTCTTCGGCTACCGCCATTCTTTTTGCCTCCTCCTCTTTGACTAAAAGTCGCGCGATGACGCCTGGATGATGGTCTCGCCCCTTTGCACCTCCTTTGGCGGGCGTATCCAAGAAAAAAGCCCTAACCTGCACGCTCCATTCGGAGCGCATAGGTCAGGACTTTTCCCTTCATGTCCCGCCAGTCGCTGCAGGTTAGTTCATAGCACACGAATACGCTTGTGTCAATCTCCAATCCGGGCGTCCCGGAACTCGCGCCAGAGCTTCAGCTCGGCGCTCGACACGACATCCGCGCCGGCGGCCAGGACGGCAGCTGCCTGATCCGTGGTGGTGATGAAACCGGTGCCCCAGACGGGAACATTTGTGCTGCCCCGGATGATCGGCATCACTTGCGGGATGGCAACGGCGGGTGCAATGGCGATCGCATAGGGTGCCGGTTGGCCGACGCTGTTGAGCCCGGTTTCCAGACCGGTGGAGTCGAGGGCGTGAATCCGCTGGATGGTCCGCAACCGGAAGCGGCTGGCGTCGCGCAGGAGGTGGGGCTTCACCGAGAGCACCCCGGAGAAGCCGAGGTCGGTGGCGAGGAAGGCGAGCGCCGCGCTATCCGCGGCCAGCCCCTCGACGGCATCCAGGTTGACGAAGATCGCCACCCCCTGGCGGGCGGCTGCGGCCAGCGGCCCCACCATCGCCAGCAGGCTGCCGCGCTCCACCAGCAGCTGGCGGTACCCGAGATCGAGCGCCTGATGCAGGGTGTTGCTGTCGCGGATGGCGGGCAGCATCGCTCCGGAAAGCCCGGGGGTCCTTACGGCCACAGGCTCACCGTGCTGGTGCTGACCGCGCGCGCCCCCCGCTCGAGCGCGGCCTCACGCTGGTGCGGCTCGGTCACGAATCCGCCGACGATGATCGGAACCGGGTGCCGGGCCCGGATCTGGTCCGCGACCAACGGGAAGATCACCGCCGGCTGCACCTCGACGATGTCGGGACGTGCGTGCTCGACAGCGGTCATGGCGGAATGCAGTCCGAGATCGTCGTAAAGCAGCAGCCGCTGCACCGCGATCACGCGGTCGGCCCTGGCAGCGGCCACCAGAGCGCTGTGGGAGGTAATGATGCCGTTGACGCCGATCTCGCGAGCGAGGAAAGCCACGCCGGCGCGATCCTTTCCCAACCCGGCGATCAGGTCGATATGGACAAAGGCCATCTTGCCGCGGGCCTGCACCGCCCAGACCAGGGGACCGAGATGAAACGCGGGGGCGCGGACGAAAAAGATGGCCGGCACCTGCGAAGCCAGCGCCTGGGGAAGATCCTCAGCGTGGCGGATCACGGCCGCGACCGGCACGCGGTCGAAGGCCTCGAAGAGGCGCGCGACCGATCGATCGACGGCCTGTGCGCGAGCCGGCGGCGTGATCGCGCGAGTGGCCATCGCCACCTCCTCTTTAAGGCTTAGATTTTACGGGGCGGCGCGCGACAAACCCGGAAGCGACCTATCTCGCCGCCCTTTCCACGCTGGGGGCGGCTATTTCCTCGCCGCCCTTTCGCACCGCCGCCCTCTCCACGCCGGGGGCGGCTGAGAGCTGGGGGCGGCTATTTCCTCGCCGCCCTTTCGCACCGCCGCCCTGTCCACGCCGGGGGCGGCTGAGAGCTGGGGGCCGCTATTTCCTCGCCGCCCTTTCGCACCGCCCCCTGTTCACGCCGGGGGCGGCTGAGAGCCGGGGGCGGGCTATTTCCCTTGACCGAATGCTCGCTGGGTCCCAGACTACAGGCGGGAATCCCGCAAACCCTGACAATTATCTGAGGAGGCGAGGGAGGCGACAACCGAACGTCCGCTGACGATCACGAACAAGGTCGGCCTGCATGCGCGGCCGGCTGCGCTCTTCGTGCAGACCGCCGCGCGTTTCAAGGACACGAAGATCGAAGTCGTCAAAGATGGCACCGTGCGAGACGCGAAAAGCATGCTAGGCGTCCTGACCCTCGGGGTGAGCCAGGGGACGACGATCACGGTCCGCGCCGACGGGCCCCACGCCGACGAGGCCATCGCGGCGCTCTCCGACCTCGTCGATCGCGACTTTGGCGAGTAGCCCGCCTCGCCCGGCCCTTCAAGGGATTGCGGCGGCTCCCGGGCGAGTGGTTGCGCCAGTGTGGCGCTGGAGCGCCGCACGACTCGGCCCGTCACCCAGTGGGCTGTCCGGCGCGGAGGGCGTTGATCAGCTCAAGCGTGCGATCGAACTGGTCAAGGCGGATCTCGCCGTCAACACGGCAAGGCTACAGGCAGGCGGCCTCATCGCGGAGGCAGGCATCCTCGAAGCGCAGGCCCTGATGCTCGATGACCCAGCCTTGCTCGATGGCGCGTCGGACTTGATGGCGCAGGGAAGGCCGGCCGACGAGGCCGTCGCCGCCGCGATGGCGCCCTTCGCCGAGATGCTGCGCGCCTCCACGGATCCGGTGTTTCAGGCGCGTGCGGCCGATGTCGAGGACGTGGTCGAGCAACTTCGACGTGCCCTGCATGGCGCCAGCGGAACGCCGCCACCACCGCCGCAGCCGTCGATCCTGGTGGCGCGCGATCTCGCGCCCTCGCAGACAGCCGGACTCGACCGCGCGCTGGTTCTTGGATTTGCCACCGAGCAGGGAAGCGCCACCGCCCACACCGCCATCCTGGCTCGAGCCCTGGGCCTGCCGGCGGTGGTCGGCATCGCCGGCCTCGTTGAGGCGGTGGAAGACGGTCAGGCGGTGTTGCTCGACGGGGACGAGGGCACGCTCGTGATCGATCCTTCGGCTGACGCCGTCGCGGCGGTGCGTCCATCGACGCAGGCGGCCAGCGACGCCGAGCCGGCCCTCACCCGTGACGGCCGCCGGGTCGAGGTCGGATGCAACGCCGCGGGCTTCGAAGACGCACAGCGAGCCGCGGCAGCCGGCGCCGATGGGATCGGTCTGCTGCGAAGCGAGTTTCTTTTCCTCGGTTCCGATCGCCTCCCGTCGGAAGATGAACAGGTCGCGGTCCTCGAAGCGGTAAGCACCGCCATGGGCGGGCGACCCGTGATCTTGCGAACGCTCGACGTCGGGGCTGATAAGCCGCTGCCCGCGCTGCCCCAACCACCCGAGGCCAACCCGGCGTTGGGCGTGCGCGGATTGCGGCTGCAGCTGCTCCGCCGGCCGGATTTGCTGCTCGATCAGCTGCGCGCGGCGCTCCGCGTCTCGGCCAGGCACCCCCTCCGGCTGATGTTTCCGATGGTGTCGACGCTGGACGAAGTGCGCCAGGCGAAGGCACTGCTCGAGCAGGCGAGGCGCGACGTCAACCTGAGCGCGACCGATGGGACCGCCATGCAGGTCGGCATCATGATCGAGGTGCCGGCCGCGGCCGTCGGCGCCGATCTGCTGGCCGCCGAGGTGGACTTCTTCAGCCTCGGCACGAACGATCTCACGCAATATCTCTTTGCCGCCGACCGCACCAACCCCGAGCTCGCTTCGCTGGCAGACAGTCTCCACCCGGCGATGCTGCGCATGATCGACCAGGTCGTGAAGGCCGCGCACCGGCGCCATCGCTGGGTGGGCGTTTGCGGCGAGATGGCGAGCGATCTCTGGGCGGTGCCACTGCTCGTGGGCCTGGGTATCGATGAGTTGAGCGTCCACCCACCCGCCGTCGCGCGGGTCAAAGCTCTGGTGCGGGGCCTTGACGCCGCCGAATGCGCGCGAGCGGCCCGCGCGGCCCTCAAACTCGACAGCGGCGCCGCGGTTCGGCGCCTGATCGAGCGCCGAGGCCTCCGCCCGCGATAATGCACCTCGTTGCGCGGTGCCCGCCGGTTCGCCGGCTTCGTCCTGGTTAACGTCGTACTCGGGCTCCTTCTGCCGGCGTGCGTCAGCCCGCAGGCCGCCGCCGAGCTGATGCCGACGCTGAGCGTGAAATCGGTGGACGGGAGCCGGATCGCCTTTCAGAACGGCATCCCGGTACCGACCTTTTCCTATCAGCCGCGGCGCCGGCTCGAGCTGAGCAGCCGCTGGCGGATCCAGACAACGCCGATGGACCACGACCTATCCCTCGCGGTCCGGTCGCAGTCACTGACGCGGATCGTTGCCGACGCCGCCGGGCGGGAGACGCCCGGGTTCGACGATACGCGCTGGTCGACGGTGGAGGTGCCGGGATCGTACGATCCGCCGCCCTCGTCATCCGGCAACGGCGCCTGGTATCGAAAGGATTTCGATGTCCCGCCGGATTGGCAAAACCAGACCGTCACGCTCAAGTTCGGGGCGGCCAACTACGTCGCGGATGTCTGGCTCAACGGCCACTACCTTGGCTACCACGAGGGTGGCTCGACGCCCTTCGCGTTCGACGCCACCGACGCGATCGTGCCCGGGGACATCAACATCATCGCGGTCCGTGTCGATAATCCACCGTGGGGCACGCGCCAGGACATCGTCCCCTGGGGCCTCACCGATTGGTGGAACTACGCCGGGCTGACGCAGCCGGTCTGGATGGAGGCGACACCCGCGGTCTATGCGGCGCGTGCCGACGTCGTGCCGCACCTCGACGGCGCGGATATTGCGGTGACCCTCCACCAGCGCGGCGGCGCTGCGGCGCCAGTGCAGGTCGGCCTCGACATCCTGCCGGCGACGGTCGATCCCACCAACCTCGCCAACCCTGATCCGCTGAGCCTGATCCCGCCGGGTGCGGTGCCGATTGCCTCGCAGCGGGTCGATGCCGGGCAGCTCGGCAGCGACGGCACGAGCCAGGTGCATGCCCGATTCTCGCTCAACAGCGCCGACCTCTGGTCGCCGCAATCGCCGGCGCTCTACGTCCTCGAGGTAGCGGTGTTCTGGCAGGAGCGCCGTGTCGACCAGCTCTTCGAGACCTTCGGCCTCCGCCGCATCGCCGTCGACGCCAAATTCCCGCGGCTGCTGCTCAACGGCAACCCGGTTCAGTACGCGGGTGTCGCGCTCCATGATGAGCGCGTCTATCCGGCTGCCAACGGCCGGCCGCGGGGTGGCCCGGTCGTGACGCCGGACGACATCCTGCTCCTGCTCGACAAGGCCAACGCGACCAACGTGCAGCTGATCCGCGCGGACCATCATCCGGCGAACCCCTTGCTGCTGATGCTGGCCGACCGGCTCGGCTACGCGATCTGGGAGGAGATCCCTCTCTATCACTACACGCCGGCGACCTTCGGCATCGCGATGGACCGCGGCATCCCGGCCCAGATGTTGAGTGAAATGGACCTTCGCGACATGAATCATCCGTCGGTGCTCTTTCACGGCCTTGCGAACGAATCGACGGGTGGGACCGAGCGGGAGCAGGCACTGGCCAGCCTGCACAACCTCGATCGCTCGATCGATGGGACCCGGCTCACCGGGCAGGCGGCCTACGGGAACCAGCCGGACGATCGAACCAGCCGCCCGCTCGACGTGGCGGGCTATACCACTTACTATGGCGTCTTCTACGGACCGGACGCCGGGCCCGGCACCGTGTATGCCCTGCAGGTCGCCCACGCGACCTTCCCGAAAAAGCCGATCATCATCCTGGAATTTGGTCGCTGGTCGGACAACGTCGCGGAGCAGGAGGAGCAGCGGCGTATCCTTGCCGACACGTACCAGGCGGTCGCACCATACCTCGATGACAACCAGAATGGCTTCGTCGGCGCGACCGTGTGGTGGACGCTCGACGACTACTGGACGCAGCGGCCCGGGCTGAAGGTCGAGCACTTCGGGCTCTACGCGCCCAACGGCGATCCCAGGCCGGCGGGACTGCAAGCGTCCGAGCTGTTCAGCGGCGGCGCCGGACAGGGCGCGAGGCAGAAGATCGTCTCGAAAGCCATTGGACAGCCACGGCAGCCGGCGTTGCCGAGCCTGCGATTCCTCGGCTACCTCGCCTACGCGCTCACGATGGCGCTTACGATCCTGACGATCATCCTCCTGGCGTTGCTGCTCGTACGTCGACGGCCGTCGCGCCGGGCCGCCGTCTCCTGATGCACCAGGTCAGCGGTCGCGTCCTGGCGATCTCGATCCGTGCCGCCATCATCGCCGGCGGCTGGACCGGCTTCGCGCTGGGATTGGTCGCGGGCTGCGTCCTGGGCGCCGCCCTCGCCTGGTTTGCCGGTGCCATCCTCAGCTGGCAGCGTGACCTCAGCCTGACGCTGGGCGTGACCGAGCAACTTCTTCCCTTCGGCAGCGAGGTCCCGTTGCTCCAGCGGCTCCAGTCGTCGTGGTTCCTCGTCGTCCCCCTCGCCGGACTCCTGGTTGGACTGTTCGCCGCTCTGGTGGGAGGGCTGATCGGCGGGCTGGTGGCGGCCTCCTACAACCGCTCACCGTTCGGAGTGCGTGTCGTGGTCGAGGTGCCGGACCCGACGCCCTAGGCCGTTACCGGCCTGTCAGCGGTTTGCGATCGCCCGATGGACGAATCGGTACGGCTTCTCATCGACCTCACAGGACCGGCTTAGTAATGCTCGCTAGGCTGGGCGCAACCGATGAGGGGTGGGCCGGTCCGGGCGTTGCTGCGCCTGGTGTTGTATCTGCTGCTCGCGTCCCTTCTGACGCTGGTCGGCACTGCCGCGTATGCGAGTCAAAGCGTGACGGCGTTGCCGGCTGCCGCGGTAATCCGTCAGCAGGGTCAGCTCGCTCATCCCGGGCCGGCCGCGACCTCGCCGCCTCCGGTCACGACGGTGCTGGCCGCATCCGCCTTTGACCAATTACGTAGCGACCTCGAGACAATCGCGGCGCGGAGCGGCGCCCGCTTGGGCATCAGCTTGCAGGAGTTGAGCGGGCCACGTCGGAACAACTATTCCCTGAATGGCAATCAAAGCTTCTACGCCGCCAGCGCGTACAAGGTGCCGCTACTGATGGCGCAAGCGCAGCAGATCGCGTCCGGCCAGGCGAAGGGGTCCGACGTCCTCTGCTTCGATCCCAACGATGCCGAAGACGGCTGGTTCGACGACTACGATGCCGGGTCCTGTTTCACACGCGACGACCTGGCGCTGCGGAGCGGCCGCTATTCGGACAACACCGCCGCCCACATCCTGGTGCGGTATCTGGGGGGTCCGGATGCCCTCAATAGCTACGCCAAATCGATCGGCATGACCGCCTCGGCGCTCTGGATGCCGAACACCACCACGCCGGATGATCTGACTGCCGCCTGGGTGAGCGAGGCACTCGCCCGCCTCGGAGGAGCCGCGGCCCAGCAATGGCTCTTCCCGCTGCTGACCCATACGGTGAACGAGCACGGGATCCCGGCTGGGCTGCCGGCGAGCGCGACGGTGGTGCACAAGGTGGGGACGATGTACGGGACGGAGAACGACTCCGCCTACATCGTCAACGGACGGACGTCGTATGTCCTGTCGGTCGCGGTCGATGGCGTCGACGAGGTCCTCGGTTGGTCGCTGATCGCCAGCATCTCGACACGGATCTGGCAGTACGAGTCGGGCCGTCCCGATTTCGTGACTGCGGCCGCCGCTACGCCGGTTGCGCCGTCTCCGCGCCCGAACCACCACTAGGGCGGGGTCGTAGCTCGAAGACCGGATGGTGTTGGGCCGCGCCATCGGGATCGCTGAAGATCTCGCGCGCGCCGAGCATCGAGCCGAGAATAAACCGACCCAGCGGCACGCGACGCACGTAGGGCGTGATGGTGTCACGGAAGAAGGCGGCCGCCTCGGCCTGTGGCAGCTCCGTAGCCGCGACGGCCTCCGGTTGGCGGTTGACCGTCAGTGTGGCGACGCCGGCGGCCCGCAGATTCCGGGCCCAGTTCACATCCCCGAATGTCGCGATCACCCAGCGGCGACCGCCGATCGCGACCACCGCAACTGGCGTGGTTCGATCCACGCCGCTGCTGCGACCGCGAACGGTCAAGAGGGCATTGGGACCCAGCGGAACGCCGCCGCGGAGCAGGCGGCGGGCGATGGGATTGAAGAGCGGAACGAAGAACGGGACGCGGGGTTTTCCGTGCGAACGATCGATTGGCTGGGCTGGCATCATCATCATGGCGCCTCCGGATTCAATCAGGTGATTGACACCAGTCTAGCACACTTTATCAATCACTTGCTTGAGCGCAGTCCGAGCCACCGTTCCAGCTGGCGGAAGGCGCGATCGGTGCGGTCGGCAGAGGCGGTGCTGGGAAGCGTCATGCTGGTGAGCGTCGCCATGACCAGGGCGGCCACGTCGTCGTACTCGAGGTCGCGCGCCAGGTGTCCGTCTCGGACCGCCCGGCGGAGCAGACCGCGCAGCGTCTGGTGCCAGGCCTGATACGCCTCGCCCATGATCCGAGCCAGCGACGGGTCCCGCGCCGAACGGAGAGCGAGCTCGCCCATCACTGCGCCAACCTCGGGTTCGTCGCGCAGCAACTTGCGGACGGCCCGCAGGTGGTTACGAAGCTGATCCGCCGGCGAGCCGTGCGGCGCCAGCGTCGAGCGAAAGCGATCCATCGCGTGCGCCACCACGCCCCGGATCAGCGCCTCCTTGGTCGGAAAGTAATAGTGCAGCGTGGCAATGTTCAGGCCGACGCCCGCCGCCACCTCGCGCGTTCGCAGTCCTTCGAAACCTCGCTCCGCGATCTGGTTGAAGGCTGCCAGGACGAGCGCCTGCTGACGGTCTTCCTTGTGTGAGCGGACAGGATGCGTGCCGGCGACCGGGCTCATTGGGTTTCAATTAAACACTTGATTGACGTCCCACGTGCTGGTGCGCTCGGCCGCGGCCCACCCCGCGCCTGCCGGTGCTATGCTCGCGACGAGGAGGAGGTGCCAATGTTTAATCAATCGCGCGTGGCGGCGATGCTTCCGGCACAGGATCTCGAGCGGGCGAAAGCCTTTTATCGCGACAAGCTGGGGTTGACGCCAAGTCGGGACATGGTGGGCGGCGTCGTTTATCAGCTCGCGGGCGGCACCGGTTTTGGCTTGTTTCTCAGCGGCGGGCAGCCCTCCGGGACCCACACTCAACTCGCTTTCGAGGTTCAGGACGTCGTCCAGGCGGCCAACGACCTCAAGGCAAGGGGCGTCAAGCTCGAAGAGTACGACACCCCCACGCTCAAGACCGTCGATGGGATCGCCGACCTGGGTGGCTTCAAGGGAGCGTGGTTCAAGGACTCGGAAGGCAACCTGATCAGCATTGCCCCACCGCTACCGGTTGCCGCGAAGGCGCTCGCCTGATCAGCGCCGCTCGAGTCGCGTAGACCCTTTTCCCGGTCGCCAGAGCTCGACCACCAGCTGGTCACCGGCCTCGTCGAGGTGAGTGAACACGGCCTCGGTGATGTCGATCCGGAAACGACGCCCGCCCGCGTTCGGTGAGTCGGGGACGTCGGCCTCGCGCGCGTAACCGGCGATCTTCGCCTCGCCAGGCCATCGCTGCGGATTGCCAGTGGGAGGATCGTCGGTGGGACTGTGGAGGGCCAGCCGGGGGTCGCGCTCCAGGTCGCGCAGCTTGAGCGAACCCGGCATCATCCCGAGGACAAGCTCGCCGTTCGCGAACTCCACCTCGATGCCGCTGATCCGGGGCGAGCCGTCCTGTCGCAACGTCGCCAGCGTCTTGTGTTTCCGAATACCGAATCGTTCCTCCACCCGGCTCGCCAGTGCCGGCTCCGCCGAGGCGAACTCTGCCCAACTTGCCATCAACCGGTCCCGAACCACTGCCGGCGCATGGGGAAGAGGTAGCGGTCGGTCAGGAAATTCAGGACACGGCGGGCGACCGCGAAATTCTCACTGACCTCGGCGAGCACGCCGGCCATCGCCGCGCGGCGATCCGCTCCCTGCTGTGCGATCCGATAGGCGCGCCGTCCGAGCTGCTCCAGCAGCCAGACGCCGTCGTGCCGATCGGACTGTTCGCCATTGACGGCTCCCAGGGCCCGCTCCAGTTGGCGGCGCTCCCGCTCAGCGACCAAGCGCTCGCCGGCGTAGTCCGGAAAGATCCCCGTCAGGAACAGCGAGAGATCGCCCAGCCGGCGGTACACGGAGGGACGCTCCGCCTCCGGAACCAGTTCCGCCAGCTCGATCAGCCGGATCGGATCGAGCTCGCTGAAGCGCCGGCGCCGCCAGCCGCGGCTGGTTTTGACCAGCGTGCTGCCGCTGGCGACGTTCGTGTACGACGCCAACAGCTGGGCAAGGAAGAAGCGCCGCAAGGGATCGGCCCCAAAGTCTCGGAGGCTGCCGGTATCGAACACGGGCACACGCTGGCGTGGCCCAACCCATTCCTCGATGAAGGACGCCTGACCCAGGTCACGGACGACCCGATGGACCAGCACGGCGAAGAGGAGGAATGGCGAGCCTCGGAGCAGCGGATCTCGACCGGGCACCGTAAACAACATGCGGAAGGTCGCGGGATTGTCGATCAGCGCCTCGAGCTGCTCGGGATCGCGCCGCATGTCATGACGGGACTCGCCCGCCGCTCTGAGGAGCGCGAGATCCGAATCGGACAAATGCTCCAGGTAGAGCGAGCCCAGCAGCATCACCTATATGATGCGACGCCGAGCTTACACTTAGCCCGCAATGCGCCGGCCGGATGACGAGTGTCCATATCCGAAACCGTTTTCAGAGTACTTCGACGACTGCCCCGGCTACCAGGCTCGCCAATTCATTCCGCTCGACACCCTCTACCAGCCGCTCGAGCCGGTGCTCACATGCCGTCACCTCGAGACCCGGTCGATGACGCAGCGCCATCGCTGGTATGGCGCCTGCGCTCTGGGCAACTCCGACGCCCGCAGCCGCTGGGCGCGCCAGGTTGGGGTCGCGCGCCTTGAGCGGATTCGTGCCGTCCAGCGCGAGCTCAGCGCCGCGATCGCGCCATACACCACCCGTCTCTGGGAGCTGAAGGGTCAGCAACTACGGGCAATCCGTGACGGCGCGGATGCCGGGCCGGCAACGATCGAGTTGCGGCGACTTGCCGACAAGATGACCACGGAGCTCGACCAGTTCCTGCGCAAGCGAAGCACGGCGTTCGCGGAAATCGACATGCCAATCGATGCCGCCCGAAAATTGATTCAGGTCGCGATCGACCGCTTCATCGACACCCAGTACGCGTCCGAGATCAGCTTCGAGGTCCCCGACGACATCCTGCAGCGGTTTCCAGAGTCGGTGCGAACCTTCTTCCGTCCGGAGGCGTCAGGCCGCCCCGGGGCGAACCGCTAGCCTCGGCCTTCGCTCGCCTCGGCCTTGCGGGCCAAACCCTGGAGCAGGGCCGGGAACGTATCCGCAATCTGTTTGCCCATCATCCCGCCGACCAGTCCGCCGAGCGGGCCGCCAACCCGAATGGCCTGGCTGAGAGTGGTCTTGCCCGCGGGGCCGGGCGAAACCTTGCACTCAAAGGCGAACCGGGTCAGGGGAATCACCGTGGTCTCCAGGCGGAAGGACGTCCCCGGAACGACCTCCGTCAGCTGAATGGCGCGCGTGCCCTGCTTGGTCTTCATCGTTCCGGTTGTCCCGGCGGCAAACGGGCCATTGAGCGTCATCGACTGCACGTCCGGATTCCATTCCGGCCAGGTGTTCGTGTCGGACCAGAGCTTCCACGCCGCCTGGGGACTCGCCGTCGTCTCCATCGAGCGTTCGTTGCTTGCCAAGCCGCGCCTCCTCTATTGCGTCGCGCTTCGGCGCGCCCCGCGATTCAGAAGAAGGTATACCACGCCGGCCACGATGAAGCCGATGAAATAACCAAAATCCGCATCGCCGAACCACGTCGCGAACGGTCCATGCGCTTTCAGGCCGAACACCTGGAACCGCTCGGAGATGAAGAGCAGCGAAACACCCAATCCGATCACCCATGCGACGAGCCCGTTCCAGTTCACCGCAACGGCCTGGCTGAACCCCATCGGCTCACGGTGGCCGAAGACATAGAAGTCGAGGAGCACGACGGCGAGCCAGGGCATGATCCAGTAATCGAGAACGATCAGGAAGTTCTCGTAGTTCTGGGTGAAGTTTTGATAGCCGAGCAAGGCGAGGATGAACCCGACCACGCCACCGATGATGGCCAGCTGCCATCGCTGCAGGCGGACATCGAGAACCTTCGCCGACATCGTGTTGGAGTAAAGGTTGAGCACATTCGCGGTGGTCGCACCCAGGATCACCGCGACCACGGCGAAAGCGCCAAAGCCGCTCATGACGGTTTTGAGGGCCGCAATCGGTGTGGCACCCGCGGGGGCAAGGATCGCGACGAGCACGCCGACAACCTCGGTAAGGAATGAGGCAATGACGGCGCCGATGAACACGTAGATCGCGATGTAGGAGCGCGAGGTGATCTCCGGCAAGTAGCGCGAATAGTCCGAGGCGTATGGCGACCAGCTCATGATGTAAGAGAAGGAGATGGCGAGCACGATGGCGAACAGGGCCAGCGTGCCGGCAACCGGCTTCGGGTGCCAGGCGGCGATCGTGGAGCCGTGGGTGAGCGCGATCACGGTCGCGATCGCGAAAAGCAGGCCGAGGATCAGGACCATGTAGCGCTCGAACTCCTGGATCAGGTTGTGGCCGTAGATCACGAGCAGGGTCTGCACGACGACAAGAATCGCGGCCGCCACCAGAAACGGAAGTCCGGGCACCAGCAGCTGGATGGCGAAGGCGCCGAGGATCGTGTTGACGGTGAACCAGCCTGCCGTGCTCAGCCAGTTCAGGGCCGCCGGGATGTAGCCACCGACGCGGCCGAATGCCCGGCGCCCGATGAACATCTGTGGATAGCCGGCGGCCGGTCCCATCGCGGCGGACCAGGCGAGGACGAGCCCGCCGAGGATGTTGCCCAGCGCCAGGGCCAGGATCGCCGGACCGACCGACAGGCCGAGCGCAACCGGGACGAAGCCGATCGCGTAGTCGGCGATCGTCAGGTTGGCCGCCAGCCAGAGCCAGAGCAACTGCCGGCTGTGGCCGTGCCGCTCGGCGAACGGGATGTGTTCGATGGAATAGGGTTCGGGGATCGTGACCCGATCCCCGTATCGAGCGGACTCTGCCACCAGCTAACAGCGTAACAAGCCCCCCACCCTGCCCTCGCCCGCGAGCGGGGGAGGGGGAGGGGGTGTCGATTCCGGGGCTGTCTCGTTCGTCGTACTGTACAAAGCGGCGAGGGCCGCGGACCATCAAGGAGGAGCGCACACGATGAAATACGTATTGCTGTTCGGCGAGACGAAGGAGCGGGCAAAGCAGTGGGAATCGATGTCTGAGGCCCAGAAGCAGGCGGCCTATGCCCCGATCAACCAGTGGTTCGAAAGATACGGGAACAAGATCACCGGCGGCCACGAGCTCCAGCCGGAGCGTACCGCCACCACTATCAAATTCAACAACGGTAAACCGGTGGTGACGGACGGCCCCTTTATCGAGGGCAAGGAATCGATCGGGGGCTACGCCGAGGTCAACGTCGCCGATCTCGACGAGGCGATCGAGATGGCGAAGGGATGGCCGACAGGAGGGCTGGTCGAAGTCCGGCCGGTGGTCGATCGAGGCGAGCCGCAGCGATAGAGGAAGGCCAGTCCGCGACCGACGCCGCGCTGACCGCCGTGTTCCGCGAGGAGACCGGCCAGTTGACCGCGGCGTTGGTCCGGGCACTGGGCGATTTCGACCTGGCAGAAGAGCTCGTCCAGGAGTCGCTGCTCGAGGCAGTCGAGCACTGGCCGAAGGACGGTATTCCGGACAAACCCGGAGCCTGGTTGCTGACCACCGCTCGTCGCAAGGCCATCGACCAGTTCCGGCGTCAGGCGCGCTTCCGCGACAAGCTCGCCCTGCTCGAGGGAGCGTCAATGAAGGATGACACGGCGGAGGGTGACGACCGGCTTCGGCTGATCTTTACCTGTTGCCATCCGGCGCTGTCCCGCGAAGCGCAGCTGGCGCTCACGCTGCGGGCGGTGGCCGGCCTGACGACGATCGAGATTGCGCGCGCTTTCATCACGAGTGAAGCTACGATTGCTCAGCGCATCGTGCGGGCGAAGCGCAAGATCGTCGAAGCCAAGATTCCGTATCGCGTCCCCGCTGAGCGCGACATGGGCGAACGCCTCGAGGAAGTCCTCGCGGTGCTCTACCTGATGTTCAACGAGGGCTACCTCGCGACGGCCGGCCAGCAGGCATCGCGGCGGGACCTCGCCGAGGATGCGGTCTGGCTGGCCGGGCTTATGGTGCGCCTGATGCCGGAGGAGCCAGAAGCCCTCGGCCTGTTAGCGCTGATGCGTCTGCACCTGGCGCGCGCGGACAGCCGTTTCGACGACGACGGCAACCTGATCTTGCTCCAGGACCAGGACCGGAGCCGGTGGGATCAGGAACGCATCGCCTCGGCCACGGTGGTTCTGCGGCGCGCGGCCGCGCTGCGGCGCTCGGGCCCCTACCAGCTCCAGGCGGCTATCGCTGCCTGCCATGCTGAGGCGCGCGCCTGGGAGGAGACGGACTGGCGGCAGATCGTGGCCCTCTACGATGCGCTGCTGGAACTGATGCCGTCGCCGGTCGTCCAGCTCAACCGCGCCATTGCCCGTCGCTATCTCGATGGGGCAGAGGCAGCCTTGCCCGAGGTCGATGCTCTAGCAGAGGCCCTGGAAGACTATTACCTCTTCCACGCGACCCGCGCCGAACTGCTCCGCGATCTCGGCCGCGACGCCGAGGGGCGAGCAGCACTGGCCCGAGCCCTCGAGCTGACGGCCAATCCCGCTGAGCGGGCCCTGCTGCAGCGGCGCCTGGGCTGATTTCGGCGAGGATCCGTCGCCGTGTTGGACACTCGTCTACGATGGAAAATCATCCTGCTCGGCGTGATGCTGACAATGACGCTCGCGCTTGTTCTGTGGCGCCGCTTCTACGGAAGGCGGGGCTCGGCCGAGGAGTAGAGATCATCCCGCCGCAGCCGGCCCAAGTAAGGTAATCCCGATGCGGAGCCTGATGAACTTCGGCCTTGGCTGCAGCGGCTGCGTCACCCTGCTGGGGATCTTGCTCAGCCTGACACTGGTCGGCATCCATTTGGGTTTTCCGCTGGTTGTGATCGGGGTGCTCGGCCTGATCGGCTTCGGCGTCGGCCGGGCGGTGTTTCGCGAGCCGCCGCAATACTGATCCGAGTTCTCAGGGCGCTTTCAACCGATTCGCAATGGGCGCGCCGTACGCTCGATGCAGGGATGAACTCCACGCGAATCCGACTGGCGGCGCTCACCATCGTGCTCCCGCTGCTGGCATCGTGCGGTTCTTCTGCCGGCGCGGCTCCGCCGTCAGCATTACCCGTCGCGTCGGTGCCCGCCAGCCCGCGTGCCGGTGTCGAGCGTGGCGTCGTCTACTGCACGAATGCCGGCGTGGCGCTCACCATGGACATTTACCACCCCAGCGAGGCAAGCGCGGCGCCGACGCCCGCGGTTCTCTACATCCATGGCGGCGGCTGGGAACACGGCGACTCGTCGCTTGGCGGCGTCAACGCCACGATCGCACAGGCGCTGACCCAACGCGGGATGCTGGTCGCCGCCGTCAACTACCGACTTGCGCCGGAATTTCTCTGGCCGGCACAGATCGATGACGTCAAATACGCCGTCCGTTACCTTCGCGCCCATGCCCAGCAATATGGGATCGGTCCCTCAAAGATCGGCGCCTGGGGTGGCAGCGCCGGCGGGCACCTGGTCAGCATGCTTGGAACGGCCGGGCCGAGCGCCGGTTTCGACACGGGT
>Ga0070698_100000143_pt1 | contig 64748 bp, 60 predicted proteins | sample KBSK1502metaG_FD_65477 | JGI IMG/M metagenome (GOLD analysis project Ga0070698, IMG submission 65477) | Corn, switchgrass and miscanthus rhizosphere microbial communities from Kellogg Biological Station, Michigan, USA - KBS K1-50-2 metaG | ecosystem: Host-associated > Plants > Roots >...
CATCGGGAACCGCCAGGCCGTGTGCGAATTGGAACTTTTACTGGCCGAAAGCTACTCACACCTCGGGAAGCTGGGGGACTGTGAGGTGAAGCTACAAAAGGTAACCGAACAAACCTCAGACTCACCGGCCGACCTGGGGCTGGCCGGCGAGGCGCAACGTCTCCACGGCTTGCTATCGTTGACGCGATCAGACGCTGCCGCGGCGGCTCAGCACTTCGGCCGTTGCGTATCGATCTTCGATTTACTCGGTGACCGGTACCGCAGCGCTCGAGCGCATCATGACCTGGGTCGCGCTTATTCAACGTCGCAGCCGGAACTGGCGGCAGAACATTTGACTCGGGCGGTGAACGTCTTTCGTGAACTGGGTGCGCGTTTGGATCTCGAGGCAGCGGAAGCAGCGTTGGCCGCCCACGATCAAACTGCACCACAGCAACAACGCCAACGCGAAGCTGTCATTCAACTCGTCACCTTGCGTCTGGCCGAGGCCGTGGCTTCCCGCGCCTTGTTACTGCGTGAACTCGCCGCGGTGATCCGGCAAGAGACTTCAGCGCAGCGGGTAGTAATCCTCGAACCTGATGAGGAGCAACGGCAGAGTGTCGTCATTGCTCATGGTTGCGAACCTGATGAAGCCGTAAAGATCGCGAACGAATTCGCAAAGGTAGACAACGACGCCGCCCGCGAAATGTTTTCAAAGAAGCAGGGCGCTGCGGTTATCCCACTGCGATCCAGCAATGCCCTATCAGCCACATTATTGATTTGGCCGCGTGATGCTGCGCGCCTTTCCGAAGGACTTACCCTGGAACCGCTGCTCCGCGTCGTGGAACTCGGAATGGATGTCTGTGCTTTGCGCGCCCGCGCTCCGGCCAGCCAAAGCACGCAAGGCGAAGGCGGCACCGCCGGATCGAGTTTGATGCCCGGCTTTATTCACTCCAGTCCAGCGATGACCCGGCTGGTTGAAGAAGTTCACAAAATTCGATCGTCTGACGTGACTGTGCTGGTGACCGGTGAATCGGGCACGGGTAAAGAACTCGTGGCCCGCGCAATCCACGCGCTCTCTACTCGGCGGCAGAAAGTGTTCGTGCCTTTCAACTGTACCGCCGTACCGAAAGAACTGTCGGAAGGTTATCTTTTCGGTCACCGGCGCGGTGCGTTTACGGGCGCAATTTCCGACTCGCCCGGTGTGATTCGCACGGCCGCTGGAGGAACGCTGTTCATTGATGAAGTGGGCGACCTGCCGCTCGATTTGCAGCCGAAGCTTTTGCGTTTTTTGCAGGAGGGTGAGATACAGCCGCTGGGCGAGCGTCAACCAATCCAGGTTGATGTGCGGATCATCGCGGCCACGAATACCGATCTGGAGACGATGGTCGAGCAGGGGCGCTTTCGAGAGGACCTCTACTACCGTTTGAATGTGATTCGACTACGGGTCCCGCCTTTGAGAGAGCGTCGCTCAGAAGTCCCTTCCATCGTGAACTATTACATCAATCATTACTCAGCAAAATTTGGCCGCCACAATATTCAGATCACTCCTCAGGCCGTCGATCTGCTGATGGTCGCCGACTGGCCCGGCAACGTGCGCGAACTTTGCAACGAAATCCAACGCGCCGTGGCCCGCGCCGAAAACGACACCTGGATCACGCCCGAGGATCTTTCTCCGGAACTGCGGCGAGTCGGTGTGCCAGCCTCGCCACCGGCCAGCGTCTCTGTGCTGGCAACGACCAATACGGGCCGCTCAGAGATCGTGCCGTTGAAAAGCGTCACGCTGGCCGACGCGCTTTCCGAAGTCGAGCGCCGCATGATCAGCGAAGCTTTGCGTAAAAACAAAGGCAACATTTCCCGCACCGCTCGCGAACTTGGACTCACCCGCCGCGGTCTTTACCTCAAGCTCGAACGCTACGAAATGAATCCCAACACCGCCAACGGAACTACTGATATGTGAGCCGGGTCGTAACGAGGTGAGGCTCTTGACTATAAACATTTCACTCCTGGCGGAGTGAAGATTTCGAGCACACGCAACCTAACGCTTAACCAAGCCGTTGGTTCGTTCACGATCTTCTGCGAACAAGTTTCAGCACCCGACCAAGTACTGAGTTCAACTCAGGCACCCTCAGCGCAGCAGTCACCGCAAAGTAAACAAGACCGTAAGGAACCAGAACCAGCAGCGCGATAATGATCGGATGACGACTGCCGACGCCCAACTTGATTCCCCATCCGACACCTGCGCCAACCGCTGCCGCCAGCCAAAGTTTCGACACATAAGTCAGAGGTAACCCAGTTTTACCAATACGTCTGTTCAGGCTCCGCCTGAGCAAAGCGAACTCGACCCAACCGGCGATGCCCGCCGACGCTGTCAGTCCGGCCACGCCCCACTTCGGATCGATGCCAATCGCCGGCGGCAAAGGAATGGCGAACAGATAGCCGAGCACAGTTGTGAGCGTCACCCGAATTATCGCGAAGAGCAGCGGTGTGCGCGTGTCATGCAACGCGTAATAGGTCGATGCGTACATGCGCCCGAGCGTCGAAGCCAACAAGCCAATCGTCGAGCCGGCCAGGATTCCCCACACGTATCTTGAATCCGCAAATTTGAATCGCCCGGTTTGATATAGCGCGGCAGTCATCACATCGCCCAGAGCCAGCATCGCCATCGAAGAAGGTATGATGAAAAACGCAATCCGTCGCAAGCCCCCATCCAACCTGCGGCGAAGTTGCTCGGCAACCTCGGCACTGGTGCCCAAAGCGCTCGACATGGCGGGAAGTTCAGCAGCGGAAACTGACATGCCGAACAAACTCACCGGGAGTGTGTAAAGGCTCTGCGCGTAGTTCAATGCAGAAACGGCGCCGATGTAGGGCACGAGGCTGGCGAGCCCTGAGTCGACGAAAGCGCTTATTTGAACTACGCCGCGACTCATGAACACTGGAAAGAAGTTGCGCATCACCGTGCGAACATTCTCATCCGCGAAATCAAAGACCGGCCGCAGGCCTCTTACCAGCCAAAGCACTGTAGGAAGTTGAACAAAGAATTGGAGTGCGCTACCGACGACTGAGCCCCAAGCGGTTAGCACTGCCAAGTTGGCTTGGAACTGCCCATATTGCACTTCATCAAGTTGCCCCGAATGACCGCCGAACAGGATAAGGGTCGCAATGATTGCGAGATTCCAAGCGACCGGAGCAGTGTAGGAAAGAAGAAATTTTCGGTGGCTGTTCAATACTCCCAGGCACCACGCAGACATAACCAGCAGACCCGCGCCCGGGAAAAAAATCTGCACTAACCGGATGGTCAGTTCCCGGCGCTCGCTGACAAAACCCCAGGCAACGATCGAGACGATGTAAGGAGAGGCCAGTACTCCGAGAAGCACGATCACCGAAGTCACTAGGGCCAGAGTGGTAAGCACTGCGCTGGCCACTCGGCCGGCCTCTTTCTCGTCTCTGCGGGCAAGCAGGTTCGCGTAGACCGGAATGAACGAAGCCGAAAGCGCACCTTCACCGAAAACGTTTTGAAGAAAGTTTGGTATTCGGAACGCCGCAGAAAATGCATCGGCCGCAAGCGAAACTCCGAAATAATGACCCCACACGCGCTGTCTGACTACTCCGATGATGCGGCTGATCAAGATTCCCGCGCCCACCATAAAAGCTGACTTGGCGGTGCTCTCGCGCTCGCTACGTTCGACGGCAACAGCCCCGGGAAATGTACCCGTAGCCTCGCCGACGACATCGACAGTCTCGCCGGCGATTTCGGCAGCGCTACTGCGCGTATCCAGACCTTCAGGATTCAATTTCTTTGGAGGGGTGTCGGTGGAGCTGCCGCCCGCGGATTCCGAACCTGGAACTTCTGGCTTGGGACCTGAGTCCTGCTCGTCGTTCATCTTAGCTTGAGAGACTGTAGTCCTTGATCTTGGTTAAGAGCGTTTTATAACTGACGCCCAGAGCTTCGGCGGTGCGGGTTTTGTTGCCGTCATTTTCAGCCAGAGCATCGGCGATCTTTCGCCGCTCGACCAGCGCCACCGCGCGTTCGGCGGCCTCGCCGAGACTTCCGGAGGTATCAAAGCCGAGAGTTTTTGGATCGGCCATTTCGACGATGCCGAATCCAAGATCTCGCGGCTCCAAAATAATCTCATCCGCCAGGATGCACGCGCGCTCAATCGAGTTCTGAAGTTCGCGGATATTGCCGGGCCAGCGATGCGCGCGCAGAGCAGCCACGCTGGCATCGCTGAGTTTAGCTTGGCGGCCGCGCAATTCATTTCCGATTTGCGCTGCGAAATGATGCCCGAGCAAGACCACGTCCTCGCCGCGTTCGCGCAGCGGGGGAATCTCGATCGGGAAAACCGCGAGACGAAAGAAGAGATCGCCGCGAAACTCACCCGTGTCGACGGCGCCGCGCAGATCCTTGTTGGTCGCTGCGACGACCCGCACATCAACCGGGACTGGTCCGCGACCGCCGATGCGATCAACTGACTTCTCTTCAATCACTCGTAATAGTTTGCCCTGCACTGCCAGGGGCAGTTCTCCGATTTCATCAAGGAACACCGTGCCACCAGAGGCCAACTCAAACTTGCCCAGCCGCCGGTCGCCCGCGCCGGTGAAGGCGCCGCGCTCGTGTCCGAACAGTTCGTTCTCGATCAAAGTTTCGGGAATAGCTGCACAGTTGATCGCGACGAAGGGCTTGTCGCGACGATTCGAGAGATGATGAACGGCGCGAGCGAAGAGCTCTTTGCCGGTTCCAGACTCGCCCAACAGCAGCACCGTTGCTTCCGTCTGCGCCACGCGCTGCGTCTCAGCCACAACCCGCTTGATTGCTTCTGATTCACCAATGATGCGCGGAAAGCCGTAGTGTTTTGACCACTCCTCGCGCAGCAGAATGTTTTCTGTGCGCAGACGTGTCTGTTCCAGCGCGCGCTCGACCAGCAACAGCAGGTGATTCGAATCAACCGGCTTTTGCAGAAAGTCGTGAGCGCCGTCTTTCATCGCCTGCACGGCTTCATCAATCGAGCCGTACGCCGTCATTACGATCACCGGCACGTCAGCGTCCGCACTGCGCGCCGCGCGCAGCACGTCCAGTCCGGAACCGTTCGGCATACGCAGGTCGGTGAGTACGACTTTATGAGGGACGCGGCCAATCTCATTGATCGCCTCACGCGCATCCGCGGCTTCGGTAACCGAATAGCCGGCGTGCTCCAACGTCAAACGCAGGACGCGGCGCAGGCTTTCTTTGTCTTCGACGAGAAGAATGTCAGGCATGAATGATGACTAGTTTTCGATCTCAAATTTCAGATCTGAAAACTCTTAAATCTGAAATTTAGGAAATGCATCTTCAACATTCATCATTAACTGCGATAGGCAGGGTGTCAAGCGACAGATCGTTACAGGTTGTGCCGGCGGAGCGTGGACATCTTGTCCGCCTGAGCGCGTAGCGCAAACTCTTTCGACCGAAACGACTCTTTGCAGAGATCTGAGCGTGCTGCGCCCGCTGGCGGACAGGATGTCCGCGCTCCGGTTTTAGACCATCACGGTTTCGCGCGGCCCAGCCTGCGCAGCGAGGACGGCGTGCGCGCGGTTCAGTACGTCGGCGAGGGCGTAAGGTTTGCGGATGACATCGTCGATGCGGGCTCTGGTGTAGTCTTCCTCGGCAATCATTTCGGCGAAGCCGGTCGCGATGATCACCGGCAGATGCGGCCGAAACTCTTTGACCCAACGCGCGACATGCAGGCCGCTCAATTCCGGCAAGCCGAGGTCGCAAACCATCAAATCGAATTCACTCTTGTCTAACTGCTTGAGCGCTTCGGCGCCGGTCGTGGCTTCGGTAACGTCGTGGCCCTCGGCACGAAACGCGTCATTCAAAAGCGTGCGGACTTTTTCTTCATCCTCAACTACCAATACGCGCGCACTCTTATTGTTACCGGGTTGCGCAACAGGTGTGGTCACAACCGCCGCGCTGGCTTCATGCAGTGGCAGAATGATCTCGAAACGAGTTCCCTTGCCCGGCTCACTAATTACATTTATGTCACCGTTGTGATTCTCGATGATTCCATGCGACGCCGAGAGCCCCAGGCCTGTGCCGCGCTCACCCTTGGTCGTATAGAAGGGCTCGAAGATCCGCGCGATGACGTCCGCCGGCATGCCGTTTCCGGTATCGGCAATCCAAAAGCGTGCCGTCTTACCGTCGACTCTCGTGCCCGCTTCAATCGTTCCTCCCTGCGGCATCGCGTCGACCGCATTGAAGATCAAGTTCAAAGCCACCTCGCGGAGTTCGGCTGAATCGCCGCGCGTGAACACCGGAGCGGAAGCCTTAATGCGTACCTCGATAGTGCCGGTTCTTTCCGCCGCTGACGCTTGCCACTTGGGCCGGGCAATTTCAACGCTGGACGTGATTAGCTCCGTCAAATCCACCGGCACCGGATGCCTGGTCGTCTCGCGGCGAGAGAAATCGAGCAAACGACGCAAGGTCTGGGAACAGTCACCCACGGCCTGCGTAATCACTTCCAGGCTCTTCTTATTCGCTTCTTCAGCACTGCGCATCAACAAGAGCTGAGCCCTGCCCTGGATCACTGTTAGAGAATTATTCAAGTTGTGAGCAACGCCGGCCGCCAGCTCTCCCAGCGCGCGCAGTTTGTCGGATCGCGCCGCCCGAGTCTGGGCCAACTTCTTCTCAGTAATGTCGCTCATGAAGACCATGACGCCGGTGATACTGCCATCGCGCCACAAAGGCGAGGTGTGAGCCTCCATGCAGCGCACTCGGCCGTCGCTGCAAATCGTGCGCACTTCGAATTGCTGCTCTGTGCCACCGAGTGTGCTGTGCACGGCGGCATTTGCCTCTTCCTCAGACTCAGCCGCGACGATCATGTTGAAATCCTGGCCCAGCAGAACTGAGCTGGTGAGTCCACTATCAACTTCAGCGCGCTGGTTCATCCAGGTGAAATGTCCCCCAGTATCAAGCGTGTAAATTTCATCAGGCGCGAGATCAGCAAGGCTGGCCAGAAAGGCGCGGTTCTTACTTCCCTCTTCTTCGGCCCGGCGCAATTCAGAGATATCGCGAACAATGACTATGCAACCGTTAGCTGCCTCGCCATCCTGATCCTTGTTGTGAGGAACGACGCGCACCAACAAAGGCCGCTGCGCTTTATTTCCGGCAGAAAGTTCGACTTCAACTTCGGCGCGACTAGAGACGGCGCGATCGACCATGCAACTGGTTTCTTCCAAACCCCAAAGCATGTCGCAGCAAAGGCGGCCCGCGAGGAAGGAGCGAGTGGCCTGTTCAAGTGCTTCACCGGCGCGATTGATTTTCTTCAGTCGCTTGTCGGGACCAAAGATGTAGACCGCGTCGGGGAGGGTATCGATGGTCGCCTCCCACATGCGGTCGGCGGCCAGCAAAGAGTTGCAAAGTCTGATATGTGCGTCGGCAGAACTCATTTTGAAAGTTGGAGCTTGAGGAAAGCTGAAATTCGGAATCTCGCGATTTAAGGTACAGGACCCGCAGTCCTGCCTACCTACGCGCGGGGCAAGCCTTGTGCCGCCATTGTTCGTAGTCAGAAGAGTCTAAAACTCAAGAAATAATTGAATCGGAGTCACGGTCGGTCACAGCCAACGCTGTGGTCATTCATCCTGACACTTCATCCTGATGTATTGTCATCGACTGACAATTTGTCAGTCACTCGGAGGGTTGAGCTATTGGTTACGTGGCTCGTATTCGCCGCGGGCTCTGGCTGCTTCTTTGTCGGAATCGGCGAGGCGCATCGACAACCTGATGGGCAGGTAGTCGAATGGGGCCGGACCACCCAAAGAGTTTTGAATCGCGGTCACAATGCCGTCCTGGTTCTGGCGAAAGTGAACGACATTCCCGCGTTGGTTGAGAATGACGAAGAGGACGACGCGGCCACTCTTCGTTTTCATCTGCCCGACCAGCGAGCTGGCGCCGCCGTCCGTTCGCACCAGCGTACCGGTTTTGGCAATCACGCTGCCTCGCTCTAAAGGGTCCGTGTATCGATCTTCCAATGTTCCTGGATCGATTCCCGCGACCGGGAGAATGTCGGACAATGAAAGTCTGTTCTTCTGTAGTTCGTCACGCAGCGCGCGCAGAATCTTCATCATCGCGCGTGGGGTGAAGCGGTTGACACCGAGGCCGCTGGTCGACGACATGAGAATTTCATCCGGATTGATCTTGAGCTTGTCGACCAAAACTGCTCGCACAGCCTGGGGGCCGCCGAGAGATTCACCGATGCGTTCGGCCATAAAGTTATTCGAATAGCAAAGCAGCACCTTCAGTACATCAACCAGCTTGCTTGATTTGTGTGTCAGCAGCGGAATCGCGCCGGTGGGCGCTGAACCAATCTGAACCTGGCCGGTTATCACAACACTTGGGACGCTGCGCAGGCTTTCGTTGTCCGAAACCAAAGTACGCTCGTCAATCCAGGCGCGCGTTGCGTTCCCCGAACGGCGAGCAGCGTCAAACGTATTCAGAAACTCTTCTCCTGAATGCTTCGCGGACCAGTCGAAGTTCATCGTGAAGCCGGGCGCCACAATCAGGTTGCCGTTGACGGTGCGAATTCCGAGTTGATTCAATTCCCTCGCCAACAGGACTGCATGTTCATAGTGAAACGAAGGGTCGCGTCCGGTCACGATCAAATCACCAGTCAAAGTTCCATTTGTCCTGTCGATTGTCCCCGTAACCCAGACGGAAGTTAGAAAACGGTGTTCGGGTCCAAAGCTCTGTAATGCTACAAGAGTGGTCGCCAGCTTGATCGAGGACGCGGGATTGAATTTCTCGTCGATTGACTGTGCTGCCACAGTAGCCCCATCGAGTGTCTCGGCCAGCACGCCTTGCAAGCCATAAATCGGCGTCAAAAAACCGGGCTGGGCTAATCCATTATTAGATTGAGGATTTGCCGCTGTGGAACTGGAAAAGCCAGTTGGCGGCGCGGCTGTTTGGACTTGGGTCGCAGGAGACTGCGAGGCATTACTGGAAGGCGCCTGCTGGCCCAACGCAAACGCGCTGCTCAGCAGCACCAACGTAAAAATCCTCGCTGACCTAATTAACAAATGCATCATTCGCGATATCAACCGGGCGCGACGAATTGCGCCTTGTTCATCATAACATGAAAGCCGGATTGGTTTTTCTCGCCATCCGATCCGACTGAGCTTTGATGCCGAACACCTTGGCGCAAGATGCTCCCGATACTAACCTCGCGACGCACCTTGAGCTCTTGACACTGACCGCCTGCTGGCGGTTAGTCGTACTCAATCAAGGCAGGCGCGCACACTTCACGTCGTAAGTTCGTTGACAGCCAAACAACCGCGCACCTAGAATTCAAACGCTGACGAAAGTACGTGCCCTACGATCAGGAACCGCTAACAATTGAAAGTTTGCACGTCGCGCATGCGGCGCGGCGCAAAGAAATTCGGGCACGGCTGAGAGAGTTTCGCCAGGTGTGGCAAACAGCTTCGGACGCGCGGCTGTGGGAAGAAATGGTCTACTGTATTTTTACCGCCGGCGCATCAGCGAAGATGGGATTGCGATCAGTCGAAGCATTAAGGCCCTTGTTGGCGAGCGGGCCGCCGCAGGCTATGACCCGCGCGCTGGTGGCGGCCGGCGCACATCGCTTCCCCAACGCCCGGCCTGAGTACGTGGCGGTGACGCGTGATTATTTACAGAGTTCATTCTCGATGCGCCTGCGCGAACGCCTGAATAGTTTTAGCGATCCGTTCGAGCGGCGCGATTGGCTGGCGACAGAGCCGCGAATAAAAGGGCTCGGTTATAAAGAGTCGAGCCACTATTTGCGCAATATAGGCTTCAAAGGTTACAGCATACTGGATAAGCACATCGTGCGGTGCCTGGCCGAGCTCGGCGTGATCGATTCAGCCAAGCCGCCAACCAATCGCCGGCGTTATCTGGAAACCGAAAGCAGGATGCGGCAATTCGCCGTCGACGTTTCAATTGATTTTGACGAACTCGATTTGGTGCTCTGGTCGATCAAGACCGGCGAGATTCTGAAGTAGCCAAACAATGAAATTCTCCAGGGACATTTCGGCGCCGATAGTGATCCGGGGGTTGGGCGTTGCATTTGCCTGCCTGGCGTTGGCCACGATCGTTATGGCTCTTCCGCCGGACAACGAGAAGGCGCGGAACCGGGCCGAGAAAGCCCTGCGCGCCGGCGACTTCGAGCGCGCCGAAGTGCTCTATCGCGAAGTCCTGAGCAAAGATGATCACGATAACGCGGCTCGACTGGGCCTCAGCCGGGCTTTGCTCAAGTTGCGGCGCTTGCAGGATTCGTTCGATCATGCCGCCAGGGTCGTAGCTGTCGATCCTTTATCAGCGCGCGCGCATTCGTTGTTGGGATCCGCCGTGCTGGCCTCGGGAGATTTTCGGCTGTCGATAGAGGAGTTTCGTACGGCGCTGGCCCTGGACGTGAACGATGCCATGGCGATAGCCGGTCTGGCCATGGTTGACTATTACGAGAATCGCACCTCCCGATGCATCGCTGGATTGCGGCGGGCGGCCGAGATCGACGCGGACGAACCTGATTATGTTTTTAACCTGGGCCAGGCCGCCGCGCGTTCCGAGCGTTACCGGGAAGCCGCCGATGCTTATGAACGGTTTCTGGTGATTGCCCCGCGCACGGATGCCGACCGTCGCGCGCGGATTCGTGGTTTGATCGATTTTCTCCGCTACCTCGGCCAGCACGGTTCGCTCTACGACGTGGGAGGCGCTGACCGGACGGTGCTTGAATTTGAAGCTGCTGACTACCGGCCGATCATCAAACTGCGCGTCAATGGATCGAAAGAATATATGCGGTTTGTCCTGGATACGGGATCAGGAATGTCCGTGCTCTCCGAAGACACCGCGCGCAAGTTGGGAGTCAAGTCGGTGGCCCGGGGTGGTTTGGCCCGAGCGGTGGGTGGTGGTGGCCGCTTTGAAATAGTCTACGGCTACCTTAATTCACTCGACATCGGTGAAATTCGCATCACGAATGTTCCCGTTTACATCCGGCATTTTTTTGATGAGCATGATCCGGTGGACGGATATCTGGGCATTGCTGCATTGGGTCGCCTCTTAACTACAGTTGATTACGGATCGCGCCGCATTACTTTTGTGCGGCAGCGGAATCCCGAACCCGAGCCGCCCAGCGTCGCTGCGGATCAGGGCAAACCGGTGAAGACTGAAGCGGTAGACGTTCCGTCCGGCATAAATGTCCCCGTCCGCACCACCGCGAGCGGTTTCCTGAGCGGCGAGATTTTCATCGACGGCATCAACAAGCCGCTCAACTTTATTATCGATACCGGCGCCACGGTGACCGTCATGTCCGAAAAGCTGGCGCAGATCGAAGAAGCTCAGCCCTTCATCAAGCCGACTAAAATGCGTGTCTTTGGGGCCGCCGGCGTAGCCGACAACGTGAAAATGGCCGTGCTGCCCAAGATCCTGGTGGGGCCATATTCGCGCGAGAAAGTCGAGGCGGCAGTGCTCGATCTCGAACCGGTGAACGAGACGGCCGGCTTTCTGCAAAGTGGAATTCTCGGTGGCAATTTCCTTCGCTTCTATCGCGTCGTCTTCGATTTCTATCGAGGCGTTGTGCGGCTTGAGCCTCTGGATGGACAAGCGCTGCCACCTGTCAAACCAACACCCGAGGGTACGAGGTAAAGAAAAGCGATCGCCATGAAGCCAAGCACCTATTTGGAAACTTCGGTAATCGGCGCATACCTCGACAATGGCGAGCCGTTCCGTCGCGATCTAACCATACGCTGGTGGGAACACGAGTTGTCGGAATACCGCGCGGTGATCTCGCCCCTGGTAACCCGAGAGCTGGAGCGTGTTTCCGAACCGCATCGCTCGGCATATCTGAAATTGATTAAGGACCTGGAACAGGTCGAGCTCACCGAAGAGGTGGCCATACTTGCCGAAGGTTATGTCTCACGCGGAATTTTCCATCGCAAGTTCATCGCCGACGCATTGCACGTGGCAGTTGCTTCATTCCATAAAATCGACTATCTAGTTACGTGGAACTTTGGTCATCTGGCAAACGTTCGGCGGCAGGCACGCATTCGCTTATTTAATACCGCGGCCGGATTTTTTGTCCCTATGATCGTCACGCCGGAGTTTTTGGTTTCTGAAGGCACCGAGATTTCAGACTTCAAGTCTCAAAAGTGAAATCGTTGCCTGGGATTTGAAATTTCACACTTGAGATCGTAAGTTCTGATGACGGATTATTCTTTGATTGGCGATCGGCTGAAACAGAAAAGAGAAATTCACAATCGAAAATCAGAAATCAAAAATCAAGAGCCACGACATGTATCGCCGGCCCAAGTTCCTGACGGTGTTGCATCAGATTCGTGAGATCATGTCGCGCGAAGCGGACTACGACGTCGATCTGTTTGCTGAGATGGTGCGTTCGGGCACTCGCCCTGAGTACGGACCTGCACGAAACATCCGCGGATTCAAAAAGCGCGCGCCCCGGAACGATGAAATCAGCATTGCCCCACCGCCTCTCGTCGGCGCGCCACGTGTGAAAGAACGGAAGCGCGCCGCGCGTTAGGACTTTCAAATCTCAGATCTGAAAATCAAGTTTGAGATCCCTGAACCTGAGTGAACATGGACGCCACCTTCGAAACCATCGGCCTGGAAATACCCAGCGAGAAAGCCATAAACTTCCTCGCTGAGCGTGCCGAAAACCACGGCGAGCCCACTCAGCTCCTCCGCCGCGGCGCCGTCCTCCACGGCCGCTGCTGGAAGCTGGGCGAGGGTTTGGAAGTCTGGACCGTGCTCTACGAATCTGAAACTGGCGACGTCTTCTATGCGAACTGCCGGCCCGGCTTTCGCGCCCGCTATATGCAACGCATCGCGCCGTGGGCACTAACGGAATATGACGAAGAAGGCGAAGCGGTGATTCATGGATTCTGGGACGGCACCGACACTGAAGTCCTTTTTGAGTTGCAGAATCTTACCGAGGTAGGCGCCTCGGGATTTCGCGCGCCGGCTTTGCATGTCGGACTATGTGGTCTGGCTTATCGGGCTCGCGTGTGCTCGCGCGAAATGAACTCGCGCTGGCTGCCTTTGGAAAAGGCTTCGCCCTCGCGCGCCGCGCACGAAAATGATTGGATTTTGCGCGGTCGAGTTATCGCCTTCAAGCCTTTGCGCAATCCGCTGTCGGGCAGCGAGCTTTACTGGATCTATCTCGATCTCAGCGGGCTGAAGCTGGAAGTGCTCGTTAACACGCGAGCCCTGAGCGGGGGCAAACTGGCAGTGGGCGCCACGCTCTCGGCTGAGGTCTGGCTTCAGGGGCACGTCTTTGATGACCACGCGTTGCGATTGCGCTATGAGGGCGTCGACCCGACCGGTTCGGCCGAAAGTTTCTGGGCGCGTTTTTCGCGCGCGAACTAATTCCTGATTTCCCGCAGTTGTTTGGAGACCACGTCGCTTGATTCGAGTGTTTATCGTCCCAGGGTGTTTTACTGAATGAAGCGACTCGCCATCACCATCCTCATCGCACTGGTTGTTCTGGCCGCCGGGCTTTATATCCTCGATCAGTATTGGATTCATCGCTACGATTCGCTGATCGCGCGCGAGGCTGCGCTGCACCACATCGATCCCGATCTGGTCTGGAGCATTGTCTATGAAGAAACTTACTTCAGCCCCTGGAAGAAAGGTGGCCGAGGCGAGATTGGCTTGATGCAGGTGACGCCGGCCGTGGCGCGCGAATGGGCGGCTGAAAGCGGGATGGCGCCGATCGAACAGCGCACTTCGCTGGATACTGAAACGATCCTGCGAGATCCTGAGCGGAACATTCAGATCGGATGCTGGTATCTGGAAAAGGCCGACCAGGATTATCGCAATAGCCCCGGACGCGAGGCACGGCTGCTCGCTGCCTACAATGCCGGACCTAGTCGCGCCGCTGAATGGAGCCGTGTCCCGAGCGGCGCACAGCCATTAACGGAACAGGAATTTATCGCGCGCATAGATATTAGTTCCACACGGGCCTATGTAACTTCAATTCTCGATCGCTATCATCGTGTGCAGTCCGCAAAGGCCTCACCGGCCCGCGTCGGCTTCGTCACCCCAAATCTTTCTCTAATCCAATAATGCCCGTCATCTATTCCGCACGCTGGGTCCTCCCAATCATCTCGCCCGTGGTCGCGGATGGCGCGGTTGCCGTCGATGAGTCCAGCATCGTCGCGGTAGGCCCGCGTGCCGAGATCGTTTCGCAATTTCCCGATTCACAGGTTGAAGATTTTGGCGAGGCCGCGATCCTGCCGGGGCTGGTCAACGCTCATTCGCACCTGGAGCTGACCGTAATGCGCGGCTACCTTGAACGTGAGGAAAGCGACTTCTTTGCGTGGCTGCGAAAGCTCACGCTCGCGCGTCTGGCTATGACTGGCGAGGACTTACTGGTGTCAGCAACCTGCGGCGCGATTGAAGCGGCCCGCGCCGGCGTGACCTGTCTGGGTGACGCCAGCTCTGCGCCCGCGCAGGCGATGAAAGCTCTTCAGGGTGTTGGATTGCGCGGCATCGTATATCAGGAATCTTTTGGTCCCAATCCGAAGATGGCTGATGAGAATGTCGCGAAATTACGCGAGCAGATATTAGAGTTGCGCTCTTTTGAAGATCAATTGGTGCGCGTTGGCGTTTCACCCCACGCGCCTTACACCGTCAGCGGGCCGCAGTTGGAATTGATATCGCGTTTGGCTTTGGATGAGCAAATCCCTTTGATGATGCACGCGGCCGAGTCAGAGGCAGAGCGGCTTTTCATGCTGAACGGCGTGGGGCCCTTCGCTGAAGGGTTAAGCGCGCGCGGCATTGACTGGCAAGCTCCCGGAATCTCGACGATTCAATATTTGAAAAGACACGGCGTGCTTGAAACGCGGCCGTTGTTCGCGCATTGCATCAACGTCGATGACGCCGATCTGGAACTAATCAAGCAAAGCAACAGCGGCATTGCGCATTGTCCCAGGTCAAACGCCAAGTTGGGACACGGCCGCGCGCCGCTCGCACAGTTCATCGCCCGTGGGATCAATTTCGGACTGGGAAGTGACTCTGTCGCCAGCAACAACACCTGCGATATTTTGGAAGAAGCCCGCTTTGCAACTCTACTCGCGCGCCTGCCATCTTCGCGGGATTCGTTCGGCGGCGGGCTACTGCCCGGCGGTGATCACCGTCACTCCGTGAGCGCGGAACATGTTCTCTTCGCAGCGACACTCGGGGGAGCACGCTCCATGGGCCTGGATGATCAAATCGGCGCCCTCGCCAAAGGGATGCAGGCAGACATCACCATCATGAATCTCAAAGGCGCACAGCAACAACCGGTCGCGGATCCGATCGCGGCATTGGTCTTTGCGTCTTCGGGCCGCGACGTCTTGTTAACCATGTCGGCGGGAAAAGAAATCTATCGTGATGGTCGCCTGACCGGCGTCGACGAGGGTGAATACCGGGAGCGGCTTCTAAAGGTCCGCCGCACGATTGATTCGACCGCTGTTAGCTAAGCTTACCCTTGCCGATTGCCGTCCGCTGTTTATATCATTAGCGCCATGATGAAAGCGTCCCGGCTCTTCTTTGCTGCGGCAATATCTGCGATGCTGCTGTTTTGCGCGTCCGCAAAAGTCTCGGCCCAGCGCAATCCCACGATGCCCTCACAGTCAATGGACAATCTTAAGGAGAACCTCTACGCGCAATTTAACGAGTACCGAAAGAGTTTAAATCCGGAAGAGCGCCGGCTTGCTTATCCCGCGGCCCGGGATTACCTGCGAAAGTATGGTGGCGACGATGATGCTAACGCCAGGGACGTGCAAAAGTTTGTGACCGAGTTTGAACGAGCAGTTTATGACACTGACGTCTTTACGGCTTACAACGCGAAGAACTATACCAAGGCTTTTGAACTCGGTCGTGCACATTTGAAAGCCGACCCCAACGATTTTTTTGTTCTCGCCACTTTAACGGAAGCCGGTTACGACAACGCGGTGTCCGGTAAGGTGGACCTCAACGATGAGACGACGGGTTATGCGCGCAGAGCAATCAAGATGTTGGAGGGCGGCAAACTTGCCAAGGCTGATCCCTTCAAAAGCATGGACATTGCCCGCGGCTACCTTAACTTTACTTTGGGGTGGTTTATTAAGGACCAGCTGCCTGTTGAAGCGGCGGCTGCGTTCTTGAAAGCGGCCCAGTCAGACAGCCCCTATCGCAGCGATCCCTCGGTTTACCATCGGATGGGTGTCGCGATTTTGAGAGGTGAGTTCGCCCAACTATCTGCCGAGTACAATGAAAAATTCGGAGCTAAACCACCCTCAACTGAACAGAAACAAATGTTCGAACGGCTGAGCCATCTAGTTGTGCGAACGATCGACGCTTATGCGCGCGCCGTCGCGTTGAGCACCAAACCCGAGCAGGCGGAAGCCAGAACCAAAATACTGGCGCAGCTAACTGCGCTCTACAAAACCTTTCACAACAATTCCGAAGATGGCCTCAACCAACTAATCGCCACGGTCTTATCCAAGCCTTTGCCTTAATTTGCAACCCTCAAAGAAAACGAGCAGGAGACTAATCCTGCTCGTTTCTTATTGCTCGACAGTTTTGTTTTTCCCGGTCCCGGCACGCGGGACCCGCTGAAGGCCTTATCAACCTTCTATCGTGGACATCGACGTTACTGCTTTTTTCTCATAAGCGGCGATGACCACGAGGTTGCCCTTCTCAACCGCGCTTAATGAAGCATCAGTGAAACTTGAATTGGCTTTGTACCAGTCAAAGCTGGCGAAGTATTTTTGCGTCCACGGATCCTTAAAGACCTTCCCATGACGGGCGTAGATTTCGTCGCGCATTTTGCGCACGTCCTCGAGGAACAGTCCCTGCAGCAGAGCCCTGGTGATCGGTTTGTTGCTGATCGAATCGTGCAGCTTGTTTTCGTACTTGACGATGGTTTCGATGTTCGTTTTGTCGCTGCCCGATATTTCTTCGTCCTTGAAATCTTCTTTTGGGTCGTACCATGGCTGGCCGCCGAAATACTGCTGAATCCACATCGTCTTGAAGATGCGGCCATGACGAGCATAGATTTCGTTTCGCAGCAGGCGCAGCTCGTGCAGGCTCAAACCGCGCAACATCTGATCCGAGATCAATTTGTTCTCAAACAACTCCATGTCGCCGGGCGAAAGAGCGACTTTGCGTTGCTGTCGCTGAATGATGTCAATCAGTTGCAGGTTCTTGCGTTCGACAAGGCTGAGGCCCTTTGGATCGTACTTATCGGCCGGACGATACCAGTAACGTTCGTCAAAGTACTGCTGGAGCCAGACCGTCTCAGGAAAGCGCTTGCCGTGAATGGCTTCAATTTCAGCCGCCAGAACCGTCCATTCGGCGCTGGTGTGCTGGCCGAGTTTCTTTCGCGTCAGGGCGCGGTCCTGATAGAGCCGCATGTCACCAGGTTGTACGGTGTCATGCTTCTCGGCTTCAGCAATGCGAATGACGTCGAGGTTCTTCCGCTCGGTACCGTTGAGCGCGGAATTCTGAAAGTTCGGATCAGCTTTGAACCAGGGGCGCGATTCCAGAAAGCGCTTGATGTCCGGATCTTTGAAGACTCGGCCATGCCTGCCAAACACGATGCCCCTTACCAGCTTCAAATCGTCCAGCGTTAGCGGCGAAACGTCCGCCGGGGCCACGGCGTGTGCGGCAAAATCGAACGTCTCCCATTTCTTTACCGCGGCGTATTCGTCCTGAGCACTGGCAACGGAAAAAGCCGACAGCACGAGGGCGAGTAGTAGCGGCAGAGACCGCCATAAAAAACTAAAGGGGGATTTCATAAGTAACCTTTCCGAAATGTATCGCGAACTTTAGTTTGCGGATTGTTAAGAAGACGCGCACCGCGCGACAATTTGCGTAACTCAATCCGCGAACAAACGATTTAACAACTTATTGTGATTCTACCAACCGTGGTTGCCCCACTTGACCGATGGGCTAGCCCGGCTCTGCCGCCTGATGTGCGGAAAGCCTTCGGCTTTCCGGTACTCTGATTATTCGAAGGGCTACGCCCCCCTCTAAATTCGGAGGCGCAGCCTCCTTCTAGTTCTAAACAGGGCGACGGAAAGGCGGAGCCTTTCCGCACATCAGCGGGCATAGCCCTTTAGAGGCAGCAAATTAACAACTTGCGCTACGGCTAGCCAAAAATGTCGCGGACTTTGTCGACGAGTTTCTTGTCTTCCAAATCCGGAGTTTCGATTTTTGCCAACTGCTCCAGGAGCTTGCGCTGTTCGCGGTTTAGCATGGTCGGCGTGACCACCGAAACAGAGACAAACAAATCGCCCTTGCCACGGCCGCCGAGAACCGGCATACCCTGGCCGCGCACTCGAAAAACCGTGCCCGTCTGGGTCCCGGCCGGGACTTTGAGCGATTGTTCGCCGCTGAGCGTCCGCACGCTAACCTCGGACCCGAGCGCGGCCTGCGCAAACGTGATCGGCACCGAAGCGTAGAGATTGTTTCCCTGACGCTCGAACTGCTCGTGCTCGGCCACATGAATAACGACGTAAAGATCTCCCGGCGGACCACCGTAAGCTCCCGACTCGCCTTCACGTTGCAATCGTAATCTCGATCCGGTTTCAACTCCGGCGGGAATCTTCACTTCGATCGACTTCTCCTGCTCGACGCGTCCGGCGCCCCGGCAAGTTTCGCACGGAGAGGTAATCACCTGACCGGCCCCGCGACAGGTCCCGCAGGTGCGGGAAACCGAAAAGAAACCCTGCTGAAAGCGCACCTGGCCCGCACCTTCGCAGGTGCGGCAAACCTCGGGCCGCGTGCCTTCTTTTGCGCCCGAGCCTTTGCAGGTCTCGCAGCTTTCCAGCTTGGGAATTCGCAATTGCGCGGTCATGCCAGCCGCGGCTTGCTCGAGACTTATTTCGAGATCGTAGCGCAGGTCGGCGCCACGCTGCGCGCTCGAGCGGCGAGACCCGGCGCGGCTGCTGCCAAAGACGTCGCCAAACCCAAACAGATCGCCAAGGATGTCTTCTATGTTGCCGAACCCGGGCGCGCCCCAGGCTGCGCTGGCGGCACTGGAAACTCCCGCATGTCCGAAACGATCGTAACGTTGACGTTGTTCCGGATCGGAAAGGACTGCATAAGCTTCGGCGGCCTCTTTGAATCTCTCTTCTGACTCGGCGTCTCCCTGGTTCTTGTCGGGATGATATTGATGAGCCAGCCGCCGGTAAGCACTCTTCAAATCCGTTTCGGTCGCGGTGCGAACCACACCGAGTATTTCGTAATAGTCGCGTTTATTAATTGCCATAACCTGTTATCAGTAGCGAGCGGCCAGCACTTGAACCGTTTGCACCGGCAAGCTACTGACCGCCTGATAATTGTAACCCAAACTGATTTGTACGCAAGCTACCCGAAGAATTCGTAGTGCTCCGTTAGTGTGTTGCTGTAGTGCGTTAACACAGCTTAGGCAAAACAGCCTTAGTCCCGTAGGGACGAGATACTTATAGCCAACGGCTCCAACATGATTAAGCAAGCTCCGTAGAAGCGAAATATCATCGAGTGAGTCACATTTCGCTCCTTCCGGAGCTAGGGTCATTGAAGTGGCTTGTTGCTATAAACATCCGGCTCCTACGGAGCCAAGCTAAAGCTTGAACTCTGAACTCGCTGTAAAACTCAGTCCTTACGTTCGTTTGTTTCGAAGCCCTCGGCTTGCTTCATCATAGCGTTGGTGAGTTGCCGGGCCAGCCGGTCGACCGAATCCAGCGCCATGCGAATCGCGCCCACCTCTTCGGCGCCGACGGCGGCTTCGCCTTCGGTCAAGGTTGTCTGTGCGCTTTCCTGCATCTCCTTTGAGAGCAAGCCGCCAAATTCCAGAAACGCCCTTTGCGTGTTCTTAATCAGGCTGGCTAGCTTGTTACTCAGGTCAACCTTGTCGCGCAGCGCACGATCGCTTTCGGCGGATGTTTCCGCTTCGTTGATAATCCGATCGATCTCATCCTGCGACAGACCCGAAGTAGGAGTGATGCGCATCTGCTGTTCGCGTCCGGTAGCTTTGTCCGTGGCCGCGACCGACACGATGCCATTGGCGTCGACTTCGAAAGTGACCTCGATTTGGGGGACACCGCGCGGCGCGGCCGGAATTCCCACCAACTCGAATCTTCCCAGGGAACGATTGCCAGTTGAGACTTCGCGCTCGCCCTGGAGAATATGAATCTCAACCGACGATTGATTATCGACCACGGTCGTGAACGTCAGGCTGTTGCGCAGCGGAATCGTCGAATTGCGCTCAATGATCCTGGTAAACAAACCGCCCCGAGTTTCGAGACCCAGACTTAAAGGCAGCACGTCGAGCAGCACGATGTCCTTAACGTCTCCGGTCAGCACGCCACCCTGAATGGCCGCGCCCATCGCGACGACTTCATCCGGATTGATCTCCGCCGAGGCTTTCTTGCCAAAGATGGCCGCGACCGCGCGTTCAACTATCGGCGAACGAGTCTGCCCGCCTACGAGGATTACCTTGTTGATTTCCGAGGCTTGCAGCTTGGCATCGACCAGTGCTTTTTCGCACGGCTCGACAGTCTGCTGCACCAGGTCATCGACCAACTCCTCAAACTTCTCGCGCGTGAGCATCTTGTTGAGATGTTTGGGACCGGAGGCATCCGCGGCGATGAAGGGCAGATTGAAGCTGGTCTCAGTAGCTGAAGACAGTTCGCATTTGGCCCGTTCGGCTGCCTCTTTAAGACGCTGCAAGGCGAGCCGGTCCTTGCGCAGGTCAATCCCGGTGTCCTGATGAAACTGGTCGGCCATCCAATTCATAATGCGCTCGTCGAAATCCTCGCCGCCCAGATAGGTGTTGCCGGAAGTGGACAAGACTTCGAATACACCTTTGCTCATTTCCAGAATCGAGATATCGAAGGTACCGCCGCCCAGATCGTAAACAGCGATCTTTTCCTTTTCAGATTTTCCTAAACCGTAAGCCAGCGCGGCGGCGGTAGGTTCGTTGATGATTCGTTCTACCTTCAACCCGGCAATCTTGCCGGCGTCTTTGGTCGCTTGTCTCTGGGTGTCGTCAAAATACGCGGGGACGGTGATGATAGCGTCGGCTACCGCTTCACCGAGGAAATCTTCGGCGGCGGCTTTCAAGCGCTGCAAAACGATTCCCGATAGTTCGGGAGGACTATAGACGCGTCCCTGCACTCTGATCCGAGCATCGCCGTTTTGCGAGTCCACAATTTCAAACGGCGCCGTGTCGCGCATGCGGCCCGCTTCATGAGAATCGTATTTACGGCCGATCAGTCGCTTGACCGCGTACACAGTATTCGCGGCGTTAGTGACTGCCTGGCGTTTGGCGATCTGCCCGACCAGGCGCTCGCCTTTGTCTGTGAATCCGACCACGCTCGGAGTCGTCCGGCCGCCTTCTTTGTTGGGAACAATCTGGACCGTGCCGCCCTCGAGCACGGCGACGCAACAGTTCGTCGTTCCTAAATCGATCCCGATGATCTTACCCATGCTTTTTTTGAGACGAGGGTCTATTCGTCATCGCTGCGGGCCGCAACCTTCACCATAGCCGGCCGCAGCAAGCGATCACCTATGCGATATCCGCGGGCGAGTTCTTCGGTTACGGTGTCTGGCTCGTACCTATCCGAGGGCTCAGTGACCACGGCCTCGTGGATGTGAGGGTCGAAGCGCTCGCCAACAGAGGCAATTGGCTGAATGCCGAGTGACTCAAGCACGTCGCCAAGCTGCTTGTTGATTAACTCGACCCCGTGCAGAAAATGCCGAAACTCTTTGGACTCGTGTGACGAAATCGTTTTTTCCGCATCGAGCGCGCGGTTCAGGTTATCCAGCACTGGCAGCAACTTGCGCGCGACATCCGCAACTACACGCTGGTAAGCTTCGCCCCGCTCTCGCTCGATTCGCTTGCGGTAGTTTTCAAAGTCCGCCTGCCGTCGCGCGAGACCTTCCTTCGCCTCACCCAATTCATTCTGAAGGCGTTTCAACTCCGCCCGTGAAGCCACGAGTTCAGCCAGGTCAGGACCTCCGAAACCCGAGTCGTTGACCACGGGCTCAACGTCCTCGGTATCCGCGGTCTGCTCTACCAATTCCGCGTAGTCTTCAGGGACGTCCGTATCGTCTCCGTCAGGAAAACTAATGGGAATGCTATTCGATTGCTTTTGGTTTCGATCTGATGCCATTGAGATCCGAATCTATCCCCGGGGGCTCTTCCGCGTTAGGGCCGAGTCAGTCTAATGAAGAGATGCTTCATTCAAAAGGGCGCGTTCGATGAAATGCGCAAGGTAGTTTACCACAGCCATCATGCGGCCGTACTCGATCCGCATCGGACCTACCACTCCCAACGTACCCGAAACATCGCCGCCGACCCGATATGAGGTAGTGATCACCGAGCAACGTTTCATCGAAGAGGCGAGGTTCTCTCTGCCAATTATCACCCTGACACTTCCAACTGAGGGTTTGCCGTCGACACACTCGTTAAGAATCTTCACCAGCCGCGACTTTGCTTCGAAAGTTCGCAACAACTCGCGAATCCCTTCGGCGCCGGCAAATTCGGGTTTGGAAAGAATATTCGAAGCACCGTCGAGATAAACTTCCGCGTTGGCCTCGTCTTCGCCCTGGAGGCTGCGCTCGCAGAGAAGCATGGCGTTGCGCAGCAGTTTGTCATACAGCGCCTTCTCTTCCCGCATCAAGGCGACTATCTCGTCGCGAATCGTTTGCAGGCTCTTGCCGCCGAATTCGGCATTCAGATAGCGCGCCGTTTTATCCAGCTCGTCCTGGGTGAATCCTTCGTCAACGGTGATGACTTTGTCGTGAACTATGTTCGAGGTTGAAACCAGAACGACGAGAATCCGGCTGTCGGGAAGACGGACAAAGCGAATGTGCTTCAAACAGTTATCAGCCAGCGATGGCCAGACCACGATTCCAACATTGTCTGAAAGCTCCGACAGCACATGTGAAGCCTTCTCCATAAAACGATCGGGGCGGGCCTGGGCCTCATGGCCGAGGTCGATCCCTTCAATCGCTCTCAGATCATTTTTGGAGAGGCGCGTAGAGTCCAGCATGTTATCGACGTAGTACCGGTACCCCTTGTCGGTGGGAATTCGCCCGGCAGAAGTGTGTGGTTGCTCGAGAAAGCCAAAGTCTTCCAACTCGCACATGACGCTCCGAATCGTCGCCGAACTCCAGCCGGTCGCGTGCGCGAACCTGTCGGAAACTGTGTGCGATCCGATAGCGTCACCCGTGATCAAATGCTCTTCGATGACTGCTGAAAGTACGGCGGCTCGCCGCGAGTCGGGCGTTGGTCGTCCTGCTTTGATTGAACTGTTACGTGCCATCAGCTTCGATCCCGGGTTTCCACGGATAGTGTCTTGAGCAGCCCTGAGTGAACTTTTCCGACCTCAGCGGCCAGTATAACGAAATAACCCAGAGACTCGCAAACCATTGTTTCTAAAGCGATCTTGCCCCCAAAGGCTTTTCGACTTTTCCCAGCCCGATCACCTGCTCATACTGTCTAAACTATTCCAAATACAATTCTTAAGGGCCAGCCTGTCAACGCTCTCACGAACTGCATTGAGGCATCGGGGTAAGCTTTTGCGCGCTGGCAAGGGCTTTACACGGATCCGCTTGGCGCTGTTTGACGCACCGCCAAGGCCAACCCTAAGATGGGCCGAGTCCGAATTTCCGAAGATGCTGCCATCCGATCATCTCAAGACAGTTTTCTACGATGCCTTCCGTCAGCTTGATCGCCACGGTAAGCGGTTTCAACCCGACTTGGCTGCTATCGAGGTGAGGTTTTATCCGTACGCCGGATTGCACCACACCATTCGTGTGCGCGCCGGCCGCGTTCACGTCCGACTTTCTGATTTGTTTCAAGCGGCGCCGCCTGAAGTGATCCGGGCCTTGGCATTCCTACTGGTCTCGCGGCTGCTTTCACGCAAAGCGCCGCGCGACCAGGAACGCATTTATCGCTCGTATGCTTTCAGTCCTCCACTCTTGCGGGCATCCGACCTTGCTCGACGGCAACGCGGTCGCAAAGTAATTTCGTCGGCGACCGGGCAGGTTTATGATCTCGAACGAATATTCGCGAGACTCAACCGGCGCTATTTTGGCGGGGCGATCGAAAAGCCGGTATTGACCTGGTCCAAGCGGCGGGCGCGAAGCATCCTGGGTCATCACGACGCCGCACATGACACGATTACGATCAGCAAGATCCTGGATTCCCGCGAGGTTCCCGAATGGTTCGTAGAATATATCCTCTTCCACGAAATGCTGCACATCAAACATCCTGCTCGCATCCTAAACGGCCGGCGCTATTACCACACGGCGGCGTTCCGGGCTGAAGAGCGAGGCTTCCCGCGCTATCAGCACGCGCAGGAGTGGCTGGATCATGTCGTTCGCAAACGGCAGGAGCTGCGGGCCAGAGCGGCTTAGTAAGTAGCATAGGCTTCAGCCTGCAACAGCCTGGCTTCGAAAATCACAACCAAAAAAGTTCAAAGCAATTCGGATCAATTGTTGATTCCGCATTCGAAACTGTGTTTGTGCCGCGAAGCGGTTGCGACCTCCAGCCCAACGTTGCCGTCTGCAGCTACGTTGGGACAAATGGCAAATGAAATGAGGAAGCAACCCCATCGGGGTTGCGGCGGATTGAAATTCCCACACCCAGGGTAGCCGCAGCGGCAACCCTGGGCTGGGGCGCGGTACTTCGTCAGACTCTTCCATATTCTATCCTTTCAAATTATTCTGGAACTCTCGTTCCCTTTCCACGTTAATTCATTCAGGTAGGTGGGCTCCTCCTGAGAGTGGGCAAGCAGCGCCGGGTGTCATCTTGATGATGCATTCAAAGCGAGCTTGCTCGCTCTGTTTTTGTTTTCGCGTCGGCCTAATTGCCTTATACTCCTTTGGGTGAAACCATTACGCTTCGTTGGTTCGAGTCTTGAGGATCTTCGAAATTTCCCAGCCGAGGCTCGTAGGCAGGCGGGATTTGAGCTTTACGCAAACCAACGCGGATTGGAACCGTCCGACTCGAAGCTATGGCTGTGATTGGAGGCGGAGTAAGAGAGATCCGAGTCCATGTCTTGGGTGAGTGGCGAGTCTTGTACGTTGCTAAGTTTGCGGACGCAGTTTATGTTCTGCATTCCTTTCAGAAGAAGTCTCAGAAGACCAGACGTGAAGACATCGAGACTGCGAAGCAGCGATACAGACAGATGGGAGATAAGTAATGCCTGCGACCATTACGGAATCTTGCGGAAACGTGTTTGCTGATCTTGGATTTGAGCCAGCTGAAGCCCTGATTCTCGAGATGAGAGCAAAGCTAATGAGTGACTTGCGCGAGTATATCCAATCAAGTGGCCTGACTCAGCCAGCAGCTGCAAAGAGATTGAAGATTGCGCGATCGAGAGTGTCGGATTTGATGAGCGGCAGGTGGGAGGAGTTCAGCCTCGAAATGCTGATCACGTTGGCGGCTCGTGTTGGATGCAAAGTAACTTTGGAACTAGCGGCCTGACGGTAGAATTGGCCTGACCAGAAGGTTGTTCCAAGAAGAGCATGGATCATCGACCTTCGTCCTAGGTTTCCATACTCTCGGTGTCTGTCTTCTCGCCTTGATTTGTCGATTCGCTGGACTGCTTTGCAGCTCTAGCACGCAACAACTTACCAGAGGCGCGGTTGATTTTTTTCCGCGCCTCTTCCGCTTTTTCGCTTTCGACTACCTCTCTTTTCAGAACATCACTAACAAGCACCGACTTGATTTGCTCTAAGCCAATCTTGACATCTGGAGAAATGCGCCTCAATTCGCGACGTATGACTTCGAGAACTGGGTTGCTTACGACTAGCGCACCCATAAAGAACCGACTCAAGGCCTGCTTCCGTGTATGGAATTCCCCCAGAGCCGATTTCGTCCAACCCTCTCGCGTTAGATTATATACAAGGTCGAGGTCACTACTCTTCTTCGGATTAAGATCTGAGAAATTGATTTCGAGAACAAGCTCTGAGTCTATCGGCTTGCCAAACGTGACCTTATAGATTCGCCAAATTTCGGCATTAGTGAGAATGACCCAGTCGGTACCTTGGTTGGCAGAATAGTCAACGGCTTGTTTCGTGTAAGAGTCTTTCAAGTCTAAGCCAATGGCTTCCACTTCGATGAGATACTCAATCGTGCCATCAATTTTGATAGCGAGATCGCACCAAGTTCCACGAATCGAACATTCAGAGGTGATTTCAGAATACTTATCAAATCCGAAAACCTCTGAGAGCATATCGGTAACGATGATGACGGTATCTGATTCGTGGGCATCACGCGACTTTGCCGAGGCAATTACGAGTTGAAAGCGCTTAATCGCTGCTGATAATCTCGTGGCTACTTTGGCCGGAACTTGGGGCATTTGAGGCTCCTTTGAAGTTTTAAGGCTTTGTATCACCAAAGATCCGACTTTTGCAATGCGACGATCAATGTCACACCTCCGATACGCTTCAAACCTGGCCGCAAAGATGATGCGAACCTGTTGGCGCTAATACTCAACCCCACGAAATGGGCCGCTGGACAAGCGCGCATACCTCCCGCTAGACTACGTCGTTTGCAACCGTGCCGTGATTCCTATCTATCGCTGCACACTTAAATCAATTAGAAAGATTTAGAGACGTAATGGCAATTCCAGCAACCCAAATCAGACGAGGCATGGTCATTCTTTTCGAAGGCCAGCTCTGTAAAGTAGTCGACTTTCGACATCACACGCCGGGGAACCTGCGCGCGATGGTGCAAACCAAGCTGCGCAACCTGCGCACGGGCTCATCTTTCGAACATCGCTTTCGCTCAGCGGACACAGTGGACAAAGCTGCGCTCGAACAGCACGACATGGAGTATCTCTATTCCGACGGCTCGCATCATCACTTCATGAATACAGAGTCGTACGAACAGGTCGCTTTGAGTGGTGAAGACCTCGGCGATGCGGCGCAGTGGTTGGCGCCCGGTCTCAAAATCCAGGTCGAGTTTTATGAGGGATTGCCGATCGGAATTGAACTACCCCCATCGATGGAACTCACGGTTACTCAAACCGAGCCGACAATGAAGGGCGCGACGGTTTCCAACGTCAACAAACCGGCGACGCTGGAAAATGGCGTAACCATTCAAGTGCCGCCATTCGTCAATGAGGGCGATCGTCTGCGCGTCGATCCCACCGAAGGACGTTACATAGAGCGAGCAAAGTGAAGTAGCATAGACTTCAGTCTGTGGATACAGCGTCAGAAGCCCGACCGTCAGGGAGGGCCTCTTAGCCACCAGGCCCTCCCTCACAGTCGGGCTTCTGACACCAAACAAATCACAGACTAAAGTCTGGGACACTTTATGTACCTGCTTTACAGCCTGCTCTTGACGGTTGGCTTTCTCGCGCTGCTGCCGTGGTTTGCAATTGACGCCTTCCGGACTCGCAAATACATTACGGGCCTTAGCCAACGCCTCGGCAAATTACCGGCACTTCCCTCCGATAATCGGCCGCTGATCTGGTTGCATTGTGTTTCCGTCGGCGAAACCGAGGCCGCGCGTCCTTTAATTCGCGGGCTGCTCGATAGGTTCCCTTCCTATCGCCTGGCAATTTCCACGACAACGGTCACCGGCCAGCGAATCGCAAGAGAGGCTTTCGGACGCGATGCCGCCCTCGTTTTCTACTTTCCAATCGATTGGGCCTGGACTGTCCGGCGAGTGCTGCGTGCTTTAAAACCGTCGGCCGTACTCATCATGGAAACTGAGCTGTGGCCGCATCTGCTCCGCGAATGCCGCCGGCGCACAATTCCCGTGGCGCTGATCAACGGCCGAATCTCAGTCACTTCGTTCGGACGCTACAAACTGATCGGGCCTTTCATTCGCGGCGTGCTGAATAATCTCTCGATTGCGCTGATGCAATCTGCGCAGGACGCTTCACGCATACGCGAACTCGGCCTGCCGAACGAACGAATACTGATGCCGGGAAATCTTAAGTTCGACAGCGCCGAAAGCTCGTTTGACGGTTCCGCCACCGCCAGCCTGCGCGATCGTTTCGGGTTCGACTTGAGCGCCCGCCTGATCGTTGCCGCCAGCACTCATGTTCCTGAAGAAGCCGTAATCATCAACGCGTTCAAACAGATCAGGAATGGTCAGCCGGGTTACCAGGCGCGCCTCTTGATCGCTCCCCGGCATCCGGAACGTTTTGACGAAGTCGCTTCGCTCTTGCAAGCATCCGGCTTGACCTGGTCACGCAAGTCCGCGCCCGCACAAGCCGCGGACAGAAGTTGCGAAGTAGTTTTGCTCGATACCATCGGTGAGTTGCGAGCCGCGTATCCTTTGGCTGACGTTGCTTTCGTTGGAGGCAGCATCGCGCCACATGGCGGTCACAACGTCCTCGAACCCGGCGCGCGGGGCGTCTGTGTAGTCACTGGCGCGCACACGCACAACTTCGCAGCCATCACGAAAGCGTTGCTGGACGAAGATGCGATGGTGCAGCTAGCGGAAGTTTCAGCGGGCGCAGCACCAGCCGAACTTGCCCACACTCTCAATACGCTCCTGTCTAACGACACAAGGCGGCGGGAAATCGGCCAGAGGGCTTTGGTAGTCTGCGAGCGGAATCGCGGAGCGACGGCGCAAACCTTGCACATAATTGCTAAGCTGCTCGAAAAGCCCGCCACCGAGTTAATTCCCTTAGCGAGACTCTCAGTCACTACCGTCGCAAAATGATCGACACCAGATCCAATGAATAGCGCCGCGACACTCGCCCTCACACCGCTCAGCAAAGTATACGGCGTAGCGATGAAGGCGCGCCGCGCGCTGTATCGCTCGGGACGTTTTCGCGTACACAAACTGGGCGCGCAAGTGATCAGCGTCGGAAATCTAACCACGGGTGGCACCGGCAAAACGCCTCTGGTGGAATGGATTGCCAGCGAGCTGGCACAGACCGGACGACGGGTCTGCATTCTCACCCGAGGTTATGGGCGCCCCAATACATCCGCGCGCGTGATCGTCTCAGATGGAAATCAAATCATCACGGACGCGGCCCAGGCCGGCGACGAACCGCTGCTGCTGGCGGAGAGATTGAAAGGCCGAGCGGCGGTAATAAGTGATGCGGATCGAATAGCGGCGGCGCGTTGGGCTCTTGAGAATTTGCGTAGCGACGTATTCATCCTCGACGACGGCTTTCAGCATCTGCGCCTGGCCCGCAACCTGAACATCCTGACCATCGACGCAACTAATCCATGGGGCAATGGAAAACTGCTGCCGGCCGGTGTCTTACGCGAGTCGCCCACTGAAATCAAGCGCGCAGATTGCATAGTCATTACTCGCAGCGACGATCCTGATGCAACGGAAGAGTTGCAGCGTGAGATCGCTGCCCTAAGTAAAGGCCGTCCTGTTTTTTCTTCGCGGATGAAGTTGAGCAGATTGCGTGCGGTTCAGGGAAATCAGGTTCAGCCTTTGACGGCAGATGAGATTAAGACATCAAGAATCGGCGCCTTTTGTGCCCTTGGCAATCCGGAATCATTCTTCTCTTTGCTTCGCACCAGCGGCTTCACACTGGCCCACGCGCGAGCCTTCCGCGATCATCACCTGTACAGCCAGAAGGACATCGACCTGGTCGTGCGCGAGGCAAGCGCGCGCGACGCGCAAGTTCTTCTCACTACCGCCAAGGACGAGGTGAAGCTACGCTCGCTTAACTTGGAACTGCCTTGTTACACCGCTGATATTGAGATCGAGATCGATAATCAGGAAGAGTTACGAGAGTTGATTGCTGGGGCGGTCACTAAGCGTCGCGGTAGCGGTTCAGTTTAAAGTTCAAGCTTAAGCTTGCCCCCGCGATGAGGTCAGTACCGCGAGCGGTAGCGACCGGGTTGTTTACCTTCATCTCAGATCGTGTTGGGTTGTTGAGGACCCGGTCGCTACCGCTCGCGGTACTGACCTCATCGTGGCGGTGTAATCGCGGCTTTGGGTAAAGCCTTCGCGCTGGGTGAAGGCTTCGGCGGTGGCGGCGGTACATCCTTTTCTACCGATGGAGAGGGTTTTGGTGTCGAAGCTGCGCGCTGATTCGTGTTCTTGTTTCCAGTTGAGCTGTTGTCGTTGGATCCAAAGTCGCCCGCCGGAATCCCCGGCACGACATTCTGGCTGGCGTTCGCATTCGCGTTCGGCGTTCGGCCGCCTGGGCTCGGCGACGAGACTGGTTGAATGCCGCGCTCGCTTTGTCCAGTCGGCGTTCCACTTGCCTGCACCGGTTGGCCATTTGGATCTGCGGCCAGCCCGGGACCCGAAGTTTGCCCCGGTGCCTGGTTCGCCGGCGTTTGACTGGTGCCGCGCGTGAGCAGAAACACAATCCCAAAAACTGCGATCAAGACGATCGCCGCCGGCGCCATGATCCGCCACGGGTTAAAGTTCGCTAACGCCGATTGCTCGGCGTCGGGCTGAGCGTATGAAGGCTGCTCACGCGCCGCCACGACGGTGACTTCATCACGGGGTCGAACTACGGTTTCTTCATCCTGATCATCTTCAACTGCGCCGATCGGAGAGTTTGCCACGGTGTCAGCAACCGGTGGAATGACAGTAGCCGATTCGGCATCTGTTGTGGCGCTCTTTAACGCTTCCGACAATTCGCCCGCTGTCTGAAAACGATCGATGGGCTGCTTCGCCAGCGCTTTATTTACCAGATTGTCTATGCTTGCGGGCAATTCCGGACGCTCGCTCAAAACGGAAGGAGGTTCGTCCTGCACCTGGCTCATCATGATCACTGTGGGTGATTCTCCGGTGAAGGGCACGTGTCCCACCAGCATCTCGAAAACAATGACCCCCAGCGAATAGACGTCCGATCGCGCGTCGATTGGGCCGGACTGGGAGCACTGCTCCGGCGACATGTATTGCGGGGTTCCGATCACCAGGTTGGCCGCCGTGATGTCGTTATCCCGAGCGCCTTCGGGTTGTTGAATCTTGGCAATACCGAAATCAAGGACCTTCGCCCAGTCGCCGCCGTTCGTCTGCGAGAGCATAATGTTATCGCTCTTTAGATCGCGGTGGATGACACCCTGTTGATGGGCGGCATCGAGGGCGCCGGAGACCTGGCGCACAATTTCCACGGCGCGATCGAGCGGCATCGGGCCTTCGCTCCGGATAATGTCCTTGAGCGTGCGGCCCTCCAAATATTCCATCACCAGAAAAACGATTCCGTTTTCGGATTCTCCAAAGTCGGTAACACTGACGGCGTGCGGATGAGAAATGCGAGAGGCTGCCTTGGCTTCGCGCGAGAAGCGCGCCACGATCACGTCATCGCCGGCCAATGCCGGACGCAGAACTTTTATGGCGACGGTTTTGTCCATCATCACGTGCTTGCCGCGATATACCGAGCCCATGCCGCCGCGCTTGATTAATTGTTCGACGAGGTACTTTTCGGCGAGCGTCTGTCCGAGGAGCGGATCGTCCACACTCTGAAGCACTTCTGCATCGACTGGACACAGGGTGATGGTGTCAGCAAATTCCTTACCGCAAACAGGACAAACTTTCATTTGATCATCTTTCGTTTCTAGTGAGCGCAAGCGTAACACACTGGTTTTGCGGCGAGCAAAGATGCGTTTTGAAGTCAGGACCGAGAGCGGTGATGGAGCGCGGACATCCCTGTCCGCCAGCGTGCGCAGCACGCTCAGCCTGAGTGTTCCTTCAACTCGCGCTAGTGTAAGGCGGTTCGTGCTTCGCGCTCAGGCGGACAGGGATGTCCGCGCTCCATCGGCGCTCCCGGTAATGAACTCATTACGAGTGCCTCAAACAAAAATGCGAGCGCAGCTCGAAGAGCCACGCTCGCATTCTCTTGTTTGTAGTCGTGATTGAACTACGCGGCCATCGGTTTGACGACTGCGAAGATCACGAGCAGAGCAAAGAGCACCAGCGACTCGATCAGCGCCAGACCCAGAATCATCATGGTCTGAATGCGGCCGGCAGCTCCCGGATTCCGCGCCGCGCCTTCACAGGCGGCCGCGCCGATTCGCGACTGGCCAATGGCGCCGCCAAAAACCGCAATCGCGAAGCCGATGCCGGCCGCGAGCGCGACATAGCCCTTATAGCTAACACCCGCTTCAGCCGCCTGATTCGCCGGTTGCGCGGCAGCCGTCATCGCGGCCATCAACACGCCGAGCACGGCAAAGCCAACCATTCTTAGTTTTTTCATTTTCGATCTCCGTTCCGGGGTCCTTCAAAACTCAAGGGTCCGGAAATATTTGCACAAACAGTCGCACACCATAAACGGTCGTATGATTTCGCCTGAATCCGGTATCCACCGCCCCTCTTACAACGGCGCTCCTGCGAGACAGACAATGAGATTTACATCCCTGTAATTAGAATCACCGCTCAAGCCGTCGAACTGCACGCGCGTTTCTAGTCTTGCGCTCCAACGTGCTCCGCGGCGAATCGCGGCGTCGCTCGAAACGCGTGGATAAAACCATTTAAGTTAAGACAGGCGCAATAAGATCCCCCATACCGTCGTCTTCTGCTTCACTGTGATCGGCATGACTGTCGTGCGGGGGATGCGAAACCTCGCTCAGATATAATTGCGAAAGCAGAACAAAGACAAAGGTTTGAATCAGGGCCACGAAAAGGCTTAGCGGCATCAGCAGGACGGGCACCCCAAACATCGTATAAGGTGGGGCCAGATGCGCAATTGAATCCATCACCTTCTCGTCCGCGAACAAGTTACCGAACAGACGAATGCCGAGCGAAAACGGGCGAATCAGATTACTGATAATCTCGATTGGGAAAATCAGCCACGCAATCCACCAGATGGGACCGGCGAAGTGTTTCAGATGCCCGAAGAGGCCGTTCTCTTTGATGCCGATGTAGTTGTAGTAAAGAAATGATGAGATTCCCAGGGCGAAGGTGACGCTGGTGGCTGACGTCGGCGACATGAACAGCGGGAACAGTCCCATCAAATTCGAAATCAGGATCAGCACCGCGAAGGTCATGACTACGGGAAAGTACTGCAAGCCGTGCGGACCGACGATGTCTTCCAGCATGCTACGAACTGCCAGCACGCCTACCTCGAGTGTTTGCTGTCCGTGGCCGGGTTCCTCTTCCGATAGTTTGCCCTTGAAAATCCAAATCAAAGCCAGACTGATGATACAAGCCAGCACAAACATCACGGTGTACCAGGGGATTGCATTATCAGGCGTGTAGACGCCGAAAGCGGCGTCCGGTGTGGTGCCGAATTTCCCCAGGACTTTTGTCCAGAACGGATGCGTGTACTTCATCTCGAAGTCGTATGCGGCCTGACCGAAGTATTGGTTGACGAAGCGGACCACAATCGGCACTTGCTCAGTCTGTTCGGTCGCCTTCGCGGCTGTTTCAGTGCTCAGCAGAAACATCAAAAAGATTCCTCTCGACGAATGATTGCAAAATAGAACTGTCTGGAAGCTTCAATAAACAGCGCCGGCACGAATGAACACAACCCGGCAATCATCGCCGGCAGCGATACCAGTCGCAGTTCGTATGCGGCGAACGCCGCTCCGGCCACCACAAAATAACGAATAATGTAGCGCGATACCCTGACCTGCGGACGCTGCTCAGCGCTCACTCTGAAGACGGCTGCGATTGAAGTCTGCAGCCAGTGATAGTTCAAGAGCGACAGCGCGCCGCCCAACATTAATCCGGTCGTGACTCGCCACGGCAAAAACATCGTGCTCACGATTACGGCTACTGCGACACTCGCCATCATTACGCGGAAGACACGTAATTCGAGCGCACCGTTATTGTCCCCGGCGATCGTTCGGCCGCTTATGCTGTTGGTAATCTGACTCATGAATTAAGCGGAGAATTTTACATGGCGCGCCCATGTCGAGCAAATGGAGCGCGGGCATCCTGCCCGCATTGAGCGTTAGCGCGAAGCTGAGCGCGCTGTGCGGGCAAGGATGCCCGCGTTCCGGATCAACGCAGCTGTCTTGGCGGCGGGGGCTTTTGTGAATCGTCCGGGCTCTTCGCTCCGGTCTCTGAAAACATTTCCTTAATCGATCCGACGGCCGACAGCATGCTCGAGGTTTCGACCGGCATGAAGATCACTTTCGCGTTGTTGCTCTTGGTCATGTCGCGCAGGCTTTCGATGTAACGCGTCGTGATCAGATACTGCGCTGGATTGCCGTGTTCCTTCATGGCCTCGGCAACCTGGGCAATCGCCTGAGACTCGGCTTCGGCCTGCCGCAGGCGCGCTTGCGCCAGTCCTTCAGCTTGCAGAATGTTTGACTGTTTTTCGCCTTCGGAACGGGTAACGGCGGCCTGCTTCTCACCTTCGGCCCGGGTGATTGCGGCCTGGCGCTCACCTTCAGCCTGCAGCACCAGAGCACGCCGGTTGCGCTCGGCAGTCATCTGCTTCTCCATCGTCACGCGCACATCTTCGGGCGGATTGATGTTCTTCACATCGACGCGCGTCACCTTCACGCCCCACTTGTCGGTCGCCTCATCCAGGATGATGCGCAGTTTGGAGTTAATCTGATCGCGTTGCGACAGCGTGTGATCGAGATCCATATCGCCCATCACCGCGCGCATGCCGGTGATCGTCAACTGCACGATGCCGCCGACCAGATCGTTCATTTCGTAAACCGCCTTGATCGGATCTGTGACCTGCCAGTACACGACTGAGTCGACATGGATAGTCACGTTGTCGCGTGTAATCACAGGTTGTGGCGGCAGATCGATATATTGTTCGCGCAAGTCGATCGACGTTACCGCCCCGCGCGTGTTGGTCCAGTAAACGGCGCGTGGTTTGTCGAAAAACGGCACGAGGATGTTCAATCCACTCGCCGCTACACGATTAAAGCGCCCCAAACGCTCGACCAACATAACGGTGGCTTGCGGCACAATCTTGATCGTCTTAGCGGCGATAACCAGCAAGAAGATGCCAAGCAGGAAGAGCAGGAACACAACCACGAACGCCGGCAATACGGCCTCGCCCTGCAACATCATCATGAACGGTAAAAGCACAACTCACCTCCGACTAACCCACGCTTTCCTTTGGAACTTCGCGGCGCAACTATAACCAAAGCAGTCTATGAATGAAAGACACGGTCAGAACTGCTCAGGCCCTCTGCCAACCTCCGAGCACTTCTTCCACAATCACGGCTGCTGCTAATACGGTTACTTCTTCAAACGGGCGGCCAATAATCTGTACGCCGATCGGTAATCCTTCCAGAGAGCGTCCTGCCGGAACAACCACGCTCGGCAATCCAAATACGTTGAAAGTTTGCGAGTAACTGAAGGCGCGAAAGATACTGACCGATTGCCCGTTAACCTCAACGCGGCGCGCGCCATGCCTAAACGCAGGAACAGAACCTACCGGCGCAACGATCAACGGTGTCGTCTTCATCCAGCGCAAGAGGTCCTCTCGCAAACGCTCTCGCTCAAGCACAGCAGCGGCAACTTTCTCGGCTTTGCTTATCTTGCCCTCGAGATCTGTTTCTGTTTCAGAGTTACGAAGCAGCTCGGACACCCGCGGCCCGGCCTCATCTTCCCTGCCCTGATAAAATTCTCGGAGCTGGTCGCTGGCAGCACGCGAAAATAATTCGATCCAAAGTCGCGCACCTTCGGACACACCTGGCGGCCTCGCCTCATTAACCTCGAGACCGGCATCACTGAGCGCCTTCGCCGCCGCCCGGAGGGCCGCGCGCGTTTCGTCGGTTATGGGCGCAACTCCATCGGCGGCGTACCAGGCGACCCGCAATCCGCGCAAAGGTGTAACGCCGGCATCTGATGCAGACCCGCGGTTGCTCATTTCGAATTGTGTCGCATCCGCAATCACTCGGAATAGCAGGGACAGATCGGCAACTGTGCGGGCCATCGGCCCAATGCACTCTCCCAATGCCAACAAACCGCCGGCATCAGGAATGTGGCCATCAGCCGGCACGCGTCCAACTGTCGGTTTCAACCCGACGATGCCGCAGAAGTGCGCCGGTATTCTGATCGATCCGGAAAGATCACTGCCAAGTCCGGCCGGAGAAAGACAGGCCGCAATCGCCGCCGCTTCGCCGCCGCTTGAGCCGCCCGGCGTTCGATCCAGAGCATGGGGATTATTCGTGCGACCAAAAACCGGATTGTCGGTTTCATAAGAAATGGCCATTTCCGGTGTGTTGGTTTTGCCGAGAATGATTGCGCCGGCTGCTTTCAAACGCGCCACGGCGCTCGCATCGCGATCGGGAACATCGTGCGCACGCAGACGTGACCCGCTGGTAGAGCGCAAACCCTCGGTATCGATCGTGTCTTTCACGGTCAGCGGCACGCCGTGCAGCGGACCCACCTCTCGACCTTCCATAAGGTCCGCTGCTGCGGCGCGCGCTTTGTCCAGAATGTCAGGCGCAAGGGTGACGATCGCATTAAGTCGCGGGTTGATTTGATCGATGCGGCGGAGGTGGGCTTCGACAACCTCGACGGGCGATACAGCACGCGCGCGAATTAAATTGGCGAGCTCAACGCAGGATTTTTGTGTCAGGTTCGAGTCCAGATTCAATCCCCCATCGATGTTTTTGAAAGCTCCGGAGGAGCGGAATGTTTATAGAACCGTTCCCTCCCGCACTCAAGCTCCTTTAGGAGCGTCATATGTACATGTCGCTCCTAAAGGAGCGTTGGAAACAAAAGAGTCTAAGGGCTATAAATATTTCGCGCCTAACGGCCCTTGGGAGGTGCGCTCCTTACCCCGAACTGGCAGCGAGCTACGGCTTCGGGACACTTGCTTGACACTCTCGCAAGCGCGCATTTAGACTCGCTTTCTTTCAAATCGTAACACACGTGGCACAGACTTCAGTCTGCGATAGTCGTTAGCCAGGATCGAGTCACAGACTTAAGTCTGTGCCACAAGACCGGAGAGGATCGAACTGATGGGAGCACGAAACAAGATTACTGTAGTAGGCGCGGGCAATGTGGGCGCGACTGCTGCGCACTGGCTGGCGGCGAAGGAATTGGGCGACGTTGTCCTCGTAGATATCGTCGAAGGCGTACCGCAAGGCAAGGCCCTCGACCTGGCGGAAGCGGCGCCGGTCGAAGGCTTCGACGTTCGTTTGACCGGCACCAATAGCTATGAAGAGACGGCGAACTCAGACGTTGTAATTATCACTGCCGGATTGGCACGCAAGCCCGGGATGAGCCGCGACGATCTGCTGCGCACCAACGGCGACATCGTCGGCAAGGTCGTCGACGAGATCGTCAAGCGTTCGCCCGAATGTATTCTGATTATCGTTTCGAACCCGCTCGATGCTATGTGTCAGGTGGCTTTGCGCCGTTCGGGCTTCCCCAAGCATCGCGTCATCGGGATGGCCGGCGTGCTCGACTCAGCGCGCATGCGTTGTTTTCTCGCGGAAGCTTTGGATGTTTCAGTTGAAAACGTAACTGCGTTCGTTCTCGGCGGCCATGGCGACACAATGGTGCCTTTGCCGCGCTACTCAACCTGCGCCGGTATTCCCATTACGGAGTTGCTGTCGAAAGAGCAAATCGACGCCATCGTAAAGCGCACTGCGAGCGGTGGAGCTGAAATCGTTAACCTGCTCAAGACGGGGTCGGCTTATTACGCGCCCTCTGCCGCGGCGGTCGAGATGACTGAATCGATTTTGAAAGACAAGAAAAAGATCCTGCCTTGCGCGGCCTATCTGGAAGGCGAATACGGTGTGAATGGTCTCTACGTGGGCGTGCCGTGCAAACTCGGGGCGCGCGGGTTGGAGCAGGTGATCGAGATTACCTTGACTGCCGAAGAGCGCATCGCATTACAAAAGAGCGCGGCCTCAGTGCAGGAACTTATCGACGTGCTGGGAATTTAGTGGAGCGCGGATAGTCAACGACGTTCAAGAGGTGAGGTCTTGCGGTAGTCCGCTAAGGGGAACGTTATCTTGGTTCGAATCGCCTTTCGCCCTTCAGCAATTTTTTCAAGTTGCTTGACGACGGCGGCCGCAATATAGATCTCGCCACACTTGGCGCAACGGCGCACAGGCACATTCTCTACATAAATGATGTTCCGTCGGTAATGGAAGGGGACGCGCGTAACTGCGTCTTCGACCGATCCATCGCAAAACTCACAGAGATCTTTCTTCATAGTTAATTGTCTTCAAGCGCAAACACGGTGATTATTCTAAGCCAACCCGTACTAAGTATTCTACATACAACTGCAACCGATCTACCATCACACGATTCTCCAGTTACTTCGTACCGCACGCCCCTCGCTTCTTTGGTAAGCCTCTTAGTAATCTTTCCAGTCAGAATAGCATTTTCAATATCAATAGTAATCAAGGCATCATTCGACATTTCTTCGTTGGCGTGAATCGAAATGTCATATTCCTGCTCTTTAACCAGTGTCCGTAGCTTGTCGATCGCCCTCTTCACACATACTCATTTCTTCAACCAACCAAGCAACCCGTACAAAACCGTCTCGCGATTCTCTTCATAGATCGCTTTCGTCAGCGGGATGCCCATGGGGCAGACCTTGACGCAGTTCTGCGCGTTGCCGCAGTTGGTGATGCCGTCTTCGCCCATGATTCCTTCCAGGCGCTCGTCGCGCGTCATAGCACCCGAGGGGTGCATGTTGAAGAGACGCACCTGGGCAATCGCCTGCGGACCAATATAGTGGTCTTCGTCATATTGCGGGCAGGCTTCCAGACAGCATCCGCAGGTCATGCAGCGTGAGTAGGCGTAACGCTCCTGCACGTCTTCCTGATCCATGCGCGGGCCTGGGCCCAGCTCGTGCGTCCCATCGAGATCGATCCAGGCATGCACGCGCTTTAAGTGATCGAACATCTGCGAACGATCGACCATCAGGTCGCGCACGTTCGGAAACTTGGACATAGGCTCGAGCTTGATAGGTTGATCGAGATTATCGACCAGCGCCGAGCACGATTGCCTTACCCGTCCGTTAATAACCATGGTGCAGATGCCGCAAACCTGCTCGAGACAGTTCATGTCCCAGGACGGTGGCGTAGTTGCCTGTCCGGATTTAGTGACCGGGTTCTTGCGAATCTCCATCAGGCAGGAGATCACGTTGAGGTTCGGACGATAAGGAATCTCGAACTCTTCCCAGTGCTGCGGCGCGTCAATTTCAGCCCGGCGTTTGATATGTATCTCGACTGTGTTGCTCATTTTAAAGTTGTGATCGTCGCGTTCAGAGGCGGGCTACTGCCCGCCTGTATCGTCCGTTGGCACACCGCTACGAGAACGTATAGCGCATAAGCCCTGAAATGGCGGGCGGTAGCCCGCCTCTAAACGATCGAATGCTAAGCCTTCGCGGTTTCTTTCTTCTCGTGCGAATAGTCGCGTTTGCGGGGCGGAATCAATGAAACGTCGACGGCGTCGTACGAAAATACCGGGCCTTCGCCTGAGTACTCGGCAATCGTTGTCTTCAACCAGTTCGGGTCATCGCGATCGGGAAAGTCAGGTTTGTAGTGCGCGCCGCGCGATTCGTTTCGATTAAGAGCGCCGAGTGTAATGACTCGCGCCAGGTCCAACATGTTCTTCAAATGACGCGCATGCGGCAGAGCCATCGTCGCCCAAAGATTCGAGTCGTTGATCGAAATCCGCTGGTAACGATCCATCAAATCACGCAACTGATCGTCAGTCTGCTTCAGGCGATCGTTGTAGCGAACCACGGTGACGTTGTCGGTCATGATCCGGCCCATCTCTTCGTGCAGTTTGTATTGGTTTTCGTTGCCGCTTTGCGCGATTAGCTTGTCGTTGATTTCCTGCTGCCGTTTCGTTTCCTGTTCGTAGAGGCCCGCGCCGTTGGCCCCATTGCGTGCGACTCCCTGCGCCCAACTGATCGCCGCCGGCGCCGCGATAAATCCACCGTAGACACAACTGACTAGTGAGTTAGCGCCCAAACGATTAGCGCCGTGAATAGAGTAATCACACTCGCCGGCCGCGAGCAGTCCCGAAATATTTGTCCGCTGTTCGAAATCAACCCAAAGCCCGCCCATCGAATAATGCACGCCGGGGAAAATCCGCATCGGCACATGGCGCGGATCGTCGCCGACAAACATTTCGTAAATTTCCAGGATGGCGCCCAGCTTTTTGTCTAAAGTCTCAGCCGGAATGTGCGTCAGATCGAGATAGACCTGGTTCTCGCTGTTGACTCCCATTCCTGAGAGACACACCTGAAAAATTTCGCGCGTGGCGATGTCGCGCGGCACAAGGTTGCCGTATGCCGGATACTTCTCTTCCAGGAAATACCAACGCTCGTTTTCCGGAATCGATGAAGGCGCACGCTTATCGCCCTTGGCCTTTGGCACCCAGACCCGGCCACCTTCGCCGCGGGCCGACTCGCTCATCAAACGCAGCTTGTCTTCTCCAGGGATCGACGTCGGATGCACTTGAATGAATTCTCCGTTGGCATATTTCGCGCCCTGCTGGTAACAAGCTGAAACGGCACTGCCGGTGCAAACCATCGAGTTCGTCGACTTGCCGTAGATCAGACCGGGACCACCGGTGGCGATGATCACTGCGTCGGCAGGAAAAGCCTTCAACTCGAGCGAGCGTAGATTCATCGCTACCACGCCGCGACACACCTGATGTTCGTCGAGGATGAGCGACATCATTTCCCAGCCTTCGAATTTCTTAACCTGGCCCCCCACTTCATAACGCCGCACCTGTTCATCCAGCGCGTACAAAAGCTGTTGGCCGGTCGAGGCTCCGGCAAAAGCAGTGCGATGATGCTTGGTGCCGCCGAAGCGCCGAAAATCCAGCAGGCCTTCCTGCGTTCGCGAAAACGGCACACCCATGCGATCGAAGAGATAGATGATCGCGGGCGCCATTTCGCACATTGCTTTGGCCGGCGGCTGGTTCGCGAGAAAGTCTCCGCCGTACACGGTGTCGTCGAAATGTTCCCAGGTCGAGTCGCCTTCGCCCTTCGTATTAACCGCGCCGTTAATGCCGCCCTGGGCGCAGACAGAGTGCGAACGCTTTACCGGCACCACGGAAAGCAGATCGACTTCGTGACCGGCTTCGGCGATTTTCATGGCCGCCGCCAGGCCGGCGAGGCCGCCACCAACCACGACTATCTTGATTCCACTTGCCATAGACTTTTTTTCAGTTGTGGCACAGACTTTAGTCTGTGGATACTTGGACGAGATCACAGACTAAAGTCTGTGTCACTTAGAGAATTCCCGGCAGCAGGCCGCCGTGCTTGATAAACGCAATCGCGGCGTTGATGCCCACCGCCAACAGCACCAGGCCGAATCCCAAACAAGCATAGCCGGCGATCTTCTGCGCCCGTTCGCCGATCGTAATTCCCCAATCAACTAAAAAGAGCCAGATGCCGTTGGCCAAATGCCATACGGTCGAGGCAATCCCAATCACATATACGATAAAGATCGGGATCATCCTGAACTCGCGCGAGACGATGTCGAACGACTGTTCCGGATGATGAGCGACTGAGACTGTATTAAGTCCTGGAATCAAACCAAACCGAAAATTCAGCACGTGAAAAGTGATAAAGAAAAACAGGATAAACCCTGTCACGCGCTGGACCGTATAGAACCAATTACGAGCATACGGGTAGTGCAAATTATTAGGTCGCATTTCGACCGTAATCACCATGCCATAAACAGCGTGGTAGATTAACGGAATGAAGATGCCGCCAATTTCGATCAATAAAATGTAAGGAATCGATTGCAGATCGACGACGGCTGTGTTGAAAGCGGCCGGCCCATTCAACGCTTTCGAATTCGTATAAAAATGTTCGAGTAGGAAAAAGCCCAGGGGCATAATGCCCGTTATTTGGTGGAGCTTTCGCAGAATGAAAGTTCTGCTCAGACGAATCGCCACGAAGGCTCCTCTCTGCGGAATGTGCTCAGCAAGGTCTTTGGTCTCAGCGGGAACAAGTTAGTTAATTAATTTCGGAACGCTTAAAATTATAGGCCCAGGAATCAGAAATGCAAAACGACGACGACGATCTTAACCCCTTTCCGGAACCTGTCGAGATTGAAATCACCGACATCTTTGACCTGCACACAATTCCGCCGCGGGAGGTCAAACCCGTGGTCGAAGAATACCTGCGCGAGGCGCGACGCAAAGGCTACCGCGTGGTTCGCATTATCCACGGCAAAGGAATTGGCGTACAGCGCGAGATCGTCAGATCGATTCTGGCGCGCACACACTTCGTCGAAGGTTGGTGTGATGCCCCTCCGGATGCCGGTGGACCGGGGGCGACGCTGGTAAATCTTTCGGCGCCGCCGCCAAATCGCCCCAGCGACTTGTAGCTAACCTGGCTCGGGCACTTGTCACCGTCTCAACTCCGTAGTAATCTTCGACTCCCTGACCGAAAAATCCAGGAACCAGTTAGCCCAGTCATTCGGGGACAGACTAGGCGGCGATACTTGTGCTGGACGGTTCTCGCTCTCAACGGATAGCTTGTTCATCTGCTCTATGGAGCTCGCCTCGATGAAGAAGGTTCTGTTCGCGCTACTATATCGCCTCGGCGTCACCAGGCTGGCCGCCTGGTGTCATCGCAGGCGTGTGACCATCCTTTGCTATCACGGCATTACAGAGCGGCCGAACAGTGGTGCTGACGATCCGAAAGGACTGCACGTCAGTCGTGTCCGGTTTGCCGATCACCTCGATTTCCTCCAACGTAAATACAATGTTATTTCTCTGAACGAGTACTTGCGCGCCCGCAACGAGAGACGATCGTTGGGCCATTATTCGGTGGTCCTGACGTTCGATGACGGCTTTCGAAATTTCCTGACGGTGGCTGCGCCGATGCTGGCGGAGCGAAAATTCCCGGCCGCTGTTTTTCTCATAACGGATAAAGCGAGCGAGGAAGACCGCAGCGATCGTCCAGCGCAGTGGACGGCGGACGACGACCGGCGATATCTCTCCTGGGCAGAGGCCCGGCGACTTAAAGAAGAGTATGGTTTTGAGTTTGGATCTCATACCTGCTCGCACTCGCCGCTGATCGGTCTTTCAGAAGTTGATACAGCGCGCGAACTGCGTCACTCCTTCATGCAACTTGTGACCGAACTCGGCGTCGAGAGGCCGACGCTCTCTTATCCCAAAGGAGAATACTCGCGCATTCTGGCTGAAGACGCGCGCAAACTCGGTTATGCCTGTGCGGTAACTACCGACCGCGGCCAAAACGAATTGGAGCACGATTTGTTCACGCTTGGCCGGGCCCTGATCGGCAACAACGATGACCGGGCGTCGTTCGCGGTTCGCATTTCCGGACTGCGCTGGTGGCTGGTCAGAATTGTCAGGGGCTCTGCTTCGTTAGGTCCCGTACCTCCAACACCAATCGAAGGGACGATTCCGACAGGCGAACCCGGTCTGCAACTCGGTGACTAACGAGCACCGGGGTCGGTTAAATGATCGTCTATCAAAAGCACCTGCTCCGAATTGCTGAATGCTGGAATGGCGAAGAGCCAACGCTCGCGGGTGTGGATCTGGTGCGTTGCTTCCAACAACCCGAGCCGCTGGAAGGAATGCTCTGCCGCGAATTCTACACAATCCTGCTTGACCTCAGGCGCGAACCCGAGCAATTACTGGCCGGTATCAAGCGCGGCTCCCGTTATGAAATCCGCCGCGCTGCCATGAAGGATCAACTAACTTATGATTGCCGGGATGGAAGCGACCAGAACGTTCTCGATGAGTTCTGCGATTACTATAACGACTTTGCGATCCGGAAAACTCAACCGAAACTAAATCGCGCCTGGCTATCATTACTCGCTGCTCAAGGCGAAGTAGCCCTCTCTCAAATCCGCGACGCAGCTGGCCAGACGCTGGTCTGGCATCTCTATCATCTTTCGAAAACTCGCGCCACGTTGTTTTATTCGGCCTCGGTGTTCCGCACGTTCACGAGCAGCTCCCGGCGCAACAAAATCGGTCGCGCCAATCGCTTTCACCATTGGCAGGACATTCAGAGATTCAAGGCGCAGGGCATTTCCACCTATGACTTTGGCGGCTGGTACCACGGAAACACCGATCTCGAACGGTTGCGGATTAACGATTTCAAAGAAGAGTTCGGTGGAGAAATTGTGAAGAACTACATCTGCGAACGCGCCTTGACTGCCAAAGCAAAACTGTTTCTCAGGGTGCGGGGATGGCTGCGGGGCAATGCGATCTAGAGGGTGTATCAACTAACGTTCAACCCTCTGTCGTCTCAGCCGGCTTCTAGAAATCAATGGTGCCCCCGGCGCGATTCCAACGCGCGACCTCTCGCTTAGGAGGCGAGCGCTCTATGCAACTGAGCTACGGGAGCACACGAAGGGAATAGTACAACGTCAGTCGTCAGTTGTCAGTCGACTAAGTAACTTTTATTAAATTAACCAGCTTCTTCCGCCCGAACAGGGCGATCCACGAAGTCACACAAAGCTACCAGGATGATTCGTGACCTTCGTGTGACTTCGTGGATCGTTTTGTCTTCCTATGAATCCCTCACAAAGAGCTCTTTCGTGCGTAACAGCTATTACTGACAACTGGCCCCTGACCGTGATAGGCTGCGCTGCCATCATCGCTTTCGGGCTCTAATAAAACCTTAGCTTATATTGGGAATCTGAAGACCCATGATTCTTGACCTCCTGGAGAACGGCAAACCGGCACACATCGCGGTCAGCATTACCGGAAGTGGATCGGCTGTCAGTTATGGACAGTTGCGCCAACAGGTTGATGCGCTGGTTCGGACCCTAAGCCAGCTCGGTCTCGGCCGCGGCGACCGGATCGCGATGGCGCTGCCGAACGGGCTCGAAGTGATCGCTTCATTCCTGGCGGCCTCGACCGTGGGCACGGCGGCGCCGCTCAATCCGGCGTACACTCGCGATGAATTCCAGTTCTACCTGGAAGACACCGGAGCGCGAGCGTTGATTGTGCCTGCCAAAGACGGCCATGAAGCGCGAGCAGCGGCCGGAGACCAGGTCCTGATTATCGAAGCTGATTTAGACGACAACGGCCAGCTACAACTTTCGCCCGTTCGGAGTCCCGCCTTCAGGCGGAATTCTCGCCAGCAGCAGGCTCCGCCTGACGGCCAAACTCCAAACCCCAAGGCGGATGATATTGCCTTGATCCTGCACACGAGCGGGACAACCAGCCGACCGAAGCGCGTGCCGCTTTCGCATGCGAACCTGTTGACGTCCGCGCGCAACGTGGCGGAAACCTATCAATTAACGTCGGCGGATATTTCGCTGTGCGTGATGCCGTTGTTTCATGTTCATGGACTGGTCGCCTCAACGCTGGCGACGCTCTTCACAGGTGGGACCGTAGTCGTGCCGCCGAAATTCAATCCGCTGTCGTTCTGGTCGATTGTCAGAGATCATCGGGCCACCTGGTATTCAGCGGTACCCACAATTCATCAGGTTCTGCTGTCGAGAGCCAAAGGGGCGAGACCAACTGGTGCAGAACAGCTCCGTTTCATTCGTTCGTGCAGCGCGGCGCTGGCGCCGCAGACGATGGCCGATATTGAAGCGACGTTCGCGGTTCCGATTCTCGAAGCGTACGGAATGACTGAGGCCGCCCATCAGATGGCTTCCAATCCGTTGCCACCCGGCGCGCGCAAAGCCGGCTCAGTCGGACTCGGAACAGCGGTGGAGATCGCGATCCTTGATGAGGCGGGAAATCAATTGCCACCGGACACCGTCGGGGAGGTTTCGATCAAAGGGCCGAACGTGTTCGGCGGTTATGAAGGGAACGCTGAAGCAAATGCTGAATCATTTTCCAATGGCTGGTTCCGCACCGGCGACCAGGGGTATTTGGATGCGGCGGGTTATTTGAGTCTGGTGGGCCGGATTAAGGAATTGATCAATCGCGGCGGCGAAAAGATTTCGCCACGCGAGATTGATGAATTACTGCTCAAGCATCCCGCAGTGGCTGAGGCTGTCTGCTTTGGAGTCGCGGACCGAGTCTACGGCGAAGCGGTAGCGGCGGCGGTTGTGCTTAAAGGCGCCGCCACCGAAAAGGATTTGATTGCTCATTGTCGCTCGTCACTTTCAGACTTCAAGTGCCCGACCGCAATCTACATCGTGGAATCGATTCCGCGCACCGCGACGGGCAAGATTCAGCGGCGGAACGTGGCCGCGGCAATTACAAACGCGACGTAATGAGTAGTTCGTTAATGTCTAACGTTTGGTGATTCGTTTTTCAGACCTTAGCTCCGTAGATACAAGGAGCGTCATATTTATAGCCAAGTGAAACCAGTTTTCCCAAAGCTCCATAGGAGCGACATGTGCCGCTTCTACGGAGCTCAATTGAATGTTTTGACTTCAGTTCTATAAGTATTCCGCGCCTACGGCGCTTTTTTCTGAACCGAGTATTCGGCGATTAGCCATTGGCCGTCATTCAGCGGGCCGGAACCTGTTCCAACTTGCAACTCAATAACTGCGTCCCCATAGATTGAAGATAAATCCATGAAATTTGCCATCGTCGGCGCAGGCGCCATCGGCGCGTTTGCCGGCGCCATGTTAACCAGGGCCGGTGAAGACGTAACTCTAATTGCGCGCGGCCCGCACCTGCGCGCGATGCAAGAGCACGGTGTGAGAGTGCGCGGAGAGATCGGAGATTTTGCAGCGCATCCCAGCGCTACTGATGATCCAGCCACAGTCGGCCCCGTGGATGTCTTGCTGCTAACGCTCAAGGCGCACAGCCTGACGGCGATGGCTCCACGTCTGGCGCCTTTGATTGGCCCTGAGACAACAGTCGTGAGCGCGCAAAACGGCATCCCCTGGTGGTACTTCTACCGTCACGGCGGCGAGTGGGAAGGAACGCATCTTGAGACGGTCGATCCCGGCGGAGTGATCGGCCAAAGGATTAATCCCGCGCGAGTGGTCGGCTGTGTGATTTACCCTTCGACGACAATCGTCGAACCGGGAATCGTGCAGCACATCGAAGGAACACGCTTCGCCATCGGCGAGCCGGATGGATCAAAGAGCGAACGCTGCCGGCACATTGCCGGCTCGTTCATCAAAGCCGGCTTGCGCTGTCCCATCCGCGCGAACCTGCGTCACGACATGTGGGTAAAGCTGATGGGCAACGTCGCGTACAATCCGATCAGCGCACTGGCGCGCGCGACACTCATCGAGATCGTCCAATGTCCCGAGACGCGTGAATTGGCAGCCGCGATCATGCGCGAAGCTGATCAGGTCGCCCGGAAACTTGGCATAGATATCGGCGTTTCGATCGAACAACGCCTGGCAGGAGCAGAGAAAGTCGGCCATCACAAGACTTCCATGCTCCAGGATGTAGAAGCCGGACGGCCGATGGAACTCGAGGCGATTGTGGGAGCAGTGGTCGAGCTGGGTAACAAGATGGGCCTGTCGTTGCCGTATACGAATTCAGTCTATGCATGCGTGAAGTTACTGGGGCAGAGTTCAAGGGTTGAAACAATGAAGCGCGAAAGTTGAGCATTCGCGGCTTTGCCGCCTGATGTGCGGCAAGTCTCTGACTTGCCGAAAGACTGTAGATTTACATCAGGGGCTACGCCCCAAACATTTCGGGGCGTAGCCCCTCAACAGTGAACTCGCTCAACGAAGGTCGTAGACCTTCCGCACATCAGGCGGCGAAGCCGCTTCGGAAGTTAATCCCGAAACTCGGTCAAGAGAATTAGATGCCTACTCCGGAAGAGCATACGGGTTCGCGAAGATGGCTGGTTCTCGTTCCCGCCATCATAGCGATGCTGGCCATCGCAAATCTGCAATACGCCTGGACACTTTTCACCACCGACCTTACCCGAAACTTTCATACTCGGTTGGATGCGGTGCAGTGGACGCTCACCTTTTTCATCATCGCCCAAACCGCGCTGTTCCCGATTAATGCTTACCTGTGCGATCGGTTCGGCCCGCGTTTGGTCGTGACACTGGCCAGCGTGTTTGTGGCAATCGGCTGGATCGGCGCGGGCCTGGCCAACTCTTTGCCGGTCCTCTATGCGACTTACGCCATGGGAGGTATCGGCGCCGGCGCTGTCTATAGCTCGTGTGTAGGAGTGGCCATGAAGTGGTTTCCCGATCGGCGCGGTCTGTGTGTCGGCGTGGTGGCCGGCTCGTACGGCTTCGGCACTGCGTTAACTACGCTGCCGATTTCTTACTTGATCGAACACCAGGGATATCGCACGGCATTTATTATCTTCGGAGCGATTCAGGGCGTCGGCGTTTTGATCGCCGCACAGTTCCTGCGAATGCCGCGTGCCGGATGGCAGCCTGTGGGTTGGGAAGCCATCAAGGCGAAGGTCCAACGCAAAGTGCAGCAGTCGTCGCGCGATTACACGCCCGGCGAGATGTTGCGCAGCGGATCGTTTTACCTGCTTTACTTGATGATGACCCTGGTGACCGCGAGCGGTTTGATGTTAACGGCGCAATTGAAACCAATCGGCGTGACGTATGGGTACGACAAGTACACGCTCTTTGGCGGCTTCACCGTGCTGACCCTAACGCTGTCTGTGAATCAGGTGCTGAACGGATCGGCGCGGCCTTTCTTTGGTTGGGTTTCAGACCGGATCGGACGGTACGACACTATGGCCATCGTCTTCGTCATGGAGGCCATTGCCATCACCGTGCTCACGCTGGTGGTGGGCCGGCCGGTTTTGTTCATCATCATTTCCGCGTTGATGTTCTTTTTTTGGGGTGATATTTATTCGCTGTTTCCGGCGGCCATCGCGGATATCTTCGGAAGCAAACATGCGACGACGAACTACGGGATTCAATACACGGCCAAAGGTATTGGTTCAATCCTGGCTGGTCCCGGTGCAGCGCTGTTGATGGCCGCCTCGAATTCGTGGATTCCGGTTTTCTGGGGAGCGGTGGCGTGCAACGTTATTGCCGCGGGTCTCGCCTTGCTCTGGTTGAAGCCGCGGGTGGCACGGTTGGTGAGGGAGCAAATGACGGGAGCGTGACTGTCATGTTTTTGATAAGTGGGCCAATGCCGCTGCCCTAAACATCAGCTAAGCGAACCCGGCTTCGAGGCGTCAGATCTGTTCCCGGATAGATAGGTCCTCTTGCTCTCGTTTCTCATCACGCTGGTAGAGGCCATCCATCTGCGTGGCAACTTCGTCAAAACGTTTCCCGACCTCATTTCGAAACGGGCGAACCTCATCCTGCAGTTCCTCTCGAAGAAGCAGACGCAAAGCTTTCATGTCGTCTTCCGTGAATGGCATGCACCCTCGGTTTATCATACCGTAGCTTTAGGACAATAGAGTACGGTTGATAAAAAGATTGCAAACGCGCGCATCTTCTTTCGACTCGGCACCGAAGAGCAGCCACTCACGATTGATACTTAATCAACGACCGCACATCGTAGCCTGCCAGTTTTTTTCTGCCGGGCAGGAATTCCAACTCAACGACGAAAACTAACCCCTCGATCTTGCCGCCCAGTCCTTCGACCAGGTCACAGACCGCCCGCGCCGTCCCGCCCGTGGCCAGTAAATCATCGGCGATGATAACGCGATGCCCGTTGCCGATCGCGTCAGTATGAATCTCGAGTGTATCCTGCCCGTATTCGAGATCGTAGGAAATCGATGTTCGACCAGCCGGCAGTTTCTTTGGCTTGCGCACCGGCACAAAGCCTGCGCCCAGGTGATAGGCCAGCGCGGGCGCGAAAATAAAGCCGCGGGCCTCGATCCCGATGACGGTGTCAATTTTAGCGCCTTCAAATTCGGCGGAGAGCGCGTCGACCGTCTTGCGCAGGCCCTCCGGGTGTTTCAATAGAGTAGTAATGTCGTAGAAATTTATTCCCGGTTTGGGAAAGTCCGGCACTTCGCGAATCAGCTTCTTCAGTTCGTCCATGATTTCGTCAATCAGCCTTTGCTTTGAGCTAACCAGATTAGAATCGACCATCCCGTTTCCGGGTGCGGCATGATATCATCTCCGGCGATCTTCCCAGCTACCTCAGCGCTTGATTCAGGAGTTTTTCAGCGTGCAAACTCGCGGCCGGCGCATTCTTCTTTTCTCAGCGGCGTTCATTGCGTGCGCTGCTCCGGGGTTCGCCCAGGAGCAGGGACCTTCGCGCCAGGCCCCGGACGTCGTTCGTATCAACACCTCGCTGGTGCAAACGGACGTCATGGTTTTCGACAAGCAGGGGAATTTTGTCCATGGCTTGAAGCGCGATCAGTTTGTGTTGAAGGTTGACGGAAAGCCGCGGGAAATCTCCTTTTTCGAAAAGGTCGTGGCCGGAAGCCGCAACGAGGAAGCTCAACTTGCGGCCGCGCGCGGCAACTCAACGGGCGCCGCACAGCCGGGCGGCGCGGTCCCGCTCGATCGAGGACGAACGATCTACTTCTTCATCGACGACCTGCATCTCTCAGCGGGAAGTAATAAGCAGACGCGAATGCTGCTGCAACGTTTTATCGATCGGGAAATGGGTCAGAACGATGAAGCGGCGATCACTTCAACCAGCGGGCAGATTGGATTCCTGCAACAACTCACTGACGACAAAACCGTCCTGCATGCTGCGACTGAGAGGCTATTGCCAAGGTCGTACGCGACCAGGGACTCCCAGCGCCCGGTGATGACTGAGTATCAGGCCCAACTCATCGAAGCGGGGAATGAAGATGTGCTCGGTTTTTTTGTCGACGAATTGATTCGGTTGAATCCAAATCTTCCTCGCAATATGGCCGCAGCGGAGATCCAGGGCCGAGCGCCCCAGATATCTCAACAGACGGCATTCTTAACCAACGGGACGCTTAACTCACTTAAGAGCCTGGTCAAGAGTTCTCTGGGCGTGCCGGGACGCAAACTAATTTTTGTGATCTCGGGTGGATTCCTCCTGGATAAGTCAGATTCTTACGACCGCATGCGCCAAATCGCTTCCGCAGCCTCAGCGGCGGGAGTGACAATCTACTCAATTGACGCGCGCGGTTTGTCTGCGGGGATGCCGGACGCAATGAACGAGGTACCGTTCGACCCTTCAGGACGGTTGACGCGCGGGGCAGCCGGCGAACAGACCGCCACCCAGGACGGCCTCAATGCGCTGGCCGCAGACACGGGAGGTCGCGCCTTCCTCAACAGCAACGATCTATCCGCCGCCGTCACGACGGCTTTAAAGGAAACCTCTACTTATTATCTATTGGCTTGGCGGCCCGAGGGTGATGAGCAGCGGAACCAAAAATCTCGCCGCCTTGAAGTTACTGTGAACGGCAGGCCCGACCTGCTGGTGCGCTTCCATCGTGGCTTTGGTGACAGTTCGCCTTCCGAAACCGTTGCGCAAATCAAGAAGGACGGCGAAACCAACACGAAGCCGCCAGGCGAACTCATCGGCGAGGCGTTGCGCGCCCCATACCCAAAGCGGGACTTGCCGGTGGCAATCTCACTGAATTTTCTTGACCTGGCCCAGTTAGGCCCAACGGTCACAACCTCTATCAAAATATCCACGGGCTCGCTGTTGCTCGAGACTCAGGCCGGCCAACAGGTCGGGATAATGGATGTGGCCGGCGGCATTTTCGATGAACAGGGCAAGTCGGTCAGCACTTTTAATAAACACCTGACGATTAGGTCGAAGTCCAATGACCCGAAGGCCCCACCGCCGGACAGTATTTTATATAGCCACTTCTCAACAATAAAACCTGGCCTTTATCAAGTCCGAGTCGCGGCTGTCGACAAACAAGGACGCACCGGTAGTGCTGTCCGATGGATTGAAATTCCGGATCCGAGCTCGAAGGCGCTGATGCTCAGCAGCTTGATTGTCGGAGAGCGAAAGAGCGAAACGGAAACTGAGCCTTTGGCGGCGGAATCACCGGAACTCACCAAGTCGCCCGAGCCCATTCGTCAAGTCTCACTCAATATCGATCATCGCTTTGCGAGTTCTTCTCATCTTCGCTTCGTGACTTTTGTTTATAACGCGAGTGGGAGCCTGGCGAGCGCCGCTGCGCCCGTGCCGTCGGGCCAGGGCACCTCCGAGCCCGCGAGTAGTTTGCCGGCGAGTTCCACCAGTCCCCCGGCCAGCAGTCCTGACCTGGCGGTCCAGGTGCAACTCTTTCGCGACAACGAGCCCGTCATTACAATGCCTTTGCACAGAATCTCGATCGATGCGAAGTCGGATGTGCGCCGACTTCCGTACGCGGCCGAAGTGGACCTGGGCGGTCTGCAAGCCGGTCGATATCTGTTGCTGATTACGGTGATCGATCGAGTGGCCAAAGCCAGCGCCTCCCAAAAATTTGTCTTTCGGATTGACTGATGACTGTCGGTTGGGCAGCCGCCCGCGGTTGGGCAGCCGCCCTCGTTAGAAGGGCAGATTCAAATCTGAGATTTGAGATCTGAAATCTGAGATCTGAGATCTGAGATCTGAGGCCGTGAGATTGATTATCGAGACTGAAGACTGAAGCTATTGCCGATTCGAAGACTCACTCAACTGGTTCCAGTGTTACCTGTTTCTTCTCGCGCTTCCGCACCAACGAGATAACGTGCTTTTTACGGCGATTGCTGTCCGGGCCGAGAGCCCACGCGCCGCGCCTGATGACGCGCCCGTCAATTGATTCAATCACGTCGCCTTCCTTGAGTCCGCCGCGTGCGGCGATGCTTTCCGGTTGCACCGCAACGACCAGCACACCGTTTTCGGCGCCCAGTTGCGACAGGTTCCTCGGAGAGAGCACCATCGTCTCGACGCCTAACCATTCCAAGCCACCTGGACCCGGAAACATCGCTGGGAAGTTGAAACGATAATTGAAGGTCAAATCAAACGCACCGCCAAGTTTGACGTCTATCGGAAAGGGAGCCGGGGCGTCTGGCCGGCGGATCAGAAACTGCACCTGCTGGCCACTGCCGGCTTCTCCCAGCAGCTTCGAAAACTCTTCACCGTTCTGAATGTCTTGCTGATTGACGCGTACGATGACGTCGCCAGGATGCAATTTAGCTAAGGCTGCGGGGGTTCCCGGTCTGACGGCGGTAAGCAGAATGCCCTGTTGTTTCTGGAGCAACTCATTCAACTGATCGTCGCGCCAGCCTTGCGCCAGAAAGGCCGCGCGCTTGGCGAATTCAACCGGCTCTCCGGTAACGCCCAGCAGCGGCCGTGGGACACTCGTCTGTCGCTCCAGCACGCGCCGAGTGGCCGCGCGAATAGTATCCGCCGGAACGACGCGCGCGTCGTCGCCTTCGATCGATTCAACAATCCCCAGCGTCTTCCCTGCCTGGTCACAGGCGATGCCGCCAATGAGCGATGGTGAGAGTGCGGCGCCACGCAGGGTCATCTGTTCGAGTTTTCCCGCCCGCCGCGCTATCGTAAAAATCTTTGTGTCGAATTCGCCTACCTTCACAAAAATATTTCGCGACGGCGCTTCGCCTTCGGCCGTCGTACGTTCGGGTGCAAAGATCTGAACACCCTGCCCTTGAGTCAGTTCTTTGGCAACTTCCTCAGGCGCCGCCGCCATGACCACCGCGTTCACCTGCAACACCGACAGTCCCGTCAATCCGTCGAGCCCAACATAACGAGCCCTCAGCTTGCGACCATCGCGAGTAATGACCGTCAAATCAGGCTCTGTGCCCGCAGGCCCGAACTTCGGCTGCGCTATCGCTCCGGGGATTGGCCCGGCCTGTGCGCTCATAATAATTGCCTGCATCAACTCGAGCTCGGCTCCTGCCTGGGGCAGCCGCACGGCGATTGTCTTGCCGTCTTCGAGCGCCCAACCGGCGATGATGCTCGCATGAACATCGGTCGAGATGGCGTCAGGATCGATTGTATAGACCGCATCCGGGGCGCCTGACTGTCGCATTACAAACCGAAGCATCTTGAACCCGCTCAAACGATGTACGACGGTCACGACCTGAGGAGCTACCCTGGTTTGATCGGCAACAACGGTCACGGTGCCGGGCGGAGTGGTCGGACGCCTGAATGGTTTTCGGGGTTGAATCCTTTCCGGCGTGGTTGCCGGAGCAGTTGAAGCTGGTGTTTGCGCGACTGCCGCCGGCGCGGTCGTTGGCGTCATCGTCTGCGCCCGTCCGGCGATGGCGAAAGACGAGACTGCTGTGCCGGCAATCAAAATCGTCAACAGTCGATGGTAAATCTCTCTCATATCTTCTTTAGTTCACTTCACTACCAACTACGGCTATTCGAAGCACTCACAGGGATGCGGTTGTTACCGACCAGCCGTTGGGCGCCGAAGCTCACCGGCGGTAAAGAAATCCTGTGCATCGTGCCGTTGTCGTCCTGCATCGACACAACCATTGGTTTGAGCGGCGCACTGAGCGAAACTTCGCCCGCTCTTTGTTCTATCTGCGGGTACGACTTGGCCGGCGAGACGCCATAGTCCGTGGCGGTGACGCCGCTAGAAACCGTTCTGCCGCCGCTCTCATGAGATCCATTTCCCCGCCGATTCAAATTCTTATCAATTCCAGGTGCGGCGGGTCCGTCCACTCCCTTACTATCGCTCCCTGTGCTCGAGGCAACTGCTGTAGATTGAGGCGGCGCCGGCGCTTCCTTGATCGGGCCCTTGGCAATCTCTGGTGCCGGAACCGCATCCCGTTGAGTAAACCAAACCAGTGATAGCGCGAATACCACTAACGCGGCCGCGGCGGCGATCGCCGGAGTGCGGGTTACAAAACGAAAAATGAACGGCTGTCGAGAGCGAGCCTGGCGCTCGCTCGCCAAACGCGCTCGCAGTCGCATCTCAAAGTCTCCGGGCGCGGTGACCGGCTCAAGGCTGCCGACCAACTCGCGCAGACTGCTTCGCTGCGCGCGAAAGTCGCGACACGCTGCGCATGAGCCGATGTGCGATCGCGCTTGCTCGCTTAACTTCTGGTTCAATTCCGATTCGTCAATTTCTCGCCGCGTAGCGCGGCAGTCTTTCCCATTCATCATGGCACCACCTGGATATAATTCCGCATTTTGTCGCGCAGGAAATTCCGGGCCCGGTTGATACGCGACTTCACCGTGCCTTCGCTCGTGGATAAGATTGCCGCAATCTCGTCATAGCTCTTGCCTTCTACGTCACGCAAAACGAGCGGCGCCCGATACTTGTCCGGCAAGGTACTGATGGCGCGTTTTATCACCGCGCGTTTTTCTGAATCAACAAGACTGACATCCTGTAAAGGCCGGCCGTCGGGAGCATCAAAATCCCTGGCCTCCTGGCCGTCCTCGGAAGAAAGTAAACCGGTGAGCGAGACCAATCGGCGGCGCTTGCGTTTGCGCAACTCGCTAATCGCCAGGTTCGTGGCGATGCGATAGATGTAAGTCGAGAACGCATATGTGTTCTGATAGCGTCCGGCCGCACGATACACGCGCAGGAAAGTTTCCTGGGCCAAATCGACTGCTCCGTCGTAATCGTTTGTCATGCGGTAAATGTAACTGGTGATCTGGTTGCGATACCGGCGCACCAGTTCGGCAAACGCGTCTTCATCCCCCGCCAGGGTTTCTTCCAGCAGCACGTGATCCGACGTCTTCTGAACTACCACAGTCGACGGCATCGCGGCAGCAAAGTCCAACTCCTCAATCGAAGTTAGCGTATTCATCGGGCAGGCAGGCTCTCGTTAAGTACTGGCGAATCTCGAACTTCCGCTACGGTTAGCGCGGGACAAATTATACACCGGCCCGCGACCGCCTCGGCAGTAGACACGCCCGTTTAGAGTTCGGGTTCCGAAAAGATAGGTTTTATTGCGGATTGGGGCAGGATCGAAGCGCCGTCGGCGCGAAATATTTATAGTATCCGCTAAACCGATTATCGTTGAGCTCCTTTAGGAGCGTGATGGTATGTCGCTCCTAAAGGAGCTTGCAGACAAACTGCGTACTATAAATATTGCGCGCCTGGCGGCGCTACAAGCCAAGGTTGTACACTCGATCGTTGTGTTTGGCGAGATCTATGTGCTGGCTTCTCAGACTCAAGGATTCGCCGGCGCACTGGCCGCGTCCGGATTCTGGAAGAGCGAGTCTTCCATCTTCACGCCGTAGGTTATGGTGAGAATGCGCGTCTCAGCCGTTTGTTTGCCGTCCTCCAGCAGGACAGTTCGGTAAGGCACCCAGGTACTCTGGGCCTGGCGATAATCATAGAAACGCCTGGTGTACTTAACCGCCGACGTTGTTCCCGGCGGGGTCTCTTCGTATTCGAGCCACAGCACCCGAAAAGTCTTGGCACTCACGAAGTATCGCGTGTGGTGATTCTCCTTGTCCGTCAAATCGACGACATAAACGTCGACGCCCAGATGTTTGTCTTTGCCCGCTGAAGTCAGTTTGGATTCGTTTTCCTTGTAACGCAGCAACGCATCAATACTGTGGATTTGCTGGGCCAGGAAGTCAGAGGTCGTGTCGGCGCGCGGCGTAAACATTGACCCGTTAATGATGCCGAAGATCCGGCCGCCGCCATAAATCAGCGAGTATTCGGTCTGCGGTGTCTTGCTATCAAGCCGGACCTTGTCTTTGTCAGGTTTGTCCCCGCGTACGAAACGCAATTCGTATCGCACTTCTTCGACGCGGCCATCCTGAGCGGTGCGAGTCAATTTCCCGCGCTCCAAACCGTTGCGCCGGATCTGATTAAGGACTACTCGGCCCAGACCCCCGCCCGCAAACGCGATCACGGTTTCGGCGATCTGCTCTGCGGTAGGGGTCTTGGGATCGTCGGCCCGAGATGTAGGGGTCAATGACAGGAAGACGAGTGCCAATAATAGCGCCACGGCTGTGACCGTTAATTTTCTAATGCGAAAAGGGGCTTTGGATTTCATGCTCACAACACCTGAGAATCAAAAACTCTGCAATTTGCGGGGATTGTAACACAAGCCAAACTGGAAATGGGCCGCGGCGCTCTCTCAGTGACGCCGGGCTTGCATTGTTGGATGTCCATCAGGCATTGATGCGTTTGACAACACGCTCCGCGCCGCGTTAAGTAAGAGGGCAAACCGGAGAGAGTTTAGAGTTCAAACTTTAGTTTGCTTGCGAAACCGGCAGCCTGAAGGCTGAACTCTGAACTCAAGCGCGTTAGTGTTTTAGGAAAGGACATTTGGTAATGAAGAAAGTTGGTATTTTAGTTGGCCGGGAAAAGACTTTTCCGGAAGCCCTGATTAGAAATATTAATGAGCGCGGAAACGGATCGGTAGTAGCTGAATATGTCACCCTCGGAGGCATTCGCCATGACGCGGCCCCGGCTTACGACCTGGTAATCGATCGTATCTCGCATGAAGTGCCTTTCTATCGCGCCACGCTTAAGCGCATGGCTTTGGAAGGGACGATCATCATTAACAATCCTTTCTGGTGGTCGGCTGACGACAAGTTCTTCAACTATTCGCTGGCGCGCAAACTCGGGGTCGCGGTACCCAAGACCGTGCTGCTGCCACAGAAGAACTACATTGCCGGAATCAGCGGCGAGAGCTTGCGCAATCTCGAATTCCCTCTCGACTGGCAAGGCATCGTTGATTACGTCGGTTTCCCGGCGTTCCTGAAACCGTTCGACGGTGGCGGGTGGAAAAATGTTTCCAGGGTGAACACTATCGAGGAGTTGATTGCTGAATACGACCAAACAGGTACGCTGTGCATGACTTTGCAGGAAGGGATCGACTTTGATCACTTCGTCCGCTGCTACTGTGTTGGTCAGCACGAGGTCATGATCATGCCCTACGATCCGCGCAAGGCTTACCTATCGGGAGAGCAATACATCAACGATCCGAATTACCTGACGCCGGAGATGTCGCAGCGAGTAACCAAAGACGTGCGCACGTTGTGCGCCGCGCTGGGCTATGACCTTAATACGGTCGAGTTCGCGATCAAGGACGGCGTCCCCTATGCGATCGATTTCATGAATCCGGCGCCGGATGCCGAACTGCAATCAGTAGGTGAGTTTTATCACAACTGGGTTACCGCAGCGGTTACCAACCTGGTATTCAAGCGATTGAATGAGACAGCCGATCGCCCTCGCTATCGCTGGGATGCTTTTTTGAATCCGGCGTCCGTGCGGGTTGAAGCGGTAGCGTCGGCAACCGAACAAACAGGTCGAACCGTGGCGCCAAAAGCTCCGCGAGCGAAGAAGGTTGCGACGAAGACCGCCAAGAAGGATCAAGCTAAGGAAGCCTCAGGCTAAAGCAGGCGAGTTCAGAGTTCAAGCTCTAGCTTGCGCGCGTCAGCAACCTGAAGGTTGAACTCTCAACCAGTACGCTCAGGCGTCGCTTGGTTGCGGACGGCCTCTGCTGGCCAGAAGTTTTCTGGTAATCAGCGCCCCAGACCAGGCAATGATCGAAGACGAAGCCAGGGCCCAACCGAGACTCGCCACTACTTGATCGACTGAAGAACCCACCAACGCGACCAGCATCGCGGCAAAACTCACGCGGGCCGTTAAGTGCTGCACCCGGTGCGCTCCTTCCAACCAGTTCATGCGGCGAAGTTCGGCGGCGAGATAGTCTTCGTCACTGTTCAGACGAGAATAGTAATCTGCTTCGCGCCGCGCCAAGCCAGCCGTGGCTTTGTCCGGCGCGATTCGCACCGCATCATTATAGTGGTGAATCACGTGCGCCAGTTTGCCGTCTGACAGAGCGACTTCGGCCAGTCCTAATTGCGCGCGATAAATGTTCTCGTCAAGGTCGAGCGTGCGACGAAACATTCTCGCGGCGCGAAACGGATCGCCATACTCGAGGAAGGATTCGGCAACACGCGTCAACAGAGTTGCATCGTTCGAGCCGCGCATGGCCGCCAGTCTGAGCGCCGCGCAGGCGCGTCCCAGCAGCCGCGCATCGCTGAACGCGCTGGCCTGCGCCTTCAGCAATCGCGCGTATTCATAAATCAGCCAGGGGCTGCGCGGTGAAATCAACAAGGCGCGGCGAAAAGCTTCACCCGACTGTCGCAAACAACCCGCGATGCGCAAATCGTTGGCCGCCTTGCGCAACCGGCTGGCACGCTCTGCGTCCACCGTTGACGTTGGGTCCACCTCGGGCGAGTTTTGATTTGCCGCCACCGCCGCACGATATTTGTCGGCTCGCTTCGAATCATTGGTCTCTTCCAAAACCAACGAAGAAGCGATTCCCAGTCTGGCCGCCTCAGCCCGAACGAGTTTTGCATCCGCGAGATGGTCGCGAAGTTCACCCGCCTTCGCATCCAGCTTGTAATCACCAATTCGCGGCAACAGCACGCTGACCATGCGACGAAATTCCCTGCCACCGGACGCCAGCACAAATGCTGAGCCTTTCCCGGCGATCTCTACTCGATAGCGATACCGCACTCTGCCGCCACGACGCAGCGTCCGCAGGGTCGCAACTTCGACGCGCTCGACTTCGTCCACTGCCATACTTTGCGAGGTCCGGCGCACCAGCCTGATCACCAAAGCCGCCAGACCAGTTCTTGAGATTGTATGCCCGTCAAAACTGAGCCGGTTCGTGAACACCAGCAGGGGAACAATCGTCCAGGTGCCAGTGACCAGAATCAGCGCGGCGAGATCACGATTAGTCCGCAGACAGAGAAGCGCCGCGAAGGTCAAAAGAGCAGCTACGGCAAAATACCCGCTCGGCGATATACGAATGCCGGCGAGCTTCTTTCGTTTCGCCGGGACCACGTGGCCACGTGTCGCTTCGACCAGCACCTCCCGCAGTTGATTTTGTGATGAGTCGTTCAAGGCTTTCTTTTGTGATTCGCCGCCGGAAACTATCGCGCAGGACAATCGACCGGAACACTCAGCGCGAAACTTCCACGCGAAGTGCCCGGTTCAGTGTAGCGCAGATCGGCAAATTGGACGAGCGTTTGGCCAACGCAGCTGTCAGCTTCGACGCGGGCAATGGGAAATCTGGCAAAGCCGAGCAGGATTTGCGCGCGCGGATCACGCGACGCTACGGAAGCCAACTGCTCGCTTTGACCGGTGGGCTTTTCGTATCTTTCGATCGCAATCGTCGAGGCGGCCCGACTTCCTTCGACAATTGAACCTGCCAAATTCGGCGACTGCGGCTGACCAACGACGCCGACAAAGAATCGATAAATCGCTCGATCGGTTTCAGCAACGCAGAGCCATTGAAACGGGTTGGCGGCCGTCGGCATCGCCGCTAAACGGATAAAGCGTTCGCCTCGCTGAGCGGCTATCGCGTTCGACTCAAGCTCCGCGTTTTGGTAAGCCCGGTGATGCGCCCACGCAAGCGCGCCCCAATAAATGACGACGAACGACAGAGCTGCAAATGCGAGCTTCTTTCCCAAGCGTTTCTCGACCCCAGCCGCGCGCGCGATTGCAAAGCTGAACGCACCCGCGATCCAGATTATGCGCGCGGCAGTGAGTCCACCCACGCCCGCGACGCGCTGAGGAGATACGCGAAAAATAATCAGCGTGACGATAGCGGCCAGCAGCGACCAGCCGACAATTTTCCAGCGACGATTGCTGGCAAGCAGAAAGCCCGCACCACCCAGAACCAGCCACAGGTAAGGGTCTACGATGAATACCAAATCGCCATAGAACCATCTGCCATCCCACGGCAATAACGGCCGCACACCGTAATTGTTGGTCCAATCCATCAGCGGATGTGTCGCCGCCGCAATCAATGACGCCAGTAACAGTCCGCGATATTGAATTCGCTGTGGACGCTTGCGCACGTAAGCAATCGCCCACTCAATTCCAAACAGGATGGATGGAATTAGAATGGCAAGGGCCAGCGTGCCCGCGATGGAATGCGATAATCCGCGATGTTGTTTAAGGAGAACCCAGCGGCCGCCGAAGAAGAACGAAACGACATCGATGTCAGGAGCGTTGGCAGAGAGAACACATACGATGGCGGTGTAGGGCGAGAGACGTTCCAATCCCGCTTTGGCAGAGGTCAGGCCAACCAGCGAGTGAGTCAGACCGTCCATTCATGAACAAGATATCTGAAATTTCAAACTTGAGATTTCAGATCTCAGACGAGATTTCAGATTACAGATCTGAGATCTCAGATAACGTCAGCTCTCAGATTCCTAAGCTGGCCGACCTGAAGCTGGCCGACCTGAACCTGACCACCTGAAGCTGACCACCTGAAGCTGACCGAACTGAAGCTGACCGGCCGCGCTTAAGCGGACTTTCCAAAAGGATCGATCTCAAAGCGGTAGACCGGCCGGCACGGGCGGGGGCGTTAACTGTGCATGACGCGCCGGATCGATCTTCAGCAGTTTCTGTGCGGCCTCGCGCGATGCCCCAGACTCAGGCACCGGCTTCCCATCCTTATCCTTCGCCTTCCGAGATGCGTCGACGATGTTGAAGAGTATGTCCGCGGCTTCCTTTTTCTTTCCCTGCTTGTCGTAGACGGAAGCCAGACGCAGGTTAGCAGTGTCAGGCGTCACGATCGCGGAACCCTGTCTGGCAATCTCACCGTAAAGCCTGGCAGCCTCGTCGAGGTTTCCATCGGCTTCTTTTGCCTGCGCCAACGCAAACTTTGCCAGAGTAGCTATCTCGCCACTGCCCTGGCTCAAGGCCTGCAAGCCGGTCTCGCCCTGGGCGCGATCCGTGACGAGTTCGTTCGTGGCTATGAAGTAACGCGCCTCTGAGCGATAAGGCTCACCGTACTTGTCAGCGATTTTTTGAAATTCTTCTATGGCCTTCTGTGAGCGTTCCTGCTGGGTGCCAAAGACTGGATCTCTCGACCCCGGCACGGGAGCTGGCGAGATTTCCGCGCCATTGATGGTAATCGCCCGGCCCATGGCGGCTTTGGCTTCTCCTGCATGTTTCTGGGTCAAGCTTCGGTAAACAAAGATTCCAGCTACAATCAGAACGATGGCCAACAGGCCGTAAAGGATTTGCCGCCCGCGCCCAGCCACCCGATCGGCGAGCTTGTCAGCGAGGAGCATCGTGGTATCGCGAAACCGGTCGTGCTTCAGTTCCCGGGCTCGCTTCTTCTTATATTTTGCCAACTGTCTTCCTCTTGCAAGAACGCACGGTCACGGGCGTTCATTTTGGTGTATGATCGCAGAAACAGCGAATTTAACGACCGCCCGGAACGTTGTCAAGGACGCTGCCGCGATCACAACGTCAACCGCACCGGTCGTCATCTAACAAACGGCGTGGATGTGAAGGAAGCCAAAATGAGCTGGCGGGAACAAAACAAAGTTGGCCGGTGTCCAACTAAACGTCTGTCCGGGAAGCCACGGCGGATGGCGAATTTGAAGCTTCCCGTCTACGGGGGTCCCAGGTGAGCTACGGAGAGCAGATAGCACTCCGCGGGCATGCGGACTTGGAAGAAGTTGCTTCGGCGACCGGGGTCGAGGTTCGATCGACGGCCGAAGATCAGTTCCTTGAAAGATTGCGGCGGGGCGATGTGGCCGCGTTTGAGCAGGTTGTCGCCGAGCATACCGGTGATGTCTACGCGTTGCTTTATCGCTTGACGGCCGACCCGGAAGAAGCTCGGGATTTGACACAGGAAACATTCCTGCGGGCTTTTCAGAGTATTAGCCGATTTCGCGGCGACGCGAATTTGAAAACCTGGGTTTATCGCATCGCGGTTAACCAGGCCCGCAACCGATGGCGCTGGTGGCGCCGGCGCAAACGCGACGTCACGGTTTCGCTCGACGCGACCGACGAACGTCACGAGCAGCCGCTGGCCGCGACTTTGCGAAATGACGACGCTGTTGATCCAGAGCAGGAGACTCTGGCGAAAGAGAGAGAAGGCCAACTGCGCGAGGCGCTCCTCGGATTGCGGCAGTCGTATCGAGAAGCCGTCATCCTGCGCGACGTCGAAGGATTCAGTTATGAAGAAGTGGCCGACACGCTTCAGATCAGTATTGGTACGGTGAAGTCACGAATTTCTCGAGGCAGACTCGAACTGCGTCGCAAGCTTGAAGGATCTTTGTAAAACGAATGGTTGGCCCGCCCCGGCTTCACAAGAACTCGGTGCCAATGGGTCGAAGTGACGGCTTGGGGACCGATGATGCGATTGCGACCAAAGACGGAAATGTTTGAAAACGTGGCCAGCAACAACCCATGGATTTCATTCCGGCTTTGGATGGTGAGCAAGTCATGGTTTCCCGAGTCGGCGTTGCTTTCTCGGAACTCGAGCGAAGCAGCCGGGGTCGACCAGCCATTCGTGGAGAACTGAACCACGGAGGACACAGAGAAGAATTAAGGATTAGCTAAAGCTGCTCATCTGTTTTGTGACTTCTCCTCTGTGTCCTCTGTGGTGAATGATTTGGTAACACCTATGTTGTGTGACGAGATCCAAAAATCGCTCTCGCTTTACGTTGATGACGGCTTGAGGCCGGACGAGCGCGCCTTGTGCTACGAGCATCTGGAAGTCTGTCCGGTTTGCCGGGTGCGCCTGCTGGAAATGCGATCAATCCGCGGCAGCCTGGCGATGCTTTCGCAGGCAGCGCCGCCCGTCGATCTCATCCCCTCGATCAATAAGGCTCTGGTCGCCGAAGCATCCAAAAAGAAAGCGTTAAATGAAACGACCTGGGGTGATGTGGCGCAAGCGTGGCTGCAACCTGTCATGATGCGTTACGCCTTCAGTTCCCTTGCGTCGGTGATCATCTTCGCTTTTGTGTTCGCCGCCCTGCGTCCCCAGGTCATCGCGCTGCACGAAGCAGCGGTGGCCTTCGATCAGGCGCCGATCATGATCGAACTTGTCGATCCTTTCCGTCCTGGTTACGACATCACCAAGCCAATCTCACCAGAGAGTTATGCTGCGTTGCGAAGTCCATTCAATACCGAGTCGCCCAGCCTGAACCCGGGTGGCGCGCTCGCGACGCTTACTTCAGAACCAACCCGCTCGCGTGGGAATGGTCGCCAGGACGACGACAACATGATGGTGGTGGCGGATGTTTTCACCAATGGCTCGGCATCACTCGCAAACGTGATGCACGCGCCGCGCGATCGCCGCATGCTGGAAGATTTTGAGAAGGCCTTGCGGCAGAATGCTGCGTTCGTACCGGCCGCGCTTGATCGCCGGCCCGAAACGATGCGCGTGGTGTTTTCGATCCAGAGAGTTGACGTGCGCGATCGGAACTACTAAAGCGCGGATTGAATTGGCGGGCGATAGCCAAGGGTCGTGTCCAACCAACAGACTTCCTAAAAACCCAACTAGTGTGGTGTCTCTAAAGTTCGCGTAACAAATGGTGTACAGCGCCGGGCCACGGAGTGGCCAAATGTTTATAGCCAGGTTGCCGAAATTGCGCCGGCGCTCCGTAGGAGCGCAATGTTCTGTCCGCAAGACTAAGATCTCGCTCCGCTGGAGCGAGGAGGTTTTTGGGTGACACGGTTTCTATAAACATTTGGTCCCTCCGGGACCGAAGACGGCCCTCAAGAGATACCGCGACTTATTGCGAGAACTTTAGAAACACCACACTGACTTCCTTAAAGTGCGGTTTGCGAAAGTTTATCCGCTTGCTACCGCAAGCGGTTCCTTACCCGGCCTCGTGCCTGATCCCGAACCGAACGCGCGAACCGCGCTTCGATCACCCCTCCGCGTTTTATTCCCAGTTCTGCCGTCAGGGCTGGATAGGTTTCCATCACAGCGGGCAGGCCTTCGGCTTCCAAAAGCTTTTCAACTCGACCAATTTCCTGCTCAGATCCTTCAATCTCCATGAACAATCCGAAACTCAGCTCGTCCATGGCAATCTCGGCTTTGCCGATCTTCCAACGAGTGCGACGCTTTTCGTAAACCAACGCCGGACGAAAATCGAGTGATCGCAGAATCGCAGCCAGGGCATCCGCATCAGCGACTTCCGTCTCTTCTTCTCGTTGATGCTTGATTGGGGACTTACTGGGAAAGCGTAGTTTGAAAGTCAGCAAGGCGCGCCCGTTAACGCGCCGCAAACGCAGCGCGCAGCCGCCAGGGTCGAGCCGGCCACCGCGATAAAGAGTGTTTTCTTCGAACTCAAGCTCACCCGGCAAGGCGCCCAGCCGGCGCAGGCGTTGTACTACTGCTGCACGCTGCTTTTTTGTCAGCCGGTATTTCTTTTCGATCTCAACGGGCATCAGTGGAATTGCGATTTTGGATTTCTGATTTGCGATCTGAGACGAATCGCCGAATGGTGCCCAATCAAAAATCAACAATCAACAGT
>Ga0070698_100000144_pt1 | contig 64348 bp, 51 predicted proteins | sample KBSK1502metaG_FD_65477 | JGI IMG/M metagenome (GOLD analysis project Ga0070698, IMG submission 65477) | Corn, switchgrass and miscanthus rhizosphere microbial communities from Kellogg Biological Station, Michigan, USA - KBS K1-50-2 metaG | ecosystem: Host-associated > Plants > Roots >...
CGCGCGTCGCGCATCATGCGCCGCATGATCGGGTGTGGCTCGGCGCCGACCATCTTCACGCGCAGCAGCTTGTACTCGGTGACGCCGCGCAGCCAGCCGCACAAGATCTGCGACGCCGTTTGCTCCTTCATGAGCGCGCGGCCCGTGCGTTGCGCGTTCGGCAGCTTCGAGGTGTTTGCGAACTTCGCCGCGAGCGCTTGATGATCGATGAGCGGCGACAGCCTGCGCGGATCGCACGGCTTCGCGACGGCGACGAGCTTCTCGCCGAGCGCCTTCGCATCGGCCTCGCTCACCGGATCGACCGCCAGCACGAGCGGCGGCTCGCGCTTCTTGCAGCCGAAGGCGAGGGCGATCCAAAAGGCGGCAAACCACAAACGCATGACGGAAGCTTCGCTCAAATGCCCAGCGCAAGGTAGCCTCCGCGCGATGCGACCCGATGGTAGACGTCCCGACCAGCTCCGCCCGCTCGAAATCGTTACGGGCTTTCAAAAACATGCCGAAGGCTCGGCCCTCATCAAGCTCGGCGATACGTGGGTGCTATGCGCCGCGAGCGTCGAGCCCGGGGTGCCATCGTTCCTCGTCGGCAAGAACCAAGGCTGGCTCACCGCCGAATACGCGATGCTGCCGCGCTCGACGCACACGCGCAGCAAGCGCGACCCCGGCGGTCGCGGCAAAGAGATCCAGCGCCTGATCGGTCGTTCGCTGCGCGCTGCGGTCGATCTCGGGCAGCTCGGCGAGCGCACGATCAACGTCGATTGCGATGTGCTCTCGGCCGATGGCGGTACGCGCGTCGCGTCGATCACGGGCGCGTGGGTCGCCTGCGCGCTCGCGATCAAGAAGCTCGCCACCGCGGGTCAGTTGCCCGACATGCGCGCGCTGAGGCCGCCGGTCGCGGCCGTCTCGGTCGGCATCGTCGGCGGCGCGGTCGTGCTCGACCTACCCTACATCGAAGATTCGAAGGCCGAGGTCGACATGAACGTCGTCGGCGACGAGGCCGGCAAGCTCATCGAGGTGCAGGGCACCGCCGAGCACGGCACGTTCGATCGCAAACAGCTCGATGCGATGCTCGATCTCGCGCTCGCCGGAATCACGAAGCTCGCGGTCGCGCAGCGTCAGGCGGTCGGCTTGTGACAAGGCCTCTCGTCTTCGCGACGCGCAACCGCGGCAAGCTCGTCGAGCTGCGCCAGCTGTTGCCGGGCATCGCCGTGCTCTCGATCGACGAGATCGATCACGCGATTCCCGACGTCGTCGAAGATGCAGACACGTTCGAGGGCAACGCGGCGAAGAAAGCGCGCGAGGTCTCGCTCGCGACCGGCTTTCCCTCACTCGCCGACGACAGCGGCCTCGAAGTCGATGCGCTCGACGGCGCACCCGGCGTCTACAGCGCGCGCTACGCCGGCGAGCCTGCCGACGATCGCAAGAACAACGAAAAGCTGCTCGCCGCGCTCGCCGGTGTCCCGCCGGAGCGTCGCACCGCGCGATTTCGCGCCGCGCTCGCACTCGCCGATGCCGCCGGCCCGCTCGGCGATCGCGTGATCACCGCCGATGGTGCGTGCGAAGGCATCATCCTCGAAGCGCCGCGCGGCACCGGCGGCTTTGGCTACGACCCGCTGTTCTACGCACCCGAGCTCGGCATGACGTTCGCCGAAGCCGGCGTCGGACCAAAGAGCGACCTCTCACATCGCGCCCGCGCCATGCGCGCGATGAAACCGCACCTCCTCGCGTATCTGCAGCAGCTCGCCGAGCAATAGGCCGGTCGGCTCGCAACGAGTGATACGTTGACGGCATGCTCGCTTCTGAACGGGAGGCACTGATCCGCGCGCGTCTCGCGGACGCGCCGCACAGAGTGCCACTGTCGACCGCCTTTGCCGGATCGCGAGGCAGGCTCGGGCAACGCTTACGCGCCTTCGCTGCAGCATGCTTTGTCATCGAACGCGCGCACGCAGCCGGCATCGTTCATCGCGACCTGCGCCCGACGACGATCTTGATCGGCGAGTTATGGGACGCCGAGGTCATCGGCTGGGGTAGCGCGTTCGTTCCTAACGATTCGAGCCCGCTGCGTCCTGTCACGACGCCGTACGCCGCACCAGAGCTTGCCTCCGGGATCATCGATGCGCGTGCTGACGTCTACTCGCTCGGTAAGATCCTCGCCGAGCTGGTTGAAGGCCAGTCCGTGTCGCCAGAGCTCGAGCTGCTCTGCGCCGTCGCGACGTCCTTCGAGCCGGCCAAGCGTGTGCTCACCGCGCGGCAGCTTGGCGAAGCCGTGCTCGGGTTCGTCGAGGGCGAGCGCGACTGGCAGCTACGCAAATCACTCGCGGCCTCACACCTCGCAAATGCGAGGGCCGCAGTTGATGACGCCGCGGTTGCTGAGGCATCGATCGCGCTCCGCCTCGATCCAACGCTGCGCCCGGCCGCGGATGTCCTTATTCGCGCAGGGCGAATGCCCGACGAGATCTTGCAGCTCGTCGCGATCGAAGAGAACTACGGCCTGCGAGATTCGGCGCGCATCGCGATCTGGGCGTACGTCGGGTACCTCCTGTTCGCGCCGGCGTTTTTGTGGTTCGCATCCGGCGAGCATGGATACGCGCTCGCGCTGCTCGTGCTCGTCGCGCTTAACATCGGACTGCTCGCGATTCACGGCTATACCGAAAGGCGATTGTCGGAGATCTGGTTCGTGCTAGCCAACGCCGCGCTGATCGCGTTGATCGCTCGCGTATCGTCGCCGTTCTTGCTCGCACCCGGAATCGCCGCGCTCACGGCTACTGCGCTCGGCATGAGCCCGACGTATCTACGCCCACCAATCGTGGTCACGATGATCGCGTGCCTCACGCTCGCGATCATCCTGCCATGGTTGGCCGAGATCGCCGGCGTGTTGTCCCCGACGATGCACGTCGTGAAGGAGACGCTCGTGTTCGCGGCGCCCGCGCTTCATCTCAGGGAAGGCGCGCAGATCGTCTTGCTCGTGTTTTATGTCGTTACGCTGATCGCCTCCGCCGGCTGGCTCGCGTACTCGCTGATGTATCGCGAGCGCCGGTTGCGCTATCGCACCTACCTCCAACTTTGGCAGATGCGAGAGAACCTGCTGGACCGGTAGCTAACTTCCTTCGGCGGCGCGCATGCCCAAGCCGACGAGACAGCCGATGCCGGCACCGACCGCAGCACCCTTCGGGCCGAGCGGTGCGCCGATCGCAGCGCCTGTGCCCGCGCCCAGCAGACACATCTCGCCGTAGCTTGCGCCACCGGCGACGGTCGAGAGCACTTCGAGGTCAATCGTTTCCAAATTCTGCTCGGTCATGATGTTTCTCCTGTGCCCGACCCGATGAGCACACTGCGTGCCGGTCCCGCTGCGTCGCAATCGCTTGTTGGTTCGAAGCGATCGCTGTGGTCTGCCGGCCGAGCCGTCAACCTTGGTCGGTGGCCAGGTGTCTCCGGTGCTTCGCGATCCACAGAGGGTCTTGCGAGTGGCCGCCGAGTCATGTAGACACGAGGGCCCAAACGGCGAACGTAGCTCAAATGGTAGAGCGCCAGGTTGTGGTCCTGGATGTAGCGGGTTCGATCCCCGTCGTTCGCCCCGAAAAATCAGCCCGCTGCGTCGGCCTCCTTCCGGCGCGATGAATTTGCTGCCCGCTGGCTGCCCACGCCGAACACTTTCGCGATCGCGTCGCGCGACCTGATGGGCCACGCGGACAGACCACGCGGCGCGCCGCCCGCTCGTCGCAGAATCGTGTAGCTGGGCGCCTAAGGCTGCTCGAAGCAGTAGAGGTACGCGTACGTGCCGCAGGTCAGCGTGGTGTCATCGGTCCAGGCCGCGTTCGTCGCATCCAGGCGACCCGCACGCCCGCTCGAGCTCTGGTCGACCGTCCAGTCCGCACACGTCGCGCTCGCGGCGGTGCCGCCGATGGTGGTGCCGGTCCACACAGGCACGTTTGAGTCGAGCGACTCGCCGTTCGAGAGCTGATCGATCGGGTGCGAAGGGCCCGTGACGAATTGCGCGCGCGAGGCGAACAGCAGCGTGGTGCGATCGGGCAGGTACCACGGGCCCACGCCGGCGATGCGATCGGGAGCATTCACGGCGGTGGTCGATAGCCACGCGCGCCAGGTCCCGTCCAGCGCTGCATCGCCCGCGGCGCGTGCACACTTGGTATCGCCCGCCGCGAGGCCGCCGCCGGACTCGTAGAGTGTGCCGAGGAATGCGCCCGTCGTGAACACGCGCAGCGGCGCGCCTGTGACATCCGGCGCAGGTGCATCGATGCGCGGTGGCTCGCCGCTGTCGATCGATGCGCTCGGTGACGGGCTGCACGCAGCGAGGAGCACCAGGGCGATCCGCATGCGCGTCGATAGCACGCGCTATCGTCGTCGATCGCGAACATCGCCTCACGAGCTGATGTGTGGATGGCTCAGCGATGCATGCCGACGCGGGAATGGCGCGAAGAGGCTTGTCGCGTGGCGCGCTACGCACGTCGCCGCGCCAGTGGCACGCACACGCACCATCGCGTCCTGCGCTACGGCGTCGACGCGGAAATGGCGCGATCGGGCTACTTCCTGCGCATCATCGGGAATCGCGCCATGACGCCGGTCATTGCCGCTTTAAGTGCCGCATCGTTTTCGCAGCTAGCGACGAGCGGCTTCATCTTGTCGACGGCGGCCTTCATCCGCGGCGCGTAGGTCTTCCCGAACCACTCGCCGGCCGCCGGGTCGCCCTTCGCTCGACTCATCTGCTCGGTCAGCGCCGCTCCGCGTGCGTCGAGCGCGTCGAGCTCGCGCGCGTTGCGCTCGACCACCGCGACTGCTTTCTTGCAATCCGGTGCTACCGCTGCGAGCTCCTTGGTCAGCTTCTCGAACGCGGTCACGTATGCGTCGAACGTCGCGTTCATCTCGTCGGTGATTACCGCGGGCCGCCCCGCGTTCGACGAGCTCGTCGCGGATCCGGTCACGGTCTCTGTTGGTTTCGTCGCGGCAGCCTTCTCATTCGAGGCGGTGTCTGTTGCTTTCGCCGCGGTCTCGCTCGTTTTCGACGACGCGCTGTCCTCTTTCTTCGAGCAGGCGGCTGTGGCCAGTGCGACGGCGATGACGAGGGTCAGCTTAGGGGGCATCGTCGCGCGTACAAGCACTGCGCGTGCCAGCGGTATCTACTGGGGATTGCGGCAACGCGTCCGTACCGCAGCAGGTGCACCGAGATGCGATCAGCGTAGCGCAGCTAAGGCGACGGAATTCCAAGCTCGAGAAGAAGTGCTTGCACGAACGCCTGTGATTCTCATAATCATCGGCCACGGGGACCAGGCTGCGCCATCTCGGCGCCCAGTGTTCTCGATGCGAACGGCTTCGCCGTTCCTCCGTATGAAACCACGTAACGACAAATCAACCCGCGCCAAGATGTGGGGGAGGTTCCTGAAGATCGCCGGTGACGCCGGAACGATAGCGATGAGCCTGCGCGACAAGCCGAGCAGGCTCGACTGGATCGCGGTCGCGCTACGCGTCGTCGGGCTCGGCATGACAATTCGCGACGAGCGCCGCCGCGCCGAAGCGGGTGATCCGTGGAAGTTCTTCTCGGATGTCGAAGGCGTCGAGTGGACCGAGGTGCCCGAGGAGTTTCGCCGCCTCGTGATGGAGCACGTGACCGACGCCAGGATCGACGAGAAGTTCTGGGACGGCGACGAAGGCAGCGCGTTCATCTGCAAGGGCCTCATCGGCGACGAGATCGTCGGCTGGATCGGCGAAGGCCAGAACATCGTCGATGGCCCTTACATCCTGACGGCGCGCGAGCTCGAGTGTTATCGCGCGCTCGGCGATCGCCTCTGGCGCCGCATCGGCTCGAACCACGTGCTCTACGGAATGACCGGCCTCGTGACCGATCCATTCGTCGGCGATGGCGTCGTCGCGACCGCGCAGATGCGCGAGCTCGGCACGCGCATGAAAGCGTTTCTCGACGCGGGCGAGTCGCGCAGCTATTTGCTCGCGGGCCCGCCGGGGACGGGCAAGAGCATGGCGATTCGCTGGCTCGTCGACAGCCTCGGCCTATCCTCGGTGCGCATCGATCTCGCGGTGCTCGCGCGCCTGCACGGTTCGCACTCGCCGAACCTCGCGACGAGCCTCGAGACGCTACTCCGATTACTGCGCCCCCGCGCAATGATCCTCGACGATCTCGATCGCGTCACGATCACCGCAGCGTTGCTCGCGTTCCTCGAGCTCGCACAGCGCACGTGCGCAGTCGTGATTGCATCGGCGAACTCTGTCGACAAGATGATGGGCGCGGCACTTCGCCCGGGCCGGTTCGATGACATCATCACGGTCGATCGGCTCGATTCCGACGTGCTCCGCAAGCTCGTCGACGACGAGGCGCTGTTCGATCGCCTCGCGCCGCTCCCCGCCGCGTACGTAGTGGAGTACGTCAAGCGCCGCCGCGTGCTTGGCCGGGAGCGAGCCCTCGGTGAGCTCGACGATCTGGTGAAGCGCTCCGGTCAGATCGCCGCGAGCAACGACTGCGACTAACCATTAATTGAGGTAGACGAGCATCCCTGCGCGGGCTTTGGCCGTTGCGGCAATAAACGTTCTCATCGCATCGAAGTGCGTGAGCAGATACGCCAGGTCGCTGTCGCGACGCCTTCTGGATCTCGGGCTACTGCACCGACGAGCCGTGCTGTTCCAAGTGTTGCGACACACCCGCAAACTGTCTCGCGAACCTATCGGCGCAGCAGACCCTCGACGCTGCGGCCCTCGCGTTGTTCGCCGCCGGCCCAAATATGATGCGCTGGGAGGTCAGCGAGGAGGTTGGTGCCGCGGGGTTCTACACCGAGATGGTGATTCGCTATTAGCTATACGGCCGGCGATCTCAATTGCCGTCGCTCACACCCCACTCATAGTCGAGGTCTTCGATCCGATCGATCACGACCGAGAGCGGCTCGACCGCCGAGCGGAGCATGGCCTCGAGATCGCGTAGACCAGCATCGAACGCCGCCCGTCCGCGTTCGTCGAACGTGTAGAACCGAAGGCGATCGATACCGGCAAGTCGCGCCGCGAGCACCTGCAGCAACGTCATCGCGTGTCGATTGCCGCCGAACGCGCCGCACCCCCAAAACCCGGTCCGGATCTCGACAGCCACGTTCGGCCACCGCCGATGCGACTCGGCACGAGCCGCCGAGAAGCCGGTCAACGCGGTGACAAGGATTCCTTCGAGCTGCTTGCGCCAGTACGGGCCGCGGCCTCCCGCCGGCGCCGCGATCGCGATCAAATTCGACCGCGTCGGCGGATCGATCACGCGCACGGCGCTCTCGATCTCCTCGCGCGATGCGCGCGCGAACCGATTGCCGTAGAGCCCGTACGGTCGCCCGGCCGCGAGGTTCGGCGCTGTATCGATCTCACAGCGCCGCTCGACTCCGCACACGAGCACCGGCGTAGGCAGCAGGTTGTCCTCGGTGAGCGCTGGCTCCTTGCGAGCCAACAGCGCCTCGCGAAGCGACCCCAGCAGCGGATGCTCCGCGGCCTGCAACTCGTCCTGCGCGAGCAAGGGCGACCCATACGCAACGAACAGCTGCGGATCGGCGAAGTTGACGTGCCACTCGCCGGCGGCGCCGTCGTACGCGTAGTGACCGAGCACCGGCACGACCTCGGTCGGCGCGAGCTCGGCCCGATCCGGAAGCGGCGCCGCCTGCCAACGCGTCAGCTCGATCGTCCCGCGATGCGTCGCGCCCGGTGGGCAGGCGAGCTCGAACACCCGCTTCTTGTGCGGGTGGCTGAGCTTCGGTGGATGTTCGCGGAGCAGCGACGCGGGATCATAGGTACGCCGGAGGAGACACTCGAGCATGCTCAGATAGTGTCACTAATACACCAGCCCTGCAACGATCGCGTTGGGCGGCGCGGGGTGTCGAGCCAACTTCAAAGGCGCGACCATGGCGGATTGGGGAATCGAAAGCGCGCGGTATTGGCGCGTTTCTGTGTCGGCCCTCGGCGCGGCATAGCCAATCGCGTCGTGGTACCCGTCATAATCTGAGAGGTCCTGGACGCTCACGTACGTCGTGATCACGAGCGGCGGCGCGAGGTCGGCAGGCAGCGAGGGCAGCTGGACCTCGGTGACGTCATTCGGCGCGGCGATCGTCCATTGGTACGCACCGTTGATCATGATGGCGTAAACCTCGACCTGCGTCAGGTCGTACGTCGTACTGCCAGTCGCGGTCCAGCTAACCTTCGTTGGCGTGAGCTGCACATTCGACAGCGTCGGTAACGCGGGCACGCCAAAGGCGAGCGAGACCGTGCTTCCCGGCGTCGTCTTGGAGAGAACGCTCGTCCACACAAACTCATCTGGCTGATCGAGCGACAGCGAGCTCGTCGACGCGCCGATTTCGATGCGATCACCAAACCCCGTCGGCACCGGCACGACGCCATTGTCGTATCCGTAGATCGGCAGCGCGTCCGGGCCGATCATGATCGCGCCATAGATGTTCGGATCGCTGGCGTCGTGCAGGCCGGTAAGCTCGACGACCGTTGGTTGCCACGCAAGGGACTCGGTCACGGCCAGCCCCGAATCGCGAATTTCGGCAGCGCGCGCGCCGTACATCGCGACGACCTGTTCGTTCGCGGAGGCGACGGCGATGATCGGCGTGGTCGTCACACTGACCGGAACATCGATCGTGTGGTCGCCGAATTGGGCATCCGCGTAGACGCCACTGTACGGCGTGTTGACGTCCCAAACGCGAGCGCCCGAAACGACCGGCAACTCGAGCGGAACGCTGTGGAGCTCGATATTGGACGATGCGACGGCATGGATCGTGTCGCCTCGCTCCACGCTCGTAAACGAACGAATCGCTACGTACTCACCATCGCGCGCGACGAGCGTGACGCTGTCGCCGTCGTCGATCGGAACATCGAAGGGTGTCTCGGCCATCGGCGCGCGCGAGACTTGTGTTCCATCCGGTCGATGCACGAGCACTTCGAAGGATCCGCTGAATCCGTGCGGTGCCTCGAGATCGATCGTTGCCGTCGACGAGCCACACGCGGCGGCGGCAATGAGCGGAACCAGCTGGCACTTAGTTTTCAAGGAAGTAAATGGATGCATGCGCGCACGCTATGAGCGAGACGGCCGCGCGGATCACACTTCACGCGAAGATCACGTCGTTCATAGCTTGTCTTGTACCGAGTTGCCTCGGGCCGCCGCTCGCTCACTGACAGCGATCGAGCCCATATCTCTGGCAAGGCAACGTGGATCGAGATCGTCTGACGGTGTGTTCGTCGGGACCAAGTGCCCGGGATTCGATGCACCCACGTGAGCTCGATTTAGTCAGGCCAGAGCGGGCGCGGCAACGCGAAGTCGACGACGCGCGGCTGCACGCGCGCGAGCTCGTCGCGACGCGGCGCACGCACGCGCTTTTGTAACGCGTGTGCAATTGCCTCGGCGTTCGGTCCCGCCACCGAGATCAGCAGCGCGCGCTCGCCGACGACATGCGCGAGGCTGATCGTGCCGTCCTTGTTGCGCTGCTCGGAAAGCGCGAGCGCCACCTGCTTGTTGATGCGGCGCACGTCGACGACCGCGCCGGTCTCGAGCTCGACGGTGCCGCCGCCGTTCGCGAGCTCGACCGACTTGAACGGCGGCATGTCGACCGCGAAGCTCGCGCGCGGAAACAGTACGACGTTGCCGATCATCGTCACGTTGCGCGGATCGTCGTCGGCCGACAGGCCCGTGACGTGCGCGCGGCGCTAATCGCGAGCCCACAGTTTTCGGCCGCGCAGTGCAAGACGTTCTTGGCGAAGTACTATGCCGCGCCGAACTGCATGATGGTGGACAAGACGTCCCGCGCTGAGCTTGCAAAGATGCTCTCTGCCGCGAAGCCGAAACAGCCAGGTTTCGCGCGCGCCGCGCACAGGAACATCAACAATCCGTGCGACGAGCACCTTCGTCGCTTCGTCGTCCGCCCACTCGAGCGCCGCGATCAGTTACGCGGCGCATTTGCTACGCTCCTTCGGCGTCTTCGCGATCGCGTTTGGTTTGTCGCTACGAGGACGCAGGCGAGTATTGCATCCAGTATCGGTACGAGGTGACGACGTACATCGCCGATGACGCGTCGTTTCGCCGAGAATACCGTCGCTGGCACATCGCGAGTGCGGATTGTCGCTCGGTGCCCGACGAGGATCTCTTATGTGCAACGTATGTCGTGATCGAAGCGCAGCGTGAAGCGCTTACGGAGGGGTGCTGTGGTCTCGATTAGAGTGCTCATCACTCGAGCCCGAGCTGCTTCGCGAGGAACGTGTACTCGAGCGCCTTCATGAACGCCGCCTGCTCGTTGTCGGCGGCGCCGCCGTGACCGCCCTCGATGTTCTCGTAGTAGAGCACGTCGTGGCCTTGCTCCAGCATGCGCGCGACCATCTTGCGCGCGTGGCCTGGATGCACGCGGTCGTCGCGCGTCGAGGACGTGAACAGCGTGCGCGGGTAGTGTTTGCCCTTCATCACGTTCTGGTACGGCGAGAACTTCGCCAGCGCTGCCCAATCCTCCGGCTTCTCCGGATCGCCGTACTCCTCCATCCACGACGCGCCGGCGAGCAGCTTGTGGTAGCGCTTCATGTCGAGCAGCGGGACCATGCAGACGACGGCGCCGAACAGATCCGGGCGCTGCGTCAGCATCACGCCGGTGAGCAGTCCGCCGTTCGACCCCCCCATCACGCCGAGGCGTTTGGCAGTCGTCACCTTGCGCGCGACCAAATCCTCGGCGACCGCGGCGAGATCGTCGTACGCGCGCTGACGATCATGGCGCAACGCTGCCTGATGCCACGCCGGGCCATACTCGCCACCGCCGCGGATATTCGCGACGATGTACACGCCGCCGCGCTCGAGCCATGCCGCGCCGGCAATCGCGTCGTAGCCGGGCTTGAGCGAGACCTCGAAGCCACCGTACGCGTACAGCAGCGTAGGGTTGTTGCCGTCGAGCGCGAGCGACTTGCGCGAGACCTGGAAGTACGGGACGCGCGTGCCATCCTTGGACGTCGCGAAGTGCTGCTCCGTGACAAGCCCTTTCGCGTCGAAGAACGATGGGCTCGACTTGAGCACCTCCGGTTTCTTTCCAAGCACCCCGAGCGACAGCGTCGACGGCGTCAAGAAGTCCGTGTTCGTGAGCCAATAGTCATCGGTCTCGCCGTAGCCGTCGACGTTGCGCAGCGACGTCGTGCCGATGTCGGTACCGCCGAATGGCTTGCGCGTCCACTTGCCCTTCGCGAGCGTCCACGTGTAGAGGCGATTCTTGACGTCCTCGAGCTCGTTGACGACGAGCGCAGACTTCAGCTCCGCCACCGAGTCGAGCGAGCGATTCGCCGCCGGCTCGAACAGCATCGTGAAGTTGCGCTTGCCGGCCTGAAATTCTTTGAACGGCATGGCGAGCATCGCGCCGCGCGGCCATGTCTTGTCACCGATCGTCCAATCCCGGCGCAGCGTGACCGTGAGCTGGTCATTCCAAATCGATGATTCGGCGTCGTCGGGCACGTCGATCTTCGTCAGCTTGCCGTCGGCACCCCGCAAGAACGTCTCGCTCGCGAAGAAGCTCGTGCGACGAATGACGAAGTCGTATGTCTTGTGGTGGTCCCACGCGCGCACCGCGTACGCGGCCATATCGGTTTGTTTGGCTTCGTAGATCGTCGTCGCGGTCTCGAGCTTCGTCCCGCGCTTCCACTCCTTGACGATGCGGGGATAGCCCGACGTCGTCATCGAGCCTTCGCCGAAGTTCGTGCCGACATAGATCGTATCGTGGTCCTTCCACGCGACGTTGCTCTTCGCTTCCGGCAGCGTGAAACCATCTGCGGCAAACGTCTTCGTCTTGGCATCGAATTCGCGCACGACGTTCGCATCGCCGCCACCGCGCGAGAGCTTGACGAGGCACCGATCGGCTCTCGGATAGAGGCACGTGTAACCGGCGAACACCCAGCTCTCTTTCTCTTGCTTCGCGAGCGCGTCGATGTCGAGGACGACCTCCCACTTCGGCTGTTTCTTCTTGTACTCTACGAGCGTCGTGCGGCGCAGGATGCCCTTCGGGCTCTGCGCGTCGCGCCAAAAGTTGTAATAGAACGCACCGTGCTTCGCGACGGCGGGAATCTTTTCCTTCGAGTCGAGGATCGCGCGGATGCGATCGCGCGTCTTCGCGAACGTTGGCACCGCCTCGAGCTCGCCTTGGCTCTGCTTGTTGCGCTCGCGCGCCCACGCGAGCGACTTGTTCGCGGCGACCTCTTCGAGCCACAGGTACGAGTCCTCGTCCGCAGGCTTCGGCAGTTCGGCAGCGGCCGGCTCGGGGGCGGGCAGCGGCTGCGCGGCGGGAGCAGGTGCCGCCGGCGGGGGCTTGGCCGACGAGGAACACGCCGCGACGACCAAGGCCAACAGGAGCTTTTTCATCCCCTGGATCTACCACCGCCATATACCCGCTCGGCAAGAACGTTCGTCGCCGTGGGTCAGATGCGTGGGAAGCCTTCGAAGATATAGCCGCATCAGCAGGTACGTCATCCGTGCATTCTTTCTGCCCGGCGAGCAGCAAATCGTCACGGCGGATCTTGGCGGCAACGTGCGCTTCTGGTCGCGCGATGGCAAGGAGATCGAAGACCGTGCATTCACCGCCGGCCTCACGCCTCGACCTGCCTCCGATGGAGAGCGCATCATTGTTTCGGCGGCGGCGACGCCACGATCCACGGCGGCGACACCGTCGTGCTCATCTCGCATACGCAGCCGCTAACGACGGCGGCTGAAATGAGTCCCGATGGTCGGCGCCTCGTTACCGGCGACGAAGCCGGCACGCTGCGATTTTGGTGGGTCACGTGGCCCGATCTCATCGCCCGCATGCGCGCGAGCACGACGGCGTGCCTGACGATCGCCCAGCGCATATCGCTCCTCGACGAGCCACAGGAGCGCACGCAGCAGCGCTTTGCCGCGTGCGAGCGGCGCAACGGTCGCTAGAGCGCGCCGACGAACGTGAACGTGGCGTTCGTGCTGTATTCGAGCTCGAACGACACCAATCCGGTCGCCGTCGGCAGGCGCGATCGGCCAGGCGCTGCGGAACTAGAGGCTCAGCGTCGCGCCGAATGCGACGGTGCATGTCCCCAAGCCATCGGCCGTCTCGTAACCGGCACCAGCACCGCCGTAGATCAGCGACGGCGTCGCCGAATCGGCATCGACAACGAAGTACTTGCCGACGAGCGACGTACCCGCCGGACCAGCACCCGTCTGGTTCGTGATCCCGACGAACATCGTGTCCATCGCACCGAGCGCGAACGGCGACGCGCCGAATGCCGCGGCGATCGGTGCACCGGCGACCTCGACGATCGCGGCCGATGGCGTCGCGACCGCGACTGCGCCACCCGTCAACGAGAGGCTCGCCGCCGTGACCGACGCGAACGCTGACTCCTGGCCGACGAGCGAGCCATCGCAGTACACCTCGCCGGGCCCCTGGACCGCGAGCGTGTAGTTGCCCGCGGTGATCGAGCCGCCGGTGCCGGGTCCCGGCCCGTCATCGATCTCGCCGAAATCGCCCTGCACGCTCGCCGTGATCGCGTCACCGACGGCGAGCGAGCCGGCGGTGAATGTCACCGTGCCGCTGATCGCCGCGCCCATGATGTCGGGCTGCTCGGAGGTCGCGAGACCCGTGCCGAACAAGGCGACGCGATCGACGCCATCGAGCGGGACCGTCGCGCCGACCGCGAAGTCGCTCTGCTTGACGAACACGACCACCTGATCGACAACGTCGTCGCTGCCGACGGTGTATTCGCGAAAGCCCCCGAACACGAGGTACGGGTTGCCGTCGGGATCCTCGGTCAGCATCGCGAGCGACGACAGCGCGCTTGCGTAGTTCGTCGGCGCCAGCGTGATGTTGTAGTTGCCGGTGCCGTAGCTCGACGGTCCGGACTGTTCGTCGACGACCGGCGCGGCGACGACGTTCGCGTTGCCAGGCGTCGTCGGGCCGGTGAACTGGAACGTGCCGGACCCGAACGAGAACGCCGCGCCCGGCACCGAGCCCTGCGCAGGTAGCCGCACTCCGTTGTTGGGTGGCAGGTTGATGTGGGGTTCGATGTCCTGCGTGCACGCTGGCACGAGCAGACAGAGGATGGCGTGTTGAATTCGCATGCATGGAGATTTCCGGCACGCGGCATTTTGATCGCGCGCGAACTGTCACTTGCTGACAAACAGCGCACCGAACATCACGTTGCAGTACGAGGTGCCGTCACTCGCCATGAACACGATCGCGTACGCACCTTCGATACCGGTCGGCTTGTGCCCCGTGCCGCTATCGACCGCGAGCCCGATCCAGCCGAGCTGGGTCGCGTCGGGCCCGCTGGCGAGCGAGCCGGATACGCCGACATCCCACAGCGCGAGCTCCTCCGGAGGATCCTGCGTGGGCGCGAGCGTGATCGACGGTTGCGAGAATCCTGCTTGGATCGGTGTACCCGCGATCGTCAAGCGATCGACGCCGACCGTGAAGTCCACCGCGCCATCGACGAGCCCGATGCTCGCACGCGTGATCCCCTCAAAGCTCGCTTCGTGCCCGACGAGGGCGCCGTCGCAGGTCGTCATCTGTGGATCGAGAAACGACGCGGCGTACATGCCCGGTGCGAACGGCGAGGCGATCGCATCGACACTGGCGTCGGGCGCCGTGCCGCCGAGCCGGATGTCGCCCGAGCATGCGGTGCTCGCGAGCGCGCAGAGACATCCAATCCAGCGCATCGTCATGGCGGCAAGCTGCGAACGACATCGCGCACGCGTTGTGCAAGCGGACTTCGCGCGTGTGTGGCGAGGAACTTCGCCGCGAGCTCGCGCGTGCGAGCCGTATTGCCGACCGCGCGCGTCGCTTCGATCCGCGCGACCATCGCCTCGGGCGCGAGCTTGCCGGCGGGAAACCGCGCGTCGTACGTATCCAGCGAGGCGAGCGCGCGACGTGGATCGCGTGCGCGCAGCGCAGCGAGCGCGGTATCGAGCAGGCCGACCTCATCGGACAGGCTAGGCAGCTTCGCAGTCGCCACGCGCGGCGGTTCTGGCGCCACGCGCGGCGGTTCTGGCGACGGCGCCACGCGCGGCGGTTCTGGCGACTGCGCCACGCGCGGCGGTTCTGGCGACTGCGCCACGCGCGGCGACTGCACCCGCGCAGCGTGTGGCTCGTCGACCACCGGCTCGGGCGCCGCGGCGTGCTCGACGGGCGGTGCTGCGCGCGGTGCCGGCGCCGCATGTCGAGCCGGGGGTGCGGGCGCCAGAGTCACGGGCGTCGAATGCGTCGGTGGCGGCGTAGACGTCGCGCGCGCGCGCGGTGTGATCGCGGGCGTCGCGGGCGGCGCGGGCGGCGTGATCGCGTGCGTCGCGGGCGGCGTGATCGCGGGCGGCGCGGGCGGCGTGATCGCGGGCAGCGCGGGCAGCGGCGGCGGCTCGGGCGGCGGCGGCTCGGGCGGTGTCGTCGCGGGCGGCGGCGTCGACACCCGCGGTGCTGGGCGAGTGGCTGCGACGGCTGATCGTCGCGTTGGCGTTGCGATCTGCGCGGGCTCGTGAGCGGGTGCGCGTGTGATCTGGCGTACGCCCACCACGGTGCCGACCGCGACCACGACAGCGCCGACCTTGAGTGCGATGCCGGTGCCCACCTTCGCACCGATGGTGGTGGTCTTCGCGACCGTCGTCGCTGCCTGTGCCGACCCCGCGCCGAGACCTGCACCAGAGAGCCCGAGCGCGGCCGACACCGCTGCACGCGAGCGTGGCGCTGGCGCGTCGTCGCTCGCGGCGCGAAGCAGTGCGCCGGCGAGGTCGTCGTCGTCTTTGAGCCGGCGCAGCTCGCTCATCGGGTTCCTTTCAGGCGCGCGACCTCGGCCCGAAACAGCTCTCGAGCGCGGCGTAGCCGCGACGCGACGGTACCGGGTGCGAGCTCGAGCGTCGTCGCGATCTCCGCCATCGACATCTCCTCGAGCTCGTGGAGCACGAACACGGCGCGCAGATCGAGGTCGAGCGCCGCGAGCACTTCGTCGAGCAGCTCGCGCGCGCGTGCGCGATCGGCGAGTTGCTCGGGGCTCGGCGTCGGATCGACAACCCGATCGAGCGCATCGTCATGGCGCGCATCCCGCCGCGCAAATGCGCGCCGCGCGTTGGAAGCGATGCGAAGCGCGGTCGCGAATAGAAATGCGCGCTCGTAGCCGACACGGATCTCCGGCAAGCGCTTCGACGCGACGACAAACACCTCCTGCGCGGCATCATCGGTCGCCGCACTCGGCACGCCGAGCCGGCGCAAGGACCGCCACACGAATGCGAAGTTGGTATCGAACATGACGCGCAGACGGTCCTCCGCCACCGCGGGCGCGTGGTGACGAGGCACGGCAATAGGAAGCGACGACTGCGACACGGGCGACGTGACTGGCTCGGAGACATATGTCGTCGGCGCGTTCACTTGATCACAGAAATTCGATCCCGAGCGTCGTTCCCACGCCGTACGCGATCGCTGGCACCTGGTAGATCGTGGTCGAGGGCGCGATGTAGTAACGATCCCGCACGAGTGGCGCGGCGATCGCCCCTTCCAGCTCGAGATCGATGCCGCTCAGACGAATCCCGATCCGGCCGACCGCTTCGGGCGCGACCCACGGCCGAGTCTGGCTCATCGCTTCGAACGCGACCGTCCCCTTCCCCCGCAGCGCGCCCAGCTGCACCCCCGCGCACGGCGCCGCGGCGAACCGACCGAACCTCCACACGTAGGGACACGCTTCGATGCGGCCGGCGAGCCACTGAAAGCTCGCCATCGGGACGTCGTCGGTCGTGGTGAGATCGAACGTCGCGCGCAGGGCCTGATGGCCGTGCGCGGTCGCGATGTAGATCGGTACACCGATGCGCGCCGACGGTGTCACACCGGCGTAACGAGCCACGCCCGCGCCGGCCGCGAATCGCCAGCGAATCGGTGAGCTCGGCACGGCCCGCTCCACACGAGTAGGCGTCTGTTCCTCGATCGCGAGCGCGGCCACGACGACGAGTGCGCCGACGACCTCGTCGCATGTCGCGGCGCTCACCTCGCGCGTTGTCGGCTCGCCGCTATCGTGGATCGAGAGCGCACCGTGATACGCCGCACCGTCGGAGTTGATTGCGAATGCAAACCTGCGCGTATTCGCGACGTCGACCCGGGTCATGCTGGCGCGCTCGCGCAGACGCGTCACCACCTCGGCTTCGCTCGGGCATCCTGCCGGCGCCGAGTACTCGACCTGGATCGGCTCCGGATCTGCCGCAGCGCTTGGTGATCGCACCGTGATGGCGGCAAGCACGATCGTTAGGCGGAGCACGGCGCATCCAATCAGTGTGGAGCGGGCTGCTGCCATGCCGGGCAACTGACACGTGCTCACACGCGAGCTAGTGACTGCCGGCCCACGAGCTCGCCAACCGAGAAATCACCGTCGAGGCCAAGCCAGCGGCCAAGTTCGAGTAAGCCCGCGCAAAGCCATGCGCGAGGATGCCGCCGGTAGGCCGCCGCTCTCCGGATCGGCGTCGCGCAATTCGGCAAGCATCCCCGACGACAAGATCATGGCAATGGGCAAGAGAACCGCGGCGAATGCGAATACGGCCGAAGACTCTGCGATGGAGACGCAGATCCGCGCGCAGTACCGCGAGATGTCGCAAACGTCGAAAAACGTGCAGCACGCGGTGGACGCTGACGGCAAGGAGCAGCTCCCGCATGAGCAAGCGGAGTTCTTCAAGCTCCAGGAGTCTCGGAAACGCGAGGCAGAGCTTGAAAAGAAGCTCGCAAAGACGCCCGACGATGAGGGGCTGGCCAAGGAGCTCGAGCAGCTACGAGGAGACAATCAGACGGAAGATGCCCGCATTCGGAACGTCTTGCGCGGCACGTTTGGTGGTGTTCAAGCGGAGCTCGAGGCCGATATCACCGCGGCTACGGAGCGGCACAAGACCGACGACAAGCACGACGCGAAGTGGAAGCAGCAGGAGCTGGACGTCCTGAAGCCGGCGCATGACAACTTCGAAGATCCTGCGCGCGTGTTTGGCACCTACCACAAAGACAAGAAGACCCAGGCGCTGGTCGCGGACGATCAAAAAGTCTCGCAGGTGTCACTGATGCAGTACCTCAACCACGGCTTCGTCCGCGACGACGGCACCGACTACGCCAGTCTCAAGGCGAAGGGGAAACAAGGTGCCGTCTTCAACGAGGATGTCGTTGCCACCCTGATGCGCCACGGGTTCCAGTCGGGATCGTATTTCGGCGATACGATGCATTTCGATTTCGTCGAGAGCCAGACAAACCTCGTCCCTGGCGGACGCAACCGGATCAACATGAGTAAGGACCGCGCGAGCCCAGAGAACGAATTGCCCGACGTGGTGAATGTCCCCACCACAGCGGTGCCTGCGAACGCACTGCCATCCGATAGCGTCTTCAAAAAATCGCACCCGCTATCGTTTCCACGCGCGCAGCCGCCCAAGGGCTCGACAACGATGGACGAAGCGCCGAACCCGCTCCAGTTGCCCAAGGGCATCATGGATCAATAGATGGGCGCGCATGCCTCGTCGCGCTTCGTCGCACTCGTCCTTGTAGTTGTTGCGTGTAGCGGCGAACGTGCCGGTTCGCCAGCGGCGCCGACCGCCGGGGCCGGATCGGCTTCACCCGCTGCGCCGCGCACGCCCGCTGCGCCACCGCCGGCTCCAACGCAAGTCAGCGCATCCGAGATTGGACCCGCCGCCGAAAGGACGTCGCGCGGTTCCGTCGTCGCGATGATCGGTCGACCACGTCTTCGCGGGACGCCGACGTGCTGCGGCAAGCTCGTCGTACGCATCAACGCAAACCGTGTATTTGCCCTCGACGATGTCGACGTCAAGCAATGGGACCTTTCGAATGGCCGGCTCATTGCGCGCGCGACAGCATCGACAAGCAAGTTCCCACGCATCGACCTCGTCGTGTCGGCCGACGGCACGTGGCTTGCGACCGGCGATGAACACATCGATCTCGTTCACAACGGCCGCCATAGCGCCACGACGAAGACCGGGATCGCGCTCGGATTCACAACGACGAATCAGCTGTTGCTCGAGGACAAATTCGAGCTCTCCATCGTTGATCCAACGACGGCAACCGTGACGCAGCGCCTGCCGAAGCAGCCATTCGGCGTCGGCGCGTCGACGTTGGATATCGCGGGCGACGACAACCACGTCTGGTGGCTCAGCAAGAAGGGGTACGCGCGCTGGGACAAGGACACCCAGACCTTCCGCGCGATCACCGCCGCTGCGAAGGAGTGGCGCGTTGGGCGCATCGCGCTGCGCGCACCGGTTGCGATGATCGAGCAAGATGCCATGTTGTTTCGACTCGATCTCTCGACGGGTGCGCTCACAAAGGTCTCGAAGCGTACAGTCGACTTCGCGCTGTCTCCCTCGGGCAAGTGGGCCGCGCTCGCAGATTACAAGAACCTGCGCGTCATCGACGCAACCACCGGGGCTGAGGTTGCGAAGCTCCCGACGAGCGCCCCGATCAGAGGCGTCGCTTTCAGTGAAGACGATCAAACGTTGGCGTTCGTTGACGCGGGCACGATTCGCATCGCCGACGTCGCGAACGCTACGATCACCGTGCGCCCCATGAAGCCTCCATCACGGTTCCGCGGCTGGGAAGGTGATGGGCTCGCATCGATCGAGCATGAGGGAGTGACTCGCGCGCTCGATGTCGCGAAGCTGGGCATCGTGCCCGATACAGGCACCGTTCAGGCGGCGCCGACCTCGCCGTTGTCGTTATCGTTGACGGATCGCGCGCTCGTCGCGACGCTTAACAACAAGCAAGTTGCCAAGCTCCAGGTAGGCGACCCGCCGCGTCCTGCGAAAGGCCTCGAGCAGTCATACTGGAAGGCCGTCGCCTCGCCGACGGGAAAGACGTTCGCCGTGTGGGTCAGGCGGCCCGACGTTCCGCCCGAGGCCGAGCCGACGTTGGGCGATTACGGCAACCGCGATCCGAAGTGCGACCCCGATCCGCGCAAGTACCAGACGTGCTTGCTCGCGTACGTGATGGAGCTGTGGTCCGTCGATGGCCCAGCAACGCTTGTGTGGCGTGTGCGCCCCGACGGAAAGCGCGAGCAACGCGGACGGACGTGGCCGTATCCGAAGGAGGCTTCGGGCCCCATCGCATTCACGCCCGATGGCAAGCTCGTGCTGTTTGGATTCGCGGATGGCGACGTGATCATTCGCGCGACCGACACCTCTGCGACGAGCCGCATCGAATCGCTACATCACGCAGCCATCGCGCGTATCGAAGTCGCACCCGGCGGCACGTGGGTGCTGACAGAGGACACCGAGGGCGAGCAGCGGATCTGGCCGCTTTAGGCCTGCTCTGGCGCCATCTCGCTATTACAATCATGCGTCTGTGCCGAGAGTAGTAGTCGCAAATCGCGCCGACGGCGGGGTCGCGTATTGGCTTGGCAAGCTCTACGCATTCTTCCTGCTCGCGATGCTCGCGACGGTGTGCTTCGCCGCGACGCTGCTCTATGCGTGGTTTGCAGTGCGCACCGATGCTGTCGGTCCGGGCACCCAACACGATCTGAGTCGCTACGTGCGCCACGCTCCGGCGGTGACGCGCATCTATGCCGCCGACGGCACATTGCTCGGCGAGGTCGCGAAGGAATGGCGCGAATTCGTCGCGTACGAACGCGTGCCCGCGCAGCTGCGCAACGCGTTCCTCGCGGTCGAAGACCACGACTACTTCGAGCACCGCGGGCTCTACTACAAAGGCATCGCCCGCGCGGTATGGGCGAACATCACGGCCGGCGACTTCGCGCAAGGTGGCTCGACGATCACGCAGCAGGTCGCGAAGCAGTTTCTAGGCGGTGAAAAGTCGCTGTCGCGCAAGGCAAAGGAAGCGATCCTCGCGCGCCGTCTCGAGGCGACGTACTCGAAGGAGGCGATCTTTGCGGTCTACCTCAATCAGATTTACCTCGGCGGAGGCGCATGGGGCGTTGCAGCTGCGTCGCACCGCTACTTCGACAAGGATGTTGATCAGCTCACGCTTGCCGAGTCGGCGCTGATCGCCGGCCTCGCGAAAGCGCCGTCGGCCTACTCTCCGATCAGCAATCCCAAGGCGGCGATCGAGCGTCGCAACACGGTGCTCGACAAGATGTCGCAATACGGATTCGCGTCGCCGATCGACGTTGCGATGGCGAAGGCCGAGCCGATCAAGCTCGAGGTCTATCGCGATTCATTTCCCGATCGCATGCCGTACTACGCCGAGCACGTGCGCCGGTATGCGAGTGAGCGCCACGCGCTCTCGACCGAAGGCGTGCGCATCGAGACGGCGGCGGAGCCGACGTGGGAGGCCGCGGCCTACGACAACGTCGACTATGGCGCGCACCACCAGGACAAACGTCAGGGCTGGCGCGGGCCGGAGTGGCGCATCGACGGCCCCGCGCGCGAAACGTTCATCTCGCGCCAACGCGCGCTGTATGGCAGCGGCCCGCTCGTCGCCGGCAAGCGTTACCTCGCGCTTGTCGATACCGTCGGCGATAACGAAGCAACGCTCGTGATCGGCGATCGCCGCGTAACGCTGCCGCTGAAGGGAGCGAGCTGGGCAGCGAAATGGGAAGCTGGCAACGCAGTCAACGACAAGCACATCGACAAGCTGACGCAGGCGCTCGCAGCCGGCGACGTGGTGTGGGTCTCGCGCGAGATCCGCACCGTCGAGATGTATCGCAATTATCGGTTGCGGCCCTCGAACAATCCCGAATGGCTCAAGTCCGAGGACCAGCAGGCGTGGGACGAAGCGCATCCCGACGTCGTGCGCCTCGAACAAGTCCCGCATCCGCAGACCACGATCCTGACCGCGGATCATCACAATGGCTACGTGGTCGCGATGGCCGGCGGTTACGACTACGACCGTTCGGAGTTCAACCGCGCGGTGCAGGCGTGTCGCCAGCCGGGTTCGTCGTACAAGCCGATCTATTACTCGCTTGGTCTCGATCAAGGGTACGGATTCGAGACCGAGCTCAACGACGATCCGCAGTGGTACTTCGACCCGATTGCCGGCCGCGCGTGGAGGCCGGAGAACCTCGACGGCACCCAGCGAGGCAACGTGACGCTCGAGTATGCGCTCGTGTTCTCGAGGAACCCGCCATCGGTCGATCTCTTCAAGCGGATCGGCGCGCCGAACGTCGAGGCGTGGGCGCGCCGTCTCGGCTTGACGACGAAGATCATCGCCGACGATGCGCTCGCACTCGGTGCGTCGTGCACCAAAGTCGACGAGATGACGCGTGCGTTCGCGCTGTTCGCGCGCAACGGCACCTGGTGGCCGCGCCCCAAAGGCCACGAGAAGGACTTCATTTACGTGCGCCGAATTCTCGATCGCGGAGGCAACGCGCTCGAGGACAATACGGCGATCGATGATCCGCAGCTGAGCGCGGCAGAGCGATTCGATCGCGTTGCTGCCGTCGGCGGTATCGAGCCTATGCAGGCAATTCCGGCGCGCGCTGCGTTTCTGACGTCGAAGCTTCTCGCGTCCGAAGTCGACCACGGCCTTGCGAGCATCGTGCGCGAGACCAGCCTCGCCGCGGCGGGCAAGACCGGCACATCGAGCGACACGCACGACACGATCTTCATCGGCTACACATCGAAGTTCATCACGACGGTATGGATGGATGACGACAAGAAGGTGCGCGCACTCGGCGAAGACGATGCCGCGTATATGACGGTCGTCCCGCTATGGGCGCGATACATGTATGAAGCGGCGAAGGATTATCCGGCGGCAAAGATCCCGTGGCAGGTGCCGCCCGGCGTCAACCCGAAGGATCGCGGCGAGCACAGCAAGGGTAAGCGCCGATCGCGAATGGAGCTAATCCTGTATCCGGAGAAGGAACAGGAAGTTGAAGATGTTCACGACCGTCCGCCGGTGTGAGCACGCGGCGTCGTCCAGATCTTGTTCAGCGTCTCGCGGAGGCCATCGGGGCTGAATGTGACGATGCCATCGCGCATGTGCGGGATGAGTACGTTCAACTCGGCGTCCGCTTTCCAGACGACGGCATAAGCTCGATCCCCGCGCGCATGGACTGGGTTGCTGCGAGCTCGACGCGCGCGACGTCGGGGCGCGGACCACTGCTGCTTCCGACAACGACGAGGATACGGCGATCGGCGTTGACGCGCGCGAGCTCGCTAACAGCTAGCGAGACACCAGCGGGAATGTTCTCCCCGTGCTCGGCCTTGTAGTCGCGCTGCGTGCCGAGTGCCGCGCCCGTCACGCGCTCTAGCGACCCGAGCGGGACAATCACGCGCGCTCGTGACGAGTACCCGATCACGACGCCCTGCGAGCCCGGTGGATACGCAGCCGCCGGTGGTGCGCCGTCGAGCGCGATCTTCAGGGTCTTGAGCGTGTCCATGTATCGCCGCTCTTCATCGGTCTCGAATTCATCGTTGCCGATAAACTCCTCGCTCGTATTCAAGACAAGCGCGACCGCAACGGGCACAGCCGGCGCCGGCGTTCGTTGCGGAGGCGCTTCGCCGGCGTCACACCCGACGACGATCGCGACGAGCGCGATGATGAGCAGCACGAAAGGATCCTAGCGGATCTTCACGGACACGTCTGCGCGATCACCTGCTGCGACGACGGCGTGTCCTGATACGAGAAGACGATCGCCGTTCGCTCGCTGTCGGCGTAGCCGCCGATGCGAGTCGTCGTAATTCCTCCCGTGATGGGCAACCTGACCATCTCCGTGCTGGATCCGCCGACGTCGTAGCGCCAGCCGACAGGCATCGCGTTCTGCGAGCCCAGCATCACGACGACGTGGTCACCACGTCCGCGAGTTGCGCCGGTGACAACCGTCGGCGTGACGGTCCCGATGGGCAGCACGGTGCGGTCGCGATCCTTGTTGCCATCGGGATCTGCGTGATACGTCGCAACGACGTTGACGTTGTCCAGTGTCGTCGCGACAAACCCGGTTTCGTCGCCGGAGACCGTGACGCTGACAAGGTTGGCAACATCGACGATGTGCATCGAGACATCGAACGCGAAGGCCGCGCCCACGCCGTTCGACAGCTCGTCGGCGAGCACGACGTTGCGCGAGGTCGCGACTGCGGTGAGCGTCGATACGTCTGGCACGATGAGCGTGCGCACAGGTCCGAGGGGCTCGAGGTTTTCGTCGACGCGTTGCACGTTGAAGTGCATGACCGTTCCGTTCAGGTCGCTCCACGCGATGTCGAAGTCGCGTCCCGTGCGCGAGATAAAGGATGTTTGCCCCTTGCCGACCGTGACTTGGTTCACGATCGTTCCATCGGTCGCGAGCTTCACGACGACGAGATCGGCGGCCAAGTTGGCGCCCGTCGCGAGCAGATGCTGACCGGTCCACGCGAGACGCACCGGAAATCCTGGCAGGAACGCAAACGCAGGCGAGGTCACCGCGCCCGTTTGATCGCAATGCGCGATTTGAACGTTGCCGCCCGTCGGGTGAACGAAGTAGTAGCCCTCGCCCGTCCACACGGGATGGTTCGCCGGCAAGAGACTGTCGACCTGGACCATCGTGCTGAATGCGTTGCACGCGCAGCCTTCGTCGATGCGACCGTCGCAGTTGTCGTCGATGCCATTACAGACTTCCGGCGACGTCACGCACGTCGCCACGTCGTCATCGCCGAGTGGATCGAAGTGCAGCCGCCCACAGGCTGCAACAACGAGAACCACTGCGCGCACGTTACGATGGTCTCATCGCGCGCGGTGCCGAGCCAAGATTCGTACGAGCTACGTCGAAGTCGCCGTTGTGCTTCGAATCAAGTCATCGAACGCGATACGAATCGGTGGCTGATGAGCGCCCGACCGACGACTGCGCGCCGTCCACACCACAATACGGCCATCTCTCGCGCGCTGTAATCGTGGTCGGCGCGACACAAAGAGTCCGTCTTGACCTAATTCTTCGTCATACAGCTCGAAGCGCGGATGGAGCACTTCGCCGCGAGCAACGGGCGTCGGATGCGTCGCAACAACGGAAGCGGTTACGATCATCGAGCCGTCGAGTGCCAAAGGAATCCGATCAGGCGGAAGCGTCGGCAGCGGAACATACGTGAGCTCGGCGACGCTCGTACTCAGCGCGGTTAGCGGCGCGGGCGCGACCGTGACACGTCCGTCTCCGATCGTCGACGGAAGAATGCGCTCGTGCCCCCACATCATGTTCGCGAGCTCGTCGCGAACGATGCTTACTTCCTCGACGGCCTCGCCGTCTACCGCGTCGACGCGATCGGGAACGAGGATGTACTCGCCCCGCGAAACGCCCGATAGCCGCCACAGCGCCCACCCCGGGTCGGGACGGAGCTCGTCGGCGCGACGCTTCGTGAAATCGGTGCCGAACGTATCAGTGACGACGAGCGAGTCGATGCGGCACAGTCCGCCAACACGGACGCTGCAAGGAATCACGAGCCAGTCGTTCGCAAAACACACAGCGATCTCGACAAGCAGAACGCGAAGAACCTCACCCGGACCCGCCGTCAGCTGCCCGGCATCGAAGCGCGGATCCTCGATCTCCCAGAAGCGGCGCGTCGGCATGCCGGGAACATCGATCGGCAGGGGGATTAGCTCGGCGGGATGGCTCGTTGCCTCGCCGTCGTGGACCGACGACTCGATGAGATCGAAAGCATCCCAATCGAGCTCGGTACCGCGATGCGCAGGCGCACGAAGCGCTAGCGGTGCGCCTCTGACCGTCACGTCGAACTGATGCTCGAGACGATTTCGCACCCACGCGTCAACTTGCGGTAAGCCATGATCGAGCCACCGTTGCCAAATGCCAATTGTCCGGTCGAACGCCGCTCCTTGTGCGGTGCTGATGTGAAGATCGCTCCGCAACGTGCCAGCTGTCAGAGCAGCAAGGATCTGCGCACCGTCTGGCGCATCGGCGAGCGCGATGTACGACGCTCCTTCTTCGTCGTCGATCGCGGCGAATCGAAAGTGCGTCCTCGCGCGACCCGCGGCCGCGTCCAGACCTTCCTCGACAAGCCTCTCCACGAATGCGAGCCCGGAACGTACGCGGAGTCTAAGATCCAATACGATCGGCTCACTCTCGACCGCGGCGGTTAGCGGAAGCGGCCCGAGCGACGCGCGCGAGCCTTCCGGTGCGACGATCTCGTGGATTGGATACGATGTCGCTTCCAGTCGCGCGCCGACGATCGAACCTCCGTTGTCGGCGCGTCGTTCGCCAAGCTGGTACTGGCGGGCGAGTAGCCACAGCGGATCGTAAACCATTGCCGCGAGGCCAGTCGCGAACGAGCGTCGGGGGTCATTCGCCACGGTATCGCACTCGAGGCGGTGCCAGATCGTTATCGCCATCCGTCACCCCTCCATGACGATGTTGATCGTTGAAGGGTCGAGATTCGTCGAAATCCCCGTGCCGTCTAGCGCCTCCGAAAAGTAGAGCGCCGGCAACAACGGTCCGGTGACATCGTGGGGGCGCACGAGGCGAGCGATCGAGAGCTCGAAGGTTTCGATGATTGTAGAAATGACAGTGTCAAAACTCCAGCCGCCACTTGGATCCGGGCAGACAGCGATCAACACGGCTTGGGGAGCACGTGCATTCGGTTGATCGTGCTGCAACGCGATCCCCAATGTGGCGACGTCGAGCGGACGCGACTCGACCCATGTGTCCACGACGAGTGCGAGCGATGAGGGCGCTCCGAGCACGACGTTCGTGTCGCTCGAATTTTGCGAGAACGCCTTGCCCGGGAGCCCCGCGCCTCGGGTGCGCAGCGCGAGCTCTATCGTGTCGATGCCAGCCATCACGGGTCGTACGCGCGCGAGGTCGTTGAGCCACTCTGTGTACTCGGACGCTTGTTCGAATAGCGGTGTCATCGCAATCGACCAGTGTGTGGTTGCCGGCGCCGGCGGACCCGACAGCAAACGAACGCGTTCTACTGCACCGATGCCGGCCGCGCGGTCTATGGTCGCGCGCACTGCATCGCCCGAGTCGGGGGCGCCTGCGAAGGCGGCGATCCGGGCTGCCCCGCCGGGATCCGATAGATCGGACTCGAGCTGCTGGATCGCGCGTGCACAACGCTCCGTCCACTGGCTTTCGCTCGAAGAATCGACATCGCCGAGTCCATCGTGTGCGCCTGCACTTCGGGCGCCCTGAAGCACCTTGCGTGCTGCACGACAGATCAAGAGGGCGGTAAGCAGCGCGGGTGATGCGCGCACCGAGGTTCGGGTTGTCGCCGTGGGCGCCCGTCGAGCGAACAATGCCTCCAGCGCCGAACCGGCAAATCGATCGCCACAAAGCGCCATGACGTCGAGCGCTGCGAGATCGAGGTCGTGAAGCGAAGCCACGACCTCGCCGATTCCATCCGTGCCTTCGAACGTGATGGTTGCGCCGAGCTGAGTAGGCTCACCTAATAGCGACGAAAGCCACGCATCGAGCTCCGGATTCGCAATCGAACGGGCACGCCGTTCGGCGCCCGACCAGGCAATCGCATTCGGCGGAATCGTCAGCATCACGCGCCATGTCTTCTTCTCGGCGCGGATCGGGCTGCGAACGACGTCCGGATCGGGAGGCACCAACGAACCGGCTTCGAGTGCTTGCAGTACCGCGCCCGCGCGGTCCGGCCTACCGAGCACGTGCTGGTGGACGCTCTCCGCCAGCAGGAGATCGGCCAGCGCATCGACAACCTCGGCTAGCATCGCCGCCGCATCGGCGAGAGGACCCGACGGCGGATTGCCTTGCCAGGCGTGATGTAACGCGAGGCCATCGATCCGCGGCGTTGCCGCGGCGAGAGGGTGTGTGTCGCGCAGCGCCTGAACGAGCTCGCTATGACCACCTTCGATGAGTAGCCGCTCGACGCGATAGCCCAGAATTCCTGCGAGCGACTCGCCGGCACGCATTCCATCGAGCAGCCACTTCGACGATCGCACTCGCGACGATGACAGATCGATCGCAAGGTCTCCGCTCGGCCGCGCAACGAACCCGGCGCGCAACAGCGCGGCCGTACGAGCGTGGTCTAGCGACGGGGCGACCACATAGCCGTGATCCGGTTTGGACGTGGCCGTAGGGAGCGGTGGCGCATCCACCAGCGAATAGGCGCCCAGGTAACAGCCCGAGACGCCACCGTCACGCGATGCGAGCAAGCGCTCGGTGGCCAACGCAGTTGCCCACGCGTCGAGACGGTGCGACGTCAGATCGATCGTCTCTGCGGTCAGCTGCTCTAGCTCCAGCTGTGAGAGGTCTGCGAGCCCATTCAATGCAGCTCGGTGCGCGGCGGGCAGGTGCGGAGCTCGCGTGTCGCGCAAGAGTAAAAGCGTTGCCGCGCGCAGCAAGAAGTACAGCAGCGACCGTGGCGCGGCGCCATCGATGTCGTGGTTGATGAGCGCATTGATATCCGTCAATGAAGCGATCGCCGCGCAGTACGCGTGGCTGGGACCCACGAGCGGAAGATCCAGGAGTGCCGATTTGTCGTTGAAGATTAGATCGGACGCGTGCGGTAGCAGCTGGATACCAATGCGCTCGAGCTCCCGCACCATTGCCGTTTGAGCGTGGCCCGCAATCCCCGCAACGTCGATTCCTGTGTCCGCTAGCCATGCCGGCAGCGCAAGTTGCGACGGTACGACAGTTCGCTTGAACCACCGTACGCCCGTGGGCTGGAGCGCCAACGCGTCGACTAATGCGGACAACGGATCGTCGGCATCGAATAGCGTAGGAGCGGCCCTCCCTGCAGACAACCACCGCGGCAGTAGGCCGCGGATCGCGACCGCTCGTGGATCATCATTACCGTCCTCGGCGCGCCACGCCGACAGGTAACAAGCCGTAGGGTTGCCGCCCGACGCAAAGCACTGGGAACGGCCCCCTCGCGCGCACGTGCTCGACGAACAAATCGCGTAACGCACCACGAGAGCTCGCACCAACCGGAGCGATCAGATCGAGGAAATGTCCGATCGTCGCAGACCAGGTGACGCGGTTGATCGCCTTAGCATTTGCATCGGACCATGCGTCGGCACCGGCGACATGGCTCATGGCGCTCGGCGCGAGGCCGAACGCCTGACAGATTCGCTCCCCGTCACTCCCCACAGGTGTCGAGGTTCCCATCGTCCGCGAAGGTCGCGGTTCAGCGCGCCCCGCGGGCGTATGGTTTGTCGTCGTGCCCACAGGCAACAGCGCAGCGCCCGCTTCGGTAGCATGCCGCTCAATAAGATCAGCGAAGGCGCTAGCCGAAGCGGCCGGCGCTTCGCCTTCGCGTAGCCCAAGTACGACGAGCTGCGTGAGCACCGCCGCTGCTTCCGGCGCTAGTGTCACTCGCATTGCCATGCCGAGAGACTCCGCGACCTCAAAATCAACCTGCCAGCGCGCGGTGGACGAAGCCGCAACCGGCCCGACTGGTAACTCGGATGGTACCGACGCGCCCCAGACGACGAACTGCTGCGCGATGCCTGCGAGTCCGACCAATGCGAACCGGTTGGGCAGTGGCGACGCAGTCGGCTCTGCGTCCGGTTCGGGGTCGGAGCTTGGCACGTTCGGGAACGTGAGCTGGCCGTCAGCGCCGACGGTGGGCGCAAACGCATGCTGCAGCCACTCGGCTCTGGCGCGTCCATATGTCGTTATCAGTCGTTGTTCGCTCGAGCGAGTTGCGAGCGCGTCGCGGCCGGCACTGTGGAACGACGTCCAGTACGCACGTGTCGCCTCGACTTCAGCAGGGGATGGATCACGCCGGGAGCCCGTGACGTGCAACGCATCGGGAAAGATCCGGACCCGAAGCTCGAGATCGTTATCGCGCTCGAAGTACCGGGTCTCCAGTCGGAGCGGTAGCAGCGCGATCGGCGTACGAGGATCCAAACTGCGATACGCATCGGCGGGCATCAGCTAGGCCTTCGCAACAGCGTTGATGCGTGAATCGCGATCGACACCGGACGTTGAAACGTAATGGCTGCCATGTCGGACGCGCTTCGTCCCCACACCAGCAATCCCGGATCGATCGGCGCTGGAAGGCTGTCGGCGACGGAGATGTGGTCACCCGCGATGGAGACATCCGACCTTGCAGCGTCTGGCCACGCAATGTCGTTCCAATTTTGGAACACCTCCGTCGTCCCTGGTTCATCGAGGCCGAAGCGGGGTGCACCTGCGTGCTCTGCAATCACGATGTACCAGCCGAGCTGATCTTCATCGCGCAGCTGATCGACCGTGAGGTCGAACCCGGCGAACAGCATGTCGGCGCCGATCGTGTTGCGGAATCGCGGTAAGCGACGCTCCGTCGACGGACTGCGAACCCCTTGGTCACGTCCCGCCTTTGCAACGTAGATCAAACAATCGGGAAATTTTCGAACAAGATCGCCGCGGATCAAGATCGTGGCCGCATGAGGGTTTTGCAAGTGACTGCCGAGATCGCTCGGCGCGGACCAGGTACCGATCGAGTCGATGTCATCCCCGCTCGACGTGCCTCTTGGATCGAAGAACTGACGAAACGGCGTTGCACGGCGGTCGATCGGCGCGCCACGCCACTGCAGCTCGCGGATCAGCTCGTGGTTCGCCCCGATCAACACGGCCTCCACGAACGCTGGGTCGAACTCGAGAACCCCGACGGTATCCAGTGCAGGGTCGACTCCGCCAAGCAAGTACCTGCGATCGAGCTCGACGATTCGCGGCGCGATCGGATAGATGACTTCGACATCCGCAGCGATCGGCGCCGTCGTGCTCTGTGGAACGGTGTCGCCCAAGTCGAGTCTCGCCGCGAGGCGGGCGGGCGCAGTTGACGTTCGTAGCGAGGATGCGATCGTTGCGGCAAGGGCATCGAGATTCTGCGCTCGAGGCCGCCGAACCTCGCGAGCTCGTACGACGCGCGCGTTGAGCCGCTCCGCAGCCTCGCGGATCGAATGCGGGATCGGGATCGATGGTCCGTGCGGTGGCGGCGCGCCGTGGCGAATTTTGCTCGGCGTCACGAGCTCGCTCGGGTTCGTAGTAAGGCCACCGATCGCGATCGATCGTTCATTCTCGCGGGCTACCGCGGCTGCGAGTGTGCCGATCGCACGCGGGATTCGCGAAGCGACGGTGCGTCGAAACACCGGCGACGCCATACCTTCGGGCAGCGGGCTGTCCGCGACGGCGCGCGCCACCGGCAGTTCATTGTGTCGAATCCGCGTCCACGCGATCGCCGAGACAGCGACGACGCCGTTGCCCAATGGGGCGAGGTGCCGCTTCGCAAGTCGCTCAGTGACCAATGTCGATATCGCCGCACCATCACGCTCGCGATTGATCCGCCGTAAATCGCCGAGCTGGCGCCACGCATCGGCGACAAGCGGCTCTTGATCGCGCCGCACGAGCTCCGCGCCTAGCGCGGCTACCGCGCGGTACCGCGGATCGTGACCCAGCTGATCGAGCCATGCGCTCGACTGATCAGCGGCTGGGAGAGCGCCGTACCGCGGAGGCCCGACGACACCGTGGCCCTCATCCGCCTCCGTGAGCCAGCCTTCGAGCTTTGAGTGAGCCTGCGACCTTCCGGGCTCCGGCCACGACAACGTTCTTCCGACCGGGCGAAGCGCCGACGGCATCGTTGCGATCCGGGAGCCCGCGTCGTTAACGACGCTGCCGAGGTCGAGACGCCAGGGTTTCTCACGGCTCGCCAGATCATCGGGCCGCAGCCGTCGCGCCAGCGTTTCGAAATCGCCCGCCTCACCGGTCGTGAACGTCCAGCTTGCGTAGACCGGAAGCGTGATTTCGCCCGTCGTCCACGCTGGTGCAGGCGATCTCGCATCGGGTACGGCGAGGCCGAGCCCCGCCAGCCGTCCCGCTTCGAACGTCGGCACCAAACATGCGACGTAGCGTGTGGTGGGAGCCAGTTGACGCGGGCACATCAGGCGCGAAACACAACGTTCGCGTTGATTCTCGAGGATCTCGGCCACCGACTGCGTGTCGTCTCCGGACACCTGCACGTGCGCCCATGCCCACGATTCGGCCAACGCCGGTAGCTGCGACGCATCCACCGCGAGCACGGGAAGCGCGCCACCTGGGCGTTGCGCGAGGCTGCCGCCTGCTTGTTCGACGACAACGACCGCGAGCCAGGGCGTCAAACGATCATCGCCATCCGGTGCCGCTGGCGTCAGGCGCCACGGAAGGTCGGCATCGCGAAACTCGATCGCGACGAATAGATTGGGGGTGAACGTCATCGATGCGGGGTCAGGCGTCGTGCGCAATATCATTCCCGGATCGATGCCAACGATGTCGCCCGGACCGTAGGATGAGATGGGCAGCGTTATGGGATTGCCGGCGACGTCAACCGTCAAGCTCGACCCGAGGCCGGCACGGCGCCAGTGGCTAACGAACCGGACAGTCTCGGTCATGCCGCCTCAGACTCTGGGATGATCATGTGGTCGCCGACTGCCTTGCCGTGAGCATCGGCAAAGCTCGTGGCACCGTGGACGACCTGCAGCTCGCGATCGACCACGGCAAAGCGCTCGCGCCGCAACGATGGTGCGCGCTTCCGCGGGCGGGAGACACCGCCGCGCAATGACGACGCTGCAGCTTGAAGATCGGCTGGCAACGGGATGGTTGGAGGCGCCGGAACTTCATTGTCAGGATCGATGACGACGTTCTCGTAACCGAGATCGGTCGTTGTAATTGCACCGAGCTCGTGTTCGCGGAGGATCTCGAATCCGGCCGGCATCGCTTCGAAGCTACGTGCGGCGAGCTTCTGTTCTGGAGTGAGATCGAGAAATGCTACCGGCGCAAATTCTCCATCGAGCGAGCGCCACTGATTTGCGACCGGCTCGATCGTGTATGTCTCCGGCGCCGCGAGCACTGCTTCGCCAAATCGTGTAATCGGCCGCTGCAATGGGACCACGGTCTGGCGAAAGCGCAGCGGTTCCGAGGGCGATGCCCATATTCCTGAACGAGCAGCAGCACTCAGCGTGCAGCCGTTAACACCGCCCGGTTCGAACAGTGCCGAATCGCTGGCCGCTTGTTGCAGCTGCTGCACGATGTCGACGACTGCAGCTACGGCCTGGCCGACGATGAGCACAATGTCGAACGGCGGAGAGGTCCATGACAAGAACAAAAACGAAACAGATACGCGTCCCGACAGCGTCGTTGGACTCACGCCAGCGATCGTCAGCTTTGCCGCGACGCCGGCGATAGTCCGACTACCAAGCAGCAACTCAATGCTCAGCTCGATGTCGATTACGAAGTGGCTAATTGATGTGAACAGCGCATCCGTAGATAGGTGTCCTCGAATCCCGAATCCAGAAAACAGTGCGACCAAATCCGCTGCGACTCCGAAATGAAACGCCCCGGGCGTGAGCGCGAGATACTGTTGCCAATCGAACCGCAGATGATCGCCACGGCTGATCGTCAGCTCCAGGCGCTTAGGAACGTAGATTCGACCGCTCGGGATCGTGTACGACGGGTGATAGCCACCGATGCTGGTAAATGTGGCTTTCTCGAACTGATGATCTTCGAGATCTGGATCACCCCGAAAGATCATTGCCTCGCCGAACGCATCGGCACCAAAAAACTTCGAGTTGCGTAGCGCGAGTCGCAGCTGAAACTCGTCGGCACGCGCACTGTCCCAAACGCCTACGCCGTCAGCGTGCAGATCGATGACCGGGACCTCACGTACCGGAAACCGCGCCGTGACTTGCGCGATCAAGTAGAAGCGCGACATCGAATCGACGATGAGGCCGACCTTGATCTCGAGCCTCGATGCGAAAGCCTGAAACGCGGCACAGATGCCGACGACCTCGCCACCCTCGGCGACTGGAAACAGACGACCAACGACACCCGTGTAGCGTGACACGTTGTCGATCGGATTCTCCGGGAACAATACGACATCGAGATCACCCGCTGCGACGCCGGCGAGAAACGCCTCCGGATCGGTGCGCCGGTTGGAGCCATAGAGCATTCCAACGCCGGTCAGCGCGAAGCAGCTCTCGCTCGCGTGCCACTGTATCGAGGCAATCAGCAACCAGCTCTTGCGGCCGTTCTCGAGCGACTCGTAGACGCCGAACGCCTTGAGTGTGACCCACGGCTTGATCGCGATCTCAGCGCCGCCGGATAGGCGATGCGCGTCGGGCTCGTACAAGAATGCACCGCCTCCTTCGATGAATCCTGCAGCGATGCGGACTCCGATGCCGTTCGGCGCCACGATCTCGGAACGCAGGTCGGCAATGCCGGCAAAATTGCCGTCAAAGCGATGATCGCGTGGCGCGAGCGCCCATCGGATGCCCATGCCTTCTATGGTCACAGACACCACATCGCCCAACGAGAGCGTAAGTCCGGCGGTGACGTCGATCCGCAGCTCGCGCCGTTCTTCTTCTTCTGGATCACGCGGCTCGACAGCGGCGACATCGAGCTTGACGTGAACGTCGCGAATTCGCGCTTCGAAAATCCAGAGATCGATTGTTTGATCGATCGGAATCACCACGTCGCCACCTAGACCACCCTCGAAGCCAATCCCGCGCCGCAACGAAGCGATGACGCCAGCGTCGAAACTTATCCGAAGGCCCGACGGTGACGGCAGGAGGAAGTCAAGCAAGGGGATGCTTGCGAGATGAACGTCGACCTTCTCGAAACGCAGACGCGCCCACAGATCAGATCCCGCAACGGCTGTCGCGACCGTGCATCCAACCTCGAATACCGCGCGCCCGATGCGAAACGACGTCTCGTCGCCTTCGGTGTCGGCCGGTGGTGATTCGTAGATAATCTGGTTGTCGAGGCCGAACGCGCCGATGAGCTTGTTGCCGGCGTACGGTGGGTCACCGCTCAGAAATAGCGCCCCACCTTCACCGGTGATCTCGATCTTGTCGCGCAATCCTTGGGCGCTGCTGTCATCTTCGTGCCGCAGGCTGCCTGTGGCTTGCACGTACAGTCCGCCGGCATGGGCGTTCGGTCCATCGGGAACGGCGATCGCCGGCACGAACGCGAAAGCGAGTTGATGGGGCTTCCGCGTTGGTTCGAGTGGATCGAACGCTTGATAGTCAGCTTGGGTGAGCTTGTGATCAGGCCAGCCGACGAACGCGACGAACGCATGATGTGCGGCATCGAAAGTCTCGTCGAGGCCCTGAACTGCTGGATGCTGGTCGAAACCAAAGTGAAAGAAGACCTCGAATGGCCACTTGAATTCATGCTCGCGCTTCGAGGTCTCGGTCAAAGCCGGGCGTACGAACGTTTGGAGGAACCAAGGTCCAACAAACGATATTAGCTCCGCAGCTGCAGCAATTCGGACGGTCCATTGCACTTCCCCTGCTGCACTCCGTGCATCGTCCCAGAGTCGGCACCATCGCGCGTCATCCGTCGTATTCGGATATGCTTCGGCCAAACGCTCGTCGACAACGATCGCGCCGACGAGAAGCGCGTATATCCATACCGCGGCCTTATGATCATACCGACGAAGTACGCGAAGGATAGCTGGCGCAAAGATCTGACGTGCGATCTGAGCAGCGTCGCCTTCTTCGATAGCCTCGAGGCTAAGCTTGACGTGGTCGATGACCGCGATGACATCCGATACGAGCTCGGCAGGATCCTCGGTCGCGCTCAGCTGAGCCCGTAACTCGACCGCGCTGCTTGTCCAGTCCGTGTTCAGCGCGAGCGGCGGGAGCCCGACCTTTGCGCAGTACGCGTCGGCACGCCAAGGCATCGCGAAGATCTCACCGACAGTGATGATCGTTTCGAGACAGATCTCGAAAGCGCTTCGAATTACCTCGCGAGCATCCATCGATGCCTCACGGATCCATTCCCACCGTCACTGACAACGCCCCGCCCAATGTCCAGATTGGCTCGCGATCTTCAAACGTCGTGCGAAATGCGGTGAACAGCAAAGTACCATCCTTGACCCAGTGAACGTTACGAACTTCGTCGACACCGTTGAGAGCTAAGCCCAGACCGAGCGAGAACTCCTGCGTGCTGGTCGACCGCCCGATGCCGGTGCCGGCAAAGCTTCGTGCAACAACAGCGATACCTCCATTTGTTGGGTTGTGCTCCGTGGAATATATCTTCAGGCGATAGACAAACAGCGCACCTTGAACCGCAACGCCAGCGGCGCCAATCCCACCGACGAGCAATGCATCACCGCTTACCTGAATGGAGCCAATCTTGTTCCCGACACCGGCTCCAGCACCGCCGCGAAGCTGCAAGTAGTCTCCGGTCGGGGGCGGCGGATTTCCGGGAGTAGCGCCAACGCCAACCGCACCATGCAAGAAGAAACACCCAGAACTCAGCAGTACCGACCCAACAACGCCGAAGACCGCTAACTTCACGGTCCACCTCCGATCGCTGGCGGCCGCTCGCTCGCTGGTACATCAAGCGGTGTTCGTCCGATCACGAAAGGCTGCGCGAATGCAAGCTGATCGGCGAGGTCATAGCAATAGATCGAGTGACGTAACTGCGGCTCTGGGCCGGGCGAGAAATCAACGACGCAAACGTTTGTCCACCAGATCCAGCGCCGTGCTGGAATCCGCTCGACTTGCCAGATCAAGCGATCAGCCACCGAGTGCATCGCTTCGGTCAATCCAGCGGACGTCGGCAACAACGGCGGCGGCGCTAGCTCGGATAGACGTGCGTCGTCAACGCGCTCGTCGATGACAAGCCTCATCCGCCACGACCAGTCAGCTGCGCGAACCATCTGTGTGGTTGCCGGAAGCGCCTGCGGCGCGATCAGGATCGGATCGATCTGCAGGAGGTAACGTACGCGCGAGTTAAAGCCGTCGTTGCCAGACGGTGCGATCGGATCGGAGCCCGGCGGTCCCTTGTGCCATCCGAAACGTTCGACCGGATCCGACAGCGCGCCCACGATCTGCTGTGCGAGATCCATCGAGAAGTACTCCACGTCGCTCTCGGTTCGCTGCTTGCGCAGCGGGCTCGACGTGCATTGCACGACGCGAGTCGTTGTCAGCTGACCGCTCTGCTGCTTCCAATACGACATCGCGAGCGTACAGGAGTAATGGACATCGCCTGAAAGGAAGACGACGCGGGCACGCGAGCTCAGACGATCCAGGGTCGCCTCGAACAAGCGAGGCACGAAACCCCATGGCTCCGGATCCTTGTCGATGCGGCCATACCGATTCCATGACCGTAGTGCCGTGAACTGCGCCTCGCGCTTCTCCTTGCTTGGGCCCATATCAGCCCAGTTGAGGATAGGTTGAAACATCGATTCCACAGGCGGAAAGCCGAGGAATGGAGCGGCAGCGATCACGAAGCAAATCCCATCGGGCCCAACCCCCGGCGCTGGATCCGCTGGGATCTGCTCGCGCATAGCCTCGTCGGTGATGAGCGCTGCGTTCGCGTCGTTCGTGAACGGCTGACCGATCGTCGGATCCGCCGCCGGTTCGTAGCTGCGTCGCGTTCGCGTATCGAGCGCCAGTATCTCGAACCCAGATCCGTCGTAACGAAAATGCCACGCCATGCGCTCGTCTAGCGGAGGCGCGTCGAGCGGCCGTATATCGAACAGCTCCACGAGTCGCGCCGTGGCCTGCGCATCGGGACCATCCTCGATCACGGCTCCCGTTTCGTCGAGATAGAGCTTCTGGATCTCCGCCAGCACTTTGCCCTGCACCGTCGATGGGTTGCCATAGGCTCGAGGATCATTGCCCCAGCCCTGAAACACCGCGAACGCGGCGAGCGCATTTCGCATTACGGTGCGCGCGAGCTCGTTGCTGCGCGTCTTCGTCACCCAACCGGCCGTGATGTTCCAGTCGTCGGTCACCTCGTGGTCGTCAAAGACCATATAGGTCGCGATGTTCGCCAATGCGCGCCGCGCGCGAGGCAGCACATCGTAAAACGCCTTCATGCGGTGGAGCTCAACGCGTGCGGCGTCCCCGGCAACATCACCATCCTTATCGATCTTGACGTTCGAGAAGTGATGACCGGCAAACCACGCTGGTGTTAGCGCCTTTGCAAGCTCTCTGGCACCCGGTGTCGTCGGCGCTTGAAGAGTCGGAACAACCACCCAAGGTGAACCCTGGTACTTCGGGTTCGCGAGCTTTCTCCAGTAGCCTGTCCAGCCTTCCGTCGTGGTTATCTGCTCGTTCCACAAACTCCAGAGGTCGGACTCCTCCAGAGTGAGGTCGATCGCGAGCGCATCCTCGGGAAGGAGCCGCCACGCCTCGTAGTAGTCGCGAGCTTTATCGTAGTCATCCGGTTTCTCGATCGACTCTGGTGCAGCTTCGAGTGCGTCGCGTAGCGCGATATACGCGGTCCGGAACTCCTCGACGCGCGGCCAACGTTCTGCGAGAAGCGGTTCGAGCTCCGGCCACGTCGCGTTCGACCACGCACTCAGATATAGGGCCGCATACTCACCGAATCCGATAAGGTGCGCGTCCATGTCGCTACCACTAAATCCGGCGACATTGCGCATTAGATGCGTGCGACGTCCCGGTGGAAAGTGCACGCGATCGATAGGAAACCGGAACGTGCTCGACGGATCCGCAGGATCCAAGCCGATGTTTACGTGATCAGTTACACGGTCATCGCCGGACAAGAGACGTGAACCGGTCTTCGTCAGCGATCGCACATGCTCCGCACCGATCGAGTCCGCGTAGATTTGGTCGCCTGTGAGCCACAGCATGTGTGGACGCTCCGTCGTGCTCGCGAGTGTCGACCGGATCAGGTCATCCACGACGGGCATGGCATCGCGCCCGGCTTCCGTGCTCGAGCGACACGAACCATGGACAATGCGCAGCTGGAGCGGTGTCGGCGGCGGCAAGACGAAACTTGGGAGCCAGCCGGGTTCGTAGCCCAGCGCAAGCAGCTGGTGCCGAACGCCAGCGGCGTTGATGAACTGATGATCGCGAAGCTGATCGAGCTCGTCGAGCCCGATCCACGGACCACCTTCTCCGAACAGCTTCACGTCGTACGAGTACGCGTGTCCCCAGTCGAGCCGTTCAGGCTCGAGCGGCTCGAACACCGCGAGTGCCACATGCAGCTGCGCGCCGATCGCTATCGTGTGATCCGCTCTCGCTTTTGCAGGCACTAGGTCAGTGTCGCGACCCGGAGCTCCGAGGCCTCGATAGACGTCGAGGCGCACTTGCGCGGGCTTCCGAAGCGCAATCCATACAGACGCCAGCGTTGGTTCGACACGCCGAACGATCGGGCCTGCCAGCAGGTCCTCGATACCGATAGCTTCCGCCACCCGACGCGAAGCTCGCGCACACCGCTACGCGAGTCAATCGCGTACCGGTCAGCTTGGGTGCAACGATTTGCTGCACCATTAAACTCCGCGTCGACGACGCAATCCGAATCCTGATCTTTGCTCGCAGTGCGGGTAACGCCACGATCGCTGCTGCGACCGCGTGTCCGCCCGCCGGACGTGTTCGTAGGCGCGATCTCCTCCGACGGTTCAGATCAGATAACCGTGGTCAGCGCCGGCTAGTCGAGTTGCCAGCAAGCATCCCATCCTTCCGTTGAAAATTCAGGCGATTAGCGATTGGTTGGACCAGGCCCGGCGCTTGCGTGGGGCACGACGCCATGATGAAAGCCTTGTTGTGCGCGATCCTCGTTTCAGCATGTGGTGCACCAAGCGTCGCGACGGATGCAAGCATGCCGAGCGTCGACGCGACTGCGGATACCTCCGCGCCACCGACGCCAACGCCAATCGCGATCACGCTCACCGAGCCGGCTGCGAATCTTGTCGCGGCGTATCGCGACGGTGATAGCGCTTGGACGCCTGCGCCTGCGCCGATCAATGAAACGTATACCTTCATCGTGAGGTCGCGAACATGGAGCTTTGCGTGGGCGTGCGCTGCGACGCTCAGTAATGGAGAACGCAGGGCGTATGCGTACACGCTCTCGTTCACGGTCGCCGAGCGCACGAAGTTCGCGGCGCCTGCGAGCTGCCCGCGCGGCGCGACCGGAGTCACGATCGATGGCACGATAACGAACGCACCAGTTGGGTCGTACCTGCCCTACTTCGGTGCTCTCGGTGGCTCGATTGTTGGTGGCGGCACGAACAATACCTACACGTTCTCTGTGTTGCGAAAGCCTGGAACCCACGATCTCTATATCGCGCTGCGAGAGCCAGTAGGCGGGCGTGATGACACGATCAAGATTGCGGTGAAGCGGGGCGTGGCGGCGGTGACGAACATTAATAACCTGATCGTCGACTTCGCAACTGCGGTCGCGACCACACCGCCCCTGCCGGTGACGGTCACCACGGGAGATCCGAACGTGGATACGGCGGCGCGCACGATCTTCTATGACGGCTCGGGCACGCTCGTCGATCTTGACTACTCGTGGGTTGGACCACCGCACACCACGCGAGGAATTGCAGCCTCGCAGCTAGGCACCGGCTATGTGTACGAACAAGCAATCCGGGCAAGGCGCTGCAGCACCGACTACTGCGATTTCGTCGATGTCGAGCACTGGAGTCAGACGATCGCGGCGCAGGCAGTAACCGTTCCGCCGTTTTTGGGGAGCGTCACGACGACGCCGAGCCCGACGTCGCTCACGCTCACATGGCCCGCCTATGCGAGCGCGATCGGTTACACCTTCTTCGTTCAGCAGGGAGGCGCTCTGATCTGGCAGGGCACGCTCGGCGGCGCATACGCTGCGACCTCGCCGGAATTTGTCATTCCCGATATGTCTGGCCTCGCCGGCTGGAGCGAGTACATCCTTCGGAGCACGTACCAGAGTTCCGGCTTTGTTCAGGCGGTGACTTCGACTGCGGGTGCAACCGACTTCCCGCCGGCGTATCCCGCTCCCGCCGGCACCGATCGTGTGTTCGCGAGGGGCCACGTACTCGCCCCGCCGCAATGACTCCCGCGCGACTGACCGCACCCGGCACCGAGCGCACTCGGCGTATTCTCGACGATGGGTCACAGCGCCACGCGCGAGCGGTGCGCGCGTGTTTTCATTTCCACAACGGACCAGGCACTTCCCAAGGATCAATGAGACCGTAGAGGCGCCAGTCTTCCCGCAGTAGAGTCGTGTGCGGCGGTGACACTGGCAGCGGTGCGTAGCTCTTCGGCGGTGAAAACCTCATGGTCCAGCCGTCGAATGACACGGCACTCGAATACGGATCGAGCTTCGCCGAGCGCGCCGCGGCGTGTTCCCAGTCTTGCCGATGCCGCCGCCAGTTGTTCAGCACATAACCGAGCGCGTGGCGCGCATATCGCGCCGTCTTGATCTGGGATGCGTAGTAACGATACGCGAATACGGGGCCGCAGCTGCCCTGCCGCTTGTTGAGTGCGCGCGCCGCGCGAGTCGCGAAGCTCTTGATCCGCTGCGTCAGCACGTTTGCATCAGCAGCTTCGACAAGCATGTGGAGGTGGTTGGTTTGGATCGAGATGTGAACGATCCGGAAGTCAGCGAGCCCGAGGTACTGCGCCAGGACGCGCCGAAACACCGCGTAGATCTCGCGGCGGCGCAGCGAGCACCGACTCGTGATGCGATACACGATGTGAACGGGGTGGCGATTCGACAACGCCGGTCGACGACGGTGCGGCGCATCTCTGCAGCGACCGGTCTTTTTGCGACCAGCACCTTCACGCTTGCCGCCACGCTGCTTGGTGGTTTTCTCGTCGAGGATTTCGGCCATGTTGATTTGGGCAGTAAAACATTTCGGTCTGACATCAGAGAGAGCGCGCTAGTGCTCGCGCGACCGTCGCGTGCCGCGTGCGCGTCTAGAGCCCGAGCGAGGCACTGAGAAGCGCACCTGCGACGAGGAAACCGACCAGACCTCCGACACCGAAGCCGACGATGCTATCGCCGGCGATGACGGCGATGCGGCACGCTTTGCTCGTCGTGCGCGCACACTCGCCGAGCGCGTAGCCGCCGACGCCACCAACCAGTGCACCGGCCAGACCTGCAAAGACGATCTCGGGCGTGGATTGGTCGCTGCGGGCTGCCATCAGATACGCCCCCACGCCGGTCGTCGCGCCGACGGCGATACCCGGAGCAACGCCACCGGCGGTCCATAGACTGCTTCGGCGCTCGGGGCCCGAGATACAGCCGGCCATTAGCACGAACAGAAAACATTGAACGATCCGCATGTCGCGCAAGTAGCGCGACGCGCGGATCGCGTCATGTGCCAGAAGTAATAGCTAGCAGACGCCGCCGCAGGTCGTCTCGTCGGAGCACGTCGCCGAGCAACCGTCGCCGCCGGTGGTGTTGCCGTCGTCGCATTGCTCGCCGGTTTCTAGGACGCCATTGCCACAGACCGGTGCTTCGGTCGTGCAGCTCGACGAGCAGCCATCACCGTTGACGGTGTTGCCATCGTCGCATTGCTCGCCGGCATCGACGTGGCCGTCGCCGCAGCATGGCTCGACGGTGCACGTTGCCGAGCAGCCATCGCCCGCTGTCGTGTTGCCGTCATCGCACGCTTCGCCGCTCTCGACCGTGCCGTTGCCGCAGACGGGCTCGGCCGTGCACGTCGCCGAGCAGCCGTCGCCTGCCGTGGTGTTGCCATCGTCGCAGGCTTCGCCGGTTTCGACGCGGCCGTTGCCGCAGACCGGCGCTTCCGACGTGCATGTCGACGAGCAGCCATCGCCGTTCGTCGTGTTGCCGTCGTCGCATTGCTCGCCCGCGTCGACGTTGCCGTCGCCGCAGCAGGAACCGTGTTCTTCGGTCGTGCAGGTGGACGAGCAACCATCGCCGTTCGCGGTGTTGCCGTCGTCGCACTGTTCGCCGCTGTCGACGTGGCCATCGCCGCACGCCGGCTGCGAGGTCACTCGCACCTTGAAGTTGTCTGTCTTCGAGTAGCGCGGCACGAAGCCGTGCGTGCGGTCATAGCTCGCGTTGTAGTTGCCGACCGCGATGACCCAGACCTTGTACTCGCCGCCGGGATTCGGCGTGTCGTCGTATGGAAACAGCTGCACGGTCACGCCGGCGTGATCTTGGTCGACACCGGTGTTGTGCTGGCATCCGTTCGGGCCCTCGACGACCTTGTCGATGACGCCCGTGTCGTCGACGTGAAAGCGTCGGCACAGGATGTCGTCACTCGATAGCAGCGTTTGACCGCTCGGGTCCGTGACCTGGAAGAAGTAGTCGCCTGCATCGAGGCCCGCCGCTGCGGATGGCGCATTCGCGCCGGGCCCACCGTCGAGGTAGACGTCTTCCTTTGCCGAGTAGATGTTTTCATCGACGGCGGCGCCGTCTTTGGTCGAGGTAAAGATTGCACCGCGAACGGCCGAGCCTTCTTGGGACTCGCCGACCCCGGTGCACGAGAGTGACGCTCCTAGAAGCGCCGATAAGGGAATTACATATAGCGTGCGCATGCATGATGCTGCAGCAAATGACGTTCCCTCACGTTTAAGCGTTTCTCTCGCCGTCGACGATTGTTCGACGTAGCGTTACGACTCGTCACGCATGCCGCAGCTCTACGCGATCCGCGCCGCGAGCGCTCCTGTCGCGCTCGTCATCGCGCACCGAGGCGCGTGGTTTCACCTCGCCCGGTGGGATCTGAAGACCGGCAAGATCGATCGAGGCGCCTGGCTGAAGGGGAGGATCTACCAACGTCGCTCGGAGGTTTCACCTGACGGCGCGTTCTTCTGTTATTTCGGAATGAAGGGCGGGCGCGCGTTTCACGCGGTGAGTCGCGTGCCGTGGTTGACCGCATTGGCCTGGTGGCCGGCCGATGACACGTACAGTCGCGGCTGGCACTTCGAGCCCGCGAAAGGCGCGGCGAGCGTCGCGGGCGCGCCGGAGCAAGGCAGCATCGCACCACTCGCCGACAAGCACGGTCTGTGTCTCGTCGCGAGCGATGCATCACCGTATGGTGCGGAGCTGCGGCGCGGCTGGCTCGTGCATCCGCAAGCGCCGCGTCGTCCCCAAAGCGATATCTGGCACGAGAAGACGCCGCACTGGCTGTTTCGCGATCGACCGAGCGGCGACGAGCGTCTCGAGCTGCGCGACGAGGGATACACGCGCGGTCGGCTCGAAGGTCGCGCACCGCGCTACACGCTCGATGGCGAGCCACTCGACGATGTCGTGTGGGCCGATTGGGATGCGCGCGGACGATTACTCGTCGCGACGCGCACAGGCAGCGTCGAGATCCGCAACTCGCGTAATAAGGTGCACGCGAGCGCATCACTCGCCGACTTCGCGCCGGATCCGTCGCCAGCTCCCGCCACGCGCGGCGCTGGTAACGCCAGTGCGCCGGAGCGCGGTGTGCGCGGATGGGGTCAGAGAACGACCTATCGCCGCGTAGTTCGGCAGGCACGTACGCTGCAAATCGTTTTAGGCGTGCGTCTGTGGTGCTTCTCGTGGGCTCTAATTACTGCGTGTGGCAGCTGCTATCGCCTGCCGCTCTGGAAAGGTGACATTCACGTCACGCCGCTCGAGCGCGCAGCGATCAAGAAATGCGGTGATGGCCATCTGACGGAAGAAGGCAGACTGCGCCTCACGCGGGAGCCGTATCTGCAGAGCACCACGACGTCGGGCGTGACCGTCGCGTTTGGTACGAAGGACGCGCGGGGCGAGGTCGTCGTGCGCGAGCCAGCCACAGACGCGGTGGTCGCGCGCGCCCGCGCCACCTACGTCGGCGAAGACGAGCAGGAAGATCGGCGCCGGCGCGCCCAGCACCACGATCCGATCGCGGCAAACGACATCTATGTCGTTGCAGCGAAGCTTACGCGTCTGCAGCCGACGCACCTCTATTGTTATCAAGTGCTCGTCGATGACGTCGCGCTCACCACGCCGGCACCGATGACGACCGCGGCGGCGCCGCAACCGCCGGAGCCGGTGCGCTTCGTCGCCGTCGGCGACACAGGAACTGGCGGGCCCGCTCAAGAGGCGATCGCGAAGCGCATGAGCGAGAGCCCCTACGAGTTCATTCTGTTTCTCGGCGACATCGCATATCCGCGCGGCGCACCATCGGAGATCAACGCGCACTTCTTTGCGGTCTACAAGAACCTCCTGAAATACGTCCCTGCGTTTCCGGCGATCGGCAACCACGAACGCCGCACGAAGGAAGGTCGCCCGTATTTCGAAGCGTTCGTGCTTCCCGGCACGGAGCGCTTCTACTCGTTCAACTGGGGCGACGTCCACTTCGTCGCGATCGACACGACGCACCGCGATGCCGATCAGCTCGTGTGGCTCGAGGATGATCTATCGAAGAACAAGCTGCCGTGGGTGATCGTCTACGGGCACCACCCGATGTACACGAACTCGCTGCGCGGGCCGCAGATGTGGATCCGCAAGGCGTTCGCGAAGATCGTCACCGATCATCACGTCGACATCGTGCTCACCGGCCACGAGCACCAGTACGAGCGATTCCGCATCGGCGGTGTCAACTACGTCGTCAGTGGCGGCGGCGGCGGCCAGCTCACGAAGTTCTACGGCAAGGTGCGCTCGCTCAAGCAAGGCACGATTCACCACTACCTCGCGTTCGAGGTCAGCGCGACGTCGCTCACGATGAAAGCGATCGACATCAACGGCAACCTGATTGAATCGATGCAGCTGAGCAAGCAGCCCGGCAAGCCGAAGGTCAAGGTCGATGGCCGCCCGGATCCACGCGCAAACCCGGTGCCGCCCGAGAAGGAAATCAAGCCGGACGAGAAGCTCCACGACGAGCCCGACGACGACCAGCACAAGGACTACGTGCCGCCGCCGCCCGAGGAGCCCAAGCCGGTCGAAGTGAAGCCGACGACGTCGGCCGCGCGTTAGTATTGTTGCGATGAAGCTGCTGGGGATGGTCGCGATGGTGATCGCGTGCGGCACGGCCACAACGAAGGTTCAAGTTCGCAACCCGAAGCTCGACGATTTTGCTGCCGAGCTATCGCGCGCCTCTCGACGTCACGACGTTTCGGCAGCGCGTGCGCTGCTGCAAGACTCGGTGACGATCGGCGGCTTGTGGTTCTCCGACGTCGACTGCATGAAGCAGTTCGCGTTTCCAGGCTCGGTGCAAGGCAGCCGCCTCGACGCGCTCGCACGATGCGTGACGGCGCTAGACCTCGTCCCAAGTGCACGCACCAACGCGCTGCCTGACGTCGCCATCCTCACCTACGGTCCGCGTTCCATTATTGCGTCGACACGAACGGCAAGGTGTTTCGCGTGACGATGATGCGCCCGACGGGGCTTCCTCGCTACGATTCAACGTTGGGTGTTTCGACCATTCGTCGACGAAGGCAAGCCCATTCCCGTGTGCACGTCCGTGACGATCATCTATTCGCAGGGCCGAGGCGCAGGCCCGATGACGTTCAGCAACGTGCACCTGTAACCACATCACGACGTCGTTAGACCTGAAGCGCCGCTAACGAATCTTACTAAGGTGCCGCACACGCGCGCTGCGGGACAATGACTGCGATGTCTACGCCCCGACGCAGCGCTCAACCGGCGGCTGCGTTTTTAGGGACATCACGTTTCGAGATTCGGCGCGCGATCGGCGAAGGCGGAATGGGAATCGTCTACGAGGCATTCGACCACGATCGCCAGATGCCGGTCGCGCTCAAGACGTTGCGTTGGGTCGATGCGCAATCGATCTTCAGCTTGAAGACGGAGTTTCGGGCGCGCGCGGATCTCGAGCATCGCAACCTCGTGCGGCTCGGCGAGCTCCATCGCGACGATGGCCACTGGTTCTTCACGATGGAGCTGGTGAAAGGAGTCGACTTCCTCGACTGGGTGCGTGGCGATGGGCAGGACGAGCGAATCTACGACGAGCGACGGCTGCGCTCGGCGCTGCGCCAGCTCGCGACGGGCCTCGTCGAGCTGCACCGCGCCGGCATGATCCATCGCGACCTCAAGCCGTCGAACGTCATGGTGACGGATGACGCGCGCGTCGTGTTGCTCGACTTCGGGTTGATCGCCGACACGCGCGCGCAGCTGTCGGACTCGACCGTCGTCGGCACGGCCGCGTACATGTCGCCGGAGCAAGCGATGTCGCGCCCGCCCGGGCCGGCATCGGATTGGTACTCGGTTGGCGTGATGCTGTATCAGGCGTTCACCGGCAGACTGCCGATCGAGGGCGCACCGCTCGAGATCATGATGCGCAAGCAGCGGCGACGGCCGCCGCGGCGCGTGCACGGCGCACCCGAGGATCTGTCGGCGCTGTGCGTTGCACTGCTCGCGGTCGATCCGGCGGCGCGACCGACAGGCGCAGACGTCTTGCGCATGCTCGAGGTGCGCAGCGACGAGCGCGTCGAGACGCCGTTCGTCGGGCGCGTCGCAGAGCTCGGCGTGCTCGATCGCGCGCTCGCCGACGTGCGCGGCGGCGGCACGATCGCGATCTCCGTCGAAGGCGAGTCTGGCATCGGCAAGACGAAGCTCGTGCGTCACTTCATCGAGAGGATCAGTGCCGATGCCGATGCGCCCTTGGTGCTGAGCGGCCGCTGCCACGAACGCGAGACGCTGCCGTTCAAGGGCCTCGACGGCATCGTCGATGCACTCGCGCGCATCCTCAACAAGATCGAGCTCGATGAGTTGCCGCCGAGCGCCGAGCTGACAGCGCTCGCGCAAACGTTCCCGGTGTTGTTGCGCGTTCCCGCGATCGCACGCGAGGCCGCGCCGTTGCCCGCGAACCTGCTCGAGCTGCGCGCTCGCGCGTTCCGCGCACTGCGCCGGCTCTTCGATGCGGTCAGCGCGGTGCAGCCGCTCGTCGTCACGATCGATGACATTCAGTGGGCCGATTCCGACAGCCTCGCGCTGCTCGCCGAGCTCTTGCACGGGCCGGCGTCGCCGCGGCTGTTGCTCGTGCTCACGCGCAGGCATGATGTGCCACCGCCGACGCTACCGATCGCGATCACGCACTTGCACCTCGCGCCGCTGACGGCGGCGGAAGCGGCCGAGCTCGTCGCGCTGACCGCGCCCGAGCGCGCCGGCGAGTCTGCAGATCTGAACGCGGGCGCCGGCGGCCATCCGATGTTCTTGCGCGAGCTGTTGCGCCACGACGTGCAGCTGCGCAGCGCAGGTCTCGACGACGCGATCTGGGCACGCATCACGCGGATGAACGAGGCGGCGCGTCGCATCATCGAGCTCGTCGCGATCGCGGGTCGGCCGCTGCCGCAGGGAATCGTCTCCGAAGTGCTCGAGCTCGAACCGCGCACGGCGGCGAAGTGGTTCGGCGTGTTGCGCGCGGCATCGCTCGTACGCACCGGCGGCAACCGCGCCGGCGATCCGATCGAGCCGTATCACGATCGCGTACGCGCAGCGGTCCTCACGCGCATTCCGCTCGGTCGCCGACGCCGCTACCACGATCGACTCGCCGCGATCCTGCTCGCCGGCGGTTACGCAGAGCGTGATCCGCTGCTTGTCGTCGAGCACCTCGAGGCCGCCGGTCGGCGCGAGCAAGCCGGCTCGCTCGCACGCCGCGGCGTGCGACGCATCGTCGACCAGGTCGCGTTCGAGCAGGTCGCAGCGCTGTGCACGGCGGCACTGCGGCTTGCCGACGAGGAGCTACCTGCCGACGAGCGCCGCGCTCTGATCGTGCGGCGCGCCGAAGCGCTCGCACTCGCGGGTCGCGGCGCTGAAGCCGCGCGCGATTATCTCGAAGCCGCTGCCGGCGCATCCGACGACAAGGTCTTTCACCATCGCCGCGCGGCGGCTGAGCAACTGCTCGTCTCGGGCCACATCACCGAGGGCCTCGCACTCTTGCGCGAGTGCATGGGCGAGATCGGCGAGCATCTACCGTCGCGCGTGAGCTCGGCGCGCCGCGCGCTGATCGGCAACATGATCTGGCTGCGTCTGCGCGGCACGCGCTATCGCGAGAGACCCACAAACAACGCGAACCCGCAGGATCAGCTGCGCCTCGACCTCCACTTCACCGCTGCGCTCGGCCTTAGCCTCGTCGATACGATTCCCGGCGCGCTGTGCCTCGCGCGCGGATTACGCACGGCGCTGCAGCTCGGCGATCGCCGCCGCATCGCGTATGCGCTCGCGTATCACGGCATGTATTCGGCCGCAGGTGGCGAGCGGCTCATCAATTACGGGCGCACCCTCGTCGCGCAGGCGCGCCAGATCGCGCAAGAGGATCGAAATCTATTCCTGCTCGGCTGGGCGCGCTGCGCGGACGGGGTCGTCGAGTACTTCGCGGGCAACTTCGAAAGCGCCGTCGAGAAGCTCATCGATGCGGAGGCACAGTTGCGCGAGCACACCGTCGGCACCGCGCCCGAGCTCAACCACCTGCGGATGTTCCTCATGTTCGCGATGCGTCGCAACGGCTGCTACGACCGCCTGCGCGGCCACTACCTCGAATATGTGCGCGACGCGACCCGCCGCGGCGATCGCTACGCGACAACATCGTTCCGCTGGTCTGCAAATGCCGTCTGGCTCGCGGCCGATGACACGGCGCGCGCACGCAGCGAGCTCGCCGGCGGCGCGTGGAGCCCGCGTGCCGATGGCCTCCACCTCCAGCATTGGTTCCTCGCGCGCGCTCATGCCGAGCTCGCGCTGTATGAAGGCGACGCCGATGCATTGCGCGTAGCCCGCGAAGAGCTGACGACGTTCGTCGCGACGCCGCTGCGCTACGTCGAAGTCGTGCGCGCTGAGACCGCGCTCACGCTCGCGCGCGTCGCGATCCTCGAGCGCGATCTGCCGGCCGCGCGCCACGAGCTCGTCCAGCTGCGCCGCGAACGCGCACCCTATCTTCGCGCGATGGCGCTTCTCGTCGAGGCCGCCGCGGATCAGCTCGAAGGTCGGCACGACGAAGCGCGCGCGCACCTTGCAGATGCGACCGCGCTCTGCGAATCGTCGCGCATGCAAGTCGTCGCGGCGCTCGCGCGGCGGCGCACCGGTCAAGCTCTCGGCGGGGCTCTCGGCGAACGCATCACGACCGATGCCGATGCCGTGCTCCGCCGTCACGGCATCATCGACTGCGCTCGCTTCGCGCGTGCGTTCGCCACGTGGCCAGAACCGAGCCCGTGATATCGTGACACCGCATGCGCTCGGTGATCATCCTGCTCACCGCTAGCTGTTATCGACCGCAGCCACAAAATTGCGCGTTCACGTGCTCCGCGAATGAGGAGTGCCCGAACGGGCTTGGCTGCGACACCGATGGCTTCTGTCGTAGCGACGGATCGCTACCGTGCATCGACGCACCCGCGACACCGCCGTGCGACGTCAACGCGCGATTTGGCCCACCGCAGCGCCTCGCCGGCCTGCTCGACGGTGACTCGCTCGGCCAAATGTCGCCCGACGAGCTGACGGCCTATCTGGCCGTGATGCAGGCGACGACGGATTACGACCTGTTCGTCGTGACGCGAGGCTCGACGAGCGAAGCATTCTCGGGGCGCACGCCGCTCTCGGTGAACACACCCGCGCGCGAGGTCGAGCCTGCGATCGACGCCGACGGGCTCACGCTGTTGTTCTCACGTCTGAACCCGACCGAATTCGATGTATTCGTCGCAACGCGCACGTCGACGGTTGCGGTGTTCGGCGCGGCGTCGCTCGTCGCCGGCAACATCAACGAACCGTACTTCGACGGCAATCCGTATTTGACGAAGAATGCGCTCTACTTCGGGTCGAGCCGAATCGCTGGAATCGTCGATTTGTACCGCGCTCCGCGGCAGGGTGGCGGCTTCGGCGATCCACAGCTTCTGACCGAGCTCGACGCCCCGGAAAACCAGTCGCGCCCCGTCGTCACTGCCGACGAGCTCGCAATCTACTTCGCGTCGCAACGGACATCACCGGGCGTGCCGCAAGGTGCGACCGACATCTTCATGGCAACGCGGCCGAGCATCACCGTCCCGTTCGGCAACCTGCGTCAGGTCGATGAGCTCTCGACGTCGACGTTCGAAATTCCAAGCTTCGCGTCGGCCGATCACTGTCGGTTGTATTTCACGCAGCTCGTCGGGGGCGTGCAGGCAGTGTTCGTCGCGTCGCGCCCACCACCTTAGTCGCGCACGCCGCCGCGAAAGCCTTCGACGATCGCGAGCATCTGCGCAACGAGCGACGCGAGCGACTGATCGTGACCGTTCGCGCCGATCGAGATCGACCGCAGCTCGGTGGGCTTGGGCAGCTTCTCGGCGACTGTTGGCAGGACTTCAATGAGCTTCGCCTGCAGGTTGCCCTGCGAGGTCTCGTTCGCGACGCGCTGGCGCGTCTCGAGGAACGTGAGCTCGGTCTCGGTTTGCCGGTTCGTCGCCGCGCGTTGTAGATCCTGGATCCCGATCGTCGCTTCGGTCGTCAGCCGTTGCGTCTCGGCGTGAGAGAGCGCGCGCAGCTTTGCGACTTCGCTCTCGCGTTCGATGCGGACCTTGTCGAGCTCGACTGCGTGGAGCGTCGTCGCGTGCTGCTCGCTGGTGGTTTGCCGTGCCAGCTCCTGCTCGTGATGCACGCGACGCGTCGCCTCGGCCTGCTCGCGATCGAACACGTCGGCCTCGTGCATCGCGCGCAGCTTCGCGAGCTCGGCTTGCGTTTCGAGCTGCGCGGTTTCGCGCTCGCGCCCCGCAGTTCGCTCGCGCGCCGAGATCACGACATCGGCCTCGATCTCGGCAATCCGCGCGACGCGCGAGCGCTCTGCGCGGAACGGCTGCTGTAGCGCTTCCCAGACGCGTTTGCTGCTGACGACCGCCTCCTTGATCTGCACCGTGACGATGCGCAGGCCGAGGCCCTTATCGGTGCCCTCTCCTTCGGCGACGCTGCGCAGCCGTGCAGTCAGCTCTTCGATGATCGGCTGCTTGTCACTGAGCACCTCGTCGATGCTCATCGTCGCGACCTTGTCCTTGATCGCCGCCTCGGCCTGCTCGCGCAGCTGCACGTTGACGACGCGCATCGGATCCTCGGTGTCGGTAAAGTCCAGCTTGCGATACGCGGTCGCGAAGTCGTGGATGATCCACTGCACGTAGCCTTGCACGAGCAGCCCCTGCAGCTCGCGACAGATGCAGTACGCGTTGATCAAGATCGTTTGCATCGTCCCCGGCACGACGAGGAACGTGTCCTTCGCTGGGTTATAGCGAAACGACACGCCGAGCCCGAGATGCAGCGGCCGATCGTAGCCGCGCCGCGTGTGCACGACGTGCGCGTTCGGCGGCACGATGACTGTCTTCCACCGCCAAAAGCCGGTGATCCGCACGTCGACAGCGGTCGATGCGGTCTCCACGGCGATCCGCGGCGTCATCGCCGCCGCGCCGTTGCGCCCCACTGCCTTTCGCTTCGCGCGAAGATCGAGCTCGACGCGCTGCTGGTTCGCCATCACGTGTTCCAAGTAGTCATTCGCTTCGGACATGTGCACCTCTCCTGGCCAACGCGGCGAGCCGCGCGGTAGTGACAACAAAAAACGCGGCCGCAGTAACTCCGCGTGCGGCCCCGCGTAGGCGTTTTGCCAACGCAATGGGAGGACTCATGAACAAGCTAGGAGTTGCTTTGCTTTCGCTATCGGTCGCCGCCTGCGCGAGCGACGGCACGGATGGGATGCAAGGTCCCGAGGGACCATCTGGACAAAACGGCGCGGCCGGCAGCGACGGGTCGCGCGGCGACATCGGGCCGGCCGGGCCACAGCTCGCACTGCCGGCCGTGTACACGTTGAGCAATGCGAGCGCCGGGAATCAGATCGCTGCGTACACGCGCGCATCGAACGGCAACCTGAGCCGCAAAGGTCGCTTCGCGACAGGCGGCGCCGGCCTCGGTGCGGGTCTCGGCTCTCAGGGCGCGCTCGTGTTCGATGCGAGGACGCAGCGCTTCTTCGCGGTCAACACCGGCGACAACACGATCTCGATGCTCGCGCTCGCGGCCGACGGCGCGCTCGAAACACTGTCGACAATTGCATCCGGTGGCACGCGCCCGGTCAGCGTCACGGTGCACGGTGACCTCGTGTACGTCGTCAACCAAGGCGACATCAACGGCTCACCCGTCAACGCGAACATCAGCGGCTTTCAGATCTCGAACAGCGATCTCATGCCGATCGCGAGCTCGACGCAGCCGCTGAGCGGTTCGGGAGATGTTCATCCCACGCAGATTCACTTCACGCCGGATGGCAAGTTCCTGATCGTCGTCGAGCGCTTCGCGAACAAGCTCGACACGTTTGCGCTCGTCAGCGGCGTCGCGCAGCCGGGCACGTTTCAAACGTCTGCGGGCATGCAACCGTTCGCGTTCGACTTCAGCCCCGAGGGCTACTTGCTCGTCGCCGAGGTCGGCACCGGCACGGCGAACGCCTCGACGGCAAGCTCGTATTCGATCTCGAGCTCCGGCGCGCTCACCGCGATCACGTCGGCGCTGCCGACGCTGCAGACCGCGGCGTGCTGGATCGTTTCCGCCGGCGGCTACGCATATCTCGCGAACGCCGCGAGCGCGAACATCACAGGGCTCACCGTGTCGGAGACCGGCGTGCTCGCGCTGCGTGACGGATCCGGCATCACCGCGACAACCGCCGCCGGCTCGATCGATCTCGCGGTGCCACCCGACAACGGCTATCTCTACGCGCTCGCCGGAAATCCTCGCCAGATCTTTATCTTCTCGATCAATGCAGATGGCAGCTTGAGCGCGATGCCACCGCTGCCGAACGTGCCGTCGACAGCGGCGGGTTTGGTCGCGCGCTGACGGACATCGTCATACATGCTTGGTCGAAAACGCTCGCTCCGATTTCGCGCGGTGCGCTCGCCCGCACAGTGCGAGCACGCACGTTGGTAGTGGCCGAAAGATCCTCTACGGTGGTCGTTGCATGCAGCCGATCGCGGGTCGCTACATCGTTGAGCGTCGACTGGCGGAAGGCGGGATGGGTCAGGTGTTCCGAGCGCGGCACGCGCAGCTCGGCAAGGTGTTCGCGCTCAAGATCATCGCGCCTGCGTTCGCTGAAGATGAGCTCGCGCGTGCTCGCTTCAATCAGGAAGCGAAGCTCGCGAGCGAGATCGCGCATCCGAACATCGTCTCGGTCGTCGATTTCGGCGAGGACGCGACGGTCGGCGCGTACATGGTGATGGAGCTCGTCGAAGGCGAGCCGCTGATGCAAAGGGAGCCGATGTCGGTGCGGCGCGCGCTCGACGTGCTCGGCCAGATCGCCGACGTGCTCGATCACATCCATCGCCACGGCATCATCCACGGCGACATCAAGCCCGAGAACATCATGCTCGTCCACGAGCACGATGGAACGCGTCGCCGCGACAGCGTGCGCTTGATCGATTTCGGCCTCGCGCAGCGGCACGGCACGGCGAACGATCGCGTCGATGGCACGCCGCAGTACCTCGCGCCCGAGCGCGCGCAAGGCGCGCCCGCGACGGTGCAGTCCGATATCTACGCGCTCGGCGTGCTCGGCTACGAGCTGTTGACGGGCACGCTGCCATTCAACGGCACCGTGCTCGAGATCCTGCACGCGCAGGTGTTGCAAACGCCGCCAAAGCTCTCCGACATGCGCGGCGAGCGCATCGACCCGGCGGTCGAAGCGCTGATCGAGCGCGCGATGGCAAAGGATCCCGCGCAGCGCCACGCGACAGCGAGCGCGTTTCGCTACGAGCTCAACGCGGTGCTCGAGATGCTCGGGCTCTCGCGCCGCCGTCGCACGACCAGCAAGATGCGACCGCTCGACGCGCGCACCGAGATCGTGCAGCAGCTCTTCGAGGGCTCGAGCGTGCCGCAAGCCTTGATCAGCGAGGGCGTGATCGCGGTTGCGAATGCCGCGTTCGCGCAGCTGCTGGGCCAAGAGCATGTCGAGGATACCGAGCTCGCTACCACGCCGATCGCAGCGAACATCCCAGAGCTCATGGATGCTGTGCGCTCGGTGCTGCAGCACGGTAAGCCGATGGAGCTAAGCGCTCGCATCGACACCGCTGAAGACGCGGCAGTCGTGCTCGCGGTGTGGATCATGCCGTTCTCGCGCGACGCGGTGCAGATGCTCGTGCGCGCGGACGAGCTGCACTTCGAAACGGTCGAGCGCGTCGTCGAGCTCTGCTATTAGTGGCTCCATGCCACGCATCGCATGTTTCGTGCTCGCCGCCTGCGGCTCGTCGGCGCAGCAGCCAACGCCGACGCCGGCGCCGACAGCGCCCATCGCCGCGCACGACGCCGCTGCAGCGCCGACGCTGTCGCCCGAGCTCAAGGCACGCTGGAGCCACGGTTGCTTCCTCGTGCGCCTCGCGAGCGGGCTCGTCGAGACCGATCACGCAACGTGCAGTCAACCTCGCCGGCCGTATTCGACATTCAAGCTCGCGAACGCGCTGATCGGCCTCGATGCAGGCGTCCTCGAGGGCGCGGAGTCGCCGATGCCGTGGGACAAACGCGCGGTCCCCGACGAGAAGCAGTTTCGCGACGAGTGGCGCAAGCCGCACACGCTGCGCAGCGCCATCAAGGTCTCGGCGGTGCCGCAGTTTCGCACGCTCGCGCGCACGCTCGGCGAGAAGCGGATGGCCGCCGGGCTCGCAAAGCTCGGCTATGGCAACCAGAACATCGGCGGTGGCATCGATCTGTTCTGGCTGCGTGGCGGGCTGCGCATCAGCGCAGCGGAGCAGCTCGCGTTCGTCGACGCGCTCGCGCGCGGCAAGCTCGCCGTCACGCCGCACGCGCAAGAGGTCGTGCGCGATATCAGCGTGCTCGAACGACGCGGCAGCCGCGTGCTGCACGGCAAGACCGGCAGCGGCATGGCGGAAGATGGCAACGGCAAGTTCCTCGTCTGGCAAGTCGGTTGGGTCGAAGACGGCACCCAAATCGTGCCGTACGCGGCGTGGCTCGAGGTGACGGGCGGCACATTCGATGACGCCCGCGCCGCTCGCGACGCACTCTTGCGTGACAGCTTCGCGGCGCTCGGCGTTTTCTAAGTTTTTCGTTGTAGGCAGGCCGCCGGCTCTGCATAGTGCGCGCGCATGCGCAAATACGCTGGCTGGGTACCGGTCGCGCTCGTCTTCTCCGGCTGTACGGAACCGACAACGACAACGGGGAGTCAACAGCTCGCCGGCTTGCCGACGGTGCGGATCGCGGAGATCCACTATGACAACGCGAGCACCGACATGAACGAAGCGATCGAGGTGTCAGGTCCGGCGGGCACGAATCTGACCGGTTGGTCGCTCGTGCTCTACAACGGCGACCCTATGAGTCGCTCGACCTACAACACGATCCCGTTCACCGAGACGATTCCGGCGATGTGCCACGGCCGTGGCGTCGTAAGGAAAGACATCGCTGGAATCCAGAATGGCGCGCCCGACGGCATCGCGCTCGTCGATGCGACGCCCGCCGTCGTGCAGTTCCTCTCCTACGAGGGGACCTTTGTTGCGGCGAACGGCGCCGCGATGAACATGACCTCGGTCGACATTGGCGTGCTCGAAGCCGGCGCCGATCCAATCGGCATGTCGTTGCAGCTCGATCCGACCGGGACATGGCTAGCTCCGGCGCCGAACACGTTCGGGCAATGCAACGACAACCCGAACGTGTCGCGCGTGGCGATCACGCCGGCGACCGCGACGATCGGCGTCGCATCGACGCTGCAGCTAGGCGCCGCGGGGTTCGATGATGATAACGAGGCGATCACCGACATCACGTATACGTGGAGCAGCAGTGATCAGAATGTGGCCACCGTCGACCAGACGGGCCTCGTAACCGCCATTGGAGGCGGCACCGCGACGATCACGGCGACCCCGACGTCACCCACAGGAACAGCCGGCACGGCGCAGATCACGGTCATTGCCACGGCGACGTGCGGCGACGGCGCGATCGTCGCGCCCGAGACCTGCGATGACAGCGCAGCGAACGGCGGCGATGGCTGCAGCAGCACGTGCACTGTCGAGGCGGGCTTTACCTGCACCGGCCAACCTTCGACGTGCACCGACATCGACGAATGCACGGCCGGCACAGACGACTGCGCAACGGGGGCGGCGTGCATGAATACGCTCGGCAGCTTCACGTGCACGTGTGGGCTCGGCTTTACCGGCGATGGCCACACGTCTGGTACCGGCTGCACGGACATCGACGAGTGCTCGACGGCTGCTGACGATTGCGCGACGAACGCGACGTGTATGAACACGGCCGGCAGCTTCAGTTGCTCGTGTGCGACGGGCTTTGGCGGCGACGGCCACGTCGGCGGCACCGGCTGCACCGATATCGACGAGTGCACCACGAACACCGATGACTGCGCCGCAACCGCGGCGTGCATGAACACGGTCGGCAGCTTCACGTGCACCTGCACGAGCGGCTACACCGGCGATGGCCACACGTGCACCGATATCGACGAATGCGCGACGAACGCAGATGACTGCGATAGCCACGCGACATGCGTAAACACCGCGGGCAGCTTCACGTGCACGTGCGCGAGCGGCTACAGCGGCACTGGCCACACGTGCAGCGACATCGACGAATGCGCGACGAGCGCGGCCAATTGCGATACCCACGCGACCTGCACGAACACCGCGGGTTCATTCACCTGCGCGTGCAATGCCGGCTACACGGGCGATGGCACGTCGTGCGCGGCGGTCGCGAGCTGCGGCGACGGCATCCCCCAAACCGGCGAGGCGTGCGACGACGGCAACACGACAAACAATGATGGCTGCAGCTCGTCCTGCACGCTCGAGCCCGAGGATGGCGGTTGCTGCTCGAGCTCGACGCACCCGTCGTCTGCGATCCTCGCGTTCGCGGTGCTGTTCGCGCTACGCAGGCGCCGAAATCAGAAGCGGCCCGACAAGACGACGGCGCCCTGATTCTCACCGACGGCCGGCGTGACGGTCACGCTGTCCTTCGGCGCGACCAGGTACACGATGGCGGCCGTCGCGAGAAAGCCAACGCCGGCGAGGCCGATGCCGGTGCCGACGTCGCCCATCGTTCGCGCCTTCGACGTTTGATCGAAGCCGCTGATGTCGCAGCGACGCTCGGCATCGCAGCTGCCGTTATCGAACGCATCGTAGTATTTGTCGTGCGCGACGCGCCCGGTGATCACGCCGGCGGCGACAAGCGTCGCGCCGATGCCCGCGAACGTCCACGACGCGACGACATGACTCCTGCGCCGCTCGGTCTTCACCGCCGGATCCGCGAACGCCGGCGTGACAAGGCCAACCACCAATGCGGCAACGACGACGCGCTTCATCATCGAGCCGACGATAGTCCAGTAGCGCGCACTACGACAAGTACACGCGCGTTACGTTAGACGTCGGACCAATCGGTTTCGTCGTCGAGCCTGGCGAAATTGACGGTTTCGATCTGCTGGCGCGACGGGCGCTCTTGCTCGGCACGCTCTTGCTGCTCGCGGACCAGCTTGCCGACCTGCGCGAGCGTCGACTCCGGTTCCGGGATGACATGCCCATGCAGCGTCGAAGCGATCAATTCCGCCAGCACCTCCGGCTTACCACCGCTCTTGACCTGTACCTCGATCATCGAGGACCCACGTACCGCGATTCGTTTCACCGTTCAAACTCGTTGTCGCTGACAATCGTGATGCACCCGGACCGCAAACAGATCTGCGCAGTCTGGTCAGACCTTTGCTCGTCGTGCGGCCATGATCTTCACGAATGATTTGCCGCGGATCTCGTCGACGGAAAGTCCAGTGGACAGCGCCTCTTGCTCCGTCACCGCACCGCACGCGATGCCACGGAGGAAGTAGTTGAGCAGGCCCTGCCCGGTCGCGGCGTCATCGAAGATGTCGCCGACGAGCGTCGCCTGCGCGGCTTTATCAACGAAGTTTTTGAGCCGGTCGCTCGCCGGCGCGAGGCCTTCGAGGAAGAAGGCGTAGACGGCGCCATAGCGCGGCACGAGCTGCGCGGGGTGCAGATCCCAACCTTGATAGAAGCCGTTGACGAGCGAGTGGCGAACGTCGTCGGCGTGCAGGCGCCACGCGGAAAACACGGCCGCGCGATTTTCGCGCTTCTGTTCTTCACTCAGGTTCTGCCCGCGATGCGGTGCAACCGGCATGATGTTCGTCGCGCCGTCTGACAGCATCACGCCCGTGCCCGCGAACGCGACCTTCATCATGTGCTTTGCGAAATCGCATGCCGGGTGGCGCATCTTCTGGTGCGCCGCCGTGATGTCGCAGTTCGCGGTGTAATCGTACGTTCCGAAGTGCGCCGCGACGAGACGGCCGCTCGCGGCGCGATGCAGCCGCGGCAACATCGATCGACCCTGCGGATCGAAGATGCTTTGCGTTGTCTCGACCATGATCTCGAGCCGCAGCGACGCGGGCTCGAGCGAGAGTCGATCCTCGAGCACCTCGAAGACATCGACGATCGTATCGACATCGGTGCGCGATTGGATCTTCGGCAGCGTGACGACGAAGTTGTCGGGCAGCCGGCCGTTCGTCGCGCCGAGTAGCTCGGTCAAGAACACGTCGAGCGTGCGCAGCGAACGCGCCGCGAGATCGCGCGTCAGCGGTTTGATGCGGATGCCGATGAACGGCGGCAGCGTCTCGGCGACCATGCCGGCGGCAACCTGCTGCGCGGCCTGCACCGCGTGACCATCTTCTTCATCATCGCTGCGGTTGCCGTAGCCATCCTCGAAGTCGATGCGGAAATCTTCGACGGGCTCGCGGCCGAGCTTGTCGCGCACGCGCTCGAGTACCTTCGGAGCAATCTCGCCGCGAATGCCGAGCGCCTCGCCGAACGTCGCCGCATCGGGCGCGTATGTATCGAGCGCACGCAACGCGAGCTCGCCGAGCTTCTTCGGCGTCTCCGATGCAAACAGATGCGCACCACCGTAGACCGTATGCACTGCTTGCCGCGCGCCGCTATCACCGGGATAGCGCCGCCAGAACCGCGACTGCGCGCGCTGGATGCGATCGAGAGACTTCGCGAGCTTCTTGTCGGGAAGCGAGGTACGTGCGGTCATGCGCGCGTTGTAGTTCAGCTGCCGCGATATGTCGAGAAGCCGAACGGGCTCAGCAAAAGAGGCACGTGATAATGCTGCGTACCGTCGACGATGGTGAATTGGATCTCGACGAGCGGGAAGAAGCCGGCGACACCGCGCGCGCTGAAATACGCTTCGGTTTGAAACCGAATGCGATACGTACCGGGCGCTACGGGACCTTCAGGCGTGAGTGTGCGAAGGCGCCCGTCGCCGTCGGTGACGCCGCCACCGACGAGGTGCCACACGTTGTGTTCGGCGCGTTCGAGCTCGACCGCGATCGCAGCGCCGGGTTTGCCGATCGAGGTGTCGAGCACGTGCGTGGTGATCATGCGAGCTCCTGAACGAGTTTGATGAGGCGTAGCCGAGTGATCTTCGCTTGCTCTTCGGCGGCGGTGCGCAACTCGACCTCACGCGTGTTCGCGAGGCGAGCGCGCAAATCGGCGAGCATTTCATCGGCGCTACGCCCCGATGCGCACACGATGTAGATGAAGCCGAGCTGCGCTTCATACGTGCGGTTCGCTTCGGTGAGCTCCGCGAGCGTTTGCGTGGCGGCAGCCGCGGTGCCCTGCTGCTCGCCTTGCGACCACTTCGCATCGCCGCTCGCCGGCACATGCTGCTCGCCGATGCGCGGGTGGGCCGCGAATGCTTCAAGGTGATCATCGACGCCGAGCGACCACCATGTGCGCTCGCCGATCCGCAGCATCGCGTCGAGGTCTTCGAACGGGCGCGCGACGGTCATCGCAGCACTCCACTTCGTCGAGCCGCAGCAGCGGCGGAACGCATTTGCAGCTTCGCCGCCGGCAAGCGCGTTGAGCGCGGTGACACCCGCCGCGAGCTCGCGCGTGCGCGTGCCGAACGCGCGCAGCCTCGCGACGCCACCGCACGGAAAGACGGACAGCTTCAGGTGCGTGACATCGCCGATGCGGCGCAGCTCGCGATCGAAGCGATGACGCGTGTGCGCCTGCAGGGGCGTCGAGAGCAGCGGCCGCCAACCCGCGAGTTGCGCGGCCGGCGTCCCGGGCGCGTGCACACCCTCGACGGTGCAGAGCGCGGGCGCGTTGCCCTTGAAGTGCGACGTGTCGATTTCCAGCTGCTCGATCGTGCCTCTCGCCGCGAGCCGGATGATCGCCCACTCGTTGCCGGGGCCGCGACGGCGACGCGTCTCCCAGCCATCGGCCATGCTCAGCGACGGCCCGGGCTTGATCAGGTTATTGCGCGAGCCGAAGAACATGTCGCTGCACGTCTCGACAACAGCGCCGAGCTCGAGTGCCGCGAGATCGACGGGGCCGTGGACGCGCGTCCAATCGGGGACGACGTCGCCGTGGATGCGCAGCCGTGCCACGCCACCGTCGGGAAAGATGTCGAGCCGCACGTGCGTGAAGCGCTGCGTGGAGCTCACGGCGAACGCGTTCTTGTGATCGCCTTGCAGCGGCGAGCGCGGTACGAGCTCGACCCAGTCCGCGCGCGCGAGCGCACGCAGATCGAGTGGATCGTCGATCGCAGCGCCATAGACGGCGCACGTATCGGGGTAGTTGCCGCGAAAGTACGCGGTGTCGACGACGATGCCGCGGATCACGCCCGGCAAGCCGAGTCGCACGATGCACCAATCGTGGATGTCGCTGTCGCGCGATGGTGCGATGCCGCTCGGTGGGCGAAACCGTCGCGTCTCCCAGCCATCCATCCATTTGCCGCGATCGGTGTATTCGTGCTCCTTCCATTCGGCGGCGTGTGCGCGCAGCAGGTTTTCCTTCGCCGCGAAGAATTCGTCGTTGCACGCGATCGCTGCGCCACCGACTGCTTCGCACGCGAGATCGGGCAGCTCGAGGAATGCCTCGCTCATAGCAACGCTCCAAGGTCGGTCGCGAGCGCGCGGCCGTGCGCGGCGATGCGCGTGCCGCGTAGATACGTTGCGTGCACGACGCCACGCAGCGTCTCGCCGACATACGGCGTGACTTTGTGGCGGTGCTGGATCGCCGCGGGCGTGACCGTCGTCGTCTCGTCGTCGGCAAACACGACGAGGTCAGCGTCGCAACCGGCGGCGATCGCGCCCTTCTTCGCGGTGAGACCCGCGAGGCGTGCCGGCCCCGCGCTCATCCACAGCGCGATGTCGAGCAGCGTATGGCCGCGCGCGCTTGCCTCGGTCCACACGACGGGAAGCGCGAGCTGTAGCCCCGCGACGCCGCCCCATGCCGCGACGAAGTCGCCGACCTCGAGTGCCTTCAAGCGTGGACTGCATGGTGAGTGATCGGACGCGACGAAATCGAGCACGCCATCCGCGAGCGCAGCCCATAGCTGCTCGCGGTTCGCGGCGCTGCGAATCGGCGGCGCGCACTTGAACGGCGTCGCGCCGTCGGGAATCTCCTCGGCGGCGAAATGCAGATAGTGCGGACACGTCTCGGCGGTGAGCGGCAAGCCTTCGCTGCGTGCAGCGCGGAGCAGCGGCAGCGCTGTCGCTGCGGAGTGATGCACGATGTGCGTGCGCGCGCCGGTGTCGCGGCACAGGCGCGTGACAAGCTCGATCGCTTGCTCTTCGGCGGAAGGTGGACGCGATGCGAGATACGTCGCGTAGCGCCGCGGGTCGGCGTTGGCGAGCTCGGCCGTCGCAGCGTCGATCGGTCCCGCGAGCTCCGCGTGGACGAGCAGAGGTACGCGCAGCTTCGCGAGGATCGCCATCGCGGGTGCGAGCTCCGCTTCGCCGACCCAGCCGAACTCTTCGACGCCGGAATCGACGAGAAAGCACTTGAAGCCGCGCACACCATCTTCGACGAGGCCAGCCAGCTCATCGCGATTGCCCGGCACGACGCCGCCCCAAAAGCCGACATCGACAGCGCATTGCCCGCGCGCGGCGCTGCGCTTCGCGGCGAATGCCTCGCGCGTTGTCGTCGGGGGGATCGAATTGAGCGGCATGTCGACGAGCGTGGTCACGCCGCCGACGGCCGCTGCGCGCGTCGCGGTCGCGAAGCCTTCCCACTCGGTGCGCCCGGGCTCGTTGAGGTGCACGTGGGTGTCGACGATGCCCGGCAGGATCGCGAGCTCGCCGTAATCGACGACATCGGCGGGCGCATCATCGAATGCGGCGACGCGCGCGATCGTTCCGCCCGTGATGTGGATCGCGGCCGGGCCAATGCCGGTCGTCATGACCACACGACGCGATCGCACACATAGCTCAGTCATCGAAGAGTCTGTTATCAGATTTCCGACGCCGACGGGCGCTAACTAAGCATAGAGGCTCGTACGCGGCCCAGGCATGCACGCTGCAGAACGGTGACGCATATGCATCGAGTTGTCCTTCTTCTATCGCTTGCGGCGTGTGGCACATCCCCCGAACAGAGCGCGCTCGATGATGCGCGCGCGCGCTGGCAAGCGAACAAGCCCGGCACGTACGAATTCGATTGGCGGCGGAGCTGCGAGTGCACGACCGAAGTGACGCGCGAAAAGCACGTGATCGTGTCGGACGGCCTGATCACCGACGTGACGTACAAGGATGACGCGACGGCGGTCCCGATGACGTCATGGGGCCAGGTCGAGACTGTGGAGGGCGTGTTCGACGCGATCCAGGATGCGATCGATCAAGACGCGCACTCGATCGTCGTGACGTACGACGCGGTGCTGGGCTATCCGCGCGATGTATCGATCGACTACAGCCTGATGATCGCCGACGAGGAATACTCGATCGACATTGCAAATCTGTCCGCGCTCACGCGCTAAGTGACTGCAGCCCAATCTGGCTCAGCTCACCGGCTAGCCGAACGATTCGGTCGACGATGATCTGGGCAACCGCAACGCGATAATTTCAGGAGGGGCGCCTGGCGCCGGCGGATCATCGATCTTGTGCGGCTGCGGGTCGCGCGGATCCGGTGGCTCGGTCGGCGGATCGCGACGCACCGGCTCGCGCTCGGGCGGCGCTTTGCGCTCCGGCACTTCACGCGGCGGTTGCTTCGGCGGCTCTTCGGGCTCGTCGGGACTTGGGTCCGGAACCTTCACGGGCTCCGGTGGTCCGGGCTTGGGTTCTTCGGGATTGACCATCAGCAATTCCATGATCGGAATTGCTGCAATTCACCGTCCAGCTGGTCTCACGGTAGTAAGTTTCCGATCAACCGCGCGCTAAATCCGTTGTCGCCCGCGATCTGTACGCTTGGGCCAAACACTTTGACGACGGCGGTCGGATCACCCTGCGGGCGTTGCACGGGCGCCCAGTGCTCGCCGTTGTAGTGCAAGAGCGTGCGGCCACCGACGGCGTAGACATCGCTCGGTCCCCGACCGTCGATCGACACGAGTGTCGGATGCGTTGGCGTGGTTAGACCGTTCGGCACGATCATCTGCGTCCACGCGCTGCCGTCGTAGTGCATGATCGTGCCGGCGTCGCCGACGGCGAACACATCGCCCGCACCGCTGCCCCACACCGCGTGTAGCGTCATGGTCGTGTTGCTCGCCATCGCGGTGAAATTCGCGCCGTCGTAATGGACGATCGCACCGCCGGCGCCGACGAAATAGACATCACTCGCCGAGGTCCCCCAGATGCCGAAGATCGATTTGATGTACGGCGCGACGCGCGCGGACCAATCGCTCCAGCTCACGCCGTCGAAGTGAGCGAGGCCGACGTCGAGATTGTTTTTGTCTGCGCCGCCGACGAAGACATCGGTGTCGCTCGAGCCCCAGATCACCTTGTTCCATTTGACGCCACCGAGTGGATTCGTTGGTACGCAGTCCCATGCAAGCGTCGTGAAGTTGCGTTTGTACAAGAAGCCGTACGGAGCGCCTGCGTACGCGCTGTTCGGGCCGACCCATATCGAGATGAGCGACCCATAGCTCGTGCCGCAGGCCTGGGTGCCGCCGCAGGTGCCGAGAATCTCGGGCGTCCAGCCGTTTCGCG
>Ga0070698_100000145_pt1 | contig 64197 bp, 58 predicted proteins | sample KBSK1502metaG_FD_65477 | JGI IMG/M metagenome (GOLD analysis project Ga0070698, IMG submission 65477) | Corn, switchgrass and miscanthus rhizosphere microbial communities from Kellogg Biological Station, Michigan, USA - KBS K1-50-2 metaG | ecosystem: Host-associated > Plants > Roots >...
GTCGCCGACAAGAACGACGACGAGCAACAAGGCGATGGTCAGCAGCGCGTCGCGCGGCGCGGCCGTACGCGCGTCGCCGGCGAAGGCGCGACCACAGCGCCGATCAAGCGCGACCGACCCAAAGTCGGCCGCAACGATCCATGTCCGTGCGGCTCCGGTAAGAAGTACAAGAAGTGCCACGGCAAGGATGAAGAAGCCGCGGCATCGGAGTAGCCACGCGCGGCACCGCGCATGCTCCGGATCCGCACGCGACCGGCTACTCGACTTCTTCGATCGATGCGACGACGAGATCGTCGCGCGAACCGCGCTTCGTCGAGATCGCGATGTCGCGGAACAGGCCGAGCGCGAGCGCGCGCTGTTTCGTGCCGAGCAGGCGTGTCTCGTTGTACGGCTGGCCCGCTGACACCGCGAGCTGATTTCGGATCGCAGCTTCGCCGGCAGGCGTCTTCGCGACGACGTCGATCCGTTCGAACGTTGCGGGCTGACCGCGCTCGATCTCGAAGGTCAGGTCGATCGTTTTCGCATCGAGATCGATCTTCGTTAGAGGCAGGACCGTCACGTACGCGTAGCTGCGATCTGCATAGAACGTAGACAGCGCTTCGCGATCGGTCGCGATCATCTTTCGCGAGAACACCATGCCCGGGCGCACCCGGATCATCGCAAGGTGGCTCGCCTCGCTCGCGAGCAGCTCTCCGGTGATGGTGATGGAGCCCATCGTGAATCGCTGGCCCTCGTCGACGGGAACCGAGATGACGCCGCGCTCGCGGTCATAGCGCGGCGCGCCGACCTTGACGTTCACGTAGCCGCGGTCCCAATAGAACGCAGAGATGAGCAACATCTCGCGCTCGAGCGCGTCGGAGTCCAGCGCCCCGTGTTCGTCGAGAAGCGGTGATTCGACGCCGGCGATCGCGACGCGCACCTGTGCCGAGGTGAATGCGTGGGCGCCGATGAGCTCGAGCTCGGGAGCACGCACAGCCGGCGCCGGCGCACCGCGCATGGCGATGAACGTGATCGCGCCAGCGGCTGCGACAAGCGTCGTGGTGACGACGATGGTGAGGAGCCTCGGCGTGAGAGCGGGGGTCACAAGGTGGTGAGACTGCTGGATTGGCTCGGCCGTTGCCCAGCCGCTAGATCACGCCCGCTTCACGTGCGTCTAGCGCCACTTACCGTCGGGGCTTCGTACCGTTGGGTATGCGCATCTTGGTCCTGCTGATCGTGAGCGGCTGTTTCCATGCGGGCAATCTTGCTCCAGTCTTACCGGGGCCGACATTTGGGGGCATTCCGATTAGCGCGTGGGATGGCCCGCGTTGCGTACGAGACGTCGAGTGCGTGTCGGCGAGCGAAGCACTCGCGCTCGAACAGCGTCGCCGCGCACATGACAAGCCAACGCTCGCGCGCGCACGCGAGCTAACGCGAGCCGCGGTTGCGGCGGCGCGGGCCCACGACTGCGCGATGGTCGAGCGCCTCCGGCGTGACATGCTCGCGTTGCCGACTGTCGATCTCGAGGGCGGCGCGCACGATGCGATCTTTTTGCGCGAGCCGCTCGTCGAGCTGATCTAAGCACCTGCTGAGCTGAGCGTTCTTTGAGCTGCGCAGCCCATACCGAGCTGATCTGCCGTCATTCGAGCTGCGCAGCCCATACCTTGTAGCCGCTCGTGTCGCTTTGGGTCCACGCCGTCGTCACGCGGCCCGCGGTGTCGACGCCTGCGGTCCATACGTACGTGCTACCGGTGCCTTCATCGAGCTGCGCCGCCGCGCTCCATTGCCCACGCAGCGCGCGGGCGACCATCGTCGTGCGGCGGCCGTTCATCGGTACGCGCGTCCACGTGGCCGTTGCGTTGCCGCGGTCGTCGAGCGCGATGGCCGGGCGTCCAGCATCGCCGCTTGGCTGGGTCGCGTCGACGGTGACGACGCTGCCCCACGTCGCGCCGTCGGCGAGTGCCGCGAACACGCCGCCGTATTGCGTGTAGACGAGGAGCGCGCCACGCGCATTCGCCGCGATCTGCACCCACTCGCCGCCGAAGCTGTAGCCATCGAGCTCGATCGTGTGAGCGCTGCCGCCAAGCGGTTGCGCGACGACGCGCATGCCGATGCTGCCCTGCTGGTGCATCCATGCGATCCACACCGTATCGCCGCCGCGCGCGAGCGACAGCGAGTAAACCGTGCCGGCTCCATCGTCGAGCTTCTGCGGCGAGCCGACGACGCCACTGCTCGACAGCGTGGTCGCCCACACCGCGGTCGTTCCATCGGTCGCGCGCTGGCTCCACGCGATCACGTAGCCGCCTTTGCCGTCGGCGATGATGTCCGAGCCAGATGTCGTGCCGACGAGTTGCTCGACGGCGATCGGCGCTCCCCACGCGTTGTTTGCGTGCACGGACGCGTAGAGATCGAAGTGATCGGTCGAGAAGCTGCCGCGATGAAACACAAGGGCGTACGTTTGATCGGTCGCTGCGACGCCACCGAGCCACTGGTCGTAATACGTGCCGCCGACGTTGTACGGCGCGACCGTCGTCGGCGCCGACCATTGCGAACCGTTGTACGTGCGCGCCTCGATGCTGCTGCGCGTGACGTATTTCTCGTGACCGGCGACGGCACGCGCCGGTCCAGCCGCAGCGATGTCGACGGCGTCGGGGTCGCCACCGCTGATCGTCAGCGCGCCTGGCATCGGCAGCCATCCCGTCGCCGGCGTGAACTTCTGATCGTAGAGCGCGCTGCCACCTTCCCAGCCGGCGAACACCGTGCCGTCGGGCAGCGCCGCGAGATTCGGCGCGGCGCCGGCGCCGAGCGGCGCGGCCATCACCAACGCCACTTGGCTCTGCAGCGCGATGTTGTGCCACGCACCATCGCGCGTCACGAACTTCGATGCGAACGGCGCGCCCAAGACCTCGCCTGTCTCGGCATGCATCGCGGCATCGACGCCGATCGTGTAGTCGGTCGCGATCCACATCCGATCGCTCGGCGTCAGCGTCACCGTGGTGCCGTCGATCGCGAGCGCGTGCGGGATCGGCTCACCCGTTCCCGCAGTGAGCGCGACCGCAAAGTCGGCGGCCGGCGGCGCCGATAGCTCGAGCGTGATCGGGCTATCGAGCGCGACCGAGGTCGCGTCGTTTGTCGGCGAGACGGCGAGGACTCGAAAGTCTGACGTGGCGGAGTCGACGCCCGTCGTGCAGGCAGCGAGCGAGACGAGGCAAAGGCATGTGCGCATGCCGCCCGATGCAGACCGCTTTGCTGTGTTGCACGAATCTTTGCAACCCGGCGTATCGATTAGTGCAAGACCGGTCCTACGGCGGTATAGAAGACCTCCGCGAGGATCGCGTCGCCAGACGCGTTGGGATGGAAATTGTCGACGAACAGCGTCGACTGATAGCTCGGAACCGCGGCGAATGCCGTGTACATATCGACGAGCACGATGTGCTTGCCCTGTGCGACGCGCGCGGCCACCATCGCCGGCATTGCCGCGTTGTAAGCCTCGACGTAGACGTTCGTCGCGTCGGTTTGCGTCGGCGGGATCTGAGCGAGCACGACCAACGCATTCGGAGCTGCCACGGTAAGTTGATCGAGCAGCAGCGCGAGTCGCTCCGCCGAATCGGGGAACATCGAGCGCGAGACATCGTTCGTGCCGATCATCAGCGCGATGATGTGCGGCTGGTTGGCCGCGATCGTCGCGTTCGCGAGGTCGGCGATGTTGTACTGCGAGTGCGTCGAGTCGATGTAATACCCGCCGTGGCCCTCGTGGTTTGGCGGAAACGCCACGCCATCGACGGTCTCTGGCCCATTCATCTGCATCCCGACAAACGTGATCGTGCGGCCTGCCTGCATGACCTGATGAAACAGCGGCACGCGGTATCCACCCAAATACCCTTCGGTAAGCGAATCGCCGAGCGGCATGTAGCGACACGGATCGCCGATCGGGCACGGCTCGTACGTGGCGCTCGCGTCGGCGCTCGAACGACTGTCCGCTGCGGTTGCCGTCGCGTCGCTCGTGACTTCGGTCTTGCCACATGACGCTGCACACATCGCGAGTGCGGCCGACGCGAACGCTCTCGACATCGTGACTATCACTGCACGCGATGTGCCTTCAATCCTCTCGCGGCGATGGCGACTCCGGTGGCAGGCCCGACCCTGCCAATGGCGGATGCCCTCACCCGACCACCGTGTCACGGCACGAAGCACTGAAACGACGTGACGGTATCGGCCGGGGGCGGCGTGGATCGCTGGATTTCGACGCGCAGATGCGGCGATGACGTGCATGCGATCGCGTCGCTGACGAGGCGATAGCAATTCGTCGTCACGCTCGCGCTGCACTCGGGCAACGTTGCTGTTCCGCTGCTCGATTGATCCGTGACGATGCAGTCGGCAGGCAAGATGATGTCGCGTGACAAACAAGTGTCGCCGACCATGCCGCGCACTTGATTTGCAATCGTCGTCAGCCCCACGCTCAAGTCGCCGCACACGTCGCTCATCGAGCTGCGCGCGAACGTGTTCGCGAGCTGTGCGAGGCGCACGACGGGATCGCCGACTTCGGGTCCCATCGCACCGCTGTACGTGCACGAATGCGACAGCGCCGGCAGTGCCGCGCCACCGCCCGGCGGCGTGCGCAGCTCGACGTCGAACGGGACTGGCGGCGCGGCGATCGCGGCGAACATGACCTGCGATGGGCTCGCCTTCAACATCGAGAACCAGCTCGCGGTGGAACCCATCGCCAGCGTGTAGGCGGATGCTTCGTTCGAATGGCAGCCGCCCTTCGACCCGGCGATGTTCATCTGATCGCTCGTGGCACCGCCTTGGTCGCACGTCACGCCGAAGCGCGTGCAGCGAAACGATTGCAAGGGGCCGAGCGTGCTCGTATCCGTGGTGAGCAGCGTCGAGTGCGCGATCGAGCAATCATCTTCGTCGGTGACAACGATGATCGCGAGATTCGCCGTGGGCCGCAAAAAGCCCGCGTTCACCGAATTGTTGAGGAGCGCGAGCATGGCGGCATGCGCCGGCTGCTCGAAACCACAGCCATTGGCGCCGAGCGCAGCGATGGACGAGAACGCGTCCGTGAGCGTGCCTGAATAGTTGTGCGTGCGCGACGTATCCGGGTTCTCGACGTCGATGATGTAGCTGCCTACGACAACCGTCCCCGGATTCTGCATGTTCCCGCCCTTGCCGGTTCCAGTGCACGATCCAGGACCCGACCCGATCATCGGGGCCGCGGTCGAGTCTTCGGCGCCCTTCGTTCCGACATCCGTGCTCACGACGCCCAGATGAATGTTCGGCATCCCGCCGGGCGTCAGGGCAAGCACGTTCACGAATGTCGGAAACGAGTTGATCAGGCGCGCCTGCTTGTCGAGCATCGACGGCGAGTCATCGATCACGAACAGCATGTCGACGTCGCGATTGACTGTCACAGCGATCGACGCGACCTCGACGCGCCGTGGTGCCGGCGCATCGATCGGAACACTCGTATCGCTCGTTGCTGCGTCCGCGACTTTGCAGCAATCGTCATCGCCGCACGCCGAAACGACCGCTAGTAGCACGATCCAACCCGTGCGCATGCGCCTATCGTACCAGCATTGTCGCTGTAGCATGTCGTCATGCGATTTGTCGTCTTCGGGGCCGGAGCGATCGGCGGCAGCGTCGGTACGCTGCTGTCGCGCGCCGGCCACGATGTCGCGTTCATCGCGCGCGGGCCGCACCGCGAGGCGATCCGCGAGCATGGGCTGCGCTGCGAGACGCCCGATGGAGTCTTTGTCGTGCGCGCGCCCGTCGTGTCGTCGCCGAGCGACGGCGACATCGTGCTGCTTGCCGTGAAGACGCAAGATGTCGAAGGCGCCGTGCGCAGCATCGCACCCGACATCCCGGTGGTGTGCATGACGAATGGCATCGCCGCCGAACGCATCGCGGCGAATCATGTGCGTGAGGTGTACGGCGCGCATGTCTTCGTGCCCGCGACCCACCTCGAACCGGGCATCGTGCAGCTGTGGGCATCGCCGATGCCCGGTGCGATCGATATCGGTTGCTATCCGCAGGGCGTCACGCCACTCGCGAACAAGATTTGCAGCGCGCTGCGGAGCGCCGGCTTCGCGAGCGAGGTCCGCGACGACATCATGCGCTACAAGCGCGGCAAGTTGCTGGGCAACCTCGGCAACGTCCTCGAGGTGTTGCAGGGCCCAAATGTCGCCGACGAGGAGATTCACGCGCGCGCACGCGAAGAAGCGCTCGCATGCTTCGAGGCGGCCGGGCTGTCGTACACGATCGAGGAACCGCAGGTCAGCCTGAAGCCGATCGAAGGTGCAACGCGCACGGGTTGCTCGACGTGGCAGAGCTTCGCCCGCGGCAAACAACTCGAGGTCGATTTCTTCAACGGCGAAATCGTTGCGCTCGGCCGTGCACATGGTGTTCCGACCCCGATCAACGCGGCGTTGCAGCGGCTTGTGGCTGCCAAACTGCGCCGCGAATAGCGCCTCCGCTGGACGCGTTGTCACTGCTGCCGCTACTCGCAAGCCGATGATCGCGAGCTTGGACGCGGCACCGCTGCTTGCAACCGAGGAGAGCATGTCCAACGAGCTGAGTCGAAAGCGTCGCGGATTTATCCTGCTCGCCGTCCTTGTGTGCTCCCCACTCGTGCTGCTGCTGCTCGGCGGCGTGATCTTCGTGCTCGCGACTGCCGGCTACTGACGCATGGCGACGTTCGGGCTCGCGTGGATCCTGTTCGTCGCGTGGTCCTACGCGACATTCACCGCGGTCGAGCGTGCGGTGCCGCGTGCACCTCACCGCGTGTCGTTGCGCCGGATCGCGATCGCGGCCGTGTTGCTCGCGGTCGAAGCGGCGCTCGCACGCGCGATCATCTGGACGTCGCCGAGTCCCGAGCCCGTGCTTCGCATCGTCGCGGGATGGCTCATCACCGAAGTGCTGCTGTATTGGTCGCACCGCGCAATGCACGCGGTGCCGTGGCTGTGGCGCTTTCACCGATTGCATCACGACGAGCGCGAGCCGCTCGCGTGGGCGACCGCGTGGTACAGCCATCCCGTCGATGCCGCGCTGTTCGCGGCATGCGCGTTGGCAGGTGGCGTGCTCGGCGGCGGTGGTGCGCCGGCCGCTGCGTGGTTCATCGTCGGGCGACGCGTGTGGACCGTGCTGTTACACGCGAACATCGCGTGGCCCGCGAGCGCGCTCGATCGCGTGATCGCAACGCCGCCATTTCACCATCGCCATCACCGCGAGAATTTGTCGCCTGCGAATTACGCGAGCACGTTACCGATCCTCGATCGCGTGTTCGGCACGTTCGCTCGGTGATGTAACGTCTGTGTGTAAACTCCGGTTCGGGGTGGACACGACCCGTGCTGGTTCTCGAGCGACTGCGTTTCGGATTCGTGCGATGGTTCCAGCAAGACGTGCCGCTGACGGTACTACTGCTCTTGCTGGTGGCTTGCGGCAGGATCAACTTCGATCCGACGAACGAGTCGGCGTGTTCGCGGCCTTCGATCACCTTGCCGGCGCCGCCGACGACGATGTTCGGTGCGCCGATCGCACTGAGCACGTTGAATTCGATCGACTCCGACGACGATCCGACGCTCACCGACGACCAACTCGAGATCATCTTTCAATCGGGTCGTGGAGGCCAGAATCGCCTCTGGCACTCGATTCGTGCCTCGACGATCGACCCGTGGCCTGCGCCGACGCCGATCACCGAGCTCGACGGCATTGCGACAAACACGCCCGAGCTGTCACGCGATGGCCTTCGCTTGCGCTTTGCGCTGCCGGGTATCGCTGGGCCAGAGGACCTGTACGAAGTCAGTCGGCCCGATCGCGCGAGCCCATGGGGAAACCTCAAGCCGCTCGAGGGCCTCGAGACAGACGCTGCTGAAACCGGCGCGGCGGAATTTCTCGACGGGCACGGTCTGGTGTTTTACAGCAGCCGACCAGGCGGCACTGCCGCCGAAGACCTCTGGGAAGCGTACGACGACTCATGCACCGGATTTTTCGACCCGACACCGCTTGCGGGCGGCGTTGCGACCGGCGTCCCCAAGGGCAACCCGTGGATGCGAAACGATGGCCTCGTCGTCGCGTACAACAGCGACGGCACGCTGGGCAACGGCGATTTTTTCATCGCTTCGCGCAGCGTCGTCGGCGGGCCATTCGACACGCCCGTCGAGCTCGTCTCGGTGAGCTCGACAAACGTCGACGACGATCCGTGGCTTGACGACGCGATGCAGTCGATCTACTTCGCGAGCGCGCGCGCGGGCAGCCAGGATCTCTACTACGCGTCGCGCTGAGACTCGTCGACGCGCGACTTGAGCAGCCGCTCGAGCGAGAGCTCGAGCTGTGACTCGACGAGCGGCAGCAGATTCTCGAGCTCGCCGCCGCGCACGCCGAGACGCTGACCGAGTACGCGGTGCACCGCCTTCGTTAAATTCGCGCGCGCCTGCTGGATCCAGCGCGCCGCGGTCGCGCGGTGCACGCCATAGATCGTGCCGATCCGATCGATGCCGAGCCCTTTGACGATCGCGAGGCCGAGCAAGCTGCGATCGCGTGGCGCGAGCGACGCGACGGCTTCTTCAAACGCGGCCTTGAACGCGCTGCGATGCTGCGCCTTGAGCTTCGCGAGCTCGGGATCATCGCTCGTGATCGGAATGTCTTCGAGACCGTCTCCTGCATCGGGCGCGAGCTTGCCGCGATCGCGCAGCAGGTTGAGCCCGGCGCGCACCGCGGCAACGCGCAAGAGGCCACCGAGCTGGCCCTGCCCCGCATACGTGACGACGCGCGCGACCTCGCCGGGTTCCGCGACGAATAACCGCACGCGCATGAGCTGCTCGATCTCGTGAATCTCGTCGCGGCCAAGCGACATGCGCGACAAGGCGGCGGGAATCGCCGCGAAGTAGCGGCGCTCGAACGCCGCGATCGCGGCGGAGTCGGCAAGCGCGCACGCGCACGCAAGATAAATCTCGTCGGCCGCGAGCTGTTCAGGCTGGGCCTCGCCTTCGAGACGCTTCTTCACCAGCGCGGCGATATCGGCTTCGCGCGCGGTGACCTCCGGGTATGCCGCACGGCCGGCCTGGAGAATGCGCTCTACCATCGCCGGCCTATATCACGGGTCTGTACTAGCGCGGCGCGTCACGTCCAAACCGTGACCGTGCGCAATTGAATTTCGTCGAGCACGAGACGATGCTGCGGCCCCCATGAGGATCGGCGTACCCAAAGAGATCAAGACTCAAGAATTTCGCGTTGGCATGACTCCAAGTGGAGTCGCAACTCTCGTGGCCAAGGGCCACACCGTGTTCATCGAGCAGGGCGCGGGCGTTGGCTCGTCGATTTCCGACGACGCGTTCATCAAAGCGGGCGCGAAGATCCTCCCGTCGCGCGAAGAGGTCTGGGGTCAGGCCGACATGGTCGTGAAGGTCAAAGAACCGATCGCGCCCGAGTTCGCGCTGATGCGCAAAGACCTTCTCCTCTTCACATACCTTCACCTCGCGGCGGCGCAGGAGCTCGGCAAAGAGCTCTTGAATCGCGGCGTCGCCGGCATCGCGTACGAAACGATCGAGCCGGCGCCGGGCGACTTGCCGCTGCTCACGCCGATGAGCGCGGTTGCGGGTCGCATGTCGGTGCAAGCCGGCGCGACCTACCTCGAGCGCGAGCGCGGCGGCAAAGGCGTGCTGCTTGGCGGCGTGCCCGGCGTGCGCCGGCGCAACGTCACGATCATCGGCGGCGGTGTCGTCGGTGCGAACGCGTGCAAGATCGCCGTCGGCCTCGGCGCGAACGTCAACATCCTCGATGTCAATCTCAAGACGCTCGCGTACCTCGACGATATCTACGGCGGTCGCATCACGACACAGTATTCGGATCCGCTGTCGATCGAGCGCGCGTGCCTCGAAGCCGACCTCGTGATCGGCGCGGTCTTGATCGCGGGCGCTCGCGCGCCGCGGCTCGTGACGGAGAAGATCGTCAAGCAGATGGAAGCGGGCTCGGTGATCGTCGATGTGTCGATCGATCAGGGCGGCTGCGTCGAGACCGCGCGACCGACGACGCACGATAATCCGACGTACCTCGTGCACGACGTCATCCATTACGGCGTCGCGAACATGCCGGGCGCGGTGCCGCGCACGTCGACCTATGCACTGACGAACGCGACGATCAAATACGTCGCGCTGCTCGCCGATAACGGCCTCGAGAAGGCGGTCGCCGCCGTGCCGCACCTCGTGAGCGGCATCAACACCTACAAGGGCACGGTTCCGCATCCGGCGGTGGCGGAAGCGCTTGGCCAAAAACACGAAGCGTTCCGGGCGTAAAACCTCTCAGAAATCGCGGCCTTGTCTCGGCGTCACTTGTCGGGAACAATGTGGGCACCCTGATCGGTAAAGACCGTGAATGCTGGCCGTGAAGAATAAGCGCAGCGAGTTCGAGCGACAGGCGCTCGCCCATCTCGATGCGCTGTTCGGCGCGGCCTACCGGCTCACGCGCAACGCGCGCGATGCCGAAGATCTCGTGCAGGATTCGCTGCTGCGCGCGTACCGGTTTTGGGATTCGTTCGAGCAAGACTCGAATTGCAAGGCGTGGCTTCTGCGCATCGTCACGAACACGTTCATCAACGAGTACCAGCGCAAGAAGCGCTCGCGCGAGGTGCTCGACGCCGCGACCGCGGAGCAAGATGCCACCGACGGTGTGCTCGTGCACGCGAGCGCCGGTGATAAGCAGGCACCCGATCAGGTGCTCTTGCAAGCGAGCGTGAGCGATGATGTGCAGAGAGCATTGCAGCAGTTGCCCGATGATTTCCGCACCGCCGTGATCCTCTGCGACATGCAAGGTCTCTCGTACAAAGAGATCGCAGAGATCATGGAGTGCCCCGTCGGCACGGTGATGAGCCGTTTGTTCCGCGGGCGCAAGCTCCTCGCAGCCGCGCTGCGCGAGTTTGCAGTTGCCGAAGGTTACGTGAAGAATGAAGCGATCGATCTGCAGAAGTACCGCGCCGCGAAGGCGCGTGAGGGTTCGAAATGAGTCTGTGTAAGAGCATCGAAACTCTTGCGATGGCGTATCTCGACGACGAGCTCGCTACCGAGGAGCGTCACGAGCTCGAGACGCATCTCGCTGATTGCCCGAGCTGTCGTACGCATCTCGACCGCGAACGAGCCGACCTGAGCATGGTCAGACGCGCGCTCGTCGCACCACCTGCATCGGAGATGTTGCGCGCGCGCATCGCGCGTGGCCTCGACGAAGCCGAGCGCTCGGAGAAGCGCGGCCGCTGGTCGAAGTATCTGCTGCCGAGCTCCGCGATGGTCGCCGCAGCGGCGGCGATTGCACTGTTCGTCGGTGCGCAGACGCCGATGACGGCGACGGCGCCGAGGAAGTCGTCGCACGTCGCGACGAGCGTTGTGAGCAGCGCGGCGCGGCTCGGTCGCCGCCAGCTTCCTCTCGAGGTGCAGGGGGCGAACACCGGCGCGTACCTCCACCAGCACTTCGCCGCCGACATCGCGCCGCCGCGGTTCGAGGAATCGAGCACGGAATTGCGCGGCGGGCGGCTGTTGCCGAACGCGATCAACGGCCACGATGCCGCGGCGCTGCAATACTCGATCAACATGCCGGGCCGAGCGCCGTTTCAGCTCGCGGTGTTGATCGTTCGGGACGTGCGCGGCGACGAGCTGCGCGACGGCACCCCGGTGAACGTCAACAACCGGACGCTCTACATCTTCCAGACCGACGACGGCCTCGACATGGTTTCGTACCTGCCGCGACCGGGGATCGCGTTTCTGTTCATGGCGCCCGAGCTGACCGCCAACGAGCTGGTCGGCCTTGCGAGTCGCGTCAACCTTGTATCCGAATAAACCGGATTCTCACTAAAACCGCCGGGTTCGTGAAGCGCGCGGGGTAACGGGATATCATGGCGCCTGGGGAATGAAGCGCCGCGTCCTTTTGATCGATGCCGATACGGACTTCCGCGACACCCTGACGCACCAGCTGGGCCGCTATTCGGTGGAAGTCACCACCGAGGTCGATCCGGACAAGGCGATCGGGAATGCGACCGCAGATCCGCCTGAGATGCTCGTGATTGCAGTGGAAGAGCCCGACAAGGCGGGCTTCCGCGCGTTTCAGAAAGCGCGCAAGACGCTGCCCGCGAAGCTGCCGATCATCTTGGTGACGAAGTCGATGTCCCCCGACAGCTTCTCGAAGCACCGCAGCCTCAAGGTGCACGCCGATGAGTACATCGATAAGCGCGATGCGAGCGAGGCGGAGGTCGTCGGCAAGATCGACAACCTGATCGGCCTCGGCGATCTATCCGACGATGGTGCACACAATCCGGCGGCGGGGGCGGCGGCGGAGGACGACCTACCGATGGAGCTCGCCGACGGCGACGTCGTGCTCGAGGATCACCTCGACGATCACGGCGGCGAAGAGGACGGTGAGTTCGACGTTCACGGCGCGCAGACCGTTGGCCCAAACAGCGGCGTCCAGGTCGATCAGATGGTCGCCGCCGAGACGGATGCTGCATTCGACATGCTGATGGGCGACGCGACGCCCCCGCCCGTCGAGGTGAAGCGCGGCTTGCCGGGCCTCTCCGATTTCCACGACAAGATCACGACGCTCGGCGACGAGCCCCCCAGGCTGGACGGCATGGAAGACTCGGCGATTCCCGAGCCGGTGCCGCACAAGATTCCCGACGACGACGACCTCGATGGCGTACCGGCGGCGCCAACGCCGGATGCCGACAGCGTGCCCAAGCCAATCGAGGACAGTAAGCGCCTCGACGCGAAGCATGAAGAGTCGGAGTTTGCGTCGGAAGAGCCGGTGCACGTCGGCCCGCCCGACGAAGCGGTCCAGGCCGAGGTCTCGGCGCACGATTCGCTGTCGAGCATTCCGCTCGTCGACGATGATCTGGTCGCGCTCGACGACGATGCGATCGAAGAGATCGACGAGTCCGCGCAGGATGCCAGCAGCCCAGTGCCGCAGCCGATCGGCGAGGCGGCGAATCAGCCGAGCACGCGGCTCGCGGCGCAGGAGCCGAGTGCGCAAGTGCCCGAGCCGCCGCATGAGAATCCGCGCGAGCCGAGCGGCGCGATTCCACACCTGATCGGCGTGAAAGAGCCGACCACACCGGCCACCGAGACCACCGTCACGCGCGAGCCGATCGTGCCCGAAGCGGCGAAGAAGCCTGGCTCGGGCGCGCATTCGCCCGTGGACCTCGGCCTCGACGTGCTCGCGCAAGATGCCGAGCGCGAGCAATCGGGCGTCTACGATCGCAAGTCGCTGCGCAAGATCGGCGAGCTCGAGCGCCAGATCGCGCAGCTCAAGAACGAGCTCGAGCGCGCGCGGGCGGCTGCCGAAGCCGCCGACAAAGGCGCGAGTCGCGAGAGCCAATTCATCAAGCTTCGCGAGACGACGCTCTCGCGCGAGACCGAGCTCAAGCAGGTCAAGACGAAGTTCGATCAGCAGAGCAAGGAGCTCGCCGAGATCCAAGAGAAGCTGCGCCAGGCGCTCGCTGCGAAGAGCGCGCTCGACGTCAAGAGCACGGAGCTCGATCGCGAGATCGACGAGGTTCGCACAAAGAATAAAGACCTCGCGGCGAGCCTCAAAGACGCGACCGCGCAAGCGTCGCAGCTCGAGCAGGAGCTCGATGCCAAGACGCGCGCTGCCGCGGCCGCCGAGAAGTCGCTCGCGCAGCTCGAGAAGGATCTGACGACAGAGCGCGCGACTCGCGCGGCGAGCGCATCGGACTCCGAGCGCGCGCTACGCCTCGAACGCGATCAGTTGCTCGCGCGACACAAGGGCGAGCTCGCGATGTTGCGCGCGGAGACCGAAGCCGCGACCGAGCTCGCGATCGTGCGCGTACGCGAAGAGTACGAAGTCGAGAAGCTGCGTGCGATCAAAGATGCCGTCGAGGAGGCGCAGCGAATCGCCGCGCAGGAACGTTCCGAAGCGCTGACGGTCGTCGAGAACAAGCACAATCAGCAGCTGCTCGACATCCGTCGCCAGCATGCCGATGCGCTGACCGCGCAGAAGAACGAGATGGACGTCGAGATCGAGCGGCTCAAGACGCAGATCATCGAAGCGCAGGCGTCGGGTGTCGCCGCCGTCGCCGCCGCCGAAGGTGCCGCGAAGGACGAGCTCGAGCGCGTGCGCGGCGAGCATGCCGCCGAGCTGACGAAGCTCGGCGAGAGCAACAACCGCGCGATGACCGAGCTCGAACGCAGGCTCGAAGAGACGATCGCCTCGTACGAGGCGAAGCTCGACGACGTGCGCAAAGCGCACGAAGCGGAGAAGGCCGAGCTCGAGAGCACGCATCGTCACGCGATCGCCGATCTGCGCAGCCGCAACGATCAGGAGGTCGCGCAGCTCACCGAGGCCGCGAAGAAACAGATCGAGACGCACCGTGCCGAGCTCGCCGACGAGCAGGCGAAGCACGCGACGCTCCTCGCGGCCGCGAACGATACGGCGGAGCGCCAGCTCGCCGAGCAGCAGGAGCTCGTTCGTCAGGCGAACGAACAGCTCGAGCGCGCGAAGGCAGCGTGGGCGGCCGAGCGCGAAGAGCTGCGCCAGCAGCACGCTTCGCAAATCGGCGAGCTCCAGGCCAGGCACGAGCAAGAGCTGGCCGTCGCGCAAGGCGAGCACCAGAAGGCGAAGGCAGAGGCCGAGACCGCGCACAAGCAAGCGATCGAAGCGCTCAAGGCCGAAGCCGACCGCATGCTGCGCCAGCTCGAGGCCGAACGCGACCGCAACATCGACGAGCTGCGCAAGGAGCGCGACGAGCTGGCAAAGGGCCTCTCGGGCGCGCGCGATTCGTTGCAGCGCTCGCAAGGTGAGCTCGCGAACGCAGTGCAGACGATCGCCGAGCGCAACCACGAGCTGCGCGAGCACGCGAAGGCGATCGCCGAGCGCGACCAGCGCATTTCGCAGCTGCGCGGCGAGATCGAATCGCTCGAGCAGGAGAACGCGAACTACCAGGAGCAAGTCCTGCGCGCGTACCAGAAGATCAAGGCCGACGAAGCGATGGTCGCTCGCGCACGCAAGGCGATGGCGATCGCGCTCACCGTGCTCGACGATCAGGGCAATCCGACGGAATCATCGTCGTAGCGGTGTAGAATGGGGCCGGGGGCCTTTTCCGGCAAATGATGGCGTCGTTATTCGATGCGGACGTCCTGAGCAATCCGTATCCGTATTATGCGTCCGTTCGGGCGCAGGGCCGCGCCGTGTGGTCACCGGAGATGACGCAGGGCTCGTGGCTGGTGGCGCACTACGAAGATGTGCTCGCACTCCTTCGTCATCCGGCGATGAGCTCGAACCGGGCGGGCGCGTATACCGCGTTCACGAGCGGCGGCGCACCGCCGGTGCGGCATATGGGCGAACAGGTCGGGCTCTTCATGCTCATGCGCGACCCGCCCGATCACACGCGGTTGCGTACGCTCGTCAATCGCGCGTTCACCGCCACTGCGGTCGCGGCGCTGCGGCCTCGCATCGAGCGGATCGTCGATGAGCTGCTTGCCGGCCCCATCGAGCGCGGCGACATGGAGGTCATCGCGGATCTCGCGTACACGCTACCGGCGATCGTGATCCTCGAGATGCTCGGGGCATCTCGCGAAGATCGCGACATGCTGCGTCCTCACGTCGACAAGCTCGTCACGTTCTTCGGCCACATCAAAGGTATCAAGGCGGCCGGTGCCATCTACGGCGACGTCGAGCAGTACTTCGACGAGCTCGTCGCGCGGCGTCGGCGAGAGCCCCGTGACGACCTCATCAGCGCGCTCGTGCGAGCCGAAGACGAGCTCGGCGCGCTTCATCCAGGCGAGCTCATCGCAAATGCGATCCTGCTGTTGCTCGCCGGTCATCACACAACGATGAACCTGATCGGCAATGGCCTCCTCGCGCTGCTCGCGCATCCGGCGGAGCTCGCGCGCGTGCGCGATGATCCTGCGCTCGTGCCAGGCGCCGTCGAGGAGCTGCTGCGCTTCGACAGCCCGATCCAGGGCGCCGCGCGGGTGGCGCGCGAGCGCATCGTCGTCGGCGACCAGGCGATCGAACCCGGGTCGATCGTGCACTTGCTAATCGGCAGCGCGAATCGCGACCCGGCGCGCTTTCCCGATCCCGACGTGCTCGACGTGACCCGACGCGACAACAAGCACCTCGCGTTCGCGTTCGGACCTCATTTTTGCGTCGGCGCACCGCTCGCGCGACTGGAAGCAGAGATCGTGTTCGCGATGTTGTTCGCGCGCTGCCCGCGCATCGAGCTCGTCGACGAGCCGCTCGAATGGTCAGAGAACGCAACGCTGCGCGGGCTCAAGCGCTTGCGCATCGTTCTGCGCTAAGTTGCGGCCTCTGTGCTGCGGCTGGTGCTAGCGATCGTCTGCGTGTCGACGGGCGCACCGTTCGCGCGGTGGGCGGCCCCTGCTCCGCCGCTCGCGATCGCGGCACTGCGAGTGGGCCTCGCATCGCTGCTGTTGTTTGGCGCCGGTGGCCGCGAGGTGAAGGAGCTGCGCGCGCTCGGCCGGCGCGACCGCTGGCTCGTCGTACTATCGGGCGGCTTTCTCGCGATTCACTTTGGATCGTGGATCGCATCGCTGTCGTTCACGTCGACGGCGGCGTCGGTTGCACTCGTCGCGACGAACCCGATGTTCGCGGCACTGTTCGGCACGCTGCTCGGCGATCGCGTGACTCGGCGCGAGCTCGTCGGCATCGCGATCGCCGCGTCGGGGTGCGCCGTGCTCGCGGGCGGCGATTGGCAGGCGGGCGGCGATGCGCTGATCGGCGATGGGCTCGCGCTCGTCGGTGCGGCGAGTGCAGCCGCGTATCTCGTCGTCGGGCGGCGGCTGCGCGCGAGTGTGCCACTGCTGCCGTATCTGGGCACCGTGAATGGGCTCGCGGCGATCGCGCTCGTTATCGCGGCGGTCGCCAGCGGCGCGCATCTGACGGCACTGCCGTCGCATTCGTACCTCGCGTGCGCCGGGGCCGCACTCGTCGCATCGTTCATCGGCCACAGCTTGCTGAACGCGGCCGTGCGCCTGACACCGACGCATCTCGTGGCTCTCGCGGTCCTCGGTGAGCCGATCGGCTCGTCGATGATCACGTGGGTCGCGTTTGGCGAGCAGCCACCGCTACATGCCGCGATCGGTGGCGCGATCGTGATCGTCGGGATCGCGATCGGCTTCGTGAAGCGATGACCGATTCTATTTCTAGGAACGCCGTGACGCTGCGCTTAGCGTCCAGCGCCCATGAGATACCTAGCGCTGATCTTGCTCGGCGGTTGCGGCGCACCCGATGCGATCGAGTGCGAGCCGCAGCCGGTCATCGCGCCAGGCGCGACGACGTTCGTCGATATCTCGGCGCAAAGCGGAATCCAGGCGAATAACTTCGTCGCGAATCCGACGACCGCGATCCCGATCAACGACCACAGCCGCGTCGCGTTCGCCGACATCAACGGCGATGGCTGCGACGACATCGTCGCGAGCGATCTGTTTCCGAACCCAAAGGCAGGCATCCCGTTCACGCATCTCGTGTTCGCGAGCAACTGCGACGGCACGTTCACCGACGTCACCGCAGCGTCGGGCCTGCGCGACGTGCAGGCAGGGTTCTTCGCGTTCGGCGACATCGATAACGATGGCGATCAGGACTGCTTTGCCGGGCTCGACCTGCCGCTCTCGAATCTCGCGAGCTCGCTCTGGCTCAACGATGGCAGCGGTCATTTCACGGTCAAGCCGAGCTCCGGCGTGGAAGGCCCGCTCGGCACGACGACCGCCGCGAACGCCGTGTTCGCGGACTTCAACAACGACGGCAAGCTCGATCTCTTCGTCGGCAACGGGCAGACGAGCTTCGCCGAATTCGACGCGCTCTACTTCGGCAACGGCGATGGCACGTTCACCAATGCGAGTGCGCGACTCGCCGGCAACGTCGCAAGCTCGTCGAATGGTTCCACGGCGTGCGACTTCGACAACGATGGCGACCTCGACATCCTCGTCTCGGTCTACGGCGTCTCGAACAACGGCGCGCAGAACTTGCTGTATCGCAACGACGGCGCCGGCAACTTCGCGAACGTCGCCATCGAGACCGGGTTCGCGAGCCTGGCGACGGGCAACTACTGGATCACCGACACGGGCATGGGCACGCTGCCGGAGCCCGGCGCGACGCCGGGCCGCTACATCGGCTCGAACGGCTTTGGCCTCGCGTGCGAAGACATCGATCGCGATGGCGATCTCGATGTCGTCGTGTCGTCGATCTCACACCCGGGCGGCGACTACAGCCGCACCTGGTCGGATCCAAGCGTGCTCTTGCTGAACACCGGCGGCACGTTCGAGAACGCGTGGCTGACGCACGGCCTGCCGTACAACGAGGGCGATGTCGATGCCGCGATCGTCGACTTCGATAACGACGGCCGCATGGACATCTCGCTGTCGCGCACCGACAAATACGAATCCGGCTATTCGACGGAAAATCAAAAAGGCTGGTTTGGCCTGATGCACCAGCAGGCCGACGGCAGCTTCGCGATCCTCGATCGCTCGGTCGGGCTCACCGACGAGGATCACGGGCCGGGCATGAAGGGCGCGCAGAATCATGCGTGGTCCGATATCGATCGCGATGGCGACCTCGACCTCTTGATCGGCGCGCGCGACCAGGGCGGCGGTCGCGCGAACCTGTTGTTCCGCAACGAGCTCGGCAACCGCAATCACTGGCTCGCGTTGCGGCTGTTCGGCGATGGCCGCGCGATCAACCGCGATGCGATCGGCACGCGCGTGACGCTCACGATCGGCAGCACGACATTGATTCGCGAGGTCAAATCCGCACGCGGCACGTACAACGGTACCGACACGCGCACGCTCTACTTCGGCCTCGGTGACCTCGGCTGCGACTACACGGCCGAGGTGCGTTGGCCCGACGGCAAGCTCGAGACATTCTCGGCACGCGACCTCGGCATCGATCGGATCGCGGCGATCACGCGGCAGTGATCAAGCAAAGACGCGCGCGACAGGCGTGTCCTTGCCCTGCTTCCACAACATGCGCTCGATCGCGAGCAGCAGCGGGCCAAACGTCGCGGGATCGAGCGCCGACACGACGAAGCCGCCGCCATGTCGAGCGAGATGCTCGGCATCGGCATCGTCGAGCTGATCGGCCTTGTTCCACACGAGCACGCGCGGCTTCTCCGCGAGCCCGAGGTCACTGAGGATCTCGTCGACCGCGCGAATGTGCTGATCGCGATCCGGATCGCTCGCGTCGACAACTTGCACGAGCAGATCCGCATCCGCCATCTCTTCGAGCGTCGCGCGGAACGCCGCGACGAGCTCCTTCGGCAGATCGCGGATGAACCCCACGGTGTCGGTGATCACGACTTCGCGCTCCTGCGGAAAGCGCAACCGACGACTGATCGGATCGAGCGTCGCGAACAGCTTGTCGGCAGCGACTGCATTGCCTTCCGTGAGCGCGTTGAGCAGCGTGGACTTGCCCGCGTTCGTGTAGCCGCAGATCGCGATGATCGGCACCTCGCGATTTGTGCGGCGCTGGCGGCGCAACCGCCGATCGTCGGCGAGTGCGCCGAGCCGCTTCTCGAGCAAGTGAATGCGTTCGCGCGCGCGGCGGCGATTGATCTCGAGCTTCGTCTCACCGGGGCCGCGCCCGCCGATGCCCGCCTGGCCACCGGGACCGGCGGTCAACCGCGACATCATCGTGTTCTTCTCGACGAGCCGCGGCAGCGCGTAGCGCAGCTGCGCGAGCTCGACCTGCAACTTACCGTCGCGGCTCGATGCGTGCTGCGCGAAGATATCGAGGATCAGCATCGTGCGATCGAGCACCTTGAGCTCGGTCGCCTCGCTGATCGCGCGCGCCTGGCCCGGCGTCAGATCGGGATCGAAGATCACGACTTCCGCGCCGAGCTGCATCGCGCGCAGCAAGATCTCGTCGAGCTTGCCGCGGCCGACGAGAAACTTCGGATCCGCTTCGGGGCGGCGCTGCACGAGGACGTCGAGCACCTTCACGCCCGCGGTGCGGCACAGCTCGCGCAGCTCGGCGATGCGCGCTTCGGCATCGCGCGCGCGGCCGAGCTGGACGTGCACGACGAGCGCGCGGTCCTTGCCGTGATCGGTCAGCGCGACGCGATGCGCGCGACCGAACTGCTGCTCAACGCGCGTGATGAGCTCGATGAAGTTCGTGCGCGGTGCCGTCGCCGGCTCGGCCGGCAGCTCCTGCGCCGGGCCATCGGGCACCATGTGTGCAACGAACAGCTTGCCCGGCCGGCCCGCCGCATCGACCGTGATCGCGGCGACCGCGTCGAGTCGCAGCAGCGCGAGGTCGGTGAGATCGTCGCGCGTGAGCGATTCGCCGCGCAGGTGCGTGTGCACGAGCCGCAGGCCGCGGAAGCGACCGCTGCCGCCGCGAATACGACCGAAATCAGGCAGCACGATCTTCGACGCATCACCGACCATCACGTGTTGGATCGCGCCGCGGCGATCGATCAACACTCCCACCTGTCGGTGCAGCTCGGCCGTTTGCTGCGCGAGCTGCGCGGCAAGCTCCGCCGACACAACGTCGGTTGGCGCGACTCGGCGGCGATACAGGCGTTCCAGTGCCTTGAGCTCGCTGGCCTTGAGTCCTTGCGTATTACCCGTTACTTCCTCGGTCACCGGCGAAGATCTAGCCCTTGCAGCGATACTTGCCACAGATATAGTGGGGCGGTGAAGGGGAAGTTCCGTGCTCTTGTGGCACATCCTCAGACCGAGGCGCTGGGCGAGCTAGCTGAATTGCTGGGGTCCACCGGGCTGCAAGTCGATACCGCACGTTCGACGGTCGAGGCGCTCAACAAGCTTCGCGCGACGCGCGAGGTCCACGTCGTCGTCGCACAGCACGTTACCGGCAGCTTCGATGGCGTCGGTCTGCTCGAAGCGTGCGTGCTCCACGTGCCCGATGCGCTGCGCATCGCGCTCGTGTCGTCGCCCGACGAAGCGGTCGAGCTCGATTACCGTCCCGCGCACGGCGGCACCATCATTCGGCTGATCGCGCGGCCTTCGGAGCGCAGCCGGCTCGTCGCGCTCGTTAACGAGGGTGTCAAGCTCCTCAACCTCGTCGAGCAGCAGCGCGAGCTCGTCCGCAAACTTTCGATCGATCAGACAAAGTTGCAGCGCCGCGAGCTGCTCCTCGACACCGTCGTCAAAGAGCGCACCAAAGAGCTCGAAGAGAGCTACGAGAAGCTCAAAGCCGCGAACCGGCAGGCGCTGTTCGGTCTCGCGGAGGCGATCGAAGCGAAAGATCCGTACACGAAAGGCCACTGCGGGCGCGTCGCCGCGTACTCGCTCGTGCTCGCGAAAGAGGCGGGCTATCCCGTCGAGGGCCTCGAGACGCTCGAGTTCGGCGCGTTCCTTCACGACATCGGCAAGATCGGTATAAAGGATGCCGTGCTGCTCAAGCCCGGCCCGCTCGACGAAGCCGAGTGGACGCACATGCGCGAGCACCCGGTGAAGGGCTACGAGATCGCGTCGAAGATCGAGATGCTCAAACCGATCATGAGCGCCGTGCGCAACCACCACGAGCGCTGGGACGGCAGCGGCTATCCCGATGGCATGCGCGGCGATGACATTCCGCTCGCCGCGCGCATCGTCGCGATCGCCGATGCATTCGATGCGATGGCAACCGATCGCCCGTACAAGCAAGCGCTGCCGCTCGACGAGTGCGAAGCCGTGCTGCGCAAGACCGCCGGCAAGATGTACGACCCCGAGCTCATCGAGGTCTTCGTCTCACGTCACCTCGGCACGCTGTATCGCGAGGACTACGACAACGAAGATTACGACCAGGTCGAGACGCTCGCGGTCTCTTCGGATTAGCGCGCGCGATGCATGCGCGCGTTCCACAGCAGAACCGCGGCACACGTCGGCGCGAGCACAGCGATGCTGATCACGGCGTAATCGAGCACGCCATGCGCGCGCGGAAGATCGAACGCGATCGCCTGCGCGAGCGTGGCGGCGGCATCGGCTGTCACCACCGATGCGACGACATCGGCCAGCGGCTGGCGCCAGCGATGCGCAAGCGCGAACAGCGCGCCGCCGAGAAGCACGTCGAATGCGACCCAGCCGCACTGCCACGCGGGCGATGGAAACCACCGCGCGCTGATCGGCAGCGCGAGCAGCACCGTCCACACGACGAGTAGCGCCGCGAGCAGCCGAAATACGATCGCCGGGCCGCGCAAGAGCGATGCGATGCCAAAGCGCAGCAAGCCGCCGCGCGAGAATGCGGTCAACGTATCGACGAGCGCGACGAGCGAGCTCTTGCCGCGCGGATACGAGAGATAGATCGGATCCCATTTCTGCGGCTTGAGCTTTGCCTTGAACGCACGCAGGCCATCGAAGTCGTACAGCGTGCGACCGAGCCGGCGCGCCGAACGCAGCCACGGGTTGAGCTGACCGGCGAGCGGCGCGAGCCCGAGCGTGACGAATTCGATCTTCGCCGCCGCGGCGTCGCGCATGCCCGCATCGACGAGCAGCTCGATCGTTCCGTTCGGCGCGCTCGGATCGCGCAAGAAGTCTTCGAAGAACCAGCCGGTGCGCGCATAGATCGGCACGACGCCGAGAAAGCCGACGATGGTGCCGTCGCGTTCGGCGACGAAATAGCGCCTGCGCTCGGGATACGTGAACGGATCGACCTGGACGAGAAACCCCATCGGCGCGATCTCGCGTGACGCGAGCCAGCGCGCGATCAGCGCATCGAGCTCGCGGCGCGTCGCGTGGTCGGCTGCGAGCTCCTCGCGCGCGAGTGCGCGCACGCGAACGCCTTTCGCGCGCGCTCGCCGCAGCTGTTCGCGCAAGCTGCGGCTCGCGCGCAAGATGTCATCCCAGGCGCCGGGCAGCCAGATCGGCTGCTCGCCGACCTGCAGCGCCTGCCAATCGATCGCATCGCGAAACCGCGTTTCGGTCGCGAACATGCACACGCGACGTCCCGCCGCGCGCGCCGCCGCGACGAACCTCTGCGTCGTGATCGCGAGCTCGCTCGCCGGCGCGATCGGCGGACCGGCGGCGACCCACGCGCTGCCCGTGTCGACGTAGCCGACGCATGCCTCGTCAGAAAACCAATACCGAAAGCCGGGCTCGAGAATTTGGAACGATGTCGCGTTCCAGCCGTACTTCTCGAGCAAAGCGAGCACGCGCTCGCGATCCTCGGGCATCTATTTCTTCTTCTTTTTCGCCGCCGGCTTCGCGCCTGGAATGTCGCGGCGCTCGATCTCGGCGCCCTTGAGCGTGTACGCGATACCGGCGCGCGTCTCGTCCCACGGCACCAAGATCGGATCGGCATCGCCGGCGGGCACCTCGTTGTACGTCTGCTGCGTGAAGCCGACGGCGGGTTTCGGCTCGACGACGAGCTCCGGCGCTTTCTTGCCCTTGACGATCTTCCACGTCGATTCGAGCACGTTCGCGCCGAGCTCCTTGCGCACTTCGATGTTGACGAGCGGCTGGAGCTGACCGCTCCACACCGTCCACATCATCAACAGCTCGCGCGCGCCGCCGTTGCCGGTCTGCCGCACGATCGCCGACACCACTTGCAAGCCGCCCTTGCCGAGCGGCAGCAGCTCGATCTTCTTCACATCCGCAGGCGATGCCGCCGGCAGCGTGACGAACGCGAACTGATCGGTGAGCACGCCGATCACGGTGCCGCCCGCGACGAGGCGCTCCTTGCCGCGGCGATCCGGATCGAGATCGACGAGCATGTCGAGCTTCACATCGGCTCTGCGCAGGCGCACCGTCGCCAAGAAATCCTCGAGCAGGTCCTTGCGATCGCCGAGCTCGATCTTTGTCGCGATCTCGACCGGTGTCGTGTCACCGCCGGTCGCAGCGTCGGAATCGTGGAACACGAGCCGCAGCGTCAGGTGTGGCGTCGATGGCGAGAATTCAGGAATCGCGTTTGCCGGAATCGCGACCTCGACGGAAAATCCTTTGGGCTGCAACGAATCGGCGCTCGCGACCTTCGCGGGCTTCACATGCTTCGGCTTGCCGAGCGAGTTGCCCGGGTAGACATCGACGAGCACCGGCTTGCCGCCGGCAGCGAGCGAGAGCGACACGTGGTCCTCTTGCCCGCCCTTGACGCGGATCAGTCGATCGTCTTTGACGTCGATCGCGAACGCGATGCCATTGCCATCCCAAACGCAACGCAGCTCGATCGCGCCGTCTGCGGCATTACCGACAGCCGCGAACATGTGCTTTTCGTTCCAATCATCGAGCAGGCCATCGATCGTGAGCTCGCCAACCGGGGCCGCATCGCAGCGATTTGGACCGGCGCTGCCCGCAGGCAACTTAACCGGCGCGCCCTTGGTCACAGGTTCATCGTGCCCGGCCGGCAGCGCGTTTCTTTCCGGACTATCACGTGCCTCTTCGTGCGGGGTCGTCGTTTTCGTCGACGGGCTCGAACCACAGCCGACGAGAAGCGTGAGCGCGCATACTCTCCACATCGTCCGGACGATAATGTCAGATCAGCGGGAATTTCGCGCCGAGCGAGGCCTGTCTTGACGTCACCGCACTACGTGCGCAGGTTGCCGAGAAGCGCGCCATGATTCCGTTACGACGTCTGCTGTGCAAGCTTGCTGTTGCCGCGCTATCGGCAACACCGGCAGCGGCAGCGTCTGGCACCTCCCCCTTCGGGGAGGAGGTCGTCGATCTCGACGACGAGTTGACCAGTGATGCTCCGATCGATCGCGAGCACATCGAGCCCGATGATGCGGCTTTCGTGATTGGTCGCAACTTGCCACTTGGTGCGATGAACCCACTCAGCGCGACCCAACTCGCAACCACGTGGGCGCTGTCGAGCGATCCGGTGCGCCGTGCAGCGATCGTCTACGCACTCGAGCACTCTTCGCCTCTCGGTGCGCGCACGATCCTCGACCACCTGTCGCAGGATCCCGAATCACTGGTGCGAGCTGCTGTCGTCCGAGTGCGAGGTTACTAATGCGCAAGGTCTCGCTCAAGCGACTGCTCACGAAGCTCACCGTGCTCGCACTCGCCGCAACACCGGCGACAACACCGATCGCGTACGCGGATGAAGTCACCGATGTGAAGCTCGCTGTCGATCGCGAGCACCTCAACGATACCGATGCCGCGATCGTGCTTGGTCGTGGTCTCGCGCTCGCGCTCGATCGGTTGCGTCCGCTCGAAGCGACGCACCTTGCATCGAGCTGGGCTCTCGCCGCCGATCCGGTGCGGCGCGGTGCCGTCGCAAACGCGCTCGAGTGGATGTTCCCGCTCGTCGGCGATGCGCTCGTGCTCGATCATCTCTCGCGCGATCCAGATCCGAAGATTCGCGCCGCGTGCGCGCGCGCCGCCTGGGTGCGCCGCTCGACGGGCGGCGACCTCGGCGTGTTAGACAGGCTCGCCAGCGATCCGGATCCTGCGGTCCGCGCGATCGCAGAGCAGGCCGGTTAGAACCAGTCCGGGCCCCAGGTCACGCGCCAGCCGACCGGGAAGTGCTCGAAGTACAACGTCGCGAAGATCGACACGCCACGGTCGTCGGTGCGCTGCACGAGCGCCTGCGCCGTCGTGAAGTTCTTGACGCCGGTCTCGTACACCGCGAGGACCTTCGAGGTCACCGAGCCATACGCGGCGACCGCGCGGTCAGACACCGTCCTGCGCAGTGATTCGCCACCGTAGTCGCAATAGAACCCCTCGAGCGTGCTGCGATACAGGATCGGATCGCCGGTCGTGACTGCGATATCCATCGTGCGCACGACGTTTGCGATCTCGGTCATCGCCGTCGGCGCCATCCCGACGGGCGCACGCGCGAGCGCGTCTTGCACCTCGGCCTGCCACAGCGGTTGCACCGTGCTCCACGACTCGCCGACCTTCGCGGTGAGCACGCCATCGAACATCGCGGTCAGCGCCTCGGGCGTCGAGATGCAGCCGTACGTCGCGCTCGACCAGCACGAGCCGTTCCAGCTCACCGCGGTCGCGCGATAGATGTCAGCGAACATGTCGACGCCGTAGCGCTCGACGAGAAATTGCACGAACGACCCCGCGCGACCAGTGTTGCGACCGGTCACGTCCTTCGCCTCGAATTCGGCGACGTGGACGCGATTCTCGACGCCGGCAAGCAGCTGCTGCGCGTACGCGTCGTGAAGATTGCGCTTCGATTGATCGAGCCACTCACCAACGCCTGTCGTGAGAAACGCGACGCGCGTGCGGTTGCTGCTATCGAAGTAATAGTTGAGTAGCTGCGCGATCAGGTTGCCGTAGCGCACGACTTCGTAGCTGTCGGGTGCGCCGGTGTAGATCACATCGTAGCTGTCGTAACCCGGCCACCCGCGGCCAAAGCCGAAGCCATAGGCCGCGGCGGCGGTGCGGTTGGGCGACAGGTTGACGGTCAGCGTCGGCTGCACGCTGATGCCGAGCTTGTCGCGGATGTCGGCGTACGCGCTCTCGAGCCGCGAAATGATCGCGCTGCGGTGGTACTGGGCGACCGTGTTCGGCAAGTAGTTGAGCACGAAGTGCGGCGAGCTCGCGGTCTGCCAGGTCATCCCGGCATACGTGGAGTCGTCACACAGGTCGGTTGCGAGCTCGACCGGAGGCGGTGGGGCCTTGTCGGCGTCGATGTGTGGAAGAGTTGGTTCGACTGTATCGGCGCAGCCGATCAGAGCAAACAGGACGAAACTGCGAGGGGCCATACTGCCGGTTGAAGTCGGCCGGTCCGGCATTTTGTCGAGGGGTATCTCGGGGGTAACCATGGTATAGGACGACCGTGCTAGAGACCCTCGCCAAGGGATTCCGTGCCGCGCGACAGCGGCTGACCGGCGTCGCCGAGCTCAACGACGACGTCATCGATGAGGCGCTGCGCGATGTGCGGCTGTCGCTGCTCGAAGGTGACGTCGAGTTCCGCGTCGTCAAGCGTTTCCTCGAACGAGTGAAGGAGCAAGCGCGCGGCAAACAAGTCGAGCTGCGCGCGAAGAGCCAGGAGTACGGCACGAAGTCGATCACGCCCGAGCAGGCGTTCATCGCGATCTGCCAAGACGAGCTCATCAAGATGATGGGCCCCGTCGAGACCGACCTGAAGTGGGCCAAGGGCAAAGGCCCGACGGGCATCATGATGTGCGGCCTGCAGGGCTCGGGCAAGACGACGACGGTCGGCAAGCTCGCCCGCTATCTCGAGAAGAAGCACGGCAAGAAGCCGATGCTCGTCGCCGCCGATATTTATCGCCCCGCCGCCGTCGAGCAGCTCAAGACGCTCGGCCGTCAGCTCAACATGCCGGTGTACTCGGCAGAGGGCAAAGACCCTGTCGCGATCTGTCGCGAAGCGGTCGGCGCCGCGCTCGAGCAGGGCCGCGACGTCGCGATCTTCGACACCGCCGGTCGCCTCGCGATCGACGAGCCGCTGATGCAGGAGCTCGAGGATATCGATCGCGCGGTCACGCCGGCGAACATCTTCCTCGTGCTCGACGCGATGACCGGTCAAGACGCGGTCAATGTCGCCGACACGTTCAACAAGCGCCTCAACCTCGACGGCGTGATCATGACAAAGCTCGACGGCGATGCGCGCGGTGGCGCGGCGCTGTCGGTCAAAGAGATCACGGGCAAGCCGATCAAGTTCCTCGGCATGGGCGAGACACTCGACAAGCTCGAGGAGTTTCGACCCGAGGGTCTCGCGTCGCGCATCCTTGGCATGGGCGACATCGTCGGCCTCGTCAAAGATTTCGAGCAGGTCGTCGATGCGGAGAAAGCGGAAGAAGACGCGCTCCGCATGCTCAAGGGCAAGTTCGACATGCAGGACTTCCTCGAGCAGATCCGGCTCATCCAAAAGATGGGCTCGCTCAAGGATCTGTTCGAGAAGCTGCCGTTCTTCGGCGGAGGTCTGCCCGAAGGCGTGAACCTCGATGACCGCGAGCTCGTCAAGATCGAGGCGATGATCTCGTCGATGACGCTCGAAGAGCGCATGAACCCGCAGGTGTTCGTCGCGACGTCATGGGAGGACTACTCGACGACGGCCGGCAAGCAAGCGAAGCGCCGTCGCGCCGATTTCCATCCCGGCCGCGTGCGCCGCATCTCCAAAGGCTCCGGCCGCAGCGAGAACGAAGTCAAAGAGCTGCTGCAAAAGTTCGCGCAGATGCGGCAGATGATGGTGCAGCTCGGCGCATCGACGGGCCTGATGGGCAAGATTCCCGGCTTCAAACAGTTCTCGCAGATGAAGAAGCTGGCGAACATGGATCTCAACGCGCTGATGCAAGCCGGCGGCGGCGCACTGCCCGACCTCGGCCAGGGCGCGGGCATGCCGAACATGCCGGCGATGCCGGGTGTGCCGTCGGGGTCGGTGCCTGGCCTGCCGAAGGGCTTCACGCCGCCGGGCACGAAGAGCCTCGTCGGTGGCAACACCGCCCAGAATCGCGATCGCCAGAAGGCGCGCGACAAGCGCAAGGCAGAGAAGGCCGCGCGCAAGAAGAACCGGCGCTAGCCGCGACAGTTCGCGTCACTCCGGAGCCGCAGCGCACGATCCGCGTCTAGAATGCGCGGCATGACCCCCGATCTGTGGAAACTGCGTGATTCGCTGCCCACGCTCGGCCCCATCGTCGAGCGGCTGGAGCTCGAGTTGGTCGACGATCCGAGCTGGCCCGAGCCATCGGATACGAGCTACTTGTCGGAATCCGATCGCGACAATCCCGACATCGCGGCGAACGTCGAAGCGATGGCGGAGACGAACAAGCTCATCTCGTGGTTCGGGCGCGACGCCGAGGGCTATCTCGGCCTGTGGCGCGGGCCGGCGAATCGCGATCTCAAAGAGTCGCCTGTCGTTCGCCTCGACAGCGAGGGGCAATACTCGATCGTCGCGGCGACGATTGCGGACTACCTCGCGATCGCGATGCCCGAAGATGAGTTCGCGAACACGCGCGAAACGCTGACGAAGGCCGGCTTCCAGGTCGGCTTCAACCCAGATGCGATCTGGGGCGCACTCGATAACTTCGACGACGACCCGAATAGCTTTCGCAACGCGCTTTATGAAGAAGCGCGCGTGAGGCGCGGATTGCCGCGCAGCGATGCGCAAGAAGAAGCTGAAGAGGAAGCGCACGACGAAGCGGCGCATGATAGCGGCAACGGCGCAGCGCCTGTCGCCAGCGCATCGGCGAGCGGCGAAGTGTGGGTCCCCGATGTCGACGACGGTGCCGTCGGAGAGCAAGCCACGAGCACGACCGAGGACGTGGGCGACGAAGCCGACGAGGGCGAAGAAGATGAAGACGAAGGCGAGCTGCCCGCAACGCGGCCCGCGCAGCCGCCATCGGCAAAGCAGCCCAAGCAGGTAACGCAGAAGAAACCAGCGAAGAAGCCAGCGAAGAAAGCGGCGCCGACGAAGAAAGCCGCGGCGAAGCCGGTGGTGAAGAAGAAGGCGGCAGCGAAGGGCGCCGCGAAGAAGCCGACGAAGCCCGTGAAGAAAGCGGCCGCGAAACCGGCGGCGAAACCCGCGGCGAAACCCGCAGCGAAGAAGCCGGCGAAGGGCAAGCCGAAGCGCCGCTGACGCGGGCGCGGTTTGGTTCAGCCGGCTCGCGGATATTTCGCCGAGCGTCGAGAGGTCGGAAACCGCCAAGGCGCCGCAGAGCCAAGGCGCCAGTCAGAGGGTGGGTTAGAACCGTGCTCCTCGCGGGACACGATTATCCGAGCTGAGCGATGTTTGAGCTCAGTTGTCGAAGTTGGTCGCCGCTCGGTTCGGTCCCCGACCCCCTTCTCACTGGCGCCTTGGCTCTGCGGCGCCTTGGCGATTTTTTTCTGGACGGCTGGGCGTGCTACATCCGTCGCGCCGATGGCGCGCGCTACTGATTTCGACCTCGCGACAGCATTAGCGTCGCCGAGCTTCACGCCGGCACGGCGCGATGCGCCTGCGCTCGTCGAGCTCGTGATCGGTGGCGCAGATCCGAGCGCCGAGCGTGCGGCGATGGCACTCGCGACGCTCGACGATGCCGGGCGCGCAGCGATCGAAGCGCGCCTCGGCGGCGACGACCGGAGGCACGCCGATAGCGATGCGACGGAGCTCTCGGAAGCGGCGACGGCGCGGCTCGTGAGCGCACTCGGGCTGCTCGCGCGGCGCGGCGACGACGAAGCGCGTCGCCAGGTGCTCGCCCGCGTCGGCGATCGCGAGACGCGCGTGCGTCGCGCCGCGATCGTTGCGCTCGGCAAGCTCGGTGGCGACGACGCGCGTGCCGCGTTGCTCGCGCGCTGGGATGCGGACGTCACGCCGGATGAGCGACGCGCGTTGACCGAGGCCCTTGGCAAGCTCGGTGGCGACGCCGCGATCGAGCGGCTCCGCGCGCTCGATCCCGGCGAGGATAGCGAGCTCGCGCGGCGTCGGGACCGCGCGTTGCTCATCGCAGAGCGCTCTGCGCAGCGCGACGCGCCATCGGAGATCGCGACCGATGTCGATCCGCCGGCGCCCGTCGTCGTGCACTTGCGATGCAAGGGCGGGCTCGCGCCACTGCTCGTCGAAGAGCTCGCGCAGCACAAGCTGATCGCGCGAGCGCGCGGCGACGATGGCGCCGAGCTCACACTGGAGCGCGCGTGGTCGGCTCTGTTCGTGTCGCGATTGTGGATGAGCGCGGCGATCCGCGTGCGACTCGCGAGCGAGGAGCCTGCCGCGATCGTCGATGCGCTCGTCGCGCCGAACGTGCGCGGATTACTCGCGGCATGGACGCGCGGGCCGATTCGCTGGCGGCTTGGCTTTCCGCGCGGTCATCGCCGCGCGGTCGTGTGGCGCGTCGCGAAGGAGGTCGCGGCGCGTGCGCCCGAGCTGCTCAACGATCCGACGCAAACGACATGGGACGTGCTCGTTACCGACGGCGCGCTCGAGCTCGAGCCGCGGCGTGCACCGGATCCGCGCTTCGCGTGGCGCGTCGCCGAGATTCCGGCGGCCTCGCACCCGACGATCGCCGCGGCACTCGCGTTTGTCGCCGATGCGCGGGCCACCGATCGCGTCTGGGATCCCTTCTGCGGCGCCGGTGCCGAGCTCGTCGAGCGCTCGCGCGTCGGCGCGTATCGATCGCTCGTCGGCACCGATATCGATGACGACGCGCTCGCCGCTGCCCGCAGAAATCTCGCAAGCGCGAACCTCGATGCGACCGTCGTCAACGCCGATGCGCGCACGCACGCGCCCGGCCCGATCGACCTCGTGATCACGAACCCGCCGCTTGGCAGTCGCGTGCAGGTCGATGCCGTCGGGCTGCTCGTCGCCGCGCTACCGAACTTCGCGCGCGCTCTCGCGCCCGGCGGCCGCCTCGTCTGGATCACGCCCGCCGAGCGCAAGACCTCGTCGGCCGCCGAGCAGCTCGGGCTGCGGCGCACGCGTTCGATCGCCGTGGATCTCGGCGGCGTCCGCGGCCACCTCGAGCGCTGGGACCGCTAGGATACAGGCGTGAGCCTCACCCTGCGAACGTGGCTGCGCTACGTCGTGCCGCTCACGCTCTTGTCTGCGATCGCGCTCGCGCCGATCGCGTACGTCGCGCTGCGAAGCGGCGCCGCGCCGGATCTCGCGCACGCGCGCACCCAGCTGCGCCTCGGCTGGGTGCTCGCCGCCACCGCGATCGTCTGTCAGCTCTGGCTCGTCGCTGGCGTCGCACCATCAGTGCGCGCGCTGGCCGCGCGCATGCCGCTTTCGCAATGGCGCGCGCTCGCGAATGGCCTGGTTGCGCTCGCGCGAGGCTTCGTCCCATGGCTCGTCGCGATCGCCGCGATCGCGACCGGTGCGCTCGCGCTGTTCGTTCCGGGCCTCTTGCTCCTCGTCTTGCTCGCGCTGACCGGCGCGAGTGATAGTGGTCCGCCGCCCGCTCCGCACGCCGACAGCATCGCGATCGCGCGCGCGCACTTCGTGCCTGTCGCGCTGCTCGTCGTCTCGATCATCGCGCTCGATCTCGCGATCGCGTACGCCGCGCAGGCCGCGATCGTGCCGGCGCTCGTCGGCAAAAAGATCGTCGCCGCGAAGCTCGTGCCGATCCGCACGTTCGTGCGCGTCGTCGCGCTCGCGCTTTTCGCGCTGTCGCCCCTGCCCGCCTGCGCACTCGCCGCCGCGTACGTCAAATTCCGAAAGTCGTGAGCGCGGCACGCGTTTCATCGGCATCGTGCGCGATCGGTACGCGTGCATCGCGCGTCTGCACGCCCGCGCGCGACCGGTACCAGATCGCATGCCAGCCCGCCGCGAGCGCGCCTTCGACATCGGCACTCCACGAATCGCCGATGTGCACGACAACGCTCGGCGCCACGCGCAACAGCTCGAGCGTGTACGCGAACAGCCGCGGGTCGGGCTTCGCGATGCCGACGCGGCCCGAATCGACGATCGCATCGAACAGCGGCGCGAGCTCGATCTCTTCGAGCAGGTCGCGCAAGTGGCCCTCCGAATTCGACAGTGCCGCGATCGCGACACCCTTGCCGCGCAGCTCGCGCACGAGGTCGAGCATCGGCGCGATCGGCCGCCGCCACAGGTTACGAGTCGCCTGCTGTGTGTAGAGCCAGTCGACAAGCGCACCTGGCTCGGCAATTCCCGCACCGACAAGAAGCTTGCTCATCAGCTCGCGCCAGGGATGGCCTACACCGGCCTCGGTCAGCTCGTCGTAGTAATGCCAGGCCGCTGGCGCTGCATCGACGAGCGCTTGCGCCGCCACGTCCACCCCACGCTCGGCCAGCCGGGAGGCCAGGAAGTCAAGGTCAAGGTCGACCAGCGTCTGGCCCACGTCGAACGTGACGACAGGCCTGGTCATGCCCCCCTTTTACCGCGTTGGGTCCCCCGACGGGTATACTGGGTAGGTGATGCCGGACGGGCCTTCGGCCCCGCACCCCGTCCCTGGAGTCTTGGTCGTTTGGACCGGGGCTCAGCCGACGGTCCAGGTATTTCGCGTTCCCGCGGCAGGTCTCATCATCGGCCGCGAGCTACTGCAGACCACGACCGATGATCGCATCAGCCGCCAGCACGCGCGCATCGTGTGGAAGGACCGCCGCTTCGTCGTCACGGACCTCGGCAGCCGCAATGGCACGTACGCCGGCGGTCACGCACTGATCGATCGGGAGGTCACGGTGACGCCGCCATCGGTCGTGCGCACCGGTCGCACGGTTTCGGTGCTGCTCGAAGACGTACGCCGCTTCGAAGGCGCATCGATGGAGACGCGCCACGACGCGATCATCGGCGCGAGCACGCGCGCGCTCTGGCATCAGATGGAGCACGTCGCGGAGGCGAACACGAACTTGCTCGTCATCGGTGAGCCCGGCGTTGGCAAGGGCAAGATGGCCCGCGGCTACGCGCGCGTGCGCAACCGCCCCGAGGCCGTGTTCAACCCGACGATTCAAGCGGTGCCGCTCGAACGCATCGCCGGGCCGCAGGTCGAGACGCTGATCCTCGAGCAAGTCGGCAAGTTCGGCGACGAGAACACGCAGACGCTCGCGCGCCTGCTCGAGACGCGCCCGAACCTGCGCATCTGCACGACCGCGGTGATGCCGCTCGAGCACCTCGGCATCCCGGGAGACATCGCGCTCGCGCTCGGCTCGACGCAGATCCACATGCCGCCGCTCCGCGATCGCCCCGACGAGATGTCGTATCTCGTGCACGATGCGGTGCGCAGCTCCGAGCCCGCGCTACAGATTCACTCGACGCTCGTCGAGGCGTGCCTGCTTAGGCCGTGGCCCGGCAACTCGCGCGAGCTCGTCTCGGAGGTGAGCCGCACGGCGCACACCGTCGCGTCGCAGGGCAAGAACAACATCCGCGGCGAAGACCTCGATAACGACGCGGGTCACCTGATGGTCGGCGCGCCGACGCTCAACGCCGCGGTGACGCCGACTGCCGTCGGCAAGCAGCGCCGCAAGCGCGCGCCATCGCGGCCGAACAGTCGCGGCGACTAAACGTGACCGAGCTTGCGCAGCAGCTCGCGTCGCGACTTAACGCGTAGCTTGCGCTGCGCACTGCCGAGGCGCTTTGTCACCGTCGCCGCGGCAAGGCCGAGCTCATAGGCGATGTACTTGCGGCTGTGGCCAAGCGTTGCGAGCCACACAACGTCGCGTTCCTCGTCGGAGAGCGCGAGCACGTCGGGGCCGTGCACTGGATTTCTGCGCGCGAGCAGTAGGCGCTTGCCATCTCGATCGACGAAGTCAACGATCGACCATCGTCCCGCGACGAGCACCGACCACATGCGCGCCGCTTCATCGGGATCGCTCCGCCGCAACCGCCCACGCGCACGTTCGCGGCGAACGACCGCTTCGACGAGCGACTCGCGACCATTGCGCGCGGCACCGACCGCGTGAAGCACGCGACCGTTTGGCGCGAGCACCGAGTCGGCGTCGTCGGGGCTGCCCGCGGCGAGCGCGCGCAAGCGCAGCGCCGCGCTGAGGTGCGCCGCGGCGAGGCCGAGGACGCGAGCGTGTGGAAACGCGCGATCCGGATCGGCCGCTTCGCGCTCGCTCGGAAACACGAGCGCGAGCGCCTGCGTACGCGGATCGCCGCTGACGAGCGCAAACGCGGAGATGTGTTTGCCGCGCGTCAGATCGCGCACGCTCTTCTTCTGCAGCTTCGCGAGGCGCCGCACGCGATACGTCGCATTGCCGACGAACTCCGTCGGCGCATAGACCTGCCGCGCCGTCGCGAGATCGAACGCGCTCGTGAACGCGCGCGCACGCGCTTCGACCTCGCTCGTACCCGAGTACGCGCGAATCTGCGCGCGCTCTGCGAGCTCGACGGTGTACGCCGCGACGCCCTCGCCGATCGCGAACGGCCGCGCGGCTTCGGCGATCCCGCTCAGCCACTCGCGCTCGTCAGAGGCCCAGTGATAGCCCGCTTCGACGACGCGGAGCGGGTCACTCATCGAGAGCGGCATCGCCGCCTCCAAACTGCCTGATCAGATCGAAGCGCGACGCGGCACCGGTCTTCCTCAACAGGCTCGCGACCTGGTTCGCCGTCGTACGCACCGATGTCTTGCGCGCTCGCGCGATCGCGGCGTTGCTGTCACCGCGCGCGACGCGCACGAGGACGTCACGCTCTGCGGCGGTCAACGTCGACGGCGGCGCGGCGAGCTCCCACGAGAACACGACGAATTCTTCGCCCACGTGCTCGACGACGAGCCCCGGCGGTGGCCGTTTGCCCATTGCGAGAACCCTAACATCGTCGCCACCGCGCTACAGGTACTCGATCGGGTATCGCGTATTCTAACGTCGTCGCCGGCGCAGACCACCGAGCAGCGCGACGAGCGCGAGACCGAGCTGGCCGCCGACCGCGCAACCTGAATGTGCGGCCGAACCGTCGTCGTCACCCGAGCCACTGTCGCCCTCGACGCGCGTCAGCCGCACCGCGTCGAACACCAGCTGCACGTTATTCGCGAGCAGCTCGCCGGTGTTATCGCCGAGGTGGATCGACTGATGGCCACCTTCGATGAAGTCGAATTCGCCGAGCGTTTGCCAGCCATCGACGGCTGCCTGATCGATCATCACATCCTGCGTCGCCGCGCCGGCCTCGACGACGTACTTCGCGCGCTTGGACTGCGCGTACGCGGCGTCGGTGTAGACCTCGACCTTGTAGCGCCCCGCCTGTTCGAACACGAGGTGCCACGCGGCGTAGTTCGCCTCCGTCGCGTCCTCGGTCGTGTGCGTCCACAAGAGGTCGCCGTCCTGGCCTGCGGTCGTGACGTGCCGCATGTAATCGAGCGGGCCACCGGGCTCGAAGCACGCATCGCCATCGTCGATGACGGACCCCGCGTAGCCCACCGTGCCGCACGCGCCGCAGTCTTCCGGGCAGGCGAGCGATGTCTCGCCGGCGCCGCATGCGCCATCACCACACGTGCCGCTCGGGCCAAGGAATGCCGTCAGCGACGCCTTGTCGCCGTTCCAGCGATTCGTATCGACGTTGCCGCTGATGCCCGCGACGGATCCCGTCGACGTGAACTGCCAGAAGTGCCACGTCGGCCACGGGTCTGCGATGTTGGGGCACGATGCGGTCGTGTATTGCGCGTGCCACAGCGGCGAGCTCGTGAAGTCGGGGCCGCCGACGCTGTCGCGCCAGAAGTAGTAGCCGGTGTAGATGATCGGATCGCGCCCGATCGCCGCCTTCACGTGATCGATCCACTTCGTCAATCTCGCCTGGATGATCGCAGGGCTCTGGCCATCGCTCGCCTCGACGTCGACGACCGGCGGCAGATCATCGGCCGCGAGCTTGCCGCCGATCTTCGAGAGCAACAGGTCGGCCTGCTCGATCGGATCCTGGCCCGGCCGGAAGAACTGATACGCGCCGTGCTTGATGCCGACCGCGCGTGAACCGGACCAGTACGTGGCGAACTTCGGGTCGGGGAACGTGGCGCCGTCGGAGACGCGAATGAACGCGTACTCGACGCCCGCGCCCTTCACCGCGGTCCAGTCGATCGTGCCCTGGTAATAGGACACGTCGATGCCTTTGACCGTCGGCCCGACGCCACACACGGTGGTGTCTTGTTCGATGATCCCCTCGGAGGGCGTCTCGGTGGGATGTGCCGCGCCCTCATCCGCGGCACATCCCACCATGAACGCGAAAAGGATCGCGCGCTTCACGGTACGCGCGTGCAGAGCAAGCAACGCGCCACGCGCAACCGCGCTACATCACGTGTTCGCGCTGCAAACGATCGTGCTCAGTGCTTGTGCGAGTGAGCAACCTGAACCGCTGGCACATCCGCATGCGGCAACTCGCAGCGATGGATCTCGATCGTCAGGTGCGCGACAGGCAGCGCGGCGAGCACGGCATCTCGGTAGTACTCGAGCTCGCGCGGCATCGCGGTGACGAGCGAAACGATGCAGCTCCGTCGACCTGGTCCCAACTCCCACACATGTAGGTCGGCTACCTGCACATCATCGATCGCCTCGAGCCGTTTGCGAACGACGTCCTCGTGCTTCGGCGATGACACGACATCGAGCAGCTGCCGACTCGCTTGCCGACACAAGTTGATCGACCACCACGCGATCACGATGCCGCCGATGAGGCCCATCGCCGGATCGAAGAACCACAGGCCAGCCCACTTGCCGAGCGAGAGCGCGACGATCGCGAACACCGACGTCAGCGCGTCGGCGACGATATGGATGTACGCCGCGCGCAGGTTGAAGTCGATCGATCCGGCTTCTGGCTTTTTGTGCTCGTGCGCGTGGCCGTCGTGATGATGATCGTGCCCGTAGTGATGACCGGTGCCGAGCAAGAGCGCGCAGACCACGTTGACGCCGAGCCCGAGCGCGGCGATCGGTAGCGCTTCGCCGTAGTTCACCGGCGGCTTCGTGACAAGGCGCTCGATGCCTTCGACGCCCATCCACAGCGCGACGATCGCGAGCACGATGCCGCTCGTGTATCCGGCAAGTGCGTAGACCTTGCCCGTGCCGAAGCTGAAGACGTCGTTGCCGGCGTGCTTACGCGCGTACCAGTACGCTGCCAGCGTTAAGCCGAGTGCGCCGACGTGCGTGCCCATGTGCCAGCCGTCCGCAGTCAGCGCGAGCGAGCCAGTCATCCAACCGACGATCAGCTCGCCGACCATCATGACTGCGGTCAGCGCAACGACCCACTTCGTACGCCGCTCTCCCGAGCGGTTGTGGTGGGACTCATCCTCGTGATGAGCGTGCGCCGACAGATCATGCCTATCCATGAAGCTGTCGGAGTCTAGTATAAATGCCGGCCTTAGGCCGCTCGCGCCGGCATTCCGACCAGGCGCAGGATCTGAGGGCGAATCCGCTCTTGTTCCGCAAGCATGTCGCGGCCAAGCGCGTTCAGCTCCTCGACGGAAAGCGCCTCGCGCATCGCGGGCAACATCTCCGCCTCCTCTTCATCACGCGCGTGCATTTCGAACAGGTCGCGAGCAACCTTGACGATCACCCGATACTCCTCGTCGCCGGCGCGGCGTACGAGCAGCTTGTCGAGCGTCGTATCGAGGTTCTCGTGCTCGTGCGGGCCCGCGAGAGCAAACGTCTTCAGCGGACCACTTCGTAGCGCTTCATAGACGACGCGCTCTTCAGCACGGGCATGAATGCGGGCGAGCGCCACCAATCGGCACGCAACACGTGCCGTCTCATCGGCATGGCGGTCATCGCGCGCGAGGACGACGAGATGGTCGAACAAGTCGGCCACCTCGTCGTGATCACGCTTGATCAGATCAACGACATCCATCAGCGGTTTTTGTCTTCGCGATCCGACTGACCGCGATCCATTTGGCGCTGACCCTGCTGGCCCTGATTACCCTGGCGCGGACTGCGCTGCGTAATCGCCTCGTCCTCGTCCTGGTCCTCGTCGTTCAGATCCTCGTCGACATCGTTGTCATTGCTGACACCAACATCGTCGTTCTCGATCTTCGTCGAGCCTTTCTGCGAGCCCCTCTGCTGTCCCTGACCCTTGTTGCTCTGCTGCTGACGGCCCTGCTCCTGCGACTGATCTTGGTCGAGATCAGACTGGCTCTGGCTCTGCTTGTTCTGATTCTGGTTCTTATTATCCGGCATACAACCTCTCCCGTTAATGACTGTAAACAATTGGGTGCAACCGTCGTGCCCCGCGTCAGATACGCCTTGTTTACACGTTCGAAGCAAATGCCCGGGCGCACCGCGTTTCATCGTGCGCCGACGACGCAACGAGCACTTCGCACGTCGCTACTGCTGGATGCCCAGGTACGCTTTGCGAATCTGATCGTTCTTCGCGAGCTCGAACGCAGGCCCTTCCAGCACGATCTTACCGACCTCGAGAACGTAAGCGCGATTAGCAACCTGCAGCGCCATGTGCGCGTTCTGCTCGACGAGCAAGATCGTCGTACCGTCGGCGGCGATCGTCTTTACGATTTTGAAGATCAACGCGACGACCTGCGGTGCGAGGCCGAGCGATGGCTCGTCGAGCAGCAACAGCTTCGGCCGCGACATCAGCGCGCGCGCGATCGCGAGCATCTGGAGCTCGCCGCCCGAGAGCGTGCCGGCACTCTGCGCGAGCCGCTCTTTGAGGCGCGGAAACATCTCGAGCGCGTAGTCGCGATCCTTCTGGACCTTCGCGCGATCCTTGCGCAGGAACGCGCCGATCTCGAGGTTCTCGTCGACCGTCATGTTCGCGAAGATGCCGCGGCCTTCAGGCGCGTGAATGAGCCCGCGCGCGACGATCTGGTGCGGGCCGAGCAGCTCGCCACCGCCGGAGATCCGGCGCAGCAACTGGTGCCACGCCGGGACATCGGACTTCGGCGCCGCCGCGATCAGCTCGCCGTCGAAGCGCACGCTGCCGGCCGAGGGCCTGACGAGCGCCGAGATCGCGCGCAGCGTCGTCGTCTTGCCTGCGCCGTTCGCACCGATCAGCGTGACGACCTCGCCTTTTTCGACGCGCAGCGAGACGCCCTTTAGCGCGTGAATGCCGCCGTAGTGAACGTCGAGGCCTTCGATCTCGAGCAGCGCCATTACGCGCTCCCCTTCGGTTGCGGCGTGTCGCGCTCGTCGGGGACGCCGAGGTACGCCTCGATCACCGCGGCGTCACTTTGGATGTCTTTTGGCGAGCCGACCGCGATCGTGACGCCGTGATCGATCACGGTGATCTGCTCGCAGATATCCATCACGAGCCCCATGTCGTGCTCGATCAACAGGATCGCGACGCCGAACTGCTCGCGCAGCTTCTGGATGAGGCCGCGCATCTCTTTCTTCTCTTGCGTGTTCATGCCGGCGACCGGCTCGTCGAGCAGCAGCACCTTCGGCTCGGTCGCGAGCGCGCGCGCGATCTCCAAGCGGCGCTGATCGCCGTACGGCAGGCTCTTCGCCTGCTCCTCCTGGCGATGCGTGATGCCCATGATCTCGAGCAGCTCGTGGCAACGCTCGTCGAGCGCGCGCTCCTCCGCGACGAACAGTGGCGTGCGGAGCAACGTGCGGGCCCAGCCGCTCTTCGTACGCACGCCCGCTGCCGTGCGCACGTTATCGATGACACTCAGCTCGCCGAACAAGCGGATGTTCTGGAACGTGCGCGCCATCCCCGCGCGCGCGATCTGCGATGGCTTCTTGCCATCGATGCGTTGGCCGACGAGCTCGACGCTGCCCACATCGGGCACGTACACGCCGGTGAGCAGGTTGAACACGGTTGTCTTGCCGGCGCCATTGGGGCCGATCAGGCCATAGAGGCCGCGCGGCGGCAGCGCCATCGAGAAATCGGTGACGGCCTTGAGGCCGCCGAACGCGAGCGAGAGTTTTTTCATCTCGAGCGCCGTCGTCATCGCTTCACCTTCGCGACGAGGCGCCGCCACAGCGATGTCTCCCACAGCTCCTTGACGCCCATGATCCCCTGCGGGCGCAGGATCATCACGAGGATCAGCGCGAGCGCGTACGCGATCATGCGGTAGTCGGCGAACTGGCGGAACACCTCGGGCAGGATGACGAGGATCGCGGCGCCGAGCACGACGCCGGTGATCGAGCCCATGCCACCGATCACGACGATGATCACGAGATCGATCGACTTCATGAAGCCGAGCTCTTTGGGATCGAGCGCGCCGACTTGGTGCGCGTACAGCGAGCCGCCGATGCCGGCGAAGAACGCGCCGAACACGAACGCGACGACTTTGACGCGCGTCGTGTCGACGCCCATCGCTTCGGCGGCGATTTCGTTCTCGCGTACCGCGAGCAGCGCGCGGCCTTGGCTCGAGTACTTGAGGCGATAAACGAGCACGAGCAGCACGAACGCGAACAAATAGACGAAGAACAGCGTCGTGTAGCCCGGCACCTGCGAGAAGCCTTCGGCGCCGCCGAGGTTGTTCGCGAGGTCCCACATCGTGCGCTCTTTGATCGCGGCGACGTTCTTGGGCTGACGCGCGGTGATCTGACCGAGCACGCGCACGATCTCGCCAAAGCCGAGCGTGACGATCGCGAGGTAGTCGCCGCGCAGCCGCAACGTCGGCAGCCCGACGACGAGTCCGAACACCGATGCGATCACGCCTGCGAGCATGCAGCCCGCGAGGAACAAGAGCTGGCCGTTGCCGAGGAAGCCGCCGACGGGCTCCTTCGTGCCAAACCAGTGCACCGAGCCGTAGAACGTCAGCCATGCCGCTGCGTAGCCGCCGACGAGCATGAAGCCCGCGTGACCGATCGAGAACTGGCCGGCGTAGCCATTGATCACGTTGAGCGATCCGGCGAGCAAGATCGCGATGCCGACGTCGAGCAGGATCTTGCTCCACGTCGCGCCGACGCCGGGGCCGATGATCTTGTCCATCACGAACGCGAGCAGCACCGCAACGGCGAACGGCAACAGCGATTTGCCAACCGCGGGCGCGAGCGCGGGCCGGAGCGCAGCGACGCGTTCCTGGAGCCCTTTCATACTTTCTCCCGCACCGCTTTGCCGAGCAGACCGCTCGGCTTGAACAGGAGGACGAGGATCAGGATGCCGAACACGTAAATGTCCTGGAGCTGGCCGACCCACGGCTTGTCGGGGAACGCCGCGTTGACGTAGCGGTGCACGAACACCTCGACGAACGCGATGAGCAGCGCGCCGGCGGCGGCGCCGCGCACGTTGCCAATGCCGCCGACGACGGCAGCGACGAACGCCTTGAGGCCGAGCAAGACCCACGACGCGTCTGCGGTCATGCGCAGATCGTTTCGCAGCGCGAACAAGATGCCGCCGGCCGCGGCGAGCGCGGAGCCGAGCGCGAACGTGACCGACACGACGACGTTAACGTTCACGCCCATCAGCGAGGCGACACGTTCATCGAACGACACGGCGCGCATCGCGCGGCCCATCCGGGTGCCGTAGACGATGCGCTCGAGCACGACGACGAGCACGAGCGTGAGGACGATCGTCAGTAGATCGAACAGCCGCAGCTGCACGCCGCCGACGGTTGCGAGGACATCATTCTGCAGCAGCGCCGAGATCGTCGAGGGCCGGTTGCCAAACACCTTGTTGAGCAGGCCGACATTCTGCAGAAACAGCGACACGCCGATCGCGGTGATCAGCACGTTGAGGCGCGGCGCCTTGCGCAGCGGGCGATACGCGAGGCGCTCGATCGTCACGCCCATCGCCGCGCAGACCGCCATCGTCACGAGCAGCACGCACGGCAGCGCGAACGCGGGCGCCATGCCTGCGCGCCCGCTCGCGAGCCAGCCCGCTGCGCTCGCGACGGTCAGCGCGATCCATGCGCCCCACGACACGATGTCGGAGTGCGCAAAGTTAATGAACCGAAGGATGCCGTAAACAAGCGTGTAGCCGAGCGCGATCAGCGCGTACAACCCTCCGACGGCGAGGAAGTTGATCGTCGTCTGGAGTAAATCGCTGCCGCTCACTTCTTCTCAATACGTGCGGCCATCGTCTGTTTGCCACCCTTGTACTCGACGATCACTGCCGACTTCTGCGCGTTGCGGTTCTCGTCGATCGAGAACGTGCCGGTGACGCCGGTGAAGTTCTTCGTCGCGGCGATCGCATCGCGCAGCGCCTTGCCATCGAGCGAGGGCGCGCGCTCCATCGAGTCGAACAGCACCAATGCGGCGTCGTAGCCGAGCGCGGCGAGCGCATCGGGAGTCTTGCCGTACTCTTGCTTGTACTTGCCGACGAAGTTCTTGACCTCGGGCCGATCCTCTTCGGTCGCGTAGTGATTCGAGAAATAATTGCCGTTGATCGCGTCGCCCGCGATCTTCGCCAGCTCCTCCGAATCCCAGCCGTCGCCGCCGACGAACGGCACCTTGATGCCCGCTTCGCGCGCCTTGCGAATGATCGTGCCGGCGTCCGAGTAGTAGCCCGGCAGGAACACGACCTCGGCACCGGCACCCTTGATCGATTGCAGCTGCGAGCTGATCTCGAGGTTGCCGCCGGTGTACGCCTGCTTCGTGACGACCTTGCCGCCCATCTCCTGGAACGCCTTCTGGAAGTAATCGGCAAGACCGCTCGAGTACGCCTGCGCCTGGTCGTAGAGGATCGCCGCCTTCTTCGCCTTGAGGTTTTCGAACGCGAACTTCGCATCGACCCAGCCCTGGAAATCGTCGAGGAAGCACACGCGGAACACGTAATCGCCGACGTCGGTGACATCGGGATTCGTCGACGATGGCGAGATCATCGGCACCTTCGCCTTCTGCGCGATCGGCCCGCCCGCGAGCGACAGCGACGATGCGACCTCGCCGAGCACGGCGACCGCCTTGTGATCGTTGATGAGGCGCGTGACCGCAGTCGCCGCTTCGCTCTGCTTGCCGGCATCATCGATCGTGACGACCTCGATCTTGCGACCCTTGACGCCGCCCTTCGCGTTGCGCTCCTTGACGGCGAGGCGGATCGCCTGGTCCGTCGAAATGCCGAACGTCGCTTGCGGCCCCGTCATCGATGCGAAGTGACCGATGATGATGTTGCCGCCGGACGATGCGCCACCCGCGCTGCCGCCGCCGCCATCCTTCTTGCCCTTGTCGCACGCGCCGAACGCGATCAGCGTGAGTGCGAGCGCCAGCGTGCGCAGACCTTGCCAAGTGTTCAGATTCACGGCGTTCTCCTAGCGGTGCGATAGCCGAGCCCGGGAGAGGTGTCAACCCCGCTACCGACCGGTTGTTGACGAGATCTTGATCCCAGAGATGGAAATCTCTACGCGGTGGTACTACCACAGCAGTTCGTTGAGTCACGCGGGCGCCCACGCTTCTGGAAGCCACCGTAACGATCAAACCGGTGCTCATGCGCATGGAGCGCATGGCCAGGGATTGCATCCGCACAACCGTCGCGAGCTCGCGTGGCTCTCGCTCGGCGCGCTCGGCGTCGTCTACGGCGATATCGGAACCTCACCGCTCTACGCGATGAAGGAGTGCTTCACGCACGAGAATCCGCATCGCGCCACCGTCGAGTCGGGGTTCATGCACTTCACGCCCACGGGCCCGGTCGTGCGCACCGTGATCGAGACCGACAACGTGCTCGGCATTCTGTCGCTGTTCGTGTGGTCGCTGATCCTCGTCGTCATCATCAAGTACCTCGTGTTCGTGCTGCGCGCCGACAACAAGGGCGAAGGCGGCACGCTCGCGCTCGCGGCGTTGCTGTCGGAGCGCGGCGCGCGCGCGACGAAGCTCGCGATCCCCGTGCTGCTCGCGCTGTTCGGTACGGGACTCTTGTTCGGCGAAGGCATCATCACGCCCGCGATCTCGGTGATGGGCGCGATCGAGGGCCTCAAGGAGCAGAGCCCGAGCTTCGGCAAGCTCGTCGTTCCGATCTCCGCCGGCATCTTGATTGGCCTGTTCTGGGTGCAGAAGCACGGCACCGGCCGCATCGGCTCGGTGTTCGGTTGGGTGATGCTCGTGTGGTTCATCGCGATCGCCGGCGTCGGCATTCCGTACATCATCAGCTACCCCGAAGTGCTCAAGGCGATGAGCCCGCACTACGGCGTGATGTTTCTCGCGACGCACAGCGTGCAAGGCTTCTTGCTGCTCGGCTCCGTCGTCCTTTGCATCACCGGATGCGAGGCGCTGTACGCCGACATGGGTCACTACGGGCGCACGCCGATTCGCCTCGCGTGGTCGTACGTCGTGTTCCCCGGCCTGCTCCTCAACTACTTCGGCCAGGGCGCGCTCTACCTTCACGAGGGCGCGAAGGTCTCGAACCCGTTTTACGATCTCGTCAGCGGCACGCCGCTGTTGATTCCAATGGTCGTGCTCGCAACCGCCGCCGCGATCATCGCATCGCAAGCGCTGATCTCGGGCGCGTTCTCGCTGACGAACCAGGCCGTGCAGCTCGGCTACTTCCCGCGCGTCAAAGTCGTTCACACGTCGAGCAAGGCCGAAGGCCAGATCTACATTCCCGAGATCAACTGGATGCTCATGGTCGCGTGCATCGCGCTCGTCGTCGCATTTGGCTCGGCGACGAAGCTCGCGTCGGCATACGGCATCGCGGTTACTGGCACGATGGCGATCACCTCGTTCCTCTTCTTCCGCATCGCGCGCACGAAGTGGGGCTGGCCGCTGTGGGCAGGGCTTCTGTTCTACATCCCGCTCATCGTGATCGACTACTCGTTCTTCTCCGCGAACCTCGTCAAGCTCGCCGACGGCGGTTGGTTCCCGCTCGCGATCGGCATCGGCATGTTCACGATCATGACGACGTGGTGGCGCGGCCGCCACGAGCTGTCGAAGATGATGGAGACCGGCACGATCCCCGACGAGATGTTCCTGCAAGACGTCGCCGCGATGCACGTCCATCGCGTCAACGGCACCGCGGTGTTCATGTCATCGGGCACCGATGGCATGCCGAACGTGCTGCTCCATCACGTCAAGCACAACCAGGTGCTGCACAAGCAGGTCGTGCTGCTCTCCGTGCTCACCGATAACGTACCGTTCGCGATCGGCAACCAATCGCTGACCGTCAAAGAGCTCGGCCAAGGCTTCTTCCGCGTGATCGCGCACGTCGGCTTCATGCAGCAGCCGAACGTGCCGAAGATTCTCGTGCGCTGCGAGAAGCACAAGCTGCACATCGAGCCGCCGACGACGACATATTACCTCGGTCGCCAGACGCTGCTCACGAGTGGCAAGACGCGCGTCGCGAAGTGGCGCAAGCTGCTCTTCTCGTTTCTCGCGCGCAACTCGCGTCCGCCGACGGCGTTCTTCAACTTGCCGCCGAACCGCGTCGTCGAGCTCGGGCTTCAGATCGAGCTGTAAAGATCGCGTTAAGATCCGCGTAAAGAACGCATCAAGATTCTGGCTTGCGTCGCCTGATTACCGATCACGAATTGGGGTGCATGGTACCTGCTGCGTAGATTGAGCGAGTCTCTCGCCGCGTCGCAGCATCGAGGTCGCCGCACCACGTCCGCGCACGTGCCTCATGGGCACCATCCGGCAAGCCGCAAGGAGCTTGCGTGGCTCTCGCTCGGTGCGCTCGGCGTCGTCTACGGCGACATCGGAACGTCGCCGCTCTACGCGATGCGCGAGTGCCTTGGCCTTAGCAAGGAGCGGCCGCACGCGGTCACGCCGGAGAACGTCTTCAACATCCTCGGCGTGCTGTCGCTGTTCTTTTGGGCGCTCGTGCTCGTCGTCTGCGTGAAGTACCTCGTGTTCGTGCTGCGCGCCGACAACAAAGGCGAAGGCGGCATCCTCGCGCTCGCCGCGCTTGTCGATCGCAAGATGGAAAACAAGCCGCGCACGCGGCTCGCGATCCCGATCTTGCTCGGCCTCTTCGGTGCGGGCCTGCTCTACGGCGATGGCGCGATCACGCCGGCGATCTCGGTGCTCGGCGCCGTCGAAGGCATCTCCGAACAGAACGCCACATTCGCTGAGCTCGTCGTACCGATTTCCGCCGCGATCCTCATCGCGCTGTTTTGGATCCAGCGCTACGGCACCGCGAAGATCGGTGCGGTGTCGGGCTGGGTGATGCTCGTCTGGTTCTTCGCGATCGGCGCGCTCGGGCTGCGCTACATCATCATCTATCCCGAGGTGCTCAAAGCGGTGAGCCCGCACTACGCCGTGGGGTTCCTCGTTCATCACGGCGTGCACGGCTTCTTGCTGCTCGGCCTCGTGTTTCTGTGCGTGACAGGCGGCGAAGCGCTCTACGCCGACATGGGTCACTTCGGCCCGCTGCCGATCCGCTTCGCGTGGTTCACCATCGCGTTCCCGTGCCTGTTGCTGAACTACTTCGGGCAGGGCGCGCTGTACCTCGATCAGAAGCTGAACGTGTCGAACCCGTTTTACGACCTCGCGCCGGGACCGCTGCTGATCCCGATGCTGCTGCTCGCGACGGCGGCGGCGATCATCGCATCGCAGGCGCTGATCTCCGGTGCGTTCTCGCTGACGAACCAGGCCGTGCAGCTCGGCTACCTGCCGCGCGTCACGGTGATCCACACGTCGAGCAAGATCGAAGGCCAGATCTACATCCCCGAGGTCAACTTCGCGCTGATGGCCGCGTGCGTTGCGCTCGTGTTCGCGTTCAAGAGCAGCTCGAGCCTCGCCGCCGCGTACGGCATCGCGGTCACCGGCACGATGGGCATCACATCGTTCTTGTATTTCCTCGTGTGCCGATGGAACTGGAACTACCGCTGGATCACCGCGCTGTCGCTGTTCATCCCGTTCATCATCATCGACATCGCGTTCTTCTCGGCGAACGCGGTGAAGATCGCGCAAGGCGGTTGGTTCCCGCTCGCAGTCGGCACCGGCCTCTTCATCGTGATGACGACATGGTGGCGCGGCCGCTTCGAGCTCTCGAAGATGATGGAGCTCGGCACGATGCCCGACGAGCTGTTCTTGAACGACATCGCCGAATCGAAGCTGCCGCGCGTGAGCGGCACGTCGGTGTTCATGTCGTCGGGTACCGATGGCATGCCGAACGTGCTGCTACATCACGTCAAGCACAACAAGACGCTCCACAAGCAAGTCGTGCTGCTCAGCGTGCACACGCAAAACGTGCCGTTCGCGGTCGGCAATTCGGCACTCACGGTGCGCGACCTCGGCCACGGCTTCTTCCGCGTCGTCGCGAAGGTCGGCTTCATGCAGCAGCCAAACGTGCCGAAGATCCTCGCGCGCTGCGAGAAGCATCAGTTGCGCGTCAATCCCGCCGACACGACGTACTACCTCGGCCGACAGACGCTCTTGACCGGGGGCAAGTCGCGCGTAGCGAAGTGGCGCAAGATCCTGTTCTCGTTCCTCGCGCGCAACTCGCGCCCGCCGACGGCGTTCTTCAACTTGCCGCCGAACCGCGTCGTCGAGCTGGGGCTGCAGATCGAGCTGTAGCATCTTGATGCTTTCTTGATCCCTGGCTGGGGTTCCTAGATGGCGTTCCGCTCGGAACCAACGCTACGTACGATCTGATGAACGTCGAGGAGCGCGCGATCTACATCGGCCTCGTGCTGATCTGCGTGCCCGTCGTGGTCGTTCAAGTGGCGCGCGGCAGCGACCTGAGCATGGTCGCGCTGGGCCTGGCGCTACTCGGAATCGTTGGACTCGTGCGCAGTTGGCTGCGCGCGCCAGACCTGCCGATGGCCCGGATCCATAGACGCTGATAGGCTGGGCGGGTGTCAGACCGCCCGACGACTCACGTGCCAGCGCGCTCGTACGTCGTCGCGGTGATCACCGTCGCGATCGCGACCGCGATCGGCGTTGCGGCTGCGCCGTGGGCGAGCCACGCCGACCAGGCGATGGTGTATCTGCTCGCGATCCTCGTTGCCGCGCTCGGCGGTCGGGGGCCGGGCCTCACCGCCGCCGTGCTGTCTGCCGCGGCGTTCGACTTCTTCTTCGTCGAGCCGTATCACACGTTCGCCGTTGCCGACCGCCACTTTCTGATCACGTTCGGCGTGATGCTTGCGATCGGCATCGCGATCGGCAGCCTCGTCAATCGAACGCGCGTTGCAGAGCAGCAGAGTCGCGAGCGCGAGCTGCGCGCGAAAGCGGAAGAGCTGCGCAGCACGCTGCTGTCCTCCGTCTCGCACGATCTGCGCACGCCGCTCGCCGCGATCACGGGCATGGCGACATCGCTGCGCGAGCAAGCGACGGGCGCTGATCGCGAAGCACTGCAGACGATCGTCGACGAGGCGCAGCGATTGAGTCGCATCCTGACGAACCTGCTCGCGATCACGAAGGTCGAGTCGGGCGCACAGCCGCGCCGCGAGTGGGTGCCGCTCGAGGAGCTGATCGGCTCGGCGCTCGGCCCGCTCGAATCCGAGCTCGTCGATCATCCATTGACGCTCGATATCGCCGACGAGCTCGCGCACGTCGATCCGATCCTCACGGGCCAGCTGCTCGTGAACCTTGTCGATAACGCCGCGAAGCACACGCAAAGTGGCTGCGCGATCGAAGTTCGCGCTCGCCGCGACGGCACGGCCGCGCTGATCGAAGTCAGCGATGCGGGTCCCGGCCTACCGCCCGGGCCAGCGGAACAAGTCTTCGAGAAGTTCTTTCGCGGCCACGACGCGACAGCGCACGGCGTCGGGCTCGGGCTCGCGGTCTGCCGCGCGATCGCGCTCGCGCACGGCGGCCGCATCGAGGCCTCGCCGCGCACGAGCGGCGGCACGAGCTTTCGCGTCTGGTTTCCGGACGCCGGGACGCCACCCCAGATCGAAGCTGATGAGCAGCTGGCGAGGGCGTCATGACAGCTGCCGCCGATACCGTGCTGATCGTCGAAGATGAAGCGCCGATGCGGCGGTTCTTGTCGTCGGCGCTGCACAGCCATGGGTTTCGCGTCGTCGAGGCGGCGACGCTCGGCGTTGCGGAGCGGCTCGCGACCGAGCAGCTGCCCGCCGCGATCTTGCTCGATCTCGGGCTGCCCGATGGCGATGGCCTCACGCTCGTGCGCAGCCTGCGCACGTGGTCGGCGGTTCCCGTGATCGTGCTCTCGGCGCGCGACCGCGAAGATGACAAGGTCAGCGCGCTCGATGCAGGCGCCGACGATTACCTGACGAAGCCGTTTGGCACGAGCGAGCTGCTCGCGCGCATCCGCGTCGCGCTTCGGCACGCGCGCGCGCGTCGTATGCCCGACGAGCCGATGCTCACCGTCGGCCCGATTCGCATCGATCAGGCCCGCCACACGGTGACCATCGGCGACGCGCCGATTCACCTCACGCCGATCGAATATCGGCTGCTCGTCTTGCTCGCGCGCCACGCAGGCAAGGTGCTCACGCATCGCCAGCTGCTGCAGGAAGTCTGGGGCCCGCGCAGCACGCACCAGACGCACTACGTGCGCGTGCACATGGCAGCGTTGCGCCGCAAGGTCGAAGCAGATCCGGCGCGGCCGCGCTGGCTCATGACAGAGCCAGGTGTTGGATATCGCCTGCTCGACGAGCGTTGACGCCGGCTTGATGAGGCCTTGATGCGAAATTGATGACGCGCCTGGTCAGCTTGGCGCGTGAAGCTCCGCATCTTTGGTCGCAAGAAAGACTTTCGCGACCCATCGATCTTTCATCGCGTCTCGCTCATCGCGTTTTTCGCGTGGGTCGGCCTCGGTGCCGACGGCCTTTCGTCCTCTGCGTATGGCCCCGAAGAAGCGTTCAAGTCGCTCGGCGATGGTCATCACTACATGGCGCTGTTTCTCGCGCTCGCAGTGGCGCTCACCGTGTTCATCATCTCGTACGGCTACAGCCGCATCATCGAGCAGTTTCCGCAAGGCGGTGGCGGCTACGTCGTCGCGTCGAAGCACCTCGGCCCGTACTCGGGTCTCGTGTCGGGTTCGGCGCTGCTCGTCGATTACGTGCTTACGATCGCGGTCTCTGTCGCATCGGCCGGCGACGCGGTGTTCAGCTTTCTGCCGGTCGAGTGGCACCACTACAAGCTGATCGCGGTACTCGTCGTGCTCGCGCTGATGACGCTGATGAACTTGCGCGGCGTCAAAGAATCGATCGTCGTGCTGACGCCGATCTTCGTGCTGTTTCTTATCACGCACGCGATCGTCATCTTCGGCGCCGTCACGGCGAACCTCGGCGAGGCTCATGCCGTCGCCGGCGAGGTCTCGACGCAATTCAGTCACGACCTCGGCGCGATCGGCCTTCCCGCGATGATGGTGATCTTTCTGCGCGCGTTCGCGCTCGGCGGCGGCACGTTCACCGGCATCGAAGCCGTATCGAACGGGCTCGGAATCATGCGCGAGCCGCGCGTGCGCACCGGCAAGCGCACGATGGTGATGATGGCGACGTCACTCGCGCTCACCGCGGGCGGCATCCTGATCGCGTATCTGCTGCTCCACGTCGATCGGTTCGCCGCCGACCCGGCGCACGCGGGACAGACGCTCAACGCGGTGCTCACCGAGCAATTCACGGGCAGCTGGACGTTCGTGATCGTGACGATGGTCGCCGAGGGCGCGCTGCTCATCGTCGCCGCGCAAGCCGGCTTTGTCGACGGCCCGCGCGTGATGGCGAACATGGCACTCGATCAATGGCTGCCGAGCCGCTTCGCGTCGCTATCCGAGCAGCTGACGATGCACTACGGCGTGTACCTGATGTCGGGCGCTGCCGCCGCCGTATTGATCTATACGAACGGCGATCTGCGCACGCTCGTCGTCATGTACTCGATCAACGTGTTCCTCACGTTCACGATGTCGAACGTCGCGATGATGCGGCACTGGTGGCACGTGCGCCGCCGCGAGCGCTGGCGCAAGAACATGGCGATCCATGCGGCCGGTGCGATCGTGTGCGCCGGCATTCTCGGCGTCACGACGATCGAGAAGTTTGGCGCCGGCGGTTGGGTCACGCTCGTGATCACCGGCGTCGTGATCGGCGCGTGCATCTGGGTCAAGGCGCACTACCGCCAGGTCGCCGGCAAGCTCGTCAAGCTTTCGCAGGAGCTGTCGCTCGAGACAATTCCCGCGGTCGCGCCCATTCCGCCCGATATGGATCCGACGAAGCCAACCGCCGTTGTGCTCGCCGGTGGCTTCGGTGGCCTCGGCATTCACACGCTGCTCCAGATCCCGCGCGTGTTCCCGAACCAGTTCGACCAGGTCGTGTTCATCTCCGTCGGCGTGATCGATGCCGGCACGTTCAAGGGCGAAGCGGAGATGACGGCGCTTGATCGCAAAACCGCCGCCGACCTCGCGAAGTATGTCGAGTTCGCGCGCACGCGGATGGGCTGGGCCGCCGATTGCGATCACAGCCTTGGCACCGAAGCCGTCGCCGAGCTCGAGCGATTGTGCCGCGAAGTTCAGCTGCGCTTTCCGCGCTCGGTGTTCTTCGCGGGCAAATTGATCTTTCGCCACGAGAGCTGGTGGCAGCGCCTGCTCCACAACGAGACCGCGCACGCCGTGCAACGCCGCCTCGAGCTCGATGGCCTCACGATGGTCGTTCTGCCGATACGAATGATGAAATGACAGCTAGATGCGGCCTTGACGCGTTCTTAACGCCGACGGCGCTAGGGTCGAGACATGGAAGACGACGAGATAGAACGCGAAGAACGCGCGATCTACATCATCATCTTGGTCGCGCTCGCGCCGGTGATGATCTCGCTCGCGTATCACGGCGCGAAGGTGATCGATGGCGGCACGACGCTGAGCCTCATCATCGTCGTATGCGGCGTGTGGGGGCTTGGTGCGGTCGCGCGCAAGATGCGCACGAGAGTTCCGCCGGCCTACGTCGTTGGTTCGCGGAAGCGGTAGCCGACGCCCGCTTCGGTCAGCAGCCACTGCGGCCGCGCCGGATCGCGTTCGAGCTTCTTGCGCAACGCAGCCATGTGGACGCGCAGATACTGATTGTGCTCGAGCGCCGTGGGTCCCCATACGGTGAGCAGCAAATGGCGATGCGTGAGCACGCGGCCCGGCTGGCGCGCGAGCTCGACGAGCAGCTTGAACTCGATCGGCGTGAGGTGGACCTCGTTGGCGTCGATCGTCACCATGTGGCGCGGCTGATCGATCTTGATCGGCCCGACCTCGATGATATCGGGCGCGGGCGCGCCGCCGCGGCGAAGCACGACGCGAATGCGCGCGAGCAGCTCGCCGGCGCCGAACGGCTTCGTCAGGTAATCCTCCGCGCCCGCATCGAGCGCGGCGACCTTGTCGCCCTCTTGACCGCGCGCCGACAGCACGATGATCGGTGGCCGCTGCTCCGCGGGGATTGCGCGAATGACGGAGAGACCATCGCCATCGGGAAGCCCGAGGTCGAGCAATACGACGGCCGGGTGAGCACGCTCGATCACCTCGAGCGCCGTCGCGACGGTGCCTGCTTCGAACACGGTGTGACCGTGGCCCGCGAGCGTCGTGCGCAGGAAGCGGCGGACGTGAATATCGTCATCGACAACGAGGATCGTGGCGCTCACGATGCCGCCTCCAGTAACGTCACGTGAGCGGCAGGCAGCGCGATGCGAAACTGTGCGCCGCCATCGCGCGGTCGCTCGATCGTTGCCGTGCCGCCGTGCGCCTCGACGATCGCGCGCACGACCGCGAGGCCGAGCCCGGCGCCGGGCGCGCTCGAGGCGCGAACGAACTTGTCGAACAGGCGCTCGCTATCACCGTCGGGAATGCCGGCGCCGTGATCGCGCACGACGAGATCGATCGTATCGCCGGCGCGGCTCGCGCTGAGCTCGAGCGGCGGCGCACCGTGCTTGAGCGCGTTATCGATCAAGTTGATCAGCACCTGTTCGAACAATACCGGGTCTACCGACACGATGAGGTCCGATGGCACGGCGAGCTTGACCTCGCGCTCGCCGATCGCATCCTCGAGCCGCGTCAGTGCCGCGCCGACGATCTCCTCGACGGGAATCGGCTCGCGCGCCGGTACGAGCCCGGCTTCGACACGCGTGAGCTGAAGCAGGTTGCCGAGCACGCGCTCGAGCCGGCGCGCGTCATCGATGATCGATGACAAGAGCTCGTCGCGTGCCACCGGCGTCAGCCGCGCAGCATCATCGCGGAGCGTCGTTGCTGCGCCGGTGATCACCGCAAGCGGTGTGCGCAAATCGTGAGACACGGCGGAGAGCAGCGAGCTGCGTAGCTCTTCCGTGCGTGCGCGCAGTGCCGCGTCGCGCGCTTCTTCGGCGGAGCGAACGCGCGCGAGGGCGAGGCCGGCCTGCCGCGCGAACGACTCGAGGAGCGGCAATGCGGCGCCGCCGCGGCGGCGAACATCGTGGCGCGCTTGCACCGCGATGACACCGGCGGTCGTCGCGCCGGCGACGAGCGGAACGGCAAGCACGCGCGCCGTCGGCAACGTATCGGTACCGCGGCCCGCCGCTTCGCCGTGATCGAACGCCCAGCGCGCGACGGTTTGCTCCTCACGAGCGAGAGGCATGAGGCCAGCCGCAGCGACGAGCTGCGTCGGATCGCGCGGCTCCGGCACGAGCACGGACGCAGCGACAGGGAACACGCTCTCGAGATGACGCACGGTAACCGCCGCAACATCTTCGCGCGTCGCCGCCGCAGCGATGTCGCGCGTGAACGCGAGCAGCGCGACCGTGTTGCGTTCGCGCACCACTGCATCGCGTTCTTGCCTGCGCAACCGAACGGTGAGCGTGCTGATCACGAGGCTCGAGGCGAACATCACCGCAAACGTGAGCAGATAGCCCATCTCTGCAACGGCGAACGTGAAGCGCGGTGGCACGAAGCAGAAGTCGAATGCCGCGATGGAGACGGACGCGGCGACAAGCGCGGGCCCGCGCCCCGATAACGATGCGAGCGCGATCGCGATCAGATACAGCATCGAGATATCGGCGACGGTTGCGTACCGAAACACCGCCAGGCCGAACGCGGTGACGGCGGCGATACCGACGAGCGCCGAGATGTACGCGACGTAATTCGGGCGATCGCGCGACGCGGGCGCGGCCCTTTGCGGGCCGTGTTGCAGCGGCGCGATGACATGGATCTCGATCGTGCCGGAGAGCCGGATCAGCGTGTCGAGAAGGCTGCCGCGTAAGAGGTCGCGCCACCGCGAATGCGTTGGTTTGCCGGCGACGATGCGCGTGACGTTGTGCTCGCGCGCGTACGAGAGCAGCGCGTCGGGCACGGAGCGGTCGGCGAGCCGCGCGATCTCGCCGCCGAGCGACTCGGCGAGCCGCAGATGATTCTCGACGCGCTCGCGATCTTTTTCGTTGAGCGGTGCTGCGCCGAGCACCTCGACGTGCGCCGCGGTCCACTCGGCGTGCAGACCCTCCGCCATGCGTTTTGTCGCGCGGATCAGTCGCTCGCTGCCCGGGCTCGGTCCGACGGCAACCAGCAAGCGCTCGCCCGCGGGCCACGCGGCGCCAATGCCTTGCTGTCGGCGATACGCGAGCATGTCGGCATCGACGCGCTCGGCGGTGCGGCGAAGCGCGAGCTCGCGCAACGCGAGCAGGTTGCCGCGCGAAAGCATGCTCTCGGGCGCGTTCACCTTGCCGTCGGCGAGCCGCTCGAGCAGCTGATCGGGCGGGATATCGACGAGCTCGATCTCGTCGGCGCGATCGAGCACGGCATCGGGCACCGTTTCGGTCACCTTGACGCCGGTGATCTGCTGCACGACGTCGCCGAGACTTTCGATGTGCTGAACGTTCAGCGTCGTGTAGATGTCGATGCCGGCGTCGAGGAGCTCGAACACGTCTTGCCAACGCTTGACGTGCTTGCTGCCGGGCGCGTTCGTGTGGGCTAGCTCGTCGATTAGAACGAGCGCAGGCCGCCGTGCGAGCGTCGCGTCGAGATCGAGCTCGCCATTGCGTGGCGCGATCGCGGGCAGCCCATCGAGCAGCTGCTGCGTCTCGGCGCGGCCATGCGTCTCGACCACGCAAACAACGACGTCGACCCCACGCGCACGCGCGGCTCGCGCTTCCTCGAGCATCGAGGTTGTCTTGCCGACGCCCGGCGAAGCACCGAAGAAGATCTTCAACCGCGCCATCGAGCTCGTCATTTAGGCGTACCACGACAATGCCCGTTAAGAATTCGTCAAGACGGTCGCATAAGTAGCGGTGCAGTGGCGCGCGATGCCGTATACCTCCGCCAGAAGTCATGCTCGCTATCGACATCGCGTTGCTCGTCGGCGGCGGCGTCTTGTTAGTTGCGGCAGCGTTCGTTGTCGGCGGCCGCATCGAGCGGCGCGCGAAAGCGCAAGAACGGCGCCAGCTCGGCGCGCGTAACGCCGAGCTCGAAAAGCAACGGCTCGAGGAATCGTGCACCGTGTGCGGTGAATCGATCGATCCGAAGCACGACGTGTTCGATTCGGGCAGGTGGTGGCACAAGGGGTGTTACCGCGAGGCACTTCGCTAGGAGAACGTGATGGAGAAGCTCAGTGGCATGCGCAAGTACAGGATCCTGGTGGCGGCCGTCGTCGGCGTCGTCTTGGTCACGATCATGATCATCCTCTTCGCGAAGCTGACGACGATCCGCCCCGGCCATGTCGGTGTGTCGGTCGTGAAGTGCGGCCAGGGCGGCGTCTCGCCGAACCCGATCCCGACGGGCTACTACTGGCGCAGCTTGTTCTGCGAAGAGGTCATCGAGTATCCGACGAACGTGCAGACGCTTCTGTTGTCGAAGAGCCCACACGAGGGACGCTCGATGGACGAGTCGATCACCGTGACGTCCGTCGAGGGACTGCCGGTGAATCTCGACGTCTCGCTCTCGTTCACGCTCGATCCGGCGAAGGTGCCCGCGATCTACACGAAGTACCGCAACAACATCGATCACATCGCGCACAACTTCATTCGCCAGACGATCCGCGAGTACCTGCAAAGCGTGTTCGCACAGTTCACAGCGGAGCAGCTGTATTCGACGAAGCGCGAAGAGGCGCGCGTCGAGGTCCAGAACTTCTTGGCGAAGCGGCTCTCCAGCGAAGGCTTCGTCGTCCAGCAGTTCACCGTCAACGAGACGCGCGTGCCCGATGCGGTGGTCCAGGCGATCAACGCGAAGGTCGCGATGATTCAGGAATCGCAAAAGGCCGAGGCGCAGGTGCGCAAGACCGAAGCGGAGGCGAAGCAACGCATCGCGCAGGCGCAAGGCGAGGCCGAAGCGAAGAAGCTGAGCGCCGACGCCGAGGCGTATTTCAACAAGACCGTCGCCGCGTCGATCACGCCGGAGTACGTGCAGTACAAGGCGCTCGAGCGGTGGAATGGCGAGCTGCCGCAGATGATGACGAGTGGCAGCGCCGTCCCGTTCGTCAACGTGCCCGCGGCGAAACCCGCCATCATCGCGCCGAAGACGAAGTGATCTAGCGTCCGCGGCGTGATAGGTGTTCGCATGGTCGCACGTCGCGGCGCGCTGCTGTTTTTCGCGGTGCAAGCTGCGTTGCTCGTCGCGCTCGGCCTGTCGGCAACGCTCGTCTACGCGGTCGTGATCGCGCGGACGGTCCAGCCGGTGTGGGCCGGCATCGATGTCGTGCTGATCGCCGGCTGCGTCGCACTCATCGCAAGGTTCCCGAGCAAGCTCGGCTTTGGCACGCTCGGCGAGCGCCGTATCGTGAAGCTCGTCGCGCTCGCTGCGATCGCGCTTGCTGCCGTGCTCGTCGCGCAGCTCGTGTTCGTCGACGCGAACGGCGTGTGGCTCGACGAGGGGCAGTACCTAGCGACGCTGCGCGAGGGCGCGATTCGAAAGAGCGGCATGGCGCCGTTCAACATGCGCTGGCTCGAGCCGTTTCTCGCCGGGCCACTCAACGTGGTGCCGCTCGAGGACGCGAACGCGCTCAAGGCGGTCAACTTTGCGGCGCTCGTCGTCACCGCGTTCTATCTATCGCTTCTCGTCGTGCGCCTCGGTATGCGGTTGCGGCTTGCCGCGCTCGTGCCGGTGTTCTTGCTGTGCTCGTACCTCGCGGTCTACGCCGGGAAGAACCGCCTCGTCCTCGATCCATTCAACTACGCGATGTTCGTGCTGCTGTTTCACACGCTCGTGCATCGCGCGCATTGGAAGTACTTCCCGATCGTATTGCTCATCGCATCGCTGAACTCGGAGAAGGCGATCTACTGGCTGCCCGTGTTCGCCGTCGTGATGCTGTTTCGCCGCGTGCCGTGGCGCGAGGCATTCGGGAAGACCGCGCTCTACGCCGCGCCGACGGTGCTGTACCTCATCGCGATCGGTTTGTACTTGCGCGGCTCGCCGACCGAAGGCGGCGAAAAGTTCTTCGAGAACCTCTACGTCATGGCGTTTTCGTGGTTCGGCGGCGTGACGAACGAGACCGTCAAGGCAAACACGTTTCAGGCGCTGTGGTTCCCGTTTGGCGCGTTCACGATCTATGCGCTGCTCGCGCTCGTCGATTGTCGACGGTGGGTGAAGGCGATCGCGCTGTTGCTCATCCCGATCTTTCTGCAGGCGCTGATCGCGCACGACACGAAGCGCATGGTCGCGTACGCGTTCATCGTCTATCTACCGCTCGGCATGCTGTATCTCTCGCGCGCGCTCGACGAGCTTCCCCGGTCGATCGCCGTGCCGCTCCTCGTTCTGATCGTGATCATCTCCGTCGCGCAGTACTACCTGTTCCCGACCGCGGATCGCCTCGGCTATGCGCTCTACTACGGCCGCACCATCAAGCTCGCGCTCGCGGCGGCCGAGATCACGGTCACGGCCGCACTCGTGTATCTCCACAACGCCGTGTTCAAGCCGAGCTAAACAGAGTCGCCTGGGTTGTGGATCATCGTCGAAACGTAAACGTAAACGCGAACGTAAACGTAAACGCCATGGGCTCGGCTTGGGCGCCTTGGCCGATAGCGCTGGGATGTTCGGCTTTGAAAGCTCGACGTATACCGATGCGCAGGCGAGGCACTTCCGCTTCTCTACGGGTTCGCGAACCGGTCTGACCCCGAACCAAGCGCCAGCTCCGTCGCGCCGCGCTATCGATCAACCTCAACATTGCAGAGGGAACCGGCCGTCGCGATGATGATCAGCGCCAGTTCTACCGAATCGCACGCGGTTCGGCTCTTGAAGCGGCCGCCGTGCTCGATGCGATTCGTGCGCTGGACCTGGCGACATCCGACGAGACCGCCTCGGTTGAGGAGTTGTTGGTGCGCGTTGTTGGTGCGCATCGTCTCGATGTCGACGAAGATGGCAGGCGTTTACGTTTACGTTTACGTTTACGCTGGATCAGAACCTGCGCGACTCTGTTTAGAGCAAGTAGATCGCGATCTGAGCGAACGCACCGAACGGCGCGACGCCATATTCACTGTGCAACGTGAGACCGCTTGCATCGACTTCGGCGCTGCGACCGACGGGTAGATACGCGCCGGCGCGAACGAGGACCTTTTGCTCGGCCCAATATTCGACGGCGGGCACGACGAGGAGGCTCGGGTCGAGCAGATTCGTGATCGCGATCGCCTGCACGTTCAGCAGCTCCGAGTATTTGTAGGCGGCAACGATGCCCGCGTAGTGCCGGCCCGCGCCGAACACCTCGCCGCGCGCGACGCGATCGCTCTGCAACACGTCGAGGTAGCCCGCGGGATCGCGCGCGCCGAAGCCGTTGTAGTAGTACTCGCCGATCAGGACGAGCTCGTCTGTGGGGCGCAGCTCGGCGCCGACGACAGCACGCACGAAGCGCTCGTCGGTATCGAGCGCGACCGTGTACGCGGCTTCCGTGTGCACGCCGACCGGGCCGGCATCGCCCGTGACGTCGAGGCCGAACACGGCATCGCGCACGTACTTCGCGACAGAGGGCGCGATGTCGAAACTCTTGATGTTGACCTGCGCGCGCGCGACACCGCCGTGATCGCGCAGCTCCGGTAGCGGCAACCACAGCACGTCGAGCTGCGCGGTTTCGGAGAATGGGATCGAGACGCGCAGAGCATCGACGCCGCGGCGGACTTCACGATCGATATCGGTCGGCGCGAACGGCGAGAGCAGATCGGTCGGGTTCCAGAGCCGACCGGAGCCCCACGACAGCACTTGGCGACCGACGGTGACATCGACCTTGCCGAGGTCCGCCTTGACCGCGAGCAGATCGAGATCGTGATAGAGCGACATGCCGCCGCGCTTGACGAGCAGCGGATCGAAATCGACGAGCCGGCGCTCGGCGCGCGCGGTCGACGCCGGCACGCTCGTGCCGAGGCCGGCGCCGGTCGAGAGCGCCGGATCGCTCGCGATCACGGCGGCGAGCTGATAGCCAACCTGCAGCTCGTATTTCTCTTTCAGCACGAGGTGGCCCCATGTGCGCGTCGCGTGCGTCCACAGCACGCCGTACGCGGGAACGAGGTTCGCGTCGACGAGCGGCGGCGGCAAGCGCAGGCCCGTGACCATCGACTTGTAGAAGTTGCGCAGCTCGAGCTCGGACCGCTCGTCATCCCACGACCACGTGTCGGCGCTCGCGACCGCCGGCAGCAGCAGCAGCGCGACGAGCGAGCCGGTCCGGAGGAGCGCAGCGGCGCCCGACAGGAGACGCCCCGGCGGGTCCGCTTGTCGGGCCCGCCGGCGCCGCGAGCGAGGACCGGCGAGCGAACTGTGACGACCTTTCATGCGGCCTTGCGTTCGTCCGCGGCGATCGCGCCATCGACGAGCCGCACCACGCGATCCGCTTGCTCGAGCACCATCGGGTCGTGCGTCGAGAACACGAACGTCACGCCGCGCTCGCGGTTGAGCTCGCGCATCAGCGCGACAAGCGCGCGGCCCGTCTGTTGATCGAGGTTCGCGGTTGGCTCGTCGGCGAGCACGAGCGCAGGCTCGCTCGCGATCGCGCGCGCGACCGCGACGCGCTGCTGCTGGCCACCACTCATCTTGAGCGGACGCGTGTCGATGAGCTGCTTCATGCCCATGCGATCGAACAGCTCGGCGATGCGCGCGCGACGCTTCGCTTGCGACACGCCTTTGAGCTCGAGCACGTACTCCGCGTTCTCGGCGGCGGTCAGCACCGGCACGAGGTTGTACGACTGGAACACGAAGCCGATGCGGTCGCGCCGCAGATCGGAGAGCTGCTTTTGCGACATGCCCTCGAGCGCGATACCGTCGACTTTGATCGAGCCGGTCGTCGCGACGTCGAGCGCGCCGATGAGGTTTAGCAGCGTCGTCTTGCCCGAACCGCTCGGGCCGGCGATCGCCATGAACTCGCCGCGCTCGATCACGAGGTCGACGCCGCGCAGCGCGTGCGTCGTGACGTGACCCTTGTCGATGTAGTCCTTCGTGACGCCTTTGACTTCAATGACGGGCATGGAGTGCCTCCACAGGCGGTAGGCGCGCGACGCGCCACGCGGGATAGAGCGCTGTGAGCAGCGCCATGACGTAGACGAGACCGGCGGCGACGAGAGCGCTGTGCAGCGACAGCTTCGTCTTGACGCCCGAGCGCATGATCGCGCCCGCATATTCGATGCTCTCGCCGCTCGCGATCTTCATCAGCGGATGATGCGAGCCGTACCAGGTGAGGCCGAGGCCGAGCGCGAGCCCGAGTGCGACGGAGATCGTCGCGATCCAGAACGACTCGCCGAGCACCTGGCCGACGACACGCCCGGGCCGCGTGCCGATCGCGCGAAGCACGCCGAACTCGCGCGTGCGCTCGAGCACCGACATCAGCATCGTGTTGAGGATGCCGAGCCCGACGAGGAAGTAGACGAAGACCGCGACGAACCACACGACCTTGTCGCCGAAATCTTCGACGGCGCGCAGCGCGGGCAACAGCTCGCCGTAGGACTTGATGTCGTAGGCGGGGCCGAGCTGCCCGCGCAGGCGCGCCGCGGTAGCATCGGCGGCCGCCGCGCGATCGAGCTGGATGACGATCTGATGCGCGCTATCGCCGAGCCCGAGCAGCGAGCGCGCCGCGCTCTCGGAGACGTAGACGCGCGCGCGGCTGATATTCGGCGACAGCGAGTGAAAGATGCCGCGCACGCGAAATAGCTCGGCGCCGATCTCGCCATCGGCGCGTTGCACCATGACGCGCAGCTTCGCGCCGAGCTTGACGTGTAGGTGCTGCGCGAGCTTGTCGCCGATCAGGATGCCGCGATCATCGGCGGGCACTGCGCCTTCGCGGATCTCGCGCACGTGCTCGGAGAGCTTTGCTTCGCGCACCCAGTCGACGCCCTGCAGCTCGACGCCTTCCGCGCCGTGCGCGCTCGAGATCAGACCGCGCGCGATCACGCGCCAGCCGACTTCCGCCGTCGCCGGCAGACCGAGACGAGACGCGACAGCCGCCGGCGTGTCGATATGATCGGCGACGCGGCGACGCTCGCGCCAATGCGGCGCGGTGATCTCGACGTGGCCCATGCCCGTCGAGTCGAGCTGCTCGGTCGCTTCACCGAGCACGCCCTGCATCATGCCGCTGTAAAAGATGACGAGCGTGAGGCCGATGCCGATCGCGCTCATGCTGATCAGCGTGCGCCGGCGGTTTCGCCAGATGCTGCGCCACGCGATTTTCATGACGGCCGAGCCGGTCCGGAGGAGCGCAGCGGCGCCCGACAGGGGACCCCGCGGGTCCGGCGTGCCGGACCCGCGGGCGCCGCGAGCGAGGACCGGCGAGGCATAGTTGTGACGCATTACACGTGCCTCATCGCATCGATCGGGTTTTGGCGCGCGGCGCGAATCGCCGGGATGAGCCCGCCGGCGAGCATCGTCAGCGCCGAAATGATCGCGCTCTTGATCACCGGCCCGCTCTGGATCGTCATGTCGATGGTCTCGGGCATTCGCACGCCCATGAACTCGGCATTGCCGAACCCGCCCATGCTCGTGGTGCCAAGCCCGGTGAGCAAGGCGAACGCGAGCGCGAGGCCGATCGCGAAGCCGAGCACGCCGAGCATGAGCGACTCGATGAGGATCATCGCGAGAATCCGGCGACGCCGGGTGCCGAGCGCCGCGAGCACGCCGAGCTCGCGCGTACGCTCGAACGTCGCCATCGTCATCGTGTTGAGGATGCCGAGTGCGACGATCAAGAACACGATCAGATCAAGCAGGCGCGAGTTGCGCTCCTTGGAATCCATCGAGCTCTTGAGATCAGGAATGATCTGCGTCCACGACACGACCTCGAGGCTCGGATCCAAGAGCGCACGCATCCGCGTCGCATCATCGGAACCGCGCACGATGATCTGGTGCACGCCGGTGCCGAGCGCGAACAGCTCCTGCGCGTCTTGGATATGGAGAAACACCGAGGTCGCGTTCGCGTCTTCGTTGCCGACGTCGCCGAGGCCGACGACCGTGTAGCGTTCGTTCGCGAGCGAGCCATCGGCCGCCTGGCTGACGAGCACGACCTCGCCACCGACGGTGACGCCGAGCTCGTTTGCAAGCGTCTTGCCGATCACCGCTTCACGCGCCGGTGGTCGATCATCACCGCGCGCGGCGGCCCTTGCGGCTTCTCCCGCGGCGCGCGGGGCGAGCCAGCGCCCGCGTTCGATCTTGACGAGAGCGCGCGCGTCGGGCTTCTCGGGCTCGATGCCGAGCACCAGCGCGGAGGTCGCCGCATCGGATGCGCTCGCGAGGCCGCCGCCGATCACACGCCGCTCGGTGCGCGCGCTAGGCACGAATGCGGCGAGCATCGCATCGACGACAGCGGGCGCCGGCACGACCTTGTCGAGCTCGGGCTCGTCTTGGTAGCCGCGCGCGTGCACCTGCACGTCGCCGACGAGCCCGCGCGTCACCGCCTCGACGATCACTTCGTTCGCGCTGATGCGGAAGCTGTGAATCGAGATGATCGCCATCACACCCATCGCGAGCGCGAGCAGCGAAATGATCGTGCGACGGCGATTGCGCCAGATGTTGCGCCACGCGAGCCGGAGCAGCACGGCTACCTCCCCTGCTGCAGCCGACGCAAGCTGAACGTGTCGTCGGGCACGTCGATGTCGAGCTCGATCGAGTCATATGCGATCGAGGTCTCGCGCCCTGCCTCGGACGGCTTGACGGTGAGCTTCGCCGGAAAGTGACGCCACCCGATGCTGCGGATGTCGCCAAACGTCATCGTGCGCGCGACCTTGCCGTCTTCATCGTAGAAGCGCTCGAGCACCGGCACGCAGGTCGCGCGATCGAGCGTAACTTCGATCTTGTCCCACACGACGGTCGCGTTCTTCCTCGGCACGAGGTCGACGCGCCACGCCGCTTTTGTCTGACTGACAAGCTTCGCGTCGAAATCGCGGACGATCGATGTGCCGTGCACGAGGTCGTCGTTCGTGAAGTCGCTGCCCATCCAGCTATCGCCGAGCATGCCGGACGGCACCTTCATCACGCGGCCCGCTTGCGGCAGGTAGTTCCACAGCTGCTTGTCGCGCTTGAGTGTCATCATGCCCTTCTCGCGCGGGCCGCCTTCGAGGATGCGCACGAGCGCGTAGTCCTCGCCCTTGCCCCACATCTTCATCTTCAGCGTGCGCGTCCACTTCGTCGTCTTGATCGTCATCGTGACGGTGCCGATCGACGAGCTGCCTTGCATGCTCTTCTCGACGCGCGTGAGCAGCTGCGCCAGATCCGGCGCATCCGACTTCGTCGGGCACGCCGGTAGATCCTTCGGCTCGCCGGCGGTTGCAGCGCGCGCGAGCACGAGCATGACCATCAATGTCTTCATGGGGTCACCATCCTGCGTACGAGATCGATGTGAATTTTCGAAAACCGTGAGAGCTCGTCGTCGGTGGGAACGCGGTCGGTCGGCAACAGCGCCGTCGCGAGCGCCAGCTTGCCGGCCTGCACGATGCCCATCAGCGCCGACACCGGCAGGTCCTTGCGCACGGCGCCGACCGCCTGACCGCGTTGCCAGAACGCGCCGAGCTGCTGCTGCATCTTCGCGATCGTCTTGCCGCACCGCTCGAGTAGCTCGGGGTGTTTCGTCATCGCCATGCCGAGGCGCGTGATCACGTCACCGCCGTGGCGCGAGTGGCGCAGCTGCTCGAGGCTCTGCTCGCTAAAGCGCTCGATCTCGGCCCAGAACTCCTTCGCAGTAGCGGCCAGGCGGAGCTCCGAAAAGTCGAACTGCGCGAGCTCGCGTTCGATCACTGTCGCCGCGAGATCCGCCTTGTCGTCGAAGTAGTAATAGAACGCGCCCTTGCTGAGGCCGGCCGCGAGCAAGATGCGGTTGAGCGATGCGCCGTCGTAGCCGTGCGCGATGAACTCGAGCGATGCCGCTTCGAGAATCGATTCTCGTAATTTCGGGGCGGCGCGGGCGAA
>Ga0070698_100000146_pt1 | contig 64104 bp, 51 predicted proteins | sample KBSK1502metaG_FD_65477 | JGI IMG/M metagenome (GOLD analysis project Ga0070698, IMG submission 65477) | Corn, switchgrass and miscanthus rhizosphere microbial communities from Kellogg Biological Station, Michigan, USA - KBS K1-50-2 metaG | ecosystem: Host-associated > Plants > Roots >...
TGTGGAGCTAAGGGGACTCGAACCCCTGGCCTCTTGCATGCCATGAAACACCAGCAAGTTCCCTGAACAGGCCATATGCGGCCCGAACAGGCCAGACGCTGGCTCACGCCAGCGGAGACAGGCTCACGCCAGCCCTCCCCAGCGGCATTCTGCCCCTCAAAGTGCCCCCCGGAACGATCTCCCGGTGACCCGCCAGACCGCCCGGCCACACGTGATCGAGTACCTACTCGACCACCACCGCTCATAGCACTCCACACATGGCCGCGTCCGTGCCGAAGTGCCCCTGCCCTGCGGTACGCAGAGGGACGGGCGTGATCGAGCCCCCGCGCAGGTGACCACATGCGGGCGCGGATCGGTTGTTCCAGCGGGAGGGCAGAGATAGTTTCGGTGCGGCTGGCGATGCCGCGGCCAGCAGCGCGTAGCGGATCTCCCTGCCCAGACCGGCCCGCGAGTCTCCTCGCGGTACCCTGACCCTCGCCGGCGCCCGCCCTCCCTAGCCCCGCACCGGGGCCGGCGGGGAGCGCGGCGATGACCGATCTTGACGGACGGACGTTCCTGGTCACCGGTGCCAACGCCGGCATCGGCTACGCGACGGCGACGGACCTCGCACGGCGCGGCGGCCGGGTGTACCTCGCCTGCCGCTCACGGGCCAAGGGCGAGGCCGCCATCGCCGTCATCGCCGCCGCGACCGGCGGCGCCCAGGTGAGCTACCTGCACCTGGATCTGGCTGACCTGGCCAGCGTCCGGCGCAGCGCGCAAGCGTTCCTGGCCCTCGGCGAGCCGCTGCACGTGCTGATCAACAACGCCGGCGTCGGCGGCCAGCGCGGCATCACCGCCGACGGCTTCGAACTGCATTTCGGGGTCAACCACCTGGGGCATTTCGCGCTCACCCAGGCGCTGCTGCCGCTCCTGCGGGACAGCAGGCCCGCCCGCATCGTGAACGTGTCCAGCGACGCGCATTACCGGGCGAAGGACATCGACTTCAGCGCATTGCGCCTCCGCACGAAGAGCATCACCGGGATGCCCGAGTACGCCGTCTCCAAGCTCAGCAACGTGCTCTTCGCCCAGGCGCTGGCCCGCCGGCTCGACCCCGCCGTGGTTACCGCCTACGCCCTGCACCCCGGCGTGGTCGCCTCCGAGATCTGGCGCCGGGTGCCCTGGCCGGCCAGGCAGATGGTGACCCGCCGGATGCTGACCACCGACCGGGGCGCCAGGACTTCGCTGTATTGCGCCACCTCACCCGAGGTCGCCGGCGTCTCAGGCAAGTACTACGACAACTGCCGCCAGACCGAGCCGAGCAAGGCTGCCACCCCCGAGCTCGCCGCGAGGCTCTGGGAGCACAGCCAGACATGGACCGCGCCGTCCGAGCCGGGCCACGCGGACTGACCAGCGACAAGCCAGGCAAGAACAACGAACAGCCCCAATGCACCCGCCGGCCAGACGTTAGGGCCTGCAACGCAGCCTCGGGCATGCGCACCCGCTGCGACACACGACAGAACCGTCCAATCTGTACGGTCGTCAACCTGCCTGAACTCGATTAGACGGCCGCCCCTAACGGCCGGTCTGCGTGCTTGCCCCGCCGGAGGCTCCACCACGCTCGGTAACCAGCTGGCCAACAACCGTCATCGCGGCAGAAGCGGGCAATCTCGACACGGACCGACCATGCATAATCATGCAGGCTGGGTCGGCCCGGTCGACACGCCTTGGCCTGGACTTGTTGGACTGCGACACCCTGGTGGACCACTTAACTGGACGCGTTCTGAGCCGCCCTCTGTGGGCCCGAACGGTGCACTGTCGCAGACCTAGCTAGCTATCGACGCGCGACCGAGCCGATGTGTGGGCGAGTTCAGCGGCTAGCTCATGGGCAACCGCGTCCCGCATGGGGGCGAGACCATGAGCTTAGCGCCAATTTTTCTGGGCACAGGTTTTAATTAGTAGTATGACCGTTCAAGCGCGTCTTTCTGAGCACAGTCCCTGCCGGAGCCAGCATCCCAGGTTAGACGGATAGCGCCGTGCATTCTCGCGACCAAATGCTCAAGTCTCTCGCTCCTGTCCTTAACTATCATCTCAAAATACCCGGCCGGATGGTGGCTGGCTTTGGCCGCGACTTCCTTCATTCCCTTAAGAGTTATAAAATCATATCCCGTGTCTTTCATGAAGTCCGTGTAGCCAAGATTCCGTACGGCAGGAATGATTGCCTTCATAAGGGTGCCTATGCAGCCCTGTACTCGTGGTTCTGGATCCCCTATAGAGATGCTGTAAAGGCGCACAGCTAGTTCATGAAGCGTTCTGGGTATGCTCGCTCGCGAGGGCCATGTTAATGAGGGCGTCTACGATGAGCAGCTTGGCTGTAACAGGAAGCCTCAGGTGTCCTGGAGCGCGAACGGCAGGAACGCCAGCCTGATCTCCCTGTTGGGATCCCCGTTGGCGTGCAGGACGAAGTCGTAGCGCTCGCCGTCCTCGCCGGCCGCGACCGTCCTCTTGTAGTTGGGGTGGTCCTCGATCTCCTTGACCGCCTTGCTGATGATCTCGGTGGGCTGCCCGCTGCGGATGAACAGGATCAGGGCTGCCTTGGTGTCCCGCCAGGTGAGATAGGTCAGGAGCTGGTCGAGCGCGTCCCGGATCGTCTTGGGCCCTCTCCAGATCTTGCACTCGGCGATGAAGACATTGCGGTCCTCGGCCCTGATGAGGATGTCGGTCTTGCCTGCCGCGTTGAACACCTCTCCGGCGGCGGCTCCCTCGAACTGCGCGTTCAGCGACATCAACAGCAGGTCGCGGATCTTCTCCTCGTCCAGGTGGGCGGTCATCGACGGGGATCGCTCCAGCGCGTTACGCGCATTGCGCAACACGGCCAGGGCCTGCTCGTACTGGGCTTCGGACAGCACCGGCTCCGGCCGATACGGGCCGCTGGCCGCCGGCCGGGGCGTGTCGATCTTCCGCCGCGATGCTGGCACCGCATACTGGGCGGCGTCCGGTCTCTGCCGGACCGGAAAGCCGAGGCCTGCCTCCAGCTGGCGGTCGGCCAGCAGCCGTGCCTTCCGCTGCGCGAGGTGATAGCTGACCTCCGTGCGCAGGCTGGCGTTGTGCCGCTCAACGTCGCCGCACGACGACCTCAGGAGGGTCTCAATGCTATCGAGCTGGCCGTCGAAGTACTGGCGGATAGCTTCCGGATTCCGGCCGCCTTGCGGGTCGCCGGTCCACGTCAGGCGCAGCTCTCCCGCTCGCACCTGTGCGCGCGGAGGGTTCATGCTGAACTGGCTCGCCCGGTACTTGAAGACGTCCTGCTCGCCGCCGAATGGCACGGCCAGGACGAGCTTGGTCATGCGCTGCTCGACCGGGCGGCCGGAGAACGCGCCCCTGCCAGTCTGGACCTCCTCGGACACGGGAAGCAGCTCGGTCCGGTCGCGATGCAGAACCGGGCATGCGACCGAGTACTCGGCTACCAAGTAGTCCATGACATCGGCGTCCGCCGTCCCCAGCAGCTGATCAGGATCCCAGTCATCGATTGCCTGGCCAGCAGCTCGCCTCCGAGCCTCGAGCACGCTCGGCAAGTCATTCGCGGCGAAGAGCAGTTCGTCGGTATTCACGCCGACAGTCTGCCTCTGCCGCCGGGCGCGCACGGCCACGTCACGTGGACATGCGCGATGACTGCTGCTCAGCTCATTCCCCTGCGCGCAGGAGAACTTTGGCGATTACCTCGGCCATCACGTCCTTAGCCGTGCCAGCCAGCACGCTCCGCGCATCACGGAGGCGGCTCTTGCGCTCCGGATCGGTCTCCCGCGCTTCGGCGTCATCTAGGCCGTCGACCAGGCGAGCCAGCAGGTTCATGCGGTGCGGGCCGGGGACGATCAGCCAGCCATCTGCTGTCTGGCGTAAGCATGCGCAAAGCGCGGCAGCACTGGTGACGCGCTCGCCGTTCGCGGGCTCGGGTTTCTTGCCGATCCGGGATTCGGCTGCAACATTTTGATGGTCCTGGTCGTGGAAGGAGTGTGGGCGTTTCAGGGGACGCACAAATCACGGGCTCGGCGGAGGATGCCTTCGAGGAGTTCGTGCGCGGTCGCTCCACGCATTTGTTCCGGCTCGCTCTGGTACTTACCGGCTGGGACAAGGCCGCCGCTGAGGACGTGCTCCAGATCGCCCTCGAGCGCGCCTACCGGCGCCGGCGGCTGCTCTTCAGGCAAGGATCAGCCGAGCCGTATGTCCGCCGGGTAGTAGTAAACGCGGCGATCGACTGGCGGCGCCTGCGGCGCCGCAGAGCGGAACAGCCCCTTGACCTCGCCGCCGGCCTGGCGGTGGAGGACCGGACCGGCCAGGTTGGTGACCGCGACGTCCTGGTGCGGGCGCTGGCAGCGCTGGCACCGAAGCAGCGGGCGGTTCTGGTGATGCGGTACTGGGAAGACGTCCCGGACGCCGAGATAGCCGCAACGCTGAACTGCAGCTCAGGGACGGTGAGAAGCCAGGCATCGCGCGGCCTGGCCCGGCTCCGCGAGCTGAGCGGCGATCGGTCGGCCACGCGATCTGAGTACACAGCCAGGGGTGAGAACAATGAGTGATCTGCGGGAGCGGCTCCGGGACGCCATCACAGCGTCCGTCGAGGGCGCTCAGCCATCCTTCGACGTGATCGCCGCCGTACGCCGGCGACATCGCCGCCGGCTGCGGCGAGTAACGGCAGCGAGTGCTGCCGCGATCATGGTGGTCGTCGCGACGGCGGTATTCCTTGCCGCGCAGAAAGCAGAGCCCGCTCATCAGCCGCCGGCGGCCAAGACGACCAAGCCAGGCAAGCCCGGCCTGACCCTGCCGCTGTTTCCCGGTGGCGGCCGGCTGCTCCTGGCCAGCGCAGGAGTCCTGAGATGGCTCTACCCAGATGGCAGGACTGCCCGGATCCCCGGCAGCTTCAATGGCGCGACCGTCTCGGCAGGCGAGTTGCTGGCCTGGAAGTACACCCACTTCGGCCCCGGCTACTACACGATGAGGCTCAACGGTTCCCAGCAGCGGCTGGTGCTGCCCGCTGGCCACGACAACAAGCTGTCTGTCATCCGGGCGGCGCTGTCACCGGATGGATCCAGGCTGGCCTACGTCCGCCAGGACATGGTCTCGCAATCCATCGTGACGGACACGCTCTGGGTGCTCGACCTGGCGACAAGCCGGCACGCCGATCTCGGGCCCATCTTCAACTCGGCGCTCGCGTGGCACGACAACTCGACTATCCTCACCGGATCCGACCGCACATCGCTCGTGCTGGTCAACGCCGCGACGGGGAGCAGGTCTGCCTACCTGACCGTCACAGATCCGGCCCTGATCCGCGCCTACGAGGGAGCACGCCCCGGGGCCGGCCCGCCCGCCTATATCGGATCGGACGGCATGACCGGCAGCGGCGCTTCATCGCGTCTGGCGGTGTGGCTCGCGGCGGCGCGCCGCACCCCCGGCAGCGGCACGTTCCCCCAGACGGGCGCGTTCACGCGTCCCGCCGAAGTGATACTGACTGGTACCACCCCGCTGGTCACCTACGCCCCTAAGACACCCCAGCAACTCAGCCTCACCTGGGGACCACACGGCCTTGTCCTGCTCCGGACCGGCGCCGGGGATAACCCGGGCAGCTGGAACACCTACGCGGGGACGCTCAACAGTGGTCGGCTGTCCCGGCCAGTCCCCTACGGAATGGACGGCGCCGCCTTCAATCCGGCGGGCAATGTGATCGCGCTGCAGGACGGCGGGCTCGAAACCTTCGTGCCCACGCCCCGGCCCGCATGCGAACGAACCGTCCGGTGCCTGACTTTCCAGCAGGCCAGCCTCCTCCAGGACGGGACTGTCCAGGCCTGGGTGCAGTAACTGGCGTCACGCCTCGCGTCAGCCCAGTTAAGTGCTTGACGAACCGCATCCACCCGGCCTCACGTGTCCAAGGGCAAGGCGCAGCCTGGGCGCGCCATCGCGCTGAAGGCGCCGGGCAAGCTGCCGCGGGTGCTGACAGTGGCCGAGGCGCAGGCCATCCTGGATGCCTGCGATCACCTGCGAGACCGCTTCCTGCTGGCCGTCTTGTGGGACGTCGGCCTGCGGATCGGCGAGGCCCTGGGCCTGCGTCATGAGGACATCGCCGCCGCTGAGCGCGAGGTCACGATCGTGCCGCGCATCAACGGCAACCGGGCCCGGTCCAAGTCGCGCCAGCAGCGCACCGTGCCAGTCGGCGCGCAGGTCATCCGCCTGTATGCCGACTACCTGCACGGCGAGTACGGGGACCTCGACCTGTTGACCGCACTAACGGAGAAAAGTTCCCAGTCCAGGGGACAGGTCCCGGCTGGCGGCGTTACGGTCCCGGGCCATGATCGAACCAGGGGAGCCTCCTCGGGATCTGGCGGTGATCGCGGTCTCGGCGGTGGGGCGCTGCGGGCGACGGGCGATCCGTGGGAGCCCTACCGGCTGTTTGACCCTGCCGGCGGGGTTGTCCTGCCGGTGGCTGAGTATCTGAAGGATCTGCAGGCTGCTGGGCGGGCGGCGGCGACACAGCGGTCTTATGGGATGGATCTGCTGCGCTGGTTCCGGTTTCTGCTGGGCAGCTGAGATGCCGTGGGACCAGGCGACCCGGGCCGAGGCCCGTGATTTCGCCCGCCGGCTGCAATTGGCCGACAAGCCGATCCGGGCACGCGGTGCGAGGCCACCGATGGCGCAGAGGCGTAGGACGGGGATACCGAATCCGGTCACCGGGAAGCCGCCGCTGGGGCCCAGGTACGCGCCGGCGACTGTTGCGCACTGCGAGAGCGTGCTGCGCCACTTCTATGAGTTCCATCTCGAGGCTGGCACCGGACCGATCGTGAATCCCTTCCCGCTCGCCCGCGCCGCCAGGGGCAGGGGCGCGAACGCGCACCACAATCCGATGGAGCCTCACCGCACGCAGCGGTCTGGGCAGTTCCGGCCGCGGCTGCCGCAGCGGATCCCGCGCAGCATTCCCGACGAGCGGCTCAACGAGTTGTTCACGGTGTTGCCGTCGCTGCGGGACCGGGCGCTGGTGGCGTTCTGGATCTCGACCGGAGCGCGGGCGTCGGAATTGCTGGGTGCGCGGCAGGGCGATTCCGCCGCGACGGTCAAATGACGGTCAAGCGATCTTGGAAGACTCTAGATGATCTTAAAGTTAAGCTCTGGCCTGGGAAAACGAGTGGAGCTGACCGGAAAATAGCCTCAGCTGGGAGCGCGGCAGCGAACGTCAGCCGGGGCGAGGGCCGGGGGATCAGGCAAAGCGTGCGACTCCTGCGCAACCCAACCCTGCCTGCACGGCTGGGAACGCATCATCACCGGATAGGCCGAACAACGACCCGGCGTGCATTCACACCGGGTCCTGCCCACATGCGCCCTCCAGGCCATGCCAGCATCAGCCTGGCTCTGCTTCCGCCTGCCGTCCTCTGACGTCACAGCGCTCGCCATCTCCCGCTCCCGTGCCTCACGCGCGCCTTCTTGATAGCGCGATGCGCTGACACGGGCGAACGGCCCAATGCCGGCCTTGTCTGATGTGTTTCCTGGTGTTAGGTTCGTCACGACGAGCGCCCCGCGAGGATGTCCGTATATGCACGGGAGGTCGGGAACATGAACGTTCAGTTTGGTACGTTCAATCGGGCAGGATCTGTTAACGACCTGCTTGTCGAGGCAGAGCAAGCGATGCGCGGAAACGGCTTTCAGGTGTTCAACCCGGTGAGCAGCAACAACTCAATGGTCATCGGCGGCAATGCCGACGTTATGGTGCAGGCGACGGCCATGTCGATCGGCCAGGGGGAGACCTTCCTCATCGTGAGCGCCTACTCGGACGACGCGTCGATCGCCGAACAGGCTAGGAACACGATTCGAGACGGCATCAAGGATCTTTTTAATCTTTGATGCCTTCAGATGCTGTTCGCGGCGGTCGCCAGATCAGCGAGACGATCTGGTATTGGAGCCCGTCAACGTCGGTAGAGGCGCGTGAATTAGCGGAAGACATAAGAACGTCTGAACACACACCTTCCTTGGGAGGGAACCGTTAGAAGCTTGAGGTTCTCTCGCATCCACAAAATGTTGTCTACGCAGCCTGGACGCCTGCGGTGATGCCGAGGTGGTGAAAGGTGGCCCCCGCGGGGGCAGTCCGGCTGACGTGAGGCGCGGATGATCCGTACGGTCGGTGGGTGGCCGATGACTTCTGCGAGCGGTACGGAGACCTGCTGACCGGCTCTATGACTGCGTGGACCGGATCGTGCTGAACGCCTACTTCCCGCTGGGGCATAACCCGGGCGGGTTCCGGGTGTGGTGGCGACGGCTGCCTGACGGCTCGGATGAGCAGCTGGACAACACTCATCTGATGCGGTTCGCGGGCCGGTTCGCGCGGCGGGTGAAGGCCTGGGCGAACGCGAACGACGTCCCGCTCATCTACTATCGCACTCCGCCAGCCGCCCCGTGGTGTCCAGCGTGCTCGGAGGGATCGGGAGTCAGCAGGTCCTGCCTTGGCCTGGTCTCCATGTCGAACCTGACTGGCATCGCGTCATCCTTCCCAAAGGCATGGTGCACACCAAACCCACCCGGGATGGTTCAGGAACCAGCAGGCAGCGTTGCAGCGAGCGCGATACTCGGAGGGCTCAGCCCTCACCGTGTGTCCGGCGTCATTCAGGATGGGCATGAAGGCGACGCTTTGGCTGGGCATGAGGGGGCTGGAGAAAAGGCCCCACCGGTGGGTTCGGCGGGGCCCTTGCACCGTCGGCGACAAGCAGCAATGGAAACTGTCCTGAACCCGAGTCGACCCAGTCGAGGTCATTCTCACACGACCATATCTGGTGCCAAAAGGCGGGCTGTTCCTGTGACCTGGGGGCGATATGTCGAGGCATTGGCCGTGGGGCATGATGATCAGCGCCTGCGACCATAGTGGCGCGTGCCTGGGGTCCAGTGCCCCTAAGGAGACGATCGTGCATCGGGGCAGTTCAGCAGGCTGACGGTCCGAAATCCGGATCCACCGGAAGACCGGCGAGGGCCCCGCACGCCTTCTACGAGGTCCGTGCTCGGAAGCGGAGGCCGCCAGATTGTAGGGCGCTTGGAAGGCCAGATGGGCAGCAGGACGCGACGCAGTTTTCGATGGAGTCCGGCAGACTGCAACGCCAGCCCGAACTCGTCCGGCTGGCACCCGAAAATTTCGAACACGACAGTTAGCAGGCGGAATCTCGCAGAGTAACAGGGGACGTCAACGGTACGTCCGCCGCATGTGGCAGGAAAGGTATGAGGAAGTTGGTGGGCTGCCCGGCCTGGTTGAGGTCCTGTGCCCTGCCGATGGGACGTGCGAGTTGCCCCGCGTGCCCTTCAAGTATTTGGGATCGTGGCAGGATGACGTTCCCCTGGACCAACCTGATCACGGCCGGTCGCGTCATTCGTGCCGACCGCACGGATTAGTGCTTTAAGGTCGCCGAATGTATTCCGCGGCTGTCAGCTGTCCTGCTCGAGTCGCCGCGTGAGGCGCACTCGCGCCGGGTATCAGTTCCGAGAAGGCTTTTTCTTGACGTTTGCAAGATCTTGATTACTACGTCGTCTGACCTCGTGAGGTTCAACGCCAGAAGGCCGACCCGAATAGCCTCGCTCCCGGTCGTCGCTTCCACTTCGACCGTCGCAGGGTTCACCGTTGCTTGCGGCGTCTCTTTCGGCTTCGGTCGAGCGAGCCGGTAGGCCGCGCCTGCAACCAACGGATGCAGCAGCCAAAAGCCACGCCCCACCGACCCAGGCAGCTGTTACGGCCCACCGAAAGCCTAACGACGTCCCACCTTGGCGGCCACGAGCTACAAGACCACAAGGCTGCACGTCATCGTCAGTTTCGGCGACTTCTGCGGGACCCTGGCTAAGCCGCGCGCCGGGCATGTCATCATTCGGTCGGCGGCATAGGACGTTGTCGCAGCGTGGTCGTGGGCGTCATAGGGGCTTCGAGGTGACGTGGGCAGTTCAGCTATCCGGGGTGTCAGCCGGTCATTATGGCAGGTACAGGTGCAGCCCCGCGGGCATGTGGTCGGTGGCGGCGATGGTGCCGCGGAACACTCCGTTGATATAGGCGGCGACGTTGGCTGGATAGGCACCACCGGGGCTGTGCTCAGCCGTGATGCGCAGGATGGCGGACGGCTGGCATTTGTGCCCGTCGGCGAGTTCGGCGAGGGACATCTTGCCTGCGGTGGTGTGCTCGGTCATCGTCGCTCCTGCCCTGACCGCACCGGACTTGCCGGGCATGACGGCCATCACCGCCACATGGATGGCTCGTGGCGGACGGCCGGTTAGTGGTTCGCTGTCGCACTGGCGCAAGGCTCACTCTGCCACGAGAGGGATCGGCTACAAAACTGGCCCCGGCCACCCTGTGCGCGGCATGAGCGGACAGCCGCTTGTCGCTTCCGTTAGCCTTTGCCTAGGAATAGCATTATCGCTACTTCCAGTGCATGTGCTATACGTTGCTGGAAGGCGGTGGAGACTAGCAGGGCAGCATCAATAGAATTGCGCATGTTGCCGCACTCGATCAAGACCTTGGGTGCGGTTGTGAGGTTGAGGCCAGCGAGATCATTACGGTGGCTGATGCCGCTGATTCCATCGTAGGTGCTAGGCGGTATCTTGGTGTACCGCAGGAACGCCCATCTTACGTCGCGGCCGAAAGCCTCCGATGCGGAGATTACCTTGTTGTTCGGTCCATCGGGGACAGGCTCGAGGATCGCGAATCCTCTTCCTGATGGCGGCCCTCCGTCGGCATGTATGTCTATGGCTACATTAACGTGACTGCGGTTGAGAATTTGCGCTCGGCGATTAACGCAAGGCCCAAAACTGTGGTTGCTGCTTCTAGTCATAGTGACCTGCGCGCCGTCACGGAGGAGATCAGCGCGGAGAAACTTGGCGACATGGAAGTTGAACTTAGCCTCGGGGCCGATTTGTTTTGTGTGCCAGGTTCTCAATAGAGACCGCCAGCGTGAGGCTGGCGCCGTAAAGCCAGGCGTCGTTCCTGCGCGGTCGCCAGCTGGACTGCATTGCCCTGGTGGCGGCCTGCCCCAGCCCGCCGATGGCCCCTGGCGTCCTCCAGGCCGGTGAGTCGCCAGTCAGGCGCGTGCCGTGGCAGGCGCGCTGTGACCTGGGTATAGGAGAGACAGTCAGGTTCGGTCACGTGAGCATTGTAGAACACATGTTCGTTAGACGCAAGGTCTCCGGCGTTGGGACTCCCACCTCAGGCCGATAAATCACTCACTCGTTCGATACAGCCAGTGGAATCGCCAGCACCCTCCCAAGCCGCGCATGCGGCCGCTAGGCCACACGTCGCAAGTCCGGCAAAGACGGGCATATAGGGCAACTGCACTGTGGCAATTCGCGATTCGAAAGGCTCTTCCGGCCATCGGAGGACATCAACGTCGGCCATAAGCCGTGCGTATGGTCTTGCCGAATCGGCCAAGAGGCTGCGATGATTATGTCGTTCAGCCATGAGTTCAAGGTTGGGGGGCACTTATGGCGAGGCAAGGTTCTGATAACGGCAATAGCTCCACTAAGCCTAACTCTGAAAACGAGCCGGACCCGCAGCCGGAAAAGCATACAGGCCCGCAACGACCAAAGTTTGCGAAGGCCGTATCGACGTGGTTCGTGGGAATCGTGTCCGGTTTGATTTCAGGCGCTATAGTGACATTCGCGATTACAGCAAACCGGTCACTCCACTGGTGTGCGGTTTATGCAGATGATGCATCAGGCCAAGCCGCCAAGCTGCACTGACCCTGGATGGCTCTTGCGAGTTCCGGATGATCAGATTCTGGCGAATTCCTGGTACGCGGCGCTAGATACCCTCCCGCATTACGGAACTTTGCACACACCAGACCTGACAGTTGATGGTAACGTGCGAAGCGCATGGTTGCAATGGTGGCCAACCAACGGTCTTAGTAAGAGCGCTTCCAGTGGCAATTATATTACATGGTCATTTGCACAATCCTATGACGTACGCCTTGTTTGCATACTAAATGGTTGGGCAGAGGACAGCACGACTTTCAACAGCGTAGAGCCGGTTAAGTACGCGACCATCGGTTATAAGGCGCCCGGGTGCACTGGGACTCCAGTGAAGCTAAACGCTCACACGTACACATATTCGTGGAATAAGGCAAAGCTATTGCACAATTATCCTACGCGCTCGCTATGCCTGCAAATCAGGGAGCCGTATCCGGAAAACATGAAACAACTCCATTGTACACCGGGGCCGAAAGGCCACAAATTGCCCTGCAGACCGCTGACTGGCATATCCGAGGTACGGTTCTACTATAGCCCTTCCCCGCTAGACTGGGTGCCATATTGATCTATGATGCCAGACGGAATGCCTGTGCCTGATCCCTAAAGCTGAGGTGCGCCGGCTCATCGGCATGAGCGGTAACTGGAACTGTCCGGTGCCAGGCAAGTCGGCCCTCTGTCAGTCAAACTGGCCCAACCGGCTTCCTGCGCCGTTGTACCTGGCCCAGAACGGCTTCCTGACCAGGTCGTGGCTATCGAGACATTGCGGGTTGGGCCGGGTTCGATGGCGAGATCTGCACCAAAGCGGGCCTGCGGGCCGACTTAGATAGAAACCAGTAGGTTGATCACTTGCCACTCAATCAGGCCCGCCCAGGTTAGCGGTTCTCTGGGGGTCCAGACCAGGACGAACTGAACGTCTTGACAGTTCCAGCAGGTCAGCGATTGGTCAATATCGAGTAGTCACGCCACAGGTGTTGCACGAAGCAGCCTGTCCGGAGACAGCGAGCGTCAGAGCAGCAGCGACAACGAGCACCACACCCGCGAAGACGTGTTGCAAAAGCTCTCGGCGAAGCATCTGGTGCAACGTGGCGCGACAGGCTGGGGACCCCTGGAGAACAAAGCCGCCATGGCGGGCCGAGTTATCTGTCACGGGACAGGAACGACTGCCCGGCCATGAGGTACGTGCCGCAGTAGTGCCGCAGCGTCAGCAGGGCGACCGCTGCGCGACCGATCGTCAACGGTGCATGTCCGCCTGCAGAGGCTGCCGATCGGCCGGACTCATGGCCTCTTGCACGCTGTCCAAGCCTCGCAGCGCAACGCTGCGCGACCGCAGTTGAGTTTAGGCTGGTCGGCGAACTGGCGGCAGGCCGGAACTGCCCCTCACTTGCCCCTGAGAGCGGTATCGGTCAGCGGTTCTTTGTTCGAAAAATGCGCATGACCTGAGTGGAGCTAAGGGGACTCGAACCCCTGGCCTCTTGCATGCCATTCCTGCCGATTCCGTCCGGCTGCGTCGCGCTGAGTCGGATACCGGCAGGTCAGGCGGCCTGCATTGTCTGGCTGGGTCCGGCTGCGTCTGATGCTGCCTGACTCGGTTGTCACTTGGCTAGTCACTAGATCCCCGGACTCACCGGGGATGTGCGAGAGGTCCTTCGAGCTGCATATCACACTGATCAGGGTTGCGCTTGAAGCCATGAAGCGGGGCCGCCCGCAGAGCGCCCGACGCGATCTTTCGCGCTGAGATCATCGCCGCTGCTCATACCGGCCGTGCACCCGTGCTGAGCTGCGGCCGCACCGCGCGGGCTCGAACATGATCACGACGCGACGCTAGCAGGGCTGACACTGGGGCACAGCTCAGCTGCGGTTGAGGGCAGCGCGAACCGGATCAGATGATCAAAAGACAGATCTACGGCCGCGCCGACTTCGCACTCCTCCGCAAGTGCGTACTCCCTGGCCACTTGACCCGGGGCCGAGAACATCACGAAATGCGGTCAGCTCCAGTGATAACAAAGGGGCGGATACCTCGCGTCAGCTTGGCAGAGAGGGGCATCGTGCTCACCGAAGAGAAGCATGGCCATCCGGCCACGTGGCATATTGGCAAGGTGCAACCTGCCGTCAGATGGCCTCTAGCTACCTTAGTCACTGTCGCCGCGTTCTCCGTCGTCACCTGGACTTGCGGAACTCTGATCCTGCCACATGTGATGAACGATCCCACCATTCGTTGGGGCATGGCCGGGGGGCTCGGTACGGCGGTGGCTGCGCTCGCCGCCTTGTGGGGACACTCCTATGCCACCGCCCACCGATCACGATCGGCTACGAGTTCCAGCCCTGGCCCAGCACCAGAGGGGTCGTCGGCTGGGTCCGGAAACGTGCGCAATCAGATCAGCGGCGGAAGCCAGCGTGGTCCGGTCTTTCAAGGCCGCGATTTCCCGGGGTCCATGACGTTCGGCGGCCCGTCGAAGCCGTCTAACTACAGCGCAGATAACACGAGCTGATGCAATGACTGCCGACACGCACAACCAGATCAGCGGCGGGATCTTCTTCTCTGCGGTTATACAAGGTCGCGACATCACCGTACAGCTTCCGGCGCAAGTGCCTCAGGCACTGTCCGGGTTGCCGGGCGGGTCATCCGTGTTTACCGGTCGCCAGGCCGATCTGGGAGTCCTTTTGTCCTTCTTCACCCCAGGCGCCAGCGGGTCACCCGCGACGACGATTGCGGTGGGCGGACTGGCCGGGGTAGGTAAGACCGAGCTTGCTGTGCAGGCCGCCCGCGCTGCGCTGCGCAATGGCTGGTTCACAGGCGGGGTACTGTTCGCGGACCTGTTCGGCTATGATCCCGTACGGCGCATGGACCCCGGTCAGGCATTGGATGGCTGGCTGCGGGCTTTGGGTGTGCCGGCCCAACACATCCCACCGGAGGTACAGGACAGGGCGAGACTATATCAGTCAGTGCTGGCCGCTTACGCAGCCCAAGATAGACCGATACTGGTCGTAGTCGACAACGCAGCCACCGCAGAGCAGGTCCGGCCACTGTTGCCGGCCGATGGGGCGTGCCAGGCGATCGTGACCTCGCGGCACACCCTGGGCATGCTCGGTGCTCGCCTGTTCGACCTAGATGTCCTGGACATCGGCGATGCGACCGGCCTGCTGGATCGCGCATTGAACTTGGCCCGGCCCGGAGACAGCCGCGTCGCTGACCGCCCCGACGCCGCCGCCGCGATCGCACAGTTGTGCGGAAGGCTCCCGCTGGCGCTGCAGATTGTGGCCGCGCTGTTGGCCGACAACCCCGCCCGCCCTCTGCCAACAATGATTGCTGACCTGGCGGACGCTGGGTCACGCCTGGCCGAAATGGAATACGGCGACACTGCAGTGAGAGCGGCGTTTGACCTGTCCTATCAGCACCTGCCTGAAGAACAGGCCCGGCTGTTTCGGCTGATGCCCGTCAACCCTGGCCCTGACATCTCGATCTCTGCGGCCGCCGCTCTGGCGGGGCTGGCGGAACCGTCCGCGCGGCGATTGTTGGAAGGACTCTGCCGTGCCAACCTGATCGAGGGTGGGAGTGTCTACGGCCGGTGGCGTATGCACGATCTGGTTCGTCTGTATGCCGACCAGCACGGCCGAGTCCTAGCTCACGCCGATGGCCGCCATCAGGCCGTAACCGCAGTGCTGGAGCACTACCTCGCCACCGCCCGCGCTGCCGTCTGCCATCTGAACCCTGCCAATTCAGAACCGGCCGTAGGCGGGTTCAGCGATCGCGAACAAGCACTGGCATGGCTGGATTCGGAATATCTCAACCTGATCGCAGCCGTGGATTGCGCGGCAGAGTCCGATGCCCACCAGACCATTGCCCGCGACCTTCCCATCACGCTAGGGAGCTTCCTGGACTGGCGGCGCCATCTCAGCGACTGGGTCGTTCTGGCCACCCGCTCCCTGAATGCTGCTAGGGCCCTCAGCGACCAGCAGGGCCAACTTGCTGCGTCAAACAGCCTCGGGATCGCCCTGCGCAAGTTGCGACGGTTCGCGGAGGCCATCACCGTTCTCAAGGACGCGGCACAAATCGCCCGCGGCACTGGCGACCAACATGGCGAAGGTAAGGCGCTGAGCAGCATCGGTGTCACCCTGGTCGAAGTCGGGAAGTTCGACGGTGGCATCGCGGCTCTCAGGGACGCCACGCAGATCTTCCATGACATTGGCAACCAATACAGTGAAGCCAAGGCGCTTGGAAACCTCGGCCTCGCCCTGGTTGAAGTTGGGAAGTTCGGGGAGGCTGTCGAGGCACTCAAGGATGTTGCACAGATATTCCGCGACACCGGTGACCGGCTTAGTGAAGGTATGGCGCTAGGAAACCTCGGTATCGCCCTGGTTGAAGTTGGGAAGTTCGGGGAGGCTGTCGAGGCACTCAAGAAAGACCTGAAGATCTGCCGCGAACTCGGCGACCAGCACGGCGAAGGTATGGCGCTGGGCAACCTCGGAATCGTCCTGCGCAAGGTAGAGCAATTCGAAGAAGCCATCACCGCCCACGGGCACGCCGCTCAGGTCTTCCGCGACACCGGTGACCGACACAGCGAAGGGACAGCGCTGGCGAATCTCGGGTTCGTACTCGCCGAGATAGGGAGGTTCGAGGAGTCCATCACCGCCTACCAATGCGCCGCGCAGATCTTCCATGACATCGACGACGAACAAAGCGAAGCCGGAGCGCTGGAAAACCTTGATGCGGTTCAGAGCACTCGAAAAGAGGTCGATCGAGAAGATCCAGAGGAGTCTCACCTGGCGTAGCCATATGCAGCTGTTGCGTTGCGTTGGTAGCGGTCGGGCACCCCTTAGAGTAGCGAAGCGTATATCATCGATGTGTATGCTCTTCGCCAAATGATGATTGGCTGTCTGTATATGGCAAACATCTCTCCCTGACGCGCCACCCTGGACGCCAGTCCTAGGCACCTTCGGAACCGTCCGAGCACGCCCGAGACGGACCTATTCAATATGTCGCGGCCCTGGATCAGCTACAACCATCTATACAAGCCTCCGGCAATCTCTGGCCTTGCGCAAAGCCGATCGTGTATGGTCGGTGACGACAGCTTGAGGCTCCTTGAAGGAAGGTTTCCTATGAATGCGCAGTCAGCCGGGCGAGTGATCCACGCTCTGGCCGCCTTACGTGATTGCGACGGGAATGCGGCAAATGCGGCATCAAAACTTGGCATATCGGAAGAAACGCTTATCCGGGCACTCGCTGAGGTTGGATCCAACTTCTACGATCAGACCGGCGACGGCAGAATAATCCCTACACACATGGGACTTCGCTTCGCTGAGGCTATTGACACCTTTCCATACGTAAACTGGTAGTACCACGTTCTGCCTGTAGGGCTCGATTATTCGATCTGGCCTCTGACCCGTCCCGCCGGTGCCGACGCGGTCTTCCGGGGCTGAGATCATCGCACGGTGATCTTCTTGGTCGTCTACCTGCTCGCGCGCTGTCTGCTCGGCTGCCTGATGATGCTGACCCTGTGCGTGCCGAGAATCCCGTCCATGGCCCTGACCAGCAGAGTTGCTCCCCCGGCCATCCGGCCGTGATGATCACTGATCATGTGCCTGCGGTTCGCCTTCCTCCTGATCACACGATTCGCCTCATGGTTGCGGCTGTCCCGGCGTGAGGAGGCGTGGCTGACCGCAGAGATATTGATCCTGCGCCACCAGCTCGCCGTACAGCAACGGCGGCAGCCGCGTCACCAAAGGTGAACTGGGCGGACCGGGCCCTGCTAGCGACCCTGCTCGGCGTGATACCGAAAGCGCAGCGCCAGGGCTGCGGCTGCTGGTCACCCCGGACACAGGGCGCGGTTCTGGCCCGCGCGGGCGGGTGCCCAGCGTGCGGCACATGGTCATCGTGAGTGCACAGCGGGTATGCCCGGCAGCTGCACGATAGCCCGGTCGGCGGCCGCTAGCCAATGGACCGTGCTGCGGGCACAGCGTCCGGTGGGAGCCGTCGGGGCAGGGCTCTTCAGCTCACAAGGTCACCGATCGTAGAGGTCGCGGGCCAATTCATGGCTGTGAGGAGTGCCTGGTATGCGTGCTGCCAGGGGATGCGTTCCTGCTCAACCAGGAGGCCCGTGCCGTGCGTGGCTGCGTACTCGGTCAGATATACGTACAGTTCCTGCTCGGTGTCGGTGAGGTTCGGAAGTGTGCTGCGCTGGGGGCCGGCTCCGTCTGCGGCGAGGTGCCGGAAGCGGTGCAGGGTCGCCGTGTCCATCAGGATGGTGTTGACGGTGATGCCATGGCCGCGTAGGACCAGGCCGACCAGATCCGCCAGTCCCTCACCCTGACCGGCCCGCCCGCCGCCCGGGAGATCAGGGTCGACACCGCCAACCGGATGAAGGGCGCAGAGTTCGCCGTCACCATCATCGTCCACCCCCTGTCCGGGCGCCGCGACGCCACCAACTTCCACCTCGAAGCAGGACGGCTCTGCGTCCTGGCCGCCCGGCACCGGCACGCCTGTATCGCGATGCCCGCTCGGGCATCGCCGACCTGCTCGACACCCACCCCTCAACCGACCCCATCCACCTCGGCGTGACCGCCCGGTTCCCCGACGGGTGGGAAGCCAATCACGCAGTCCTAGCGCACCTCGAGATTCACCGGGCGACGGCCTGAGCGCCGCAGCCGCCCGCGACGCCCGCCGCAGGCCCGGCAGGGTCGTCACGTGACTGGTGTACCGAAAGCGCCAAGGCGCGGCCATCCCGCCGGACCGGGTTCCCGGGATTCTAATCTCGCCGAGGCTCACAGCTTCTTCCGTTCATGGCCAACTGGGTCAGCGCGAAAATGGGGCTGTCCGGGCTTCCATCCTGGTAGGCGCCTCTTCGGCGCCAGGTTGACGGTGGTGACCACGGGCAGCGTGCACGGCCCGCTGCCGGTCGCGGTAGGCCGGCGATAACGCTCGCCGCGCACTTTGGGATGCTCTGGCCACCTGACTGCAAGCCAGCTATATGAACAGGCGGAGAGGGTAGGGGCGTGCCTGGAGCCTTGGCATCCGCTTGACGACCTGGGCGAGGATGCCGGCGTACTTGATCGTGACGGGCAGCAGGTCATAGAGCGCATCATTGTTGAAGTTCATCTTCGACAGCCCGAGCACTTCGGCTGATATCGATTCAGCCGGGCTTGTGCCAAGCCAGCGCCGGAGCAGGAGCGGGCGCGGGATGCCGACACCCTCCTTGTAGTAGCCCCGTCCGGCGGCGGCCTCGGGCGCGTTGCCCTGCGTCCACAGCAGGGCGGCGTAGTCGTCGAGGACGAGAAGCGAGCCCCGGTGCGCCGGGTAGGCCGCGGGCGCTCCCTTGCCGTCCTTTCCGCGGTCCAGAGCGATCGCCCGCCACGCCCACATCCTCTGAGTATGACCCGGTTCGGGGGCAGGTCAGAGTGGGCCCTGGTGGCGCGCGGGAGCCGGACCGGGCTGCGGACTCACCTGGGCAGACCGCTAATCCGGCAGAGGGAGTTGCTGGGCCGCCGCGCGGCGGCAGCCTTCGGCGATCCAGCGCGGGATCAGCGCCCTGTCCGCGTCGGCCTGGATGCACAGCTGGGCGATCCTGCAGGTAGATCGGTGCGTCGCTGTCGTGCTCGTGGAGTCCCATTGTCAGGCCCGTATGCTGGGCCAAAAGGTCGACCCGGCCGTCGGCGACCTCGGCCAGCTCGGTGAGTGCCGCCGTCTGTTCGGCGCCCGTGAGGGCCCTTGGCCGCGCATGCCGCCGGGTTACGGCGGCGATCCGGACTGTCACCTGGTCTATGTCCGGCTCTGGCACACACGGCACTATAGAACATAAGTTCGAGCCAGGTCTACGCCTGCCGGTTCCCATGCTGCGGGCAACAGGACTGCACTTGCGTCGGCGCCAGGATGCTCGCTAACAAGCCGGAGCTCATCGCCCTGAACGCGGCAGAAGCGGGCGTCCACGCCAAGCGCTGGCAATGAATAAGCATCCGACCAGTCTGGACTCCGCGAGGAGTGGTCTGGCGTGTACGCGTGCCAGGCTGTCGGCAGGAGAAATCGTCACCCATCGATGAGCCAGCCTGGATTATAGGAAGCTACCGCTTGGGATTCTATTAACGGAAAGTCAGGATTGCCATCCGTCGAATCTGGGAAGATCTTGTTTCATCGGTGCTGTGATTTCCAGGGAACTTCGATAGTGAGCCCAATCCGGCCATTCATTAGTCCCAGAAATCATGTTGGCAATGACAATCTTACCTCGCCGGGACAGCTATGTCTCAGTTGGTGGCGCCATCCGCACTCGTCCCAAGATCCAGAGCTGCCTGCGTTTAGTCCGCCGTTGGTGGCGGCCACCGAGCCCAGGAGCGCTGCTAGCGTGCCTGTCCGGTGCCCTCCAGCAGGCGGGATGCATGCAAATGCTCGCGTGTTGTCTGGGCATTACTTAGGCATGACATTGCGGCTGATTCCAGGGCGGATTACAACGATAAGTGCATACTGCTAGCGCCGGAAGCGCGTGAGGACTATCCTCTGCTAAGGACGAATGGTAGAGTCCGGAGGTGGGGCGATGGCAGGGCTTGCCGAATTCATGGATAGAAACGCTTCTGCTGGCCGCGGCGATGTCGGAACCGACACATCGTTCCGTGGCGTGCCCCAGCCGACTGGTGCCCGGCTTGCTGATAGTGGCCCGAACAGCCAGGGCATCGCGCGCGCAGCACGCAGTCCCGGTCTTGCCGACCAGGTGCTGGCATCACTTTTTTGGTGGTGCTATGTCCGGACGCAGGACTTTCAGCGGGATCTCTTCAGCGATATCGACCCCTTGCAGGACCAGCGTCAGATTATCGTCAGCCACGCTGACGATACCCGGCATGACCTGCTCATCCTGGCGCCCAATGTCCCTGAGACGTTCGGGGTGACGGTGAGACCTGCGCGATCCTACTGGCGCACGCGAGGTGCACTTGGGGGAATTTCGGATGTCGCACTGGCTGAGGGAGCCCGCATGCGAGCGATGCTGGCCAGGGCGGACATCGATGTTGACGTGCGTTCGGTCATACTTGCCGTGACCGAACTCGCAGATCGCGCGGACTTCCGGCTGGTTGTTGCCGCGGAGCCCGACGAGACACCAACTGAGGCGCCGACCATGATGGGAGCGCCCGCGCCAGCGCTCCCCGTCACCATCGGCGGCGAGCCTGACGTGGTGGCAACCGCTGGCGTGATCGGTGGTGACGGAGCGGGCGGCGTTTGGGCCATAACCGCATGGCACGCCGTTTCCGCTGCCTCCGTGAAGGCGGTAGAGATCCGAGTCGGTGGCACGGCAGCCAGCGTCGTTGGGCGCGACAAGTTGACCGACAGTTGCCTTCTTTCGGTGACATGCCGGGACTGGGCGGGTGTTGGCCGTGCTGGTCTTCTTCGGTTCGCCCCAGCGGAACACCGGCCCGCGACCTTTGACGGCGCTGGATCTGGCCATAAGCAGACCAAGATCCGCGGCTACGATCTAAGTGTTCTGGATTCGAGCCCGTATCTGAGCAGCAAGGTTTACACCGATCCGGACACGGTCCCCGGTGATTCGGGCTCGGCCCTCATTGACATCGAGGATCACATCGTGGGGTTCGCGGTCAGCCGTACCGCTTTCGGCGCACCGCTTGAGTTTTCCACTTGGTCCTGGGCCGGGCAGGTGCTGGCTGCGCACAGGCTGACCTAACAGTAGATCTATTACGGAGGCCTGACCGTGGGCTGGGTTCGCAACTTCCTCCGCAAGGAGCCGGGGAACTGGTTCTTCGGAGCGGTCCAGCCCGTTGACGGGACCGCTGCGAGAACACAGCAAACGACGGGGACGCCAGTGGAGCCGGAGTCGGCCTATCTTGGCCTGTACCTCGAATCGATGCGCGTCTCCGCGGTCCGGGTCCGCGGGCAGAGCTTCTACGGTGCGGTGACCAGCACCTGTGGCGTGCAGTCGCGATCGGGAGAGCGAGCGGAACTCGTCGCCGTCACCACCCCGAACTCCCTGCGCGGTGTCGACCCGAGGCACCTCGATCGCGTCGTCGTCGGAACCGTCCCGTTGATCGACGCCGTGCCTTACCGCGGCGGCGGGCTGGACGTCGAGATCGGCCTATTCGCGTTTCCTGGCAGCTACCTGATAGGCCCCTATCTTGACCTCCTAGGCGAGGTCGCGACCGTAGCTAGCGCCTTCCTCCCGCCGACTGGAGCGCTAGCGAGTACAGCGCTGCTACCGCCGGTACGCAAGGGCCTTGACCTACTATTCGGCGCAGCGACTGACGCACATCTGGAGGTCGGCCTCGCGCACATCTGGCAGATACCAGCCACCGGCTATTACGCGGTGGTCCGCGCACCGGAACCACTGGAGGGGTTCCGCGTAGCGGCAGGCGGACACCTGCAGAACTCCGACGGCAGCGAAGTCCCCGCCCCCCATCTGGTGCTCCGGATCGACGCCCAGCGTGAGAGGTACAACTGGGCCGAAATTCCCGACGTCCGCGCCGCCTACCAGCTAGTCGCGGACGCGGCGCGGCGCGGCGACCTCGTGGCCGCCAGGGAGGCACTGGCCTCTTTCCGCCGGGTCGCCGTATTCAGCCCAGACTTGCTCGCCGCCGACGGCGAGCGACTGCACGGCAAGGTCGCAGACGAGGTGGAGCGTGCCTTCCCGGCAACCGGAACCAGCGGCGGTGGCTCGCCGAGCTTCCCCGACCTAGCCGAGATCCAACTCTACGAACCACCTTGAACCGTCCGTTGGTGTTGGGCTATCGGCCCAGGCGCGGTGCTGATCGTCATCGACGTTTTCCCGCTGCCCATGCAGCGGGATGTCGGCCGCCCGCAGGCCCGTCCGAAACGGCCCGCCACGGCACTCATAAGCCTATCGAACATGCCCAGCCAGTGGCCGGGTCCTACGCTGGGGCCAGCGGCCACCAGAAGACCATTGCTAGTCGTCACAAGCCGACATGATCAGACGCGGCCGCCCAGTTCAAACACCGCCACGCCGCAAGTTCACGAAGTCAGACTGGAGTACTAAAGTGCAACCGTCTACACAATTGTTACCTATCAGGTAATTATAGGTGCAATCTGTGGGCCGGTCGCAGCCATGGCGTCAGCGTCAATAAAATGATTGCCAGGAATCGGATCAATCGGAGAATTCCCAGCGATGACTCGTCCCGAGCAGCCTCGCGATATCGAACAACTTGTCGCAAGTGGACGGAGCGCTCTCGCCGCTTGGCAAAGCACTGGAGACGCTGAGCATCTGGAGGCGGCGATTGCCGCCCTCCAGGAAGCGGTGACCATGAGCCCGGCCGACGATCCGGAGCGCGCCAGGCACCTGTCGAACCTGGCTGCCGTCCTGACGGCCAGGTACGAGATCTTCCGCGCCGACGCAGATCTGGACCGCGGGATTGACGCGGGCCGACAGGCGGTGGAGACAGCCCGGCCCGGCGATCCGGGCCGGGCGGGCTACCTGTCGAATTACGGAAATTTGCTGCTGCTCCGGTCCGATCGTGACGGATACGCCGAGGATCTGGACGCCTCCATCGAGGTGGCGCGACAGTCCGTGGCCGAGACCCCAGCCGGTGACCCTCACCTTCCCAGCTATCTGGCCGGACTGGGTAGTGCTCTAAGCGCCAGCTTCAGGCGACGCGGGGACAGCAGGGATCTGGACGATGCCATCGAATACCGACGGCGGGCGGTGGACCTCACCCCGCATGATCATCCGGACCTTGCGGCTCACCTGACCAACCTGGGAAATGGGCTGCGCGAGAGGTTCGAGCGCTACGGCCGTGGCGTGGACCTAGACGCATCGATCGAATGCACGCGGCGGGCGGTGGACGCTATCCCAGCCGGGCATCCCAATCTCGGTAAGTTTCTCTCGAACCTCGCCGTCACGTTGTTTGCTCGATTCGAGCGGACCGGGCGCCCCGCCGACCTGGACGCCACCGTGGACGCCTCACGCCGGGCCGTGGGCGAGAGCCAGGCTGACGATCCCCGTCGCACCGAGTACCTGTCGGAACTCGCCACGTACCTGCAAGCTCGGTTCGAGCAGGACGAAGACCACGCCGACCTGGACGCTGCCATCGATGCGGCAAGGAAAGCAGTGGAATCCTCGCGAGCCAGCGACCCCGGGCGGCGGCGCGTAAGCCTCACGGGATTCATGACGCTCCTGCTCGTCCGGAGCCGGCGGGACCAGAACATCGCGGACCTCAACGCCGCGGTTGACAGTGCGCGGGAAACCGTGGCCCTCGCCCGGCCGGGTCACCGTCACCGGCCCACGACACTCTCGAACCTGGCGGGCTGTCTGCTCACCCGGTTTGACTTGAGTGGGGAGGACGCGGACCTGGATGCGGCGGCCGACGCCGCGCGGCAGGCGGTCGACGCCGCGCCACCTGGCGATCCCGCTCGGGGTGACTATCTGTCCAACCTGGGAGACGCCCTGCTGTACAGGTTCGAGCGAGCTAGAGATGACGCGGATCTGGACGCCGCGATCGAGGCCGCGTGGCAGGCGCTGGCGATGGCGCCGCCCGGCAGTCGAGGACGCTCGGTGCGCCTGCAAAAGCTCTCGTCGCACCTACGCCTGCGATTCGACACGCGCGGGAACGACGCGGATCTCAACGCCGCGAATGAGGTCGCGGCCCAGGCCGTAGCCGCCGCACCCGGACACCACTTTCAGGTCCACCCGGAACTTGAGCGTGACCCGGATGCCGCCGCCCATTATGCGGTGCAGCTCTTCGAGCGCTACCAGAGCACCGGAGAGCTTGCTGATCTCGTCACGGCCGTGACCCTCTTCCGCGCCGCTGTCGCCGCCACGCCGGCTGGCCACGCCGACCGCGCCCTTTACCTGTCAAACCTGGCGGGCACGCTGCAGGCCCTCGCCGAGCGCACCGGGAAGATCGGCCTGCTGATGGAGGCGATACAGGCGGGACGAGATGCGGTGGCGGCCACGTCGGCCGAACCGCCCGCCCGAGCGCGGCTGTCCAACCTCGCTGCCTGCCTGCTCGCGCTGGGACAGTGGACGGATGACACGACCGTACTGAACGAGGCGGTGCAGGTGAGCCGGGACGCGGCCGCGGCCACCCCCGCCGACGACCCCCGCCGGGCCAGCTATCTGAGCAACCTTGCGGCCACTGTTTTTGGCCTCTACAAGCGGACCGGAGATCCCGCCCTGCTGAGAGAGGCCGCGCGATTCAGCCAGGACGCGGCCGCGGCCACCCCGGCCGATCACCCAGACAGGCCCGGGGTTCTGATCAACCTCGCACTCACCCTCAGGCGCCTGCACGAGGCGACCGCGGACTCGTCCACGCTGAATGAGGCGGTAGAAGCCAGCCGGGACGCGGTCGCTGCGGCTGATGGCTCGATGCGAGCCATGGCCATGGCCAGCCTCGCGAACACGCTGGACACACTGTTCGAGCGCACGGGGGACACCGCTGCGATCACAGAAGCGGTGCAGGCGGGCCGGGACGCGGTCGCCGCCACCCCCGCCGATGACCCCGACCGGGCCGGGCGCCTCAATAACCTGGGTAATGCCCTTCAAGCGCTGGCCAGCCGCACCGGAGACATCGCCATGCGGGCCGAGGCAGTGCAGGCCTACCGGAACGCCGTCGCGGCCACCCCCGCCGGTGACCCTAACTGGCCGGGACGCCTGAGCAATCTCGGGGAAGCCTTGCGGGTACGGGGGAGCAACACCAAGGACGTCGCCATGCTGACGGAGGCGGTGCAGGCAGGCCGGGACGCGGTCACAGCCGCCCCCGCCGACCTGCCCGCGAAGGCAAGTTACTTGCACAAGCTTGCAGCCGCCCTCCATACGCTGCAGGAGCGCACCGGCGACTTCAACTTGCTGCGCGAGGCGGTGCAGGCGGGCCGGGACGCGGTCGCCGCCACCCCCGCCGGGGACCCCCATCTCGGGGAGCGCCTGAACAACCTGAGCAATGCCCTGGAGATTCTGTACCAGCGCACTAGTAACACGGCTCTGCTGACCGAGGCGTTGCAGGCCATCCGCGGCGCCGTGGCCGTCACCCCTAGCGGGTACCCCCATCTAGGCACGTACCTGACTCATCTGGGGCAGGTTCTGCAGTCAGAGTTCGAACGCACCGAGGACGTGTCGGTCCTGGCCGAAGCCGTGCAGGTGGCCCGCGATGCAGTAGCGGCGGCTGGTGGTCCTGCCGAGACAGCCAAGGCCCGGAACGGCCTCAGCCGCGCTCTGTTCCTCCTGTTCACCCACACGAGCGACAGAGCGGTCCTGGCCGAGGCCGTGCAGGAGGCCAGGGAAGCGGCGGTCGGCATCCCCCCCGACGATCCCTACTATGCGGCCCTGCAGAGTAACCTGGGCAGCGCCCTGCTGATGCTATCCGGGGACGGCGGCGAAGCGGCCGCACTAGCCGAAGCGCGCCAGTGTTTCCGGCGGGCCGCCGAGACCGCTCTCGCGCCCGCAGCGGTGCGGATCTACGCATACCAGGGATTGGCCGGACTGCCCGCCTCGGCCGGGGGCTCCCCACAAGATGCGCTCGCTGCGATGGAAGCAGCGGTCAGTCTCTTGCCGCAGGTTGCCCCGCGCGCCCTGGCCCGAGCTGACCGGGAGCACCGCCTGGTCCAGTACTCCTACGTCGCGGCTGAAGCTGCAGCGGTCGCGGTGGCCGCCGGAAAAGCCAGGAAAGCTCTGGAACTGCTGGAGCAGGCCCGCGGAGTCCTGGTCGCCGACACCCTCGATGCCCGCAGCAGCGACCTGACGAAGCTGCAGGAGATCCAGCCTGGTCTGGCGGAAGAACTCATCGAACAGCGCACCCGGCTGGAGTTCCTCAGCCACCCCGGGCTGGAGGGCGCCAACCCCACGCTCGAGGGGTCGGGGCTGACGCAGATACGCCGGGATGCCCAGGCCGCCTGGGACGGTCTCGTCCGGCGCATCCGGGAGGTCAAAGGTTTCGAGGCCTTCCTGCAGCCACGCGGCCTCAGCGAACTTGCCCTTCAGGCTCGGGGCGGCCCCATTGTTTTCGTCAATGCCGGCTCGTCTCGTTGTGACGGGCTGATTCTCACTGACGATCCCGCTAACCCGGTCCAGGTTGTCCCGCTGACTGACCTGACCCTGTGGGACGCACTCAACCAGTCCGTCCGGCTGTCCGACGCCCGGCGGCACGCCATGGAGCACGATGCCAGCCGGGACGAGAGGGCAGCGGCCGAGCGCGAGGTCCTCTCGGTCCTGGCTTGGACATGGGACGTCATTACCGGCCCGATACTGGCCGCCCTCGGCCATGCCAGCACACCCCCGGCGGACGGAGACTGGCCACGAGTGTGGTGGTGCCCGGTGGGGATCCTGGCCCTTCTACCGCTGCACGCTTCCGGTCATCATCTCTCGCCGCCAGAACCCGGTCTGGGCCGGGCCGCTGTCATGGACCGGGTCGTTTCCTCCTACATCACCACGGTGCGCGGGCTGGCGTACGCGCGCAGCCAGCGCCCCGGCCCGGCCGAAGCCACTCTGATCGTCGCCGCGCCCGACGTTCCGGGCTTCGCGCCGCTCCTGGGAGTCGTCTCGGAGGCCGATGCTCTGGTCGAGATCATTCCTGGCGCGCGCATCTTGCCTGAGCCGACTCGTAGTACTGTCCTGGCCGCGCTCCCTGGCCACCAGGTGACCCACTTCGCCTGCCACGGAATCGCGGACCTGACCAATCCCGCCGCGAGCCGACTCGTCCTCCATGACCACGAAGCGACTCCGCTTACCGTGGCCGACATCAGCGCGTTGCGCCTCCCTGGCGGCCTGGCCTATCTTTCCGCCTGCGACACAGCCGTCACCAGCCCCGCCCTGGCCAACGAGGCGGTCCATATCACCGGTGCTTTCCACCTGGCCGGCTATCAGCACGTTGTCGGCAGCCTGTGGCCGGTCCGGGACGCAACCGCCCGGGAACTAGCCGAGGACTTCTACCGTCAGCTCACTCACGGTGGCACCAGGCCACCCGACCTCGTCCTAACCGCCCAGGCCTTGCACCGTGCCGCTCGGCGAGTCCGCGATAAGCATCCCGGTATCCCGACCGAGTGGGCAGGACATATTCACACTGGGCTGTGACGCGCCACAGTGCTGTGGTTAGGCGTCAGATCGGGATCCTGCAGCCAGCGGAATTGGCAACCGCCAGCCAGCGAACGGAGGCAGCCAGGGCCGATCACGACACGCGGACCCATCGCGCCGCATTTTCCGGCTGCCGCATCGATGCGCTCAAAGGCGGCTCGCTCACCCTCAGCGCCGATGGCCCGGAAATGACTTCAACGTGGCGGGGAACGCCGCCGCATTTCCTGTCGCTCAAGAACGCCGATGTGGCCCAGCGCCTCATGTCAACGGCACTGCCTGGTACGTCATGGTGAACCGCCTGACCAGTCAGTGCACAACGTTCTCAGGTGCCGGGCCAGGCTCATCGACGTGCGGCGAGCCTGCGCGCAACCGGCAGCTGCGCGCCGGGTGATCTGCGGCTCAGCCGGAACCAGGCGGAGCGCCCCGTCATCATCCCGCTCCTGTGGCAGAGCGCTTCCGGCGGGTCAGGCATGCTGGCCGCCGGAAACCGGCGGAGGCTGACAGCGCCACTTCAGGGTCACTCGGCATGGGCGGATCGCAGCCACCCCCTGCCGGCACTTGACCGGGTGATACAGCGGGCTACCAGTATCCAGGCAGCTTGCTGATGCGCTCCACCCTGAAGCACCGGGCCGGTGTCTTGTGCCCCCCGGTAACGCTGCGGTGTGAGGTCAGGCCGTGTCGCTGATCGGCGGGCCGCCGCCAGCCCTGTCTCCCTGCCTACCGGCCGGCGACGCTGGCCCCGGGCCGGTTGCCGAACTAGCGCAGGAGGCGAAACGCGCGCTCACTTAGGGCTTGGCTGCCGAACAGCGCAGTCGCGATGATCGTGAGCACCACCAATTTAGTGGCTAATTGCTCGCTCTCAGCGAACATGGACGCCTCGGTTCCGTGCTTGGTGTATACCGGGGTCGTCATTGATGCAACTGCTGTGCAGGATTATCCCTACACTAGGCACGCAGGTGCACTAATTGTTTTAACTTCACAAGCAGCGTACCATAGACGAATTAACTATAGGAGTAAGCGGTTGACGTCCCCCGCTGATACTACTGGGAAAAGCCCGCGGTTTCACGGTCTCTTCGTTGGTGTAAACCGCTACGCTTCAGCGGACATCGGCAACCTCGCATCCGCGGTGCGCGACGCCTCGGCACTCCATGCCCTGTTCTCCGACAACCTCGGCGGCAACTGCCGATTGATTACCGATGCCGCTGCCACCACGGCCTGCCTGCGGTCGGAACTTCATGAGCTGCAAACTGCCACCTCCGAAAACGACGTGGTCGTAGTCGCCTTTTCCGGCCACGGGAGCAACACGCACGAGATCGTTACCTACGACACGGATCTCTACAACCTGCCATCCACCGCCTTGCCGCTCGATAAACTGACCGATTTGGTAAGTGCGATACCGACCAAGCACCTACTGGTCGTTCTTGATTGCTGCTTCTCGGGTGGCGCGGGAGCGAAGCTGCTGACCGCGCCACTGGCACCTCGTGGCGGACCAGGCGGAGTGCCCCTATCAACCGAAGCGCTCTTGAACGAGATGGCCGGGACCGGCCGCGTCATTCTGACGGCATCTACGGCCGACCAAGAAGCCTGGGAAGATCCGCGGCTTGGCCACGGGCTTCTGACGTACCACCTGCTGCAGGCCCTCCTCGGCCCGAGCAAGGTTGCCCAAGACGGCCATCTCAGCTTGCTCGACCTGTTGCAGTACGTGACACAGCAGGTAAAGGCCAGTGCGTCTGGAACTGCGAGTGCCCGGCAAGAACCAACCCTCCGCGGCCGATGGGACGGTGAGGTTATCTGGCCGGTCTTCGTGCCCGGCCCGCTGTACCGCGCGCTCTACCCGTCACCCACAAAGAACCCGGTGACAGCGGAGATTGGGAGCCTGCGCGAACACGGCATTCCGGAGCCGGTGCTCGAGCGCTGGGCCGAGAGCCTGTCCGGACTCAACCAACTCCAGCAGGACGCCGTGAACGAAGCGGAATTGCTGGAGGGACGGAACGTCCTGGTCATGGCCCCCACCTCGTCCGGAAAGACCATGATCGGGGAACTGGCGGCGCTCCGGGCGACACAGAACGGCGGGCGCTCGGTCTTCCTCCTGCCGACGAAAGCCCTGGTCAACGAGCAGCAAGACAAGTTTGAGCGGCTATACGGCCCGATAGGCGTGCGGACCATCCGCGCGACCGGCGAATTTACTGACCAGGTCACGGCGCTGTTGCGCGGGCAGTTCGACATCGCGGTACTGACGTACGAGATGTTCGCCAGGCTGGCCGTGGCGAACCCGCATGTGCTCCGCGTTCTTTCGGTCATCGTGGTTGATGAGGTACAGACCGTAGTCGATCCCGGGCGCGGCTCGAGCCTTGAGTTTCTGCTGACGCTCATCAAGAGCCGAAAGAGCCAGGGAATCGAACCGCAGCTCATCGCGCTGTCGGCAGTCCTCGGTGACCTCGGCGGACTCGACAGTTGGCTGGACGCGCATCTATTGCGCCGCACCGAGCGGCCTGTGCCGCTTGAGGAGGGCGTGCTTGCCTTCACGGGCAGCTACCGATACGTCGATGCGGACGGTGCCGAATGCACCGAGCAGCTCATTCCGCCGCAGTACGGCAACCCCCGGGCGCAAACGCTCCTGATCCCCCTGGTACGAAAGCTGGTCGCGGCCGGCCAGCAGGTCATCGTCATCCGCGCTCACCGAGGAGAAACCCGCGGTGCAGCGAGTTATCTCGCGTCCACACTCGGCCTCAAACCCGCCGCGGACGCGCTGGCTGCGCTGCCGTCAGGTGATCCGAGTATCGCGAGCGGCCAACTCAGGCAGTGCCTGCAAGGTGGCGTCGCCTTTCATATTTCCGACCTGGATCGGGACGAACGCCGCGTCATCGAGGAGTCCTTCCGATCCCCGGAGAGCGCTATTCGGGTCATGGTGGCAACGACCACCCTGGCCCAAGGCGTCAACCTGCCGGCGGAAACGGTGATCATCCCGGAACTGCGCCGCCGAATAAGTGGGACCACCTTCCGGCCCTACCGGGTGGCGGAGTATAAGAACATCGCTGGCCGGGCGGGGCGGCTTGGCCTGACGGAGCGCGGCCGAGCCATCGTGCTGGCATACGGGCACGCCGATGCTGATCATATCTGGTTGCACTACGTCAACGGCTCTCCCGAGAACATCCAATCAACGCTGCTCGACCCCACTGCCGACATATACACGCTCGTCTTGCGCGTTGTCGCCGTTGCTGCCCAGCAGGTCGGGTCAGATAACGCGCTGTCTCAGGCTGACGTGGTGGCGGTACTGGCAAACAGCTTCGCGGCTCACCAGAACCGGGTAGCCGGACGTGGCGACGCCTTTGAGCCGACGAAGATCGCGTCGGTGCTCGCCAGCCTCACGAGCGAGCAGCTCATCCTGAACGACGGCTCCGGCTTGCGCCTCACGCCGCTCGGGATGGTCGTGGCCGAAAGCGGCTTGGTCGTACGGTCGGCGGCCGCCGTGGCTAGTGCCTTCAGGCGGCTCCAGCCCGACCAGCTCAACCGTGCCACGATCATTGCGGCTGCCCAGATCACCGAGGAACTGGATGACACCCGGCTGACCGTGAATATCAAGGGGGTCCAGAAAGAACTCGTGACCTTCATCACGGAGCTACAGCGGCAGCGTGTAGCGCCTGCCGTCCTCGACACGCTCGGTCGAGGCACACAAAGCCAGGCCGTTGTAGCCGCTCGCGCCAAGAAGGCGGTCGCGTGCCTGCTCTGGATGAACGGCGTACCAGCAGCGCAGCTTGAACGGATCGTCATGCAGCATTACTTTGACAGGAGCGCTATCGGCCCGATCCGCACCGTGGCATCGCGAACACAAGACGTTATCGGGGCCATCATCGATATGGCGGCCGTCATCCATCCCACCGCGGATCTCGCGCGTCTCGCGGACCTACTGCCGGTGCAGCTCGAACTCGGCGTACCAGCCGAGCTTGCCCCGCTCGCGACGGCTGGGGCGGGCTTGGTGCGCGAGCACTACCTCAGCCTGATGAGCGCCGGGCTCAGTACGCCCGAGCTGATAGACCAAGCAGATGACGACACGCTCTTGGAGCACATCGGCGCCAGCCAACGGCTGAGGACGCTACGGGAGGCCATCAAACAGCGACTGGAAGATGCAGCCGTGCCCACCCTCGCCGATGCACTACCATTGCCGAGCGACTAGCATTCCGGCCCGTGTTGACGGGTGGACAAAGTGCGGGCGGCGCTTGCCACCTTTGCGGCCTTTAGGGGGTCGCGGGGCTCAAGGAGGATGACCCTCCTTCATCTGAACCACCGGGCACTGACCATGTCCGATTTCGGGAGCGGAATGGGAGTGGCGAGGCTCGGTCAGGCTTGTGGGGTGCCAGAACTCGTGCAGAGCATCTGAGCTGGTCTTCTACTGTCGGCGCTCGTGCTCTTTCACCTCGTGTATCTGCTTATGGTCCGGTTGTTCGGCTGGCTGGCGCTCCTGGCGCGGAGCGACGTGGCGAAGGACGCGGAGATCCTGGTGCTGCGGCACGAGGTCAGGGTGCTCCGGCGTCAGGTAGCGCGCCCGAGGCCGGGCTGGGCCGACCGCGCCGTGATCGCCGCACTGGCGCAGCTACTACCCAAACGCCTCCGGCTGCACCGGATCGTGACGCCCGGCACCCTGCTCGCCTGGCACCGGCGCCTGGTTACGAGCAAATGGACCTGCCCGAACACCACCGGACGACCACCGATCCCGGATAAGATCCGCGAACTGGTCCAGCGGCTGGCCAGGCAGAACCCGCGGTGGGGGCACCGACGCATCCAAGGCGAGCTCCTCGGCCTCGGCTACCGTGTCAGCGCGGGAACTATCCGCCGGATCCTGGCCGCCGCAAGGCTCGGGCCCGCACCGCGGCGGACGTCACCAACCTGGCGGCAGTTCCTGACCTCCCAGGCGTCCGGGATCTTGTCGTGCGACTTCCTGAACGTTGACACCGTGTTCCTCAAGCGCCTGTACGTCTTCTTCGTGATGGAGATCGAGACCCGGCGCGTGCACATGCTGGGCGTCACCGCACACCCCACCGGAACCTGGACCGCGCAGCAGGCCCGCAACCTGCTCATGGAGATTGGCGAGCGCGCTGGCCATTTCAAGTTCCTGATCCGCGACCGGGACAGCAAGTTCACGACGGCGTTCGATGAGGTCTTCACCGGCAACGGCACGCGGATCATCAAGGCTCCGGTCCGATCACCGCAGGCGAACTCTTTCGCGGAGCGCTATATCGGAACGCTACGCCGCGAATGTCTCGACCATCTGCTGATCCACGGCGAACAGCACCTTCGGCAAGTTCTGGCCGAGTACGCGCAGCACTATAACGATCACCGACCTCACCAGGCGCGGGAACAAAGACCTCCGCTGCACGAACCCGGCCAGCCGATCGACCTGACCGCCCGGATCAAGCGCCGACAAGCCGTCCAGGGTCTGATCAGCGAGTACCGGAGAGCAGCCTAACGATCACGGGAAACCCTAGCTCACAGGCCACGTACGAGTTTTGGCACGGCACAGGCATTCCCTGGCGGCGCACCGGTAGACCTGCGCTCTGGAGACCCAGGCGAAGACGATCCGGTGAATGCCGGGTGCTGGAGTGCTGACCGAATGGTGCGGGCCGAGGTGCTAATGGCCTTACTGCTCGGTGCCGGTGACCTGGAGAAGGGCCGTGCGCCGGCGATGCGGCTGCATGGTGCGCGGATCACCGGCCGCCTGGATTTGATGGCGGCCGGGGATCAGCCACGCCCTGGTTTTGTCGCGCTGCCGACTCGATGAAGCGCCGCGGCTCGTGGAGGCCACTACCAGGACTGTCCGGATCTCGGACTGCCACCTGCCTGGCTTCAACGGAACCCGGATGCGGACCGAGGGCATCCTCGATTTCCACGGGTCTGTGATCGAGGAAAGGATCCGCCTGGACCGGGCACACATCATCGGCCCGATCTGCCTGCGCGGCGCCACGGTTGGTAACGGTGCTGGCGAGGCTATCGCCGCCACCGGCCTCATCGTCGATGGCGACATGGAATGCGACGCCGGTTTCATGGCCCGTGGCCAGGTCACCCTGCACGGCGCGCGGATCGCCGGGCAGCTGACCTTCCAGGACGCAGTCCTGGAAGGAACACCGATAGCCGCACACTTGCGGCGACTGCAGGCCGACGAACTGTGCTTGCGGACTGCCCGGCCGATTGCAGGTGCCATCTGGCTCGCGCCGGCCCGTGTCGGGACTCTCGACGACGATCCTGCGGTCTGGCCGCCGGAGATATGGCTCAGCGGGTTTACCTACGATGTGATCCGGCACCGCATGGGCTGGGTCCCCGTGTCCGAACGGATCGACTGGGTCAGCCGTGGCCCATTCGGGTACCAGCCGCGCCACGAGCAGCTAGCTGACTACTACCGGCGCGCCGGGCAAGACGACGACGTCCGCCGTGTTCTGCTCGCCAAGCAACGGCACCGGCGGACGACGCTCAGGGCGCCTGGACGGGCCATCGGGCGGCTGCTGGATGCAACGGTCGGCTATGGGTACCGGCCTGGCTCGCGGCGATCTGGCTGGCCCTACTGCTCACCGCCGGTACCGTCGTCTATTCCATCGACCAGCCGCATGCCGTGCCGGGTGTGCCGGTCCCGCCGTTCAACGCCTTCGCTTACACCCTCGACCTGCTCATCCCCATCGGCGCATTCGGGCTCCGCAATGCCTACGCATCCGTCGGCCCGGCCCAATGGCTGGCCGACGCCCTCATCGCGGCCGGCTGGTTACTTGCCACCGCCGTCATCGCGGGCATCACCCGCACCGTCCGTCGCGACTAACCGCCCGCGACCCCGCAGTAGCTTCCGAACCGCCCGCTTAAGCCGGATACCGGCAGCCAGCCGGCCGGGACTAGCTCAGCAGGGGTCGCGTGTCCATGTTCACGCCAACCGGGGTCCGCCGTCTCGTGAGTGCCGATAGCCTCCATCCAGTAACACCCTCTGCCGCCAGGTGACGGCAGAACTCAATGACGAACCAGTGACAAATGATCAAGGGCCTGGCCGCCAGTGATGGCGATCAGGCCCTTGACCTGGTGCTTCATGAGTAGCCCCGACCGGATTTGAACCGGCGCTACCGCCTTGAGAGAGCCGGGCCGCTACAACAGCCAGCTTGGTGACCTTCAATAAGCGCGGTTCGCGCTTGCGGACACCGGTTGGACGCACAGACAACATCCGAGCCTTCCGCGATGCCGTTCTGTGCAGGGCTTCTCACGCTGCCGAATCGGAATGCAGGCAGCCAGTCAGCGGGCTGCTTGTCAGCTGATGGCTAGCGGGGAGAGCGTACGGATGGCATTGCGCGGAGTTGTGAGGTGTTCTCGGGCCCAAGCGGTGACTTGCTCTTCCTGGGTGAAGTAGATGACCTGGCGTTCCTGTGCGATTTTCAGCAGCAGGTCAAGGATGCCGCGTGTCCGGTTGGCGTCGGCGTGCACGGTGACATCGTCAAGGATGAGCGGGCAGGTGTCGTGGTTTCTGGTCAGGTGGTCGGCGAGCGCGATCCGTAGCAGCAGGTACACCTGCTCGGCGGTGCCGTAGGACAGCAGGTCGGCTTTGCGCCATCGCCGCGACGGCCCGCATACCTCGACCTGGAGCGTGGTCGGGTTGACCATGACATCGGTGTACCGGTCGGCGGTCAGCGCTGGCAGCCACTGCTTCACGGTGGAGGCGAGGACAGGTGCGATGTCTCGGTGTACCCGGGTCTGCGCTCCCTCCAGGTACTGGCGGGTCAGGGTGAGTGTTTCGTGCATTTCTTGGACCCGAGCCAGCTCGGATTGTGCGGTCTCTACGGCTTCCTCTGCCTCGGCGACGCTGGTGACGGACTGGGCGAAGCGGCGCAGGTCACCAGTGGCGTCCGCTGCCAGGGTCTCTGCTTCACGGGCTGTCTCACGCAGTTCGGGGAGCTGCTCGGCGGCTGTTGCTGGATCGGCTGCGGACAGCAGCGCGGGATCGGCACTGGCCGCTAGTTCGCGGGCGTGTTGTGCGGCCGTGCGGGCGTCCTGCTGGAGCTGGGCGAGGGATCGGTCTTTCAGCAGCGCCTGCAGCTCGGCCCATTCGGTGTGCTCCGCTGCCAGCTGCTGCATCTTTTCTCCGCGTGTGCTTGACCATTTCTCTAGCCCGCTGAAGGTGTCTTCGGGCGTTCCGGCAGGGAGCCCGCACGCGGTTCCGGCCTCGGTGATCAGCCCCGCGGCATGCGCGCGTACCTGGCGGTCCTGGTCGGCGCGCCGTTCCGTTTGCTGGCGGGCGTCGAGCTGGGCTTGGAGGAGGTCACGCTTCCTGGACTTGGCTGTCTGCTCGGCGCGCTGACGGCAGGTGGCCTGGTAGGCCTGGACCGCACCGGCCAGGTCAGCAGGTGCCGCTGAGGCCACTGGGTGACCGCGCGCCGCGAGCGCCGCGGACAACCCTACTGTCGCCGATGTCAGGGCGTCCTGCAGCTCGCGGTGGTGATCAGCCCACCGCCGGAGGTCGTCGGCGTATGACCCTGCCCGCGCTCTGGCGCGGACCAGGCTCCGCAGAGCGGAGGGATCAGCGTCGATCGCGAGCTGACCGCAGCGGCGGATCGCGTCGTCGCGCCGGCGGATGCTTGCTGCTGCCTGCCGGCTGGCTTCGTTCAGTTGTGCCTGAAGATCCGCATGCCGCCGCACTGCTGCGGCGAGGGGCGCTCCCCGGCGGCGGAGCAAGCCGAATCCGGCCAGCGCGACCGCGGCGACCAGGAGGGCAGCGCCGCCGATCGGGCTGACGGTAGCCAGCAGCGCTATCCCCGCGACAGCCGCAATGGCAGCGGCCGCCAGGATCAGATTCGCTGCCCGTCCATGTCTCTGCAGGGCCTCAAGGTCGTGGCAGGCTGCCTCTTCCTGCGCGGCAAGTCCCGGGTCGGCTACCGGGAGCGGCGCATCGAGAGTGCGGGCCAGGTCGAGCAGTTCCTCGTCGCTGGCATCCCCATGCGCCGCCGTGACCTGCGGGTCGGCTGGCCGGTCTGCGTCGTGCTGCTGGAGCTGGCTTTCCGCGCGGTGCAGCCGTTCCAGCGCGTGCTGCACGGTGTCATGGACCTGCAGGTCGCCATCGGGCGCAGGGGGCAGGGCGTTGAGCTGTTCTTGGATCTGCCCGGCACCCGGGCCGGATAGTACCGGCTCCGCCGGCCGCGTTCGCCACGCGGTCAGCGCCTCGGCGACCTGCAGGGACAGAGCGTCGTCCTCGGCCACTGAGGCAGGTTGCGTGCCGCCCAGGGCCTCATTCAGTCCGGCAGCGCGCTTTGCCTGGGCGGCGAGCTGTGCAGCCAGACCGGCCGCGCGTGCCGCGTCGTGTGCGCGCGCTGCCGCGTCCGCCTGCCGCGCGGCATCACGGAGCGCATCAACCTTGCCTGCCAGCTGCAGGTACTCTTCGTGGACCTTGGCCGCGGCGATCAGGCCGTTCTGGGCGCGGTGCACCGCGTCCAGCGCCCGGCGCAGCGGTCTTGTCGAGTTCACCCGGTCGAGGCCAACATGCTCGCGCTCGAACACGTCGATCCGCTCCAGCGCCGCCGCCGCCGTGGTGTCGCCGCCGGTGGCTGCTGCGGCCCGCTGCAGGTACTCCTGCAAGCCGCCCGCCTCCCCGCGGACCCGCAGCATCTGAGCCTGCTCCACGCAGGCGGTCGCGACGAATGACGAGCGGTCCAGACCAAGCCAGCGGGCAGCGTCCGGGGTGCCATCGTTCATCACCTGCCCCGAGACGTCCTCGCCGATATCGAGATCCTTCGCATGACAATCCACCTTGCCCGCGAGATCCTGGCGCAGCTCAATACGGCGGCCGTCGTCGAGAACAATCTCAGCGCTCACCAGCCAGTCGTCGCGGTCCCAGGGCTTATGCAGATCGGCGAAGCGCTGCTCGTCTTCGCGTGGCCGGCCCTTGCCCCTGCGGCGCCCACACAACGCAGCAAAGATCGCCGCGTGCCAGGTCGACTTGGCCGACTCGTTATCGCCAGTGACAACCGTCATCCCATCAGCGAACTCCAGCGTCTCGCCTGCCAGCGGGCCGAACGCATGGGCCGTTACCTTCCGGATCCGCATCAATGCACCTCAAGCTCATCGCCACGCCCATCCAGCGCCCGCAGCCCGGTTACTAGCACGCGGCGGCGCTGGTCCTCACTCAGCTGGCTATCGCCAAGGACGTCTTGGACGAACTGCCCGCGGACGGTCGGCTCGTCCTTCAGCCGGTCGATGTCGTAGGAAACCCGGACCTGGCCTAGACGCGGCAAGAGCGCGTCCAGGTGCGGGACCGTCAGCGCCGCCACGTCACCCAGCCGCAAGTCCACGTCGGGCCCGACCTCGCCGGACAGCGTCACCCGTACGACGCCAGACAACTCCGCGACCACGTCAGCGACCTGATCAGCTACCTGGCCGGAATGAGTCACGCCGGTCAGGTCGACGGGCACATCCCGCACGACGGAGGTCGCCACCCGATGCCACTCACGGGTCACCGATCCGTCCCCGGCGACCGTGACAAGGACCGCACCCCGCTCACCTGTCTCCCCGAAGGCCAGCGGATCCGGGTTCCCCGGATAAGTATGCGTAGCCGCGTCCCGCGGAACGTGGAAATGCCCAAGCAGTGCATGATGGAGCCCGGCGACCCGGATCTGCTCCGCGCGAAACGGCGCGTGCGGGATCTTCCCTTCCCCCTGAAATACCAGCTCGCCGTGCTCCGAGCCGTGGAACAAGGCCAGGTGCACGCCACCCCGGTCAACGTGGAACCCGTCGAGGAAACCCCGGGTGTTCGCCGGCGCGCGATGGCCGGCACCCCACAACGTTAGCCCGTCATCGAGCTCAACCGCCATTAACCGGGCGTGAGTGAAGACGTGGACGTTCGGTGACCATTCCGCCTGTCGGTACAGGCTCTCCGGGCCGAACCAGTCATGGTTGCCCGGAGCAAGGAACACACGCAGCGGAGCAAGCCGCGCGAATGTTAACCGCAGGAACTCTGCGGTGTCCGGCGTGAACCGATCCTGCTCAAACAGGTCACCACCGCAGCACAGCACGTCGGCGCGCAGGTCCGCAGCCAGCCCGCAGATACGAGTCAGCGTCGCACGCAGAGCCCGCCGCCGTGCACGCGCCACCTCCGCAGGCGCCCAGCGGAACGGCGTATCCAGATGCAGGTCAGCGAAATGCAGCAATCTCATACCCGGCCCCTACAACGCACGCAACCAATCTGCCAGACAGTTACCACGCTTCTCAGGCATTCACCGACTGAATCGCCCAGCCGAGCCCACAGTGATGCGCACCGGGACTCGTCAAGGCATGCCGCCGGGCTTCCAGATGCTAGAACAGACCAGACCCGGCAGCCTGCACGAGTCGTCCTACCCTGCCGCAGGCCATCCTTCGTAGCACCCCAGCCGAGGATGGCAGCCAGAGGAGTGACAGTGGCATGGGCTGCATCTGCCCCGATTGCAGAGAGGGTCTCCCCGAGGACGAGACCTGCCCGTGCATGATGACTGATGACGACGATAACCATGGCGATTACGATGGCGTTACCCGCGGCCCGCTGACCGCTGAGATCAGCAACATCCGCTCGCCGGTCCGCCGGTTCCTCAACGAGCGGTTCACAGCTGGGCTGCGTGACGTCCAGCGCCGCTACCGTGAAAATGCGCGGCCTCTGGCCGTGCCGGGCAACGATGCGAACCCGGGCACCGTCGGCACGGCTGCCGACTGGCTCCTGCGGTTCCTGGTGTACCCTCAGCCCGACGTGCGGCTGGCGCTATCCGGCGCCTCCTTTATCCCGCAGTACACCCCCGGTCTGAGCGCCGCCTTGTTCGAGATGTGCGGGGCGCTCGGCCTCTCGTCTGGCACCACCTTCCCGCCAGGCCGCCTGCATTGACCTTCACCGGCCCAGTCCCGGGCAGCACGATCGATCCTGAGCTGCTGTCCCGCGGCTGCCGGGCGCTGGCCCTGCTCACTGAGTATCAGCGGGCCGGCCCCATAGCGGCGGCCCGTGGCCACCTGGGCCAGCTCGATTGCGCCACTACAACACCGGACCTTCTTGCGCTCTGCCCGCCAGCCGGGCTCAGCCAGCTCACCGGGTTCCGGCAGGTATTCGAGGCGATCCTGTTACCTCAGCTCGCCACGAGGCAGGGACCTTGGGCGCTGGGGCCGATGTTCACCGGCTCAGCGCTGATCCACGCTGACGCCGACCTGATCGCGGCCGGGCTGCTGCTCGAACTGAAGACCTCATCGAAGAAGGTGTCGCTCCCCGTTACCGATCTGTTCCAGCTCATCGGGTATGCGCTGCTGGACCTCGACAACGAGTACGGCATCTCCGAGCTGGGCATCTTCAGCGCCCGGTACGCCTACCTGGTCACTTGGGAACTGCACGCCCTGTTTAACGAGCTGGCCGGGCATCCAGTCAGCATCAGTCGAGCACGGGATGACTTCCAGCATCTCCTGCGGCGCGGGAGAGCGCGTCGGCGGGCGTCGTGGCACGAGTCATCGAGATAGCGCCGGGTTAGGCTGATCCGCCGCACCTAGGCGCGTCAACCGTCGAGCGCGGCTGGACGCCGGAGCAAGATCATCGTGGGATACTTTGCGGCATGCCGTAACCTGGCCGCTACTGGTGTCAGGAGATCTCCATTACCACCGCTCTTTGATGGCTCCCGACCCATATTCCGGCGCGATTAATAAGTTGGCTCAAGCTGTCGCGCTCGGCAACATGCCGTAGCCCTTTAGGATCCGGGCAGTATCCGCTCCGTCGAGAATCATGAATCTGCGTGGGCGCCGCAGGTCGAAGGCGTAGGTTTCCATCATATTGACGACGGCAGCTCTGATCTCATGGCAGTGCTGAAGTATCAGCAGATCTGCTGGCTCACTGAACAGGCGATCGATCTGGTCCCCGGGTTTGCCGAGCGCCGCAACGGTCATAGGACGCGGAAATCCTGGCCCCTTTAGTAGCCAGGCGCTAGAACTTTGCTCGCCTTGGACAAATAGACGTGACGTATATAGATCCGAGCGCTCACCGCCCCAGTCCTTACGGACGAAGGGCTCGCCGACGATAGCAGCGAAAGCAGTCTTTATCATCTCCTCTGATACGGTAAGAACAGCTGCAAGGTCGGCCGTTTTGACGGACGCGCGGAAGTCCGCCTGAGTAAACTGGTCTATTTCACTCGGGTAGACGCGACGTTTTTGGAATATTCCGTGGACAGCAAGCTGCTCGTCTTCTATATACGATCGCGTCCCTGCAAAAGCTGGGCGCAAGATGACAGTACTACTTGACCAGTCGGTGACTGTGCCGATGATGTACACCGTCTTCCGACCAGAGAGGTTCCCGGCCGCCGAGGCGCTAGCATAACGTACTGAATTCAGCGTTCCTTTTACGGTCACACCTTGGTCGGTATTTAGCTTCCCATGGAAGTCGACTGGTTTGTCTCCAGCTCGGTCCCGTTCTTTTGCCCGGCGAAAGTAGAACGCCTGTTGCACGCCGACGACCTGTCCGACACGCAATTGGTATTCATGCAGGCTTCGTTGAAGCTCAATGATATTCAGCTCTGGAAGACATCCCGCCAGGCCGACGGCGAGCGCGTACGGCACTGACGCGGGAACGGCGGGCCTCCGGTCGAGGTCAGCAAGTATGGTGTTCGCGCGTGACGGCCCGAGCAGAGCGATGACCTGTTCCTGGTGCAGGAAGAAGGGCTCAAGAGCGATCCGTACCACGAGGCGATGGTACCGGGGTGAAGTGGGCGCGCGCGTGCTCGCGGAGAGGTGCAGCCTGTGATGCGCAGGGTTGCTATCGCCGGGGCTCTTGATGGCGACATCGACCTAGACCAGTCGACCGCGTACGGCGGAGCCCTCCGGTGGATCGTCAAGCTACTGCCGCCAGAAGAGCGAGGAGATCGTCCACTGTCGGCGGCCTCATCGCCGGGTCGGCATGGGTGGCAACCATCACGATGCTTCGCCACGGGTCCGCAGATGGCAGCAACGGCACGTTGGCGTGCGGGCGCGTGCCGGTAAGGATCGAGCCAATGATCTGACCGATGCTGAATATGTCGGCTTGCGGGCCCACTTCGTGCGCATTCACGGACAGCTCCGGCGCGGCGAAACCTTCGGTGCCGTAAAGCGTTCCCGCTCGCGTGCGATCCGGGTCACTGGTCTGACCGCGCGGACGCCTGCCGAGCCCCCAGTCGGCCACAGTCCAGCGCTCGCGGAGTTTGAGAATGTTCTCGGGCTTCAGGTCACGGTGAATCCAGTTCTGCTGATGGGGCCGGCGTAGTCCGGTGCATATCGCGATTACGAGCCGACGAAGCTGCGCTGGATCTCGGAGTTCATGAGCAAGGGTCTCGGCGGTGCCGGCAGCCAGCGGCATGATAAACCAGTCGTAGTCCTGGCTAGCGTCGAGAAGTGGCATAACGTGCGGGTCATCGCCGAAAAGCCGACCAGCCTCGATCTCGCGTCGCATACGTGCTATCGAATCCTCATGACGGAATCTGACCCTCTTGTAGGCGACTCTGGCGCCGGTCTGCTTGTGGACGGCGCCGGTGACAGTGGCCTGGCCGGCACGGGCGATGGGTAGGGGGTCAAGGGTGTAATCCTTGAATGAGCCGCGTGCCAGGTGTCGGATCACCCTGTCGACAGCGGTGAGTCCAGTATTGCCGTTGGGCGGCCGTAGCCCGCGACCGGATGGGTCGTCGACGAGGGCTTGCGCTACTGCAACCACGTGCTCAAGGGAAACGACGTCGTTGGGCCGTGCGAGCGCCTGGGCCAGAGGCCAGGCGCTGGGGTCGCCCGCGAGTTTCGCGGCGAGACCTTCGGCCCTTCGATGGAGGGACTCCAACGCTTCGTCGGCCCGACGGGCGAGGTCATCGGCGTGGGATGCCACTTCTGGGGTGACTCGCCACGCGACGAGTGGGCCGTGTTCCGCGCCTGGCATCGGTGGCGGTTGTACTTCGAACGTGACGATTCCAGATTCGCACCAACGATAGAGCAGTTCTATGGTCTTTGTTCTATACCGTCGGCTTATCACGGCGGCGCGCCCGGATTGTTGCTTGAGGAGCCATTTCCGGGTCGGCACGTCCAGGGCCTGGAGGCTGTCGTTCCAACATGCGGCTAGTGCTGGGTTCGCTGCCCGGATTTCAAGTCGGAGCAGCGTGCGGCGACGTTCTTGCCCGTTGTGCATGCTGATCCGGTAGACCGGATAGGCGCTGAGGATCTCGGGTAGCCCGGCGATCTTGACCGGGTGGTCCGCGGTCTCTGTCAGGATCCTCTGCCCGGTCATGCAGACCGGCTCAGCGTAAGATACGGGGCAAGCAGGTTGAGGACGGCAGGGTCATCCGGACCGTGGATGATGGCTGGCGGGGCGTTGAGCGGGTCGTTGCGCTGAGGTCGCAGGAGCTTGATCATACCTGCGGCGTGGACCGCGACCCGGTCAGCGTACAGGTCCTGGCAGGCAAGCACGACGGTCAAGCCGTAAGTCTGCGCGATCTTCCTGAGGATGTCCGCGATGCGGTTGAGGTTCGGGCCGTCGAGGTTGTTTCCCGACTCATCCAGGATGATCATACGGCCCTGGGTCTGGCTCGCAGCGACGAGAGCTGACGTCGCCAATAGCACATGCAGGATGATCAGCTCGGCGGTGTTTGGGGAGAGGGTGTAATCGGTCGGCTCACCGCCGGCAGGAAGCCACTGCGGATGCAGTTCCCATCGCAACGGCTGCGTGGCGTCGCCGACATCCGTAAAGCGCGGACGCAGGCGTACCCGGTCTTGGCGTACGGTTGTCAGCAGTTCGTTCAGCCTATTCTCGGTCTCCTGGAACATCCTTGTGATGATCTGGATCTGCAATTCCCGCTGGCTATTGATCCATTGCTTGGTGTCTCCTGCCTGCCTTCCGAAGGCGGCGAGTTCCTCCTCTCGGCTGGCGCGGTTGACGTGGATCTCCTCCTCGTCGCTGTCGTCACTTTCTCCGTACCAGCTCAACCAGTCGGCCACAGGCTTGGCGGTCTCGGTGAAGGGCCTGGCATTGTCCGCAGCTGCGTGCGGGCTTTCGCACCATCGGTAGAGCTGGCGGAGGAGGGTGGCAAGACTGGTAAGGTATGCCTCGTAAGTTCCTGGTCCGGTGGCCGGACCCCCGGTAGATTCGGCGAGGTCCGGATCCGATCTGGTGTCGATGACGGCTTCGACGGCGTGCCGTAGCGCGGTGCGAGCATGTTGAAAATAGGCGTCGCGAGTGCGCTCATCAACGATGACGCCTGTTTCCGACAGCTCTTGGCCTGCTTGTTTTAGATCAGCGATGGCCGCAGCGTGCTTCCACTCATCTACGCGAGCCGCTTGTCGGCGGGCGCCTTCACGCAAACCGGCCACCCTGATCATCTGGGCTGTGAGTGAATCTTCGCCGCCGCTCTTCAGTTGGTCGATCTGTTCGATGAGGTTGGTCCGATTGGTGTCAGCGTTGTGATAGGCGGTTTCGGCTGTATCGCAGAGACCACGGGCCTCGTCTTCGGCGATATGCGCCTGAGGAATCTCCTGGGCCAGTTCCTCTGCTCGCCGTTCTAGCCGTGCCAGGGCCGACTCGTTCCCGGGAATCTCTGCTGCGGCATTGGCGGCAGCGAGGTGGCGCTCTGCGGCTTCGTATCGTTGCCGCGAGTTCGACAGGGCCGTTCCAGCTTCCGTCGCTTGCGCCTCCAGATTCGTCAGTTCGTCCTCGGCCGCACGTATCATGGCATTTCGATCGGTGAGAGGGACTTGGTACGCGCCCGGTATGTGCAGTTGAAGCTGCTGATCTTCTACCCAGCCCTCACGGTCGGCGGGCATGCGTCGCTCAAGTTCCGAAAGGAGGTCGGCCAATGTCCCTCTTTCGTGGGGACGTGTCTGTTCAAGTTCATCGATCGCGCCACCGACCGAGATCACAGGAGTGCCCGGGTGCCTGGCAAGGACTGCACACGCGCGGTCGAAGTCCTTGTCCCTGGACACGATGACGGCGCGCGCATAAGGACTCAGTCGCGCCTCCCAGGCCGTGCGCTCATCGTCCGAGAGGGTGACTAGGTCGACGAGTGAAGCGGCAGCGATGCCTTCCGTGCTGAGGGCTTCCAATGCTTCCCCTGCCAGTCCTCCGCGTCCCTCACGCAATCGCTGCAGGTCTGCTGCGCCATCCTTGTGGCGTTGAACGGCCGTATGCTCCCTGATCGCAGCTTCTATTTCACCATCGCGAGCATCTGTGAGCTGGGCTTGCGCATCGGCAATTGTGAGACCTAGTGCCTGCGCGGCCTGTGGACGCAGCCGATTTAGAGCCTTATGAACCTCGCCAACCCTGTTTTGTACGGCGCCCTTTTCTTGATTCAGAGTGTCTTTTACCTTGCGAATTTTTTCGACCTCGTCTTTAGCCTCGCTGTGCCAGCGGGCCAGCTCGTCGATTGCTGGGAGAGCCGCAAGCTGTCCTTCCAGCTTACCGATGTGTTGCCGTGTGGCCTCTATGTCGGCGTCTTGCCTGTCCAAGTCGGCGCGGAGGTCATCATGCCGCATCTGTTCCACGAGTGTCCCGACCGTGAGAAAGCGGATCCAATGCTCTGCGGCTTCGATCTGCCGGTCGCGAGACCTCTTGCGCGAAGCGATATCTGCTAGCTGCCTCTCTTCGCGTTCGTGCTGTTGGGCATAGTCACGCTTCGTGGTTTCCAACCTGCTTTCTTCACCCAAGAGTTCCTGGCGCAGCCGACGTTCGTAGGACACAGCGTCCTGCTTGCCGGCCAGGGTGATAATCTGACTGGCGAGATCAGACGGGCGAAATGGGCGGCGGCTGAGCGCCAGAAGGCCGTTGTCCTGGTTATCCTCGCTACCTCGCGCCCTGATGTAGGCCAAACATCGCGGTGCTGTCCCGTACAGCTTCGTCGCGTATTCTTTTGGCCCCGACGTTTCCCCGCGCAACTGCTCCCAGATCAGTTCGGCGGCGGTTAGCCTGTCGCGCTCGTTTGAGCCGTCGGCGAGGAGGATTCCGGGACTGGAGCGGACTTGCACGTATGGGCTGTCGTGACGCTGGATGCGCATGACCACGGTGATGGCGTCGGCCGGATCGGCGCTGTCAAGAAAAACGCCGATCACATAGCCGCGGGTGGCGTCCTCGTATGTGGCATCGTTCAGTCGTGCTCGTTTGCAATCAAAGAGGAGCTTGGCTGCGTATGGGCCGATGCCGTTCTCACCGCGCCACTGTGGGTCCCCGTTGAGCAAGGACAGCGCGCCGAGAAGAACAGTCTTCCCGGCACCGTTGGAACCTACGCCTGGTCCTCGACCTGACACGGCCCAGATCCCATATTGCGGCAACACCATCACTGTGCTGGGATTCCGGCCAATCCGGAGAAGCTGCACCGCGCGCAAGCAACGGGCGCCGACTAGGCCGGATGCGTCGACCTCTAAGGGCAGTGTGGGAACGGTCACGGATCACCCCCCAATGACCGACCCGGCCGACGGCCTGCCCGAATTTCGCTTGCCCAGGTGCTGTCTGGGCGACATAGCAGGACGAGGTTTTCTTCCAGACGCTCACGCTGAGCAACCGAGAGTCGCAACAGCGCAGGTCCAGGACGGTGACGCCCGTCGAGGAGCTGGCGCGCACGCAGCGTCCTAAGGCTCTCGCTGAGCTGGTCGACGGAGATGATGTCGCGGCCATCGGGGCCTTGGTGGGCGTTGAGCTGCTCTTGAAAGGACGCAACCTGCTCCCCGAAACTGCCCTCCAGCACAGTGATGTGCAGATAGACCAGGCTAAGGACTGCGAGATCTTCAATGGCGAGATCAGATTCATCCTGTTGCAGGGCTGATGCCGCCTGATCCGACCAGCCGCTGAGGTATCCGACGACAGGTCCGCCCGCGCCGCTCGTCACCTCGATGAGCTGGCGCCCGAGCCTTGCCAAGCGCTGATTAACCGTCTCACGTAGTCGACGGTCCTCCAGTGCGCTCCACTCCCTGGGACTCAGTGGCTCATCAGTCGCCTCCAACGCACGGACGGTCTCCAGAACTGTCATCTCATCGACGATATGGTCAGCCACCGGCCGCCTCCCGCCAGCCCGGGTGCTCATGCAATCGCCGCACGGCGCCGACCATCACTTCACGCGTTTGCTCATCCCAGGTGGTGGCTGCCGGCCCGGCCCGCCACCTGCCACGATCGGATTCCATCAGCCCGACGCGAGGTAGCGCGTCCTCGACAGCAGGTATGGCCCAGGTCCGCGACGACCTGCCGGTCAACCGGTCTAGAACCCTGACGACGTCTTCAGTCGCGACGGACGATCGAGGATGGCCAACGTCATGCAGCAACGCCCACGCTACGACCAGGCACTTGATCATGCTGGCAGTCATGCGCCGCCGTGACAGCCGCGGCGCCTGCGTGCTGGCCACCGGTTCCGACCCGCTCCACCCGAGCACCAGGACCGGCTCCCCGTCAGCTGTGACCACGACGTGCAGCTGCCGCCCGGCCGCCTCGGCTTCCCGTTCCATCGCCGCTATCGGTAACCCGGTAGCGGCAACGAGGCCGTTTCGCCTCGCTCGGGCGAGCGCGACCGCCGCTGCCAGCTCCGAATCGCTCATATCTCCTCGCCATTCCGTTCTGCGTTCAACCCTGGCGCGTGGATCGTCTCGCCCTTGGCGACCCGGCGCAGCGTCATCTCCGTGACCACGCGTGCGGACGAGCCATCAACACCGATCACGAGGCCATCCCCGTACGTGAGGTCATAGCCAATCTCAAGTCCCGCGAGAGTCGACAGGCGCGCAACCATGATCGCTGGCTCCGGCCAAGACCCAAGCAGCAGCAGCTTCGTCAGATTCACCTCGTTGGCATCCGCGAGCAGCCGCTCGGCAAAGTCTTGAAGTTCTTCGCGCAGTGACGGCTCACCCGCGTCTTCCTCGCCCCCGGAGGCCGCCTCGGGTAGGTCCTGCTCGTCGGTGGCGAAGGTCAGATCTTCGGTAGCGCTGACCACGCGCGCGGGATCCAGCCAGGAAGGTGCCTGGTCGAAAACGATCCCGTCCCACAGTGAGGCGAGCCGTGCCACCGAAGCGTGCCGAAGAACCTCGTGGACCTCGTCGCGGCGCAGCCAGTGGCCTGCAATTCCTCGGGCAGTGCCTAGCTCTCGCAGCAACCTGACCTGCTGCTTGACATATCTATACGCTGCCGCCGCAAGGCCCTCTAGCTCATCCGTTAGCTTTGCTGCGAAGTGTTTCTCGATGATCTTCCTTAGCTGCCCGATCCGGGCGCGTACCAACTGATCGTCAGCATCGTTGGCCTGTTCAATCATCGCTGACAGATCGCGCCCGTCAACGATGCGACGAAGACCGTTCGCGAAGCCGATGAGTACCCGGCGAAGTTCGATCATGTCGGCACGTACGTCAGCAGCCGTAGCGTCCGCCGAAGATGCGCGGGCCTGGACACGGCTGAACATCTCCAGCAGGGCCCGCTGGCCTGAGGTGGTCGAGATCAACGGGACGAGGACCAGGCCCAGGGAACCGGACATACTGAGCAGAACGTCCTGCTCCCGCAACTTGTCCGTGTGTTTCTCCACCGCTCCGGCAGACATCAGCGCCGCCAGACGCCGCTCAAGCACTTGCCGAGTGAATCGGCCAGCCAGATGTTCGTACAGGCGACGGGTCGGCACACCCTGGCCGTCGGGATCCAGGTCGACAAGAGCACGGCATAGCTCGACAGCCGCCGCGACTTCCTCGTCGGTGCAATCCAGCGCTCCCGCCTCCCGCAGGAGGACGCCAAGGACACCAGCGGCATGACGGGCCTTTTCGCTGCGGAATGCGTGCGCCGATCTAGGCAGCGGTATGTAGGCCGGGTCGACCGGCGCTGACACCGGTGAGGTGGGCACTCTCATATCTGCCGCCACAAACGGAACGTTATCTGATGCATGCAAGAAGTAAGACCTATCGGCAATCCCTCGCTCACCAAGCAAGGCGTGCCTCCATCGATTGCTGCCATCGACCGCGGGCATGTCTACGGCATCGTGCCGGTCGACATCGAGACCCGCCGACTAGCGGCATCCTCCCGGAGCGGTCCGCCGACTCCTTCTGCAACGGGCTGGACGTCCACCCAGGGCCAGGCAGGCCGACCGGTTCGCGACCTGGCCCTCCCCGATCTTCACGTTAATGGCGTCGATGAAGACCACCGCGTACACCGGGTCGAGGGGCCGGCTTTGCCATTCCGCCATGCCCTCCATCACCCGGTCGGTGATCGTGGTAATGGTCTGCTTGGAGACTTCCACTCCGGTCAGCCGCCGCTGCCTCCTGGCGACGATTCTCGGCTCGAAGCTGGAATCCCGGTCGCGGGGGACCGAGAACCCCGCCGGCCCGGCCTCGGTGAGCACGGTCTTGGCCCGGTGGCCGTTGCGGGAATTGCCGCCGTTACGGCCGGCCGGGTCATTCTTCTCATAGCCCAGGTGATCATCCAGCTCGCCCTCCAGGGCTCCTTCGACCACCATCTTGGTCAGCTTGCCCAGCAGCCCGCCCTCGCCGGTCAGCTGCAGCCCGCCCGCGCGGGCCCGCTCGGTCAGCTCCCGCAGCAGCTGCTCATCAGCGGCCGGCAGCTCCGCTCCGTCCTGGCCCTGGTCCATCGTCACGTCAGTCACTGGTGTCTCCCTCTGTCTCGGGGGTTACACCGTTGAAATTACAGTCCCGGTTCTGGTTCTGGTTCTGGTGGTTCTCGCTGGCGCTGGGTTCTCGAGTGCAGTAAGGCGATGGTGTAGGGGTCGCCTGATGTAAGTGCCTGGCTGATGAGCGCGGCGGTGACGGCGGATTGGCGCCGGGTCTTAGCGTTGCGCCGTCCGTGCTCTGGCGGTGGTGGTTTTCCGATGGCAGCGACGATCAGCTGCTCGCCGGCGTGGTCGATGGCGGCTCCGCGGCTGAGCAGTTCTCGAGTGGTGAGGCCGAGGTCTCGCAGGATGCGCTCGACCGGGCCGGGCTGGTCGCGCCGTTCGTCGGCGACGGCCGCATCGTAGGCTCGGTCCAGCGCGGTTCCGCGGCTGCCACCGATGCTGACGCGGGCGGCCGATCTGGCGGCAGTGAGCATCCGGCTGGGTGCCTGAGTGGTTTCGGCAATGCGAGCGACGGCGTCCCTGACTGTGGCGCTGGCTTCGCCTGCGTGCTGGTAGGCGGTGAGCAGGGAGTCGATGCGGTTCGGGGGCGCTTCGGCGTAGGGGCGCGGGACGTCGTAGCCGTCGGGCAGGGATCGGGTGGGCACCAGTATCCGCCCGGCGCGCACCGCGGTTCGTATGTGCTCGCGGTCGGCGCGGGCAAGCTGGGTCAGGGTCTCGCATGCGTACTGGATGGCGGCGACCACGCGGGGGACATCGTCGGGTTCCGGGGCCAGGCTCTCTGGATCACGCGCCGGATGGGCTGGACCGCAGACCAGCGTCCACTGAGGGCTGGCGTAGGCAAGGCGTCCTGTCCATAGTGCGAGGTTCCTCGCTTCGTCCGCGGACTGTGACAGGTACCCGGGCGTGTCGGTGGTGACCTGGTCCAGCGTTTTCGCGACGTGCAGCCATCCGGCGCGGGCGCGGCCGGCGGCGTCAGCGGCGCGGAGCAGTTCCACGTTGTGGTTGGCAGCGCCGGGTGGTGCTGGGCGGGCAGCCAGGGATCGGAGCAGGACTTCGCAGTGGTGGCTGGTCAGCGTGCTGGCCGCGGAGAGGCGGCGCAGTGATGTCTCGCTCGTGCCCGGCGACCAGGTCGCCTGCGCGGCAGTTATCCAGGCGGCGTGCCGGGCCCGCTGGGCGCTGCCAGTCACTGCATCGCACAGGTTGCCGACCGGTTCGCTGCCGTCCGGGAGACGGCGCGGCGGGAGCTCGTTGAGGGGAATCGCGAGCAGGAGTTCGCGGTCACCAGCTGATACTGGTTCCTCAAGGTGGGCGGTGGCGATGGCTGCGCTGAAGATCGACAGCCACTGGCAAGCGGCTGCCAGGGCACGGCGGGCCCCGGCGGTGCCGCGCGCATCCGGGGACAGTGCCAGGCTGGCGCCCTGCGGCGCGATCTGCTGCGCCATGGAGGCGAGCTCGGCGAGCAGCGCACGGGTGACCGGCGGCGAGGTGATGGCCAGTGCCCAGTCCGAACGGGGCCGGCGGCCGCCGCGCGGGCCGGGAGCGAAATGGGTCTGCAGCAGGTCACGGCCTGCGGCCAGCGATACCGCTGCCGTCTCCAGGCGCGCCGCGAATGTCCTGTCTGTCATGCTGTCCGGCTGCGGCCGGGCTGCATGTGGCTGCAGGAGCCCGGCTGCGCTGGCGAGTGCCTGCCTTGCCTCCAGGCTGGCGCGGGTCCAGGCGTGCAGCACCGGCCAGTCGCGCCGCGGCACCGCCTCGACCGGAGAGCAGAGATCCCCCGGGTACCGGGCCATGACCGTCACCAGGCGAAGCATGCCGTGGGCGGCTTCGTGAACGTCGCCTGTTCCGCTGGCGGCGCCGCCAGCGTGGCCGAGCTGCCTGCGGGCCGACAGGAGCAAGTCCCCGAACGTGGCCTGGCTCGTCATGGTTCTGTGCCGGTAAGCAGGGCGTGGATGTCCCGGGCGTGCCGCCACGCATCGGCGCACGCGGCACGGTCACGGTCATCGGGTGCGGACCTGGCAGCCTGCGCCAGCCGGGTGGCCAGCAGCCGGGTGAGGCCGGCCAGCGCGCCGGCGGCCTCCGCGGCGCTGGTGCCCGGGTGAGGCTCCTCGCCCGGTGCGGGCGGCCCGCCGAGCCGGCGTGGCGGCAGCGACGGCGCCCACGCGATGGCATCCCGGCCATCCGCGACCGAGGCCGCGGACATCACGAACGCGGCGAACGTCCCGTCGGCCGGGTCGTCATAGGCCCGGATGACCGGCAGCATGTCCTCGAACGCGTTATAGGCGGCGTCGAGAACAGCTGGCAGGCCGCTGGCCTCGCGCAGGTTGTCGTGTGCGCGGATGATGCGGTTCACAGGACGCCCTTTCCTGGCCGAAGCGGGTGCGGCGAGCGTGATATCCCGGCACGCCGCAGTCGCCCGCCGCATGCGGATCTGTGGACAAGGCTCGGCCCTGTCGCGCGGCTGTGGGCGGCAGGCTGGCCAGGGACGCGGGCGCGCGCGGTCATTGCGCTGCCTCCCGGCCCGGCTCCGCGGTTCGCGCCAGCGCCGCGGCCTGACGCTGCATGGGGAGCACCCGGGCTCCCCGGTCATGAGAGGGCTCGGGTGCCGGCGCGGTCTCCAGGGCGCGGAGCCGATTTCCGGCACCGTCGATCAGCTGGCTGGGGGAGCTGGCTAGGCCGGCATCGGACTGGATGCCCAGGCCGGCCCGTGCCGCCTGGGCGAGTAAGCCGTGCCGGTGCACCTCACGGGCGCTGGCCACGGCGAACGGGCCAGTGCCGCCGGCCAGCCTGGCCGGATCGGCCTGCACGCCCCGGCGGGCCGCTTCCCAGGCAATGGTCACCGGGTCGACAGGTTTCCCGGCCGTGTTCATGTCCTGCATCACGGCATACAGCGCGCCGTGCCCTGGCCGGGCGAAGTGCTCGGGCCCGAGCCACCAGCGTACTTCGGTGAGCCTGGACGGGGCGGCCGCAAGATCCCGCAATGCCCGGACCTCGGCAGCCAGGGCCATGGCTCCCTGACGATGCGCCGGCCCGCAGGCGCGCTGATGCGCTTGCCATTCTGGCTGCGTGGCGGCCGCCGGAGTTTCTGCCTGGTCGCTGGCCGGGGCTACGGCCGGCTCCCCTGGCGCGGGACCGGTGCACGCCGGCTTGTCCCCGCGTGGCCGCCCGGTCCCCTGCCAGGCGGCCCTGCCGGCGGGTGCGAAGCCGGCCGGGCGCTGCTCGCGGCCGGGCGCCGGCAGCTCTCGGCGCACCGGCTCCGGAAGGGCCAGCCACCGTGCCCGGCATTCCGCCAGGTCCCGGCGGGCCTGCCCGGCCTGGTGGAGCGCTTCCTCCGGGTCGCCGCTGTCGGCTGCCTGGGCCAGGCGCGTCCCGGCCAGGCGCATCCGCTGCCGGATGCCGCACTCGATCACCATCGCCGCGTACGCGGCGGCGTGTGCTGTGCGGGGCGCCGCTTCCATCAGGTCAGTGAGCAGCACCCCGTTGCCGGCGATGACTGGCGGCAGGTCAGGGTCGTTCTGCAGTTCCCGGTAGACCTCGAGGGGACCCGGTGCCGCTCCTCGTTCCCGCAGTCGCTGCATCGCGGCCAGCACCTGGCCATGCCAGGGACGGCTCATGTCGGCGGCCGCCACCAGGTCCAGGACGTGCTGCTGCCCGGCCGGATCGGACAGGACTGCGCCTAGCATCGCCTGCTCCGCGCGGATGCTGAGGCTATCCACTACGACCCGGTTCACCGTCGGCAGTGCGCGTCTTTCGGCGCGAGCCTGCCCCGGGAGCGGCCAGCAGGCAGGCGCGCACCGGGCCGCCCCGGCTGCCCGCGCCGGTGACGGCGATCCGCAGTGCTGCCATGCCCAGCCGTCCCTGCGTCGGTGCGATTTCTGACATGTCTTATTTAAATTAGATGTCGCTCTAGTGTCAACAGTCCTAGCGAAGGCATGCCAGGCGTCCTGGCAAGGGTCCATAGCGCGCGGGCAACCAGGGTCGGGCATCGGGCGAGCGTGCAGGAGGGCGGAGTCTGCCCCGGTCTGGCCGAGCGGCCGCCCCGCTGGCTGGGTGTGGGCCACGGGCCCGGTTACTCGCCTGTCTGCGGTCATCGTGCAGCGAGCGATCGCTGGCCGATCCGTCGCCGACTACCTGCGGTCACCGCCCCGACTGGCCGGTGACCTGGTCAACTGAGCCAAGCGCCATGAGCCACTGGCGGCCGGTCCGATTTCCCGGCTACTTGCGGTCGGCGCGGCGGGCGGGCGTGACGGCGGCGCGGTGGCCGGGGTAGCTGAGCTGGTAGCGGTAGATCGCGCCATCGCCGCGGCGGACCTGGTGGGAGACCAGGACCGGCGTGCGGTCGCCGGCGTAGGCGGTGCGGGCGAGTTCCAGCACAACGGACACCTGCGGAAGGCTCAGAATCCGCCGTTCCTCCGCGGTGGCCAGCCGCGGCCTCAGTTCGTCGTCATAGCCGCGCAGCGGGTGGCCGAGCCCGGCGAAGATCTCCGCTGGGCTGGCGGGCGCCGGGGAGGCAAGCTCAGTGTCGCGGACCAGGTCATAGGGATAGTAGGCATCCGCCAGTGAATCCGGGGTCAGCGGCCCATCGTCGCCGGCAGGGCCTGCGAACCGGGTCGCGCGGCGGACCAGGACCCGCGACCCGCGCTCCAGGCCGAGGCGCTCCCCCGCCGGCCTGCCGAGAACCGGGATACTCGCGTCCTCGATTGCGACGCTGATCTCCTCCCGGTGGGCCAGGCCAGCCGCCTCCGCGTCCGCGGCCCATCCGTCCAGCGGCACCGCGCCGCGCTGCCGCCCCCCTGCAGAGTTCATCTGCCAGGTCAGCGCGTTGGGGCGGCGGACGTAGAAGCCGCGCTTGTTCACCGGCTCGACGAGGCCTTCCTCAACCAGCACCCGGTAGGCGCCGCGGACGGTCAGGTTCGCCACCCCCGTGCGGGCCATCAGCTCCAGGGTGCTCGGCAGCTTGTCCCCGGCCTGGTACTGACCGGACACGATCGCCTGCCGCAGCTCATCGGCCAGCCGCTCGTACACGTCCCGGCGCTCGGGGACGCTGCCCTCCGCGCTGGCCCGGGTCCTCGGTGGCACGCCGGCTCCCTTCTCCGCTGCCTTGGCTACACCAGTTTGCCATAGCGCTCCCCGGCCAGCCCATAGGGAAACGAGTTGACACGGTTGCGCCGTCTGATTTAAATAAGCTATCTCAGACATCGAACGTTGGAACGAGCAGAGGCGGGACGGATGACAGACGCCAGCGGGAGCACAGCCCGGCTGCGGCTCGGCGCGGGACCCGCGCGGCGCGCGCAGCCGCCCGGCGCCAGGCGCAGCCCGCGGCATCGCCGGCGCAGCGGTGGACGAGCCGCCGCACGCGGCAGTGCCCGGCCTGCCACCTATCCGCGTGATGACCACCGGGACGCATCCAGCCGCAGGGAAAGAAGACTGATGGTCACCGCCGATGACGGCCGGCTGCGGCCCTTGGGAGCATCCGGCCCCGGCCACGTCGCCTGCATGAGCGCCGGGACTGCCCAGCGAGATACTGCGGAGGCCGGCCACGGCTGGCTGCGTTATTCAATAGCGGCACTCGCCATCCTGGCCGCCGCCGCTGCCGTGGTCAGCTGGGACGCGCAGTACGTCCTGGTCCACGCGGTCAAGCGCGTCCCGGCGATCGCCGCGCTGGAGGCCGGCATCCCCGACGCCGGCGCGCTGATCTTCGCGACGCTCGGGATCGCCCTGGCCCTGCACGGCCGCCGGGCGCTGCGGCCCCGCGCGCTGAACGTCGCCTGCGTCGCGATCTCGCTCACGATGAACGCGCTGGCCGCCGGGCGCGGCTGGCGTGACCTGGCCATCTGGGTACTGCCCGCCGCGCTTTACGCGCTGGCCAGCGACACCCTGATCGGCGTAGTCCGGGCCCGTGCACTAGCCCGCATGCACGCCGACGGGCAGGCCCTCGCCGGGGACGACACCACTCCCCTGGCCGTCGCCGGCGCCTTGCTGCTGTGGCTGCTGCGGCTGGCGGTGGCCCCGGCCAGCACGCTGGGCGGGTTCCGCCGGTGGGTGATCGAGGAATGCCCCGTTGCTCCAGGCCGCAAGGCCGTCCCCGCGCCGGGTGCGCCGCTGGCGCTGGTCGCGCCCGCCGGTCAGCCGTCGCGGCGGCGCCGGGCTGATGGCAGGCCGGGCAAGCAGGACCTGCTGATCGCCCTCGCCGGGCAGCGGCACGACCTGCGGCGGCTGCCGCTTGACCGGGTGGCGCGCATCGCGGGCGAAATCGGCGCCGAGGTGGACCTGCACCGGGGCACCGCACGGCGCGTGCTGCGCGCCCACGTCCTGGCCCTGCAAGACGGAAATCTGGAGTAAATCATGAACGGAAGCCACGGCATGAAGATTGTCCTGCTGATCGCCGTCACCGGGCTGGTCCTGATCGCGGTCAAGTGGGCGTTCGCCCGCGGGCGGCGGCTGCCGCGGCACCGGGTCCGGCATCTGCGGGTCCGGCTGCGGCTGCGGCTGCATCCCGGCAAGGGACACGCCACCACCGCCGAGCTGTGGTGGCGGTGGGGACGGCTCGCCGCGTTCCGGCGCAGCCGCCGTTCCCGCCCCTCGCTGACCCTCGCCCAGCGGATCCTCGCGACCGCGTCGCAGTACTCGGTGCTGACCGGGCGGGCCCAGTACCGGCACGCGCTGCGGCTGCCGCTGGACGAGCACGCTGTCATCTTCAGTCCGCCCCGCGGCGGTAAGACCGGCTGGCTCGCCCGCGTGATCCTGCGCTACCCCGGGCCGGTGCTGTCGACCACGACCAAGCACGACGTGTTCGAGCTAACCTCCGGCATCCGCGCCCGCCGCGGCCCAGTGCACGTCTTTAACCCGCAGCTGGTCGGCGGCGTGCCGTCGACGTTCCGGTGGAACCCGCTGGAAGGCTGCCAGGAGCCGGCGGTGGCGATCCGGCGGGCTGACGCGTTCGCCCACTCGGTGAGTCAGAAAGGTGTCGAGGACTCCACCTTCTGGGCCGCCAAGGCGTCCGACTACCTGCGCGCCTACTTCCACGCCGCCGCGATCGCCGGGCTTGACCTGCGGCATGTCGCCCGGTGGGTCTCGGGCACCCGGCAGGACGAGCCCGAGGACATCCTCGCGACCGCGGCGGGCGCTGCGCAGCACATGGCCGCCCAGCTCGCCGAGATGCGCGGCGAGGCGAACAAGACCATCTCCACCGTCCGGATGACCATGAGCCGTGCGCTGGCGTTCCTCGCACGCCACCCCGTCATGACACCCGAGATGATCCGCCAGCTCCCCGACAGGTACGCGCTGATCATCCGCGGCGGCATGTCCCCCGCCATCGCCCGCCTCCCGATGGCGTGGAAGGACCCCGCCTATCGGAACGCCCGCCGCGCGCGTCAGGCTATCGCCGTCCTCACGGCCGCCCCGGAACCCGCTCCGCCACCTTTCGATGTGCCTCGACCACGCGAACCCTGGCCGCCGCAGGAGACCGGGCCCGGGACCATCCCCGGCGCGGAACCCTGGGACGACCTCACGCCCTATCCCTGGCAATGAATCTGAGGTGAGCACGCCAGCCCGGGGCCCGGCAGACGCGGTTACGGCCGTGCTGTTGCAGATCACCCAGCACGCCGAGCGCCTCGCCGTCCTCGACGAACGCGAAGCTAGCCATTACCGGGAAATCGCAAGCCGTCTCGCTGAGCTGGCAAGACATCTCGCCGAAACCAGCGACCGTGCTGACGCAGCCCACGCTACGGCCACAGGGCAGGCGGCCATCCTCGGTTCTCTCGACGGACTCGACGAGCAAGTGGCTGGCCTCGCCGCGCAGCTGACCGGCATGGCGGCAGCCCGCGACGGCGGGCGGGACAGCGACTCTAGCCAACCCGCCCGCGCTCCCCGGTGGTGGAAGCTCGAAGGTGATGAACGTGAAGAGGCGCTTGCCCGCCTCCGCGCCTGGGTCGAGCAGGTCTACCGGCCCGGCTATGGCCACCTGTCCGCCGCCCTCGGCCCCTGCTGGGAACAGCACCCGCTCTGCCTCTACGGGCTCGACTGGTTCATGGAACTGTGGTCCGCCCTCTACCTCGGCTCCGCGCGAGACGCACCCATCCTCGCCAGCCAGGCCGAATGGCAAACCCGCCTCCTTCCTGCCCTGTCCGAGCAGATGCACATCGAGACCACCCGCTGCCAGCATGCCGATGCAGCCCCTATCCGGCGCCGGCCAGCTGCGGCCATCCGGGATGGAGGCAATGACGGGCTGCGCCCCGGCTATGAAGGTCGTGACGTGTAATTGTGAATGGGCACGGCGGCCCGGCCGCACCCGTCGTGATCCTGGCAATGCACTGCACCGCGCTCCCATACGTAGCCGACAGGAGGCGCGGGCAGACCCAGCACAGGTGGCCGCTGGCATGGGGCAAAATCTCCCGCGCCGGGCTGGCCATGCGCTCTACGGTGAACGCTGATGCCGATCGCCAAGACCGCCTACGTTGACGAGTCCCTCCGCGTCCGCGAGGGCCTCTACGTGCTGGCCGCCGTGATCGTCGCCGACGCGGATGCGGACAGGCACCGGCAGGCGCTGCGGGCTTTGCTGTACCGGGGGCAGCTGCGGCTGCACTGGCGGGATGAGGGCAGCCGGCGCCGCGCGGACCTGATTGCCGCGGTCTGCGGGTTACGGCACACCGGGGCTGTCGTCATCGCGGCGGGCATGGCGCCGGGACGGCAAGAACGCGCGCGGCGCAAATGCATCGAGCGGCTGCTGCACGAGATAGCCAGCCGGGGAATCGCCGAGGTGACCTTCGAACGGCGGCACCGGGACATGGATGCCCGCGACCGTGCCATGGTCGCGGCGTTGCAGCGGCAGCAATCGCTCCCGGCCGCCCTGCGCGCCTCCTGGCAGCCCGCCGCCAGCGAGCCACTGCTGTGGCTCCCCGACATCGCAGCCGGGGCGGCATCACTGGCCGAGACCGGCGACGAAACGTACTGGAAGGAACTAGCCACGGTATTTTCCGTGGAAAGGTTCTGGCTCGGCTGATCCCCGGTGTTTACCATCACCCGCTGAACATGAGGTGCCAAGCGTTCTAACCGAACGGAGCCCGGAATCTTCTCGCCGGCGTCGACAATCTGGTGAAGATAGTCGACCGCTGGCCTTCCTGCCCAGCTGGTGCCAGCTCCGGCGCGATCCGGCGCACGTTACGGGCATCATCGGAATCTGCCCGGTGACAGCCATCGAGTCGGCAGAGCGGCCGACACGCACGGTGAGCCTCCGCCATGCACTAGCGTCTGGCGAGCAGCACAGATCGCCGACTCGGGGCGGCGTTTCGTGAGTCGCTAAGCCGCGGCAGAGAGGGGCAGAACCTTCAGTTATGTGCGGCGATGCGCCCGGCTGGCAACGTAACGATCACGTCTACTGGAGTGCCTTGGTCGAAGATCCCCGCACGAACATCACGGTGATATCGAAGATCGCCAACGGAAGTACTGAGGTTAGCGATCGCGGAGGTCATCTCCTGTTCGTAGCTATTCAGCCAGGTTTGATGGCGGCTGGTAGCCAGGGGCCGTCGGTGAACAGCTGGGTCAGGGCGTCGAGCTGGTCAATGCCCCACTTCGCGGCGGTGGACAGGCAGGACTGCACGATCGCGAAATCGGCGAGGCCGTCGAGGGTGCGCCAGCAGCCGCCGGAGGTTCGCATTTGTACCTTGACGGGGCGGACGTCGCGCTCGGCCTGGTTACTGGTAAACCCCACGGCCAGGTCGATGGTGAACCGCAGGATCATGTCCTGGTGGTCGCGGAACCTGCGGGACAGCCGCAGCCCGTCCTGGCCGGCCTTGCTGCGGCGGTGCTGGTTGTCGGTGATGCCCTTGGCGACCGCGCCGCGGTACCAGGCGTTTATCTCGGTCAGCGCCGCTTCATCGAGGCGGGCCTTGCCGACGGCCCGGGCCGCGGTGGCGGCGGCGTTCGCGCGGATCAGCAGGTCGGCCATGAAGCGGGCCCAGACCTGCCCGCCGGGGTCGAAAGTGTACAGGTCCCGGAGATCTCTGAGGCCGTGCGCGCCGCACCAGGCGTGCAGTGCGCCGGACAGGTGCTGGTAGCCGGCGTAGCCGTCGCGGACGATCGTGCCGGCATAGCCGGGAAGCACGTCCCCGGCGTCGATGTCATCGGCGGAGCGGCCGCCGATGTGCATGGCGGTGAGGAACTCGGTGCAGGCGACTTGCACGTAGCGCAGGTGCCCGCCGGCTCGGGCCGGGGTCTCGTCGGCGTACAGCACCCCGGCGGAGCGCAGCAGCTCGCGGACCCGGTCCATGAACGGCTCCAGCCTGCTCGCGGCCTTGCCGCGGACCCCGGCCATGAACCCGGCCGGCACCTTCACCCCGGTCAGGGAGGCCACCAGGGCCGCCGCCCGGCCGGCCGGCAGGTAATGGGCGCAGACCGCCAGCGCCGACTTCGCATGGACCAGCGGCCCGTACTGGACACGCCCGGTGGCATGCGCGGGCGCCACGCCTTCGGTCACCGCCCCGCAGCGGCCGCACACCTTCGCCTGCACCTGGTATTCCACCACCGTCGGCGGCGGCGGGGGCGACGCCTCGAACACCTGCCGTTTCCGCACCCCGATCACGGCGGCATCCCCCAGCTCTGCGCCGCAGCAGCCGCACGCCGCCGGGGCGCATTCCACCCTCTGGCCGGGGTCGCCGGACTGCTTCAGCGCCGGGGACTGCGCTCCCGGCTGCTTCCCGGGCCTGCGCCCCGACCGGCCCCGCAGCGACCGGCCCCTGCTCTTCTTCTTGTACGGGCTATCGGAGGACGGCGGCTTCGAGGACGTGGAGGAGTCCTTGCCCAGGCGGCGCTCAAGTTCCTCCACTCGTGCCGCCAGCGCCTGCAACTGCGCGTCTCTGGCGGCAAGCTGCGCAGCCGCCAGCTCGTCGCGGGCCGCAGCCGCCTCGCGCAGCCGGGCGTTCTCGGCCACCAGTTCCGCCACCCGCGCACGCAGCCGCGCCGTCTCGCCGGACGGTGACAAGGGCGGCGTTTCGGGCATGAGTCACCTGATCAGCACCTCCGCACCGCGATCAAGCCGACACGCCGCGCCGACCCGCCGAAGATCAGCCGATCCTCGCCCGCAGGCCACCTTCAGCCCACTCAGGCTGAATAGCTACCGACGATGAGGCCCAGATTCGGGCTGACGAGTACGCCAGTTCCCTTCGGTGGCCAGGAAGTGGCGTTATTGGCGGACACGTGGAGTTGCTAACTGAAGTGAGCGAAGGGCTTGCACCGAAAAGAGTCATTATGGAGGATTCCTGGCTCCAGCAGCAACTACCGGTAAGCCGAACAGGGCATGACGAATAAGCGTCGGGAACGTGGACGACCTGATGAACGTGGCGGGATGGAAGTCGATCGCGATGCCGCTCCGCTACGCAAAGGGCCGGGGCATCGCCCGGGCCGCCGAGGCGCACAAGAAGCTGTCCCCTGATGACCGGCTCTAGCACCCAGCAACCGTAAGCTGCGGCCCAGGGCTCCTAGTACCGGCTGAGGCGGGCGCACCTTGGGCGGGCGACGAGTCGGCCTGTAGGGCCGGGGTCTTCGGAGCTGCCGGCGCGGGCGCGGGCGGGTGGAGGCCAAGCCGCTCTGGCGGTGGTGGTCCTCGCTGTCGGTATCCGCGTACACCGTGATCCAATTGGCCGCGTGGTCCACGCCTGGTTCACCACGCGCGTAGCCTGCCTGGCATGAATCCCACTGTCGAGGCCGCATGGATCGCTGCGGGCGTAGGAATCCTCAGCCTTGCCGGAACGGTGACTGTTGCGATCATGGGTTACCGGACTACGCGAAAGGTCGCACTGGATGCGGCTCGCAATGAGCGACTCTGGGACAAGACGGCGGCTGCCTACGAGGAAGTGCTGATTGCGTTGCTCCGTCGACAAACCGAGCGCACGGAAGCAGCGACGTTCTACCGTAATCCTGAAGCGGAAAAGAAGATGCGGGAGGGGATTGCTCGGCAGGTCGATCCGGGTTGGTTCGGAGCAGAGGGCCGTGTTATCGCTTATTCGTCACCTGAGGTGAGGCGCGGGCTTGAACTGGTGCGCCGAGCCGATGAGGAAGTTTCGATGCGCTTCATGACATGGCAAATCGTCAAGCAGCGAGCCAGTGCGGCACGTGAGTCCGGGAATATTCTGGAGGAACCAAGGTCAAGCGGCGAGTTGCGTGAGTTAATGCAGCAGGGGCTGGAAGGCGCTGAGGAGGTAGAGAGCGCTCTTATCGAGCTGATTCGTGCCGAACTGCACGGCGAGGACACACAACCAGCCTAGTGCAGTATGTCAGGAGTCCTGGGACTACGGACTCTCATCACGGGTGGGCCAATCACATGGGGTCAGGTCAAGGTCGGCCGTCCCGATATCAATGAAACCGAGCGCATAGCATGGGTATCTTTGGACAAAGCAGTAGACATGATTACGTCAGGTGGGATTGCTGGCGCGGGGTCTGTGATCGGGATTCTCTACGTGCTTGCTAGGCGGCGTGGCTCTGGCCTAGTCCGCAAATGTGCCCGGATCTTCGCGAGTGACAGATGCAACGTCCTATCAGGTGTGTGCCGCAACGCCGGAGGGCAGCACTGCGGCTATGCCACTGTCGAGCAGGACTCGAACCTGCTGCCTACTGTCCAGGAGGCCGCTGTTCGAGCCATTCATCGACAATTTTCGCTATGATTTGCGATGGGCTCCGTCGTTCAGTTTCTGCTGCAGCGATGCGAATTATCTGCTGATACTGATCAGGACGGAGACGGACGTAGCCGAGGGTTCGTTCGAGCTCAGCAAAGAATAGACCCCAATGCAAGGCCGTTGCTTCATCAATGGAGTGCTCGATATCTTGCTGCCTGATTAGACGGATCGCGTTCAACCAAGTCTGCCTTAGCATGTGCTCAAACTCGGGATCGTATGAATCGTCTCCTGCCAACGGACTGGGGATAGGTGGCCCCGGAAGCTGCCTAAGGGCTTTTACGACTCGCCCCAATATGAGCTTGAAGCTGTCCCAGGTTCCGCCAGCAACGACACAGATGGCAGCGGCACCAACGTAGAACCCCGGATCGAGAAAAGTGGACCATCCTTGGCCACCTTTCTGGGCATAGCTTCGAACGAACAGTTCAGCGAATCCTTCGTCTTCCAGAACTTCCTCTATTTCGCTTAGAATAAGCTCTACATCTTCCTCAAGTCGCTCTTGTTGCTGCCCTGTTTGGTTTCGTTCAACGCTGCGAGTGTCCATGTAACTGCCATCGGTTCCATGACGCGTAAAGGCTAGGGAAGCATCGGCAAGCGCAATCAACAGTCGCCGTGCTACATTGCCTGTCGGCTCGTAGGTCCGCGCGTGAAACGCTGGCGTGTCATCGGCGAGAGCTGCCAGCAACCGACGCACGACACTGTTACTGCTCATCGGGCTCATCCTGACTCTCATCATCCCTCACCTTGGGCAGGACCGCCAATGTGTAGTAGCTCAACTTCTTTACAACCACAGGCGCCGCCGCGCCGATGGCCAAGGCCACCACCGCGTTGGGAACATAGCCCGACTGAGCCACCGCGCCGGTTACAACAGCAGCGATCACGGAGTGGAGGAGCACGGCAGTCAGGTAAACGCCCCCGCCAGGACCGGCCGGGCGGCGCCACGGGACTCCTTTGATCTGCTGCGCCGCCTCAAGGTAGATGAGCGCCCGGTTTACTGCGCCCCCAGCAAGGCCCCAGAGTGCGGCATACTGCCACGACATGACAGCACAATATGCCGACAGATCACTCTTGTAGCCCAGACCATACAGGTAGCTACGTCGTAGCTATTCACGTGGGCTGGCGGTTTGATGGCCGATGGCCGGTCGGCTCTGCGTCGACGCCGTGGCCGCGGGCAGGTGGCTGGCGACGCGCCGGGGCGGGTTGTTGATCAGCTGGCCGGAATGGTGATCATTGCCAGGTGTGACCGGTGTGCCTGGTGTTCCTTCTGCGGAGGAGCTTTCCGCTGTCCCCGCTGCTGAGCTGGCAGTGCGGCTGGCGGAGGCGTACCGGCTGATCGCTGAACTGAGTGCGCAGGCAGGGCGCTTGTCGGCCCGGGTGGAGGAGCTTGAGCGGCAGGCCCGCAAGGATTCCTCCACGTCATCGCGTCCGCCTTCCTCCGATAGCCCGTATAAGAAGAAGGGCGGCGACCGTTCGCTGCGCGAGCGGGGGAAACGGCGGCCGGGTAAGCAGCCAGGCGACCGCGGGATGACGATGAGCCTGGTGGACGACCCGGATGAGACCATCGACTGCCCGCCGACCGTGTGCTGCGGGTGCGGCGCGGACCTGGCCGGGGCGCCGGTGACGGCGCGGCGCCGTCACCAGGTCACTGACATCGCCCCGGCGCCGGCGCCGAAGATCACCGAGTACGTGGCGCAGGCGAAGGAGTGCGCCGGGTGCGGGGCGGTCACCGCCGGGGAGCTGCCCGCGCATGTCCGGGCCCGGGCCAGCTACGGGCCGGAGACCTGCGCGCAGGCCGCGAATCTGGTCAGCGGTCACCACATTCCCATCTACCGGGCGACGCTGCTGCTGTGCCAGCTGGCCGGCATCGCGGTCTCGACCGGGTGGATGGCCGGGGTCCGCGGGAAGGCCGCCGCGCTGGTGGAGGCGAGCGGGTTCATGGACGGGGTCCGGGAGTTGCTGAAGGCCGCGGCGGCGGTGCACGCCGACGAGACCCCGGCCCGGGCGGCGGGCGGGACCCGGTACGTGCATCTGGCCTGCACCAGCTATCTGACCTGCATGCATACCGGTGACCGGTCAGCGGAGGCGATCGACGCCGGCGGGGTGCTGCCCGGCTACCAGGGCGTGATCGTCCGCGACGGCTACGCCGGTTACGGGCACCTGACCAGCGCCCTGCACGCCTGGTGCGGAGTCCATCTG